>Ga0307376_10001987_pt1 | contig 20754 bp, 31 predicted proteins | sample TR2MG_FD_202536 | JGI IMG/M metagenome (GOLD analysis project Ga0307376, IMG submission 202536) | Soil microbial communities from Risofladan, Vaasa, Finland - TR-2 | ecosystem: Environmental > Terrestrial > Soil > Coastal area > Acid sulfate soil | place: Finland: Risofladan, Vaasa | collected...
ATCCTGACCCAGATGTTATAGAGACGAGCCTTGTTGCCCCTTTTGGCAAAACCGTGCTTCGTATTGCGCCTCAATAATGCTTGCATCTGCTTGCCAGTCCTCATCGGTTTCCTCCCTTAACTAAACCTCATTCCTTTCCGTCTCTTTTCTCTTTGGTCCGAATTGCGAGTCGATTATGCGCAACATCAGTAGGCACCCTCCGAGCCAGCCAATACCGATGCCGGCCACTAATATCCCCACCATCTCTATTGTCATTTGCTCACCTCTCTTTCCTTTCTCAATGCCTATAAGGTAGTTCTATCCCCGGGAAGAAATGACGTGCATCCTTTTCTGATAGTTTGCAACCATACTCAGCAACATGAATACACGTGCCCTCTTCTGTATGAGAATCAGGGGCATCAGTTCCAAGATAGGCTGCCCAATCGCCAAAGCCATTTCTCTCTGTGACTATGGCAACTATCGCAATTTGCTTTCCTCCCTGATTCCAAAATCTTCCCTCTAGGTATCGCTTGTTCGCGGCCCTCTTAAAAATGTAGTATGGAAGAGCGTCTAAACCCGTTGTGTCTATTGTCATCTTAGTTTTGCCTCCCTCGTAATGCGCCGGGCGACCTTCAGGATGTTCTCAAGTGTTACCCCTGTCTGTGAAAATCTGGCTATGACTTTCTTGTCTAGCCTGAGTTCCAGGACATGATCATCCGGTTCGTGCAGACTCAAGCCTTGCTGTCGCCATTCCTCTGTGATACAATTTGGCTCTATCAATTCCTTTACCTCCCTTTCTTTTACGCCAACCCTATCGTGTTGACTAAGCAAACTCCCAGCATCACAACGACCAGGACGGTGAGTATTCTTTTTATTTGCCGGGGGTATTTAGCAGCGAGCAAAAGAAGTAATGAAGCACAAGCTATTGCGGCAACAATCTTGAATCCCCAAAACATCCATCCGGGCTGCTCTAAAAGCTTCCTCATTATCGGGTTCAATTCATACAGCTCACCCTGGATCATCGCTGCTAGAGTAAGGACAGCATCCAGAACATTTAGCCCGACGAAGGCGATTGCTAGCTTTACATTCCGCATTGCCATAATGCGGTCCTGAGCCTCTTTCGCCCACCACGCCTCGTGTTTCTCAGTTGCCATCTTCTTTCCTTATAGCTTCCGTTGCAATACTTTTCCTGACTTTCAATTCCTGTGGAGCCAGGACACTAATTGCCATTCCTCTAAATCTCTCTCAAAAATGAGATAGTCAACATCTTCAGTCCCCAGCAACACAACGAGGCCAGTCAAGATAGTGTCAACAACACCCATTAGATAACCCCCTTCTTTAACTTACTCGTAATTGTGAGCCCTATGGAGATTATGAGGCATCGACGTTGTAGGTTTGTCATTTTAATACTCCTCGAAGGCACTAGCTAAGTGATACCATGCCGCCTTTAAGACCAGCAACAACCGCTTCAATCCTACTCTTGGCTCCAAACTTTCTCATAACAACAGAGACATAGTTCTTTACCGTTTGGATTGTGATACCTAGATCAGTGCTAATCTCCAGGTTACTGCAACCTCTTGCCAGCAAGTCTAGTATCTCTTGCTCTTTTTGACTCAAGTGGATAGGCAGCTTGCTATCACCCAAGAGTTTGTCTACTGCTAGAGCAAAGCGGCACTTCTGGCCTTCCTCACTCCATAATGGGCACTCGGTGTGCCGACACGGGCTATCAGTGAATTGGCAAACCATTTATCTTCCTCCTCTCTTCCTTGCGTTGCTCAGTCTGCTTTTGCTCTTGCTTGCAGACCTTGCAAGTCTCTATATCTGGCCACGGACATCTTGAGCAGTCCACTTATTGTCCTCCTCTTTGATTATGTTCATAATTTGGGTATGCGAGAGTTTGAACATTCTACCGATTGCCCGGTAAGTCATACCGCGCTCCCGGAAGCGGATGATGTTCTCGTTTCGGCGCTGTATTCGCTTTGTGATCATTCTCTACGCCTCTTCAGTCTTATTGTATGCCTGGATTATCTGATCTAGCTCTTCCTTCGGGATGGTGATACTATATCCCGTATCCAGGGTGACAGTTACACGACGTTCACTTATGCAGTCTGCCCGGAGATATTCCACCTTGATGATATCTCCTTTGATCACTGTCCCATCCGTGTCGTAACTGATCCTATTATCGTAGATTCTCATTGGTATCCTCCTTCTACGTTAAATACGAGCATCCCATATCTCATAACCGCCTTTCCACTTGGTTATGCGGTACAAGTCGCCTTGGCCTTTTACCATCTGTATGAACGGCTGTAACTCGGCCTTAGTGGGAGCACCGTACAAATACATAAATGTGCGGTTTTCCTCATATACCCTGAAGCGCCTGAACCAATTTGTGCTCTCTTGTTGTTCGGTGTCGTACTCTATGTCGTCGTACATTGTCAACTTCCTTTTAGCTTGAGGACTCTATTGTAAAACAGGTTGCCAAATCTTGTCAAGTAGCAAAGTCATAGCTAACTCACTCGTAAGCTCAAAGCTATCAGCTATGAGCAAAAGATTTTCTCAGCTACAAAATGAAAAAGGAATCCCCGGAGAGAAGTCCCCGGGGATAAAGGCAATGCGCGCTGAGAGGTTATAATCGGGTCAGAGACCGATGCGAAAATGGCATCCGAAATGGTTGGTTAATGTAAAGACACAGGCGAACCATGCTAAGGGGCTTTCTTGACGCTCCCGGGGCTATATTAGTTTAATTCAGAGCTATCACCACCAGTTTACTCTTGTCCCAATTCCAACGATGATCAATGCAATTACAGAGGCTATCAGGGTTATAGTTTGCCAGTTCCATCTTGACTTTGTGCTTTCACAACCCGGTCTGGCTTCAAGTATCGTCAGCCTCTTCTCATGCTTTAGAATGGTAGCGTTTAATCTTGCTAGATGATCTTCGGTCTGATTGCAGCTTTGAGCAGCCAGCACCAATAATTCCCTGTCGCTTTTGGCCTCGAAGTTAATCTTCATTAGACCAATCTCCTTACCAGGACTTCAGCACCCATGACATCTATTGTGTCTGCGGCATCAGTTGTGCCTATGATACGCAAATGATACATTGAGTCCGTAATCACCGTTTCATCATCAACGCTTGCTGCTACATCAAAGGCACCATCTGCGGTCTGTTGTACTATAGCTCCGTTGCCAATATCCGTAGCGGTTATGGGACTTCCAAGATTTAGTCGCTGTAATTTACAATCGAGGGTGGTAGTGCCAGCAACAATCATATCTCCTGTCAGCTTATAGGATATGATTATATCCCCTATCTTCAGGAAATTGAGAGGCAAATAAACCAGTCCCCCAGCTTGGGCCACTGGCAGGTGGGCCCCAAGCCCACCTGATCCCCATTCCGTTGCAGGAACCGGATACTGAAAGGCATTTGCCATGAAGGTTACATCTCGCGCTGCATATAATAGATGCAAATTCCCCGCTGTGTCGCATATCAGAACGACATGTTTGCTGGTATCATCGAGAGAAATATCCGCTCCGAGGACGAGATTGCCGCCACTTTTCAGGACAACGGTTCTGTCGGGATGTTCAGCACGCAGAGCGACAATTCTACCATCGGCCACACCTGCGATTGTGACCAAATCATCTGTCGCAGCATCCGCTTCGGTGTCTATCGTATGATAGGACTTCGTTATCGTGACCGCCCCGGCAGCAATAGTTAATTCTGTCGGCGCCTCTAATAAGATGTTTTCCTTCAGGAATTCCAGGTTATCTCTTATGTGTGTATTGAGGTCTCCTTCAGGTATGGTATTCCCATCTGCCCATGTTTTAGGTGCTGTCCATGTTGCTGCCAAATTAACCTCCTATGGCGCTATGACATGAGCGCCACCAATTAAGCTCGATCCTATGAGGAACAATGTGAGCTCTTCACTAGCCCTAACCTGCTCTAAGTTGTACACGCCCCTTAGAATGTTATCGCCTTCCCGTTGGTATGACACATTGAGATTGTTGATAAAGAACTCCTCATCCATGTCTAATCGCGGGTGTATGATTTGATGCTTGTCTTCTACCTTTAGAGACAAAAGCTGTGTAATCTTCGCGTCGTCTGAGCCTTCGAGTGTCATCCTTGCCATGCAGACAGGCTCGGAATAACGCGCACAATAAGAGTCAAGCATACTCTGCATTGTATTCGGATGCTGGCCTAGCGGCCAGATTAAGTCCATGACGCGGCGGCCGTACTTGGCGATACTGGTTTCATCTACAGAGCGTAGTTTGAGATAACGCTTCTCAGGAGTTAACCCTAGATACTCAGCATAAATACTGCCAATAACACTCCAATCTCCCCGATTAGTAACCTCTACGACAATGTATCGGCCTGCTCGTTGCACGATATCATCGTTGATCTTAGCAAAGTTATTAGGTAATTCGCACATACTGGGAATACTAGGATTGCCCCATGGATACCACCATGCCTCACCGCCTAAAGCATAACACTCCGCCTCTGTCAAGCCTCTCAAGGAAACGGGGGTGCACTCAGCCCACGCTGTTTGCCAGACTATTTCGATATGTTCTGATTCGGCATATACCGTGAAATCTCTCGTTTCACCGGGGACCAGGGGATTTGAATGAGGTATGGAACTACGAACCCGTATCAAATCAAAGAACTCAGGCGTTGCATCTGGTCGTAATGTCAGAATCTCTGAGATATCGCACTCTGCACGGATGTCGTTGTAGATTTCCCTGTCGGAGATTTCTAGCGTAAAACCCTGCAAATCAGTGGCGTTAAATATCACAGTGGATTCCTCCCGTAGCGTGACTTGTAGACGGCCTTCCCTTCTTCGTCGGTGTAAAACCGCCCCCTGGCAGCCATCTCTATATTACGGATGGCTTCTAGCGGAGTAATATCTTCTACATCGACCGTTCGTCGTGGGGAATCTGGTACGTCGGGGATCGGTGAAATCACACAAAAAGGTGTCACGGTCAATAAACAAGGATACCCATTGTTACATGCAGTTACGATTGCCCAAATTGTAGCGAAATTCCAGCTTGTAAATGTGGCCATGACTTTCATTTCAGCCGCGGTCTTGCCTATGCCGCCACTACTTGCAGCTTGCCCTGATGTTTGGGTATCCCAGAAAGAGTTCGTTATAGTTCCTGTATTAAGTCCACAAAGCCCACCCTCATCACTATTGCCTGTAACAAGCCCAGTTGAATGGCATTTGTCTATGGTTTTACTATTAGTCCCGACAAGCCCGCCTACATATTGGTCGCCTGTAACATCCCCCCTGGCATAAGAGTTGATCACATCGGCACCACCATCTCCAATCAGCCCGCCGACTTCTTCAGCATCTGGGGCAGATACATCACCAGTTGCATAACAAAGTCTAACGGCTTCACCCGCAGCAAGACCAGCATAGCCAATAAGTCCTCCAATAGCCCAATCTAATGTCGTGCTAATAACAGTACAAGAACTCCAACATTCGTCAACATTGCCATAGGCATATCCTAGTAAGCCACCTACGCCTCCACCACCAGCACCACCCGTTACCGAACCTGTTGAGCTACAGTTCTTAACATCTACATAGGTAACAGCAACTAATGCTCCTATAAGATAGTTGCCTGTTATATCTGCATTAGTTAAGTGGACATTTTCGACACTTCCAGCACCCTCAACTCGGCCAAACAAACCTGAACAAGTCGTAGTAGGTCTGTTGATATACAAATTGCTGATAGTAAATCCCTTGCCATCAAAGCTGCCGGTGAATTTTGCGAATCCAGGTGCTTGATTCCATCCAACGGGCTCAAATCCTAGTCCACCATTCCAGGTTAAGGTAGCACATGCATCTATATCATTGGCAAGCTCATAGTCAGCAGCCAAGTCATTCTTCATATTCTGCAGGTCGGTTACATTGTAAATCAGAGTTGCCATGTTAATACGGATGACAAGCGGGATAGCCTAGTAAATCATCGCCACCGTCCTTGTCTATGCTCCTTCTCGTTAAACTCCAGCCTGCGGCATCTAAAATCTTTTCAATAGCATCGCCGTCCGACATGATGGTTTTGCTGTCAGGGTCTTGTGTTATTAGCTGTCTGGCTAGTAAGTCGGTCCCGTCGGTGCAGTAGAATGTCGTTGATTGAACAGCCAGCGCAGGATCAATAGTTATCTTCTCGATGAACCCGTAATATACCGGTACCCATGCGGCATCGTGGTATATCCGGACCCTGATAGGCACCCACGGCCGCACCTTCCCTGCTAATACCCCCGTAGTGAACGGAGAATACTTGTCACACAATCCACGCCTGAGAGTGACATCTAACGTGGCCGCAGGGGCATTGCCCTCTTCCTTTTCCTTTCCCCGTTGCCAGTTCAACCCGATGATCCCGTCGGTATCTATGTCGGTTGATATGTCGTCATAGGCTTCCGCGAAGTCCGGATCGAGCGCCCAATGTGCAATATCCCAGTCAACCATAACCTCGAAAATCATAGTCCGTGTTTCCCGTAGTAATAACCCTTATTCACTTGAGGGAAGGCGTTGCGCCGCTCGTTTTCTTGGAGTATCTGTTTTAGCCTCTGTCCTAGATGGCGCATACTCGTCTCGTCTCCCATGTAATTGCCGATGTGTAGATGTATATCTCCTGTTCCGAAGGTTTGTCCTACGCCGGCGTATTGCTCTCCGCCGTGAGCCTTGACTAATCTCGGTTGCCCTACGGGGCCTGGTACGATACCGCCATGTTGCAACGAAGTGATCTCGCCTCCGAGTAGTCGCTTAATATCTTCTATCGTACGCGGAAGCATTAAGAGAGGATGCAGGAATTCCCACCATGCAGGCTTTGCCGCCGCCGCTTGTATAGCCTTCTCCCGTTCTTCTAGGTCAGGGATTTCCATGGCTTCCATACCTGCCTCTGCCATAATGCGATTATACTCAGGGATATATTCGTTCCTGAGATAGTCTAGCTTCAGTTCCCCATGCTCCATGAAGGATGCTAGATCGTTTTGATAACCTTGAATGATGTCGGCGTAATGTATATCGAGTAATCGTATCTCTTCGCCATAATGCTCATCCAGGTTGGCTTCTGAGATTAGCAAGTTACGCTGCTCCAGGATGTCTCTCTCTCGCCAATACGACTCAAGGTCAAGCAGTTCATCCCCAAGTCGCGTTTCCTCAGCTTTAGTCAAACCCCGGCGGAGTAATTCAGTTTTGATTTCCTCGATTCTGGCTTTGTCCTGCGCTTCTCTTCGGGCCTCAGTCGCCTCATCCATTGCTCTCAATTCATCGTCTATGGCCTTGACCTTCAGACCTAGAATGGGGTCAATAGCCATAAGCTCAGCAAGGAATTCTTCATCGAGCAGCCGCATCCTCTCATAATGGCCTTCCTTCCAGAAGCGCTGACGGTCTTCTAGGATCCTTCGCTCAGTAGAGGCAAGCCGCTGTGTGTCGCTGATCATCTTATTGATAGCAACTTCCACATCGGTTCTCATAGTATCGGCGAGACTCTGAATTGATTTGTCCAGTTCGTAAGCCGCCCTCGCTGCTGGTCCCTTGAAGAACCGTACGACTTTATCCCAATTACTTAGCAAGGCAATTAACCCAACAATGACCAACGAAATACCCAGCGTAACCTTGGCCCACATAGCCGTAGCTGCAATCCCGACGGTGTGCATTTTAATCCGGAGTGCCGTGAATGCTGCTATAACTTTGGGCATAATAAGTGTCAGTCCTATCAACATAGGTCCCAATGCTGACATAGCAACCAAGATAGGTTCCAGTGGACGCAAGAACGAGCCCCACTCAAGTGCCACCTCACTCAATTTGTGCTTCAAATCATCCAGAATACTGTATTGCTCATCCGTGACATCTTTGTTTGCCTGTGTAATCCCCGTTGCAAGAGACAATTCCTCAGTGTATTTCTCTAGTTCCTCAGTGGTAAGACCTAGAATCTCATATAGTTTCTCAACGCTACCTTCGGCTTGAGTAATACCCGTTCTGAGTAGTCTCGTAACCTCAGCAGCCCCCATGCCTTGCTCCGACATCGCCCGCATCATCACGATTAGCTGTTCGGAGGTTAAGTTAAGGTCTCTACCATAGGCTGCCACATAGCCCATTACACCACCAAGTTCCGTGAGTTCGATCTGGGATTCCCTAACCAGCCATGTCCACTTGTCCATTTCGTTGGCGGTTCGAGGTAATGTCTCACCGAACATCTTGTAGGCTGGGATCAAGATATCAGCCACTTGCTCGGCGGACAGACCGATAGCGTCAGCCAAAGTATCAAATGCTAGTGCGTTCTGTTTCAGGAGTTTCATATCCCTTACACCAGCACGAGCTAAGAGATCAAGCGTGGCAATCGCCGAGTTCAAGGAAAACGTGACATCGCTGATAGACAAAACAAGGTCACGCATCTCTTTAGTAGTAGAACCTACCACAAGCCCGGTCTGCGTTAACTGGGCATTCATCTTGCGGGCATCGGCTGTTAGTTTTAATCCAGCTATGCCAACGGCAGTCATGGCAGCCCCAGCGATACGCATACCAGTCTGGACTTTCTCCATACTGGATTTCGTGTCCTCGCCGACCTTCTTCATGCCTTCACTGAATTGCGCTTTGTCTAATCCTAATTTAACTACTGCATCGCCTACGTTTATACTCACGATTTACCTCTGTACGTTACAGATTTCCCCATCTGCCTGAACAACTCCTGGTCGCTGACAGTGGGAGCCGGATGCCTCCCCTCAATGGCATCAATCTCGCGCTGCTTTCTATCGTTTAGCTTCTCAATCATCAGGGCAAACTCCTCGTCCGTCCAGTTATGGACGATATACTCAGGAGTCAACCCCCATTCAGTCAACAGAAACTCAAATGCCCCGCCTACGCTGTATTCCCTATCGCCTTTGTCAACTCTCCCAATAAAGGGAAGGCTACTTTCATCACCTCCCCGAAGGCAGCAGCAACGTCTTTGTCTGTAGCGACTTGCTCGATCTTTTCCCTTGGTAGGTCTTTGGCATAGGAGAAAAACAGGTCTATGATCGCATCGGGCATACTTACCAGGATGCTATTCATGGCGCTCTCGAATTCATCCGGGTTGTCCGTGTTGGCCTTGATATATTTGGGTAGTTCGCCCAATAATTTAGCGACCCCTTTTCTCCACTCCTTTGATTCTATGATACGTAGGGGGCGGACTTCGTAAGTCACACCCCCTAGCACCACAGAGATACCGGCTTGAGTGATTTTATCCTCTTCGGTTCTCATATACTCCTTTACGCAGCGTTATCGACTATCGTGCAGGCAGGACTGTCCTGCGTCTTTAGTGCCTTGAATGTTATCGGCACGATGGTCTTTTCACCCTTCTTGTAGCTCATGCCAACGGTCCCGCTGGCGACGGCTTTCGGGATCAGAATTGACCTCAAGTATCCGCTAGCATTAGTACCCTCAATCTTCAGGTTCATGGTCTTGGTCACGCCGTCGCCCAGAGTGATTACATTCCCAGACAATACGGCGCCGGACATGGCCTGACTTATATTTGTCAGCGACGCCTCAGCCATGTTGCACGTCACCGTTACCGTTTCCTTCGTGATGACGCTACCAACCGGGAAGGTTTCCTCATGCACCATGATGTCCATGTCCTCAGCGGCGTATTCCATAGTCACGCCGTCCTCGGTGTAGCCAACCTCAGTGAATGGACTACCCAAAGCCATGCCAGGGGCATCACCACCAGGCGTTACGGTATATAGAGTTGCAGCAATCGTAACTCCACCAACGTAGCAATACCTTGCAGGTGCGGCTTCCCAAAGCTCGACTCTGATTCTGGTAAGCAGCCAATCGCTAGCATTGTCCACTGCGCCCTCATCGTTCATCTCAGCTTCAACAGTGCTAAGGTTAGCTAATACATAGTCAAAGAACGAAGTGCCTGTCTCGCCAACACCACCGTAACCGGATGGAGTGGCAGCAGCCATCGGCGCCTCAACCCAAAGTCCAGTACCTGGTATGCCTTGTAATGGGAAGGCAGTAATTTCACACCAGCCAGCACTATTCGGGTCTTCAAACTTGAACTCCATCTGGCACCAGTTGGCATTAACACCAATGTTCTGTAGATTGTGCCAGAAACCATAATCGGCAATGGCAGCCTGCCAAACTGCTAATGTTATCCCTGCCGCTGGAGTGAATTGAACATGAGTGCTCCCAGCGTCACCCGTACCAGTCTTTAAGAGTTTCGCTGACTGGGGTGAAACATCATATCCCGGCTCTGACCATTCCGCTATCGCATCGTTAGGCTGCCTCACGGATAAGGTCGCCTCTCCCACCAATACATTTGCTATTGTCTTTGCCATTTATCTAACCTCCCTGTGTTCGCTTCAGATGTTCCTGATAGCGAGATTCTATTTCGGCTGTTGATAAGCCGATTACCTTTTGGCGTTTTACCCTCTTAGTTTTCTTGGTCACATTGAAACCTCCTATTTGACCATTATTTCCCAGAAGGACAGGACCCTGAATCTTCCCGGGATATCGATATCGACTAAATCCTGGCCTTGTACTTCTTGTATCGCGGATAAGATCACATCGCCATCTACCGCCTCGTTCTGAATGCCCTGGAGTGCCTCATAGACGGCTCTGTATATCTCCCTGGCTTCGATACTGTCATCTGCCCAGCAATCTATCTGGACGCTGGGATTCGTTATCGGTGGTATGTATGGCGTAGAGCGGCCGCCCCTTGTGAATAGCGTGATGTAAGGCAGCGTTGCGTTCTCTGGAGCCCGGGGGCAATAGACATGATCAACCACGTCTATCACATCTGTAGTTAGTAAGTAAGTCCTCACAACTGCGTTTACGTCTGGAATCATCTGCCCCCCAAATGTGACCGCACCTTCTGCGCGTACTTCTCCGCAGTGAAGTTCTTGTCTAAACTAGGCTTGATATATGGGCGGGCAGGCATCTTGGACGTTCCAACTTCGAGAAAACCACCATAGCCACTCGTCGAATAAACCGCTCCTTCTATCTTGGAGTCGTCTACTATCCGTTCAGGCTGGCCTTCTCCCCCACTGGCCACCATTCCCATACCTGAAGCCTCGCCTGTCATTGACCTCCGATTGTTTCCTGTCAGCCACGGGGATAATTGAACAGCATCATGGGTAACCTCCACAACGGTATCTCGCATAGCTAACTTATTGGCTTCAGTTACTTGTTTGTTGACCTCATCTGCCTTGAGGTTCAATTCTATTGTGCTGGTCATCTTCATTTGACTACCTCGAGGTATAGCTGTTTGTGATGGTCGCCGTGATTATCCTTTCTGAATAAGAGGTCTACGATGTTATAGGTAACTCCATTGATGATAACTCTATCCTGAGCGGTCACATCCAAATCGCCAATGAATAGCTGGTCATAGATTATATGAACCTCAGAGCCAACCTTGACCTCTCTTCCCTTACCGGATACATGCCGGCATGGTTCATTCTCGTATATGGCCGTCCAGTCCTTAATAGGATGGCCGTAATCGTCGGTCCCCGCATCACTGAATTCCTGTATCTCGCAGACGTCAATCAAGAGGCTGTTGTAAGACATTACTCAGTATCTCCCATCAGGTCAGGCTCCGCCCAACTCAAAGCGGGAGTCGCAGCATCGCCTTCTCTCAATCTACTTGCCATTTCCAGCATGTTCTTACTAATTGTCTGACCGTAGGAATAGTCGCCAATACGCTCAGTGTTGGCGTTCAAAGCATAAGCAGCGGCCCAGCTCTCTAAAGCGCCGGCAGCGGCCAGGTTGACCGAGCCTTCGGAGGTCAAGAAGTGCTGAAGCTCCTCGTTCTCGAAGTGATAATCGGCCGCATTCTTATCAGAGATAATGAGCCTTACCTTGCCAATGTCGGTAGCTAATAAATATGTGAAACTCATGCTGTCCACCTCCTAATGATCCATCTAAATAGAGGCATTCTTGCTATGGCCATGCGCTTAATCTGCATCCGAGCAATCGCTTGCTTCAGATAAGCCTTGGTTCTTAATTCACCTACTAAGTGGTCGGTTATGGTTACTATGTCAGATAGGATGATGGTCAAAACCGCCCCTATACGTGACACCATGCTGTCGGTGATAGCTACCGCATCTGTTCTGGCTATAGATATGAACTTGCTTATTGAGTCCATTATCCCTACGTTGTCAGCCAACGAGAGGACATAGCTCATCGTCCTGTCGAAAAGGTCGGCAATGGGTACGGTGTCAGCCTTGATAAGGCTTATTCTCTTAACGATAGTATCCCCAACAGCCACCGCATCGCCTTTGACCAAGCTCATACTCTTTATTACAGAATCGGACACCGAGACACTGTCTGCCTTATTAAGAGACGCTGTTTTCATAATGGAATCAGCGATTGCCACAGTATCGGACAGAAGTTTCTCAATCACTGTTTTGAATGTCGCCTCGCTACTCCAAACACCCTCTTCACTGTTTTGGGTCTGTGCCTGATAGACGTGCTTTGTGCCAGAGTCTAAATCTGTTAAATCAGAGTAGAACGGGTCGTCTGTCGTTAATCCGTTGGCAAATGCTGTTGTGGTTCGATTGGCAAGGACACGGACATTATCAAGATAGACGTTTGCAGTGCCTGCAATGTTGTCGAATCGGATGATATTTGCAAACGATGCCGCAGGGTTCATATCCGCAGCAGACTTTATTAGAACATTGTCAAGGTATATATCGAAGGTCTTTGCTACCCAGTTGGCATTCCTTACCTCTAATTTATACCAGTCGCCTGCAACAACTGTAGCTCCTGTGCTTAGCCAGGATGTAGAATCACGATATGTTATTAATTCATTCGTTTGTATCCGAACTCCAATATAGGATGAGCCATCACCATGATACATAAGGTGGTCAGCAGTATCATCCTTCTTGACTCGCCATGAGATAACTTGAGACGAAGTTATGCCAGACTGCGGGAAATTGGCAGTTACATTGTTAGACCCATCACGATACAATCTCGCACATCGAGTTCCTGCAAATGGGCTAGTTGTTGAAATCTCGGCAACGCTTGTCCCTAATGCCGTAACTGACCAGTCAATTCCCCCACCATCATCCGTTAGCGGGTCTGTATCAGCACCCCACTCAAAGTCGTCCTCTGTTTCTATCTTGCCCCATGAGAACCTTCCCTCGCAAGCAGCACCGCCGTCATTCAGAACCTCGGCGTTCAGTCGTGCCGAAGATGTGGTGATTGATGTCGCAGGTAGGATTGTGGTTGTGGGTGGTTCTGTATAATAGACTGTAATCTTGTACCAATAGACACCGCATGAGGAAGCGCCGATAACTCCTACCGACATCCTTGCCCCAAAGTTTGCGGAATTGATTATTGCTGGTGTGAGCGTTGCCCCCCATAGATCAGTCGCACCGCCATAGCTTACTTCTTCAACACCCACCCATAGTTGATGAGTTGCGTGCTTGGAGTCTCCCGTGTTAGTTCCATTGTTATCAACCAGATATAGCAGGGAGTTGCTAACAGCGCCCGCTACCTCCAGTCGCTCCATATCTAGCTTGACGCCTAAAATGGTAGCATCAACTGGCACAGAAAACCCAAAGTCGCTCCCTCTCAGCCAATCACTGTATGTATCTGTACCCGACCATCCAGCATTGCCGGCCACTGCCTGAATAGCAATGGGGTTACTCCACGCAGCGAGACCTGCTCGGTCTTCGTTTGAGCCTAATCCTGGATAAGTTGCACCTGTATCTGCCATATACTCTCTCTATTACGAAGCGCCGTGCGTGACAGTCCAGGTTATCTGCAAAACATCGGCAGCGCCCTTGGTGACAACGGCGAATGAGGCAACGTAATTCATTGAGGTGTTGTTATCAGCCAAGAATATGCCGGCCTCTGTGATCGCTCCTGTGCCATCCCCGGCCGCCCAATCACCTACATAGATGACATCGTTATCCTCCCCGGCAAGACCCTGGGTCGTTGAAGTCAGGAGTCTTCTGTCTAATGACGTAGCAAGCCCAGTGGAAGCAGAGGTTTGCCCTGTTCCCGTCCCTATTGCGATATAGCCAAGCGCACCTTCTCCCTGATCGGACAGAGCATCGGCTACATGAGCATCGCCGAGCTCGGTGACGGTATTGTGGATTATTCTCTCGTCTTTGAGTTTACCGTCGGCGCCCCAAAGCCGAACATGGCAAACACCCTTGATGCCCACCTTGCTAGAAAGTCCCTGAGTTGTTTCTTGAAACATGGGTCACCTCCAATGTGTCTTTGGTCCTTGATCCTGCCCTTGGAATCCCGCAGGACAATCGAGACCTTATCCCTTATAGGTTGATGATCTTGGTATTTCATTCAGTCCTCAATGAGTATGATATCGAAAACTAAGCTCACAAGTCGCATCTGCTGTTTCGCACATCATTCGATAATAAAGTAATTGAGTCTCCGGTAAGACCAGTGAGCGAATCCGTACAAAAAGGACCGCGTCTAGTTTCTTGACCTCGCCGGACAAAAACCTGTGACGCAGGACAACAGTCTTATCATCCCCATAGGCAATCTCAAATAGGTATCGCTTATCCTTGAGACTCAAGTCCTCCAATAGCAGACCTGTTACATGCCCGTGACTTGTTGCAAATGGGGTGCTGAGTTTATTGGCAGCGTTATCTACTATCTCAGCCCACGCTCCAAACGTGTTGGCAACGCCGCCAGCAGTAAACGTCACATAGTTGGCAGAACTTACGGGAAACAAGCCACTCACATGGGTTTGTGTCTCGCCCAGGAATTCCAGGCTATCCGTTTCTCGGTCAAACGTTGCGTTATCGTCCTTGTGCTGGATGACGCTCAAATCAGTCGGATTGTTTACGCCCATTTAGACACCCTCGCTCACAGTCAGGTTCTTATCTCCGCCGGTGGCAATAGCGTTAATCGCACCAAGGAATAGGTTGTCTCGATTTATCTCGTAGCTTCCCCCACTGGCGTTCAGCCGGATTCCTGCATTCATGACTGCGTCGTTGCCCCGGGCGAGATATATCGGTTGATTGCTATCATTGACAAATACCGCCTCATGTCTTGCGCGATTAGCCGCTAATACCACAGTGGTAACGGCTTGGACTAATACTGCGGTATCAGTCACGTTATTTACTGGCCATACTAAAGGATCTGGCATATTCTACCTCCGTATCCCCGGCCAGTTGGAAGGCGGAAAAGGAGATAAACCGCCTTTTGCCCCAACTGACCAGGGCGTATTAATCTGCTCCTTTCGTTGTTTACGTGGCGGTTAGATGGCCAAAGGTGGCCCGCCATTCAAGCCTGTTGCATCCAAAGACATCCCTCACGCGGTAGAACACGTTGTCGGTAGCGAAGTCCCCGCTCATTGGGGAAAGCTCGCCGCCGCCGATATTCACCTTATCGGACGCCTTCATGCAGATTTCCGGTCTCTCATGCCCCACTAAGTAGTCGCATTCCATAGCCGCGATGTCCCTCGGGTCGGCGAATAAGAACCAACTCAGGAGATGGTTGGGAGCGTATATCGGTAGGTACGGGTCGATTATTAACTGTAACCCGTACTGAGGGAGGACGTTGGTCGTTGGCATTGCTATAACCGCACCAGCCGCTGTGTCCAACCACTGCTTGTTAGCCGAGGTCAGAATCTGCCGGGCCGTGAACTCCAATCCTGGGCCGGTTACAAGGTATTTAGCCCTGTTCATTATCGGCTCACCATTAGCGTCCACAAACGCAGCCATCGCCTCACAGGTATTTTCAAGGGCAGCGATGGTCAAGGGAGACGTACCCCTGTTGGCGGCGTTGACATATAAGTTGACACTATTAACGAGGTCTGGTACATAAGTGCCAGTAACAAGCCGATGCTCAGTCCTGACCGCAGCCCGGGCGAACCTCTCAGGCGTGTCCTTCAAGGCGCCGATGTCATCGTTGATCATGGCTTCCCAGGAGATGTCGAACTGCCGTCCGTACTTCTTGACGTAGATGGGATATTTTGCCTCACTCCTCTCGGATGCAAGATACTCACCCTTCTCCGCTACTTCCGCCAGGTATTGATCCCCGCCGGTGATACCGAACCGATACCCACCAATTTGAGGGTAGATTCTCGGCACAGTTCCCATGCGGACAAACGCTTTCCACACCGGGTCCACTGCCTTATAGGTTGCCAGGACTTGTCGGTCCAGGACATCGCCGAACAGGTACGGGAAGTCTGAGGTCGTCAGCGCTTCCCTGACCAGGTACTCATGGCGATGCGGGGGGTGATGTTTAGCATTACTGAGCAGGTCGATAGTCTCCGTCAATCTCTGCTCGTAGCCCTCCGGTCTCTTAACATCGGAAAGAGCAATATACCCTCTCCAATCTTCAATTAACTTCATGAATTCCATCTTGATTTACCTCCGTTATTCATTTCTTAGGTTCCACCTTTCCCGCGTCGTTAATGCGTGTCACGAGTTCTACATCGTTTCGGCCAAAGCCCTTGAAGGTATCAATCGCCTTCTTCAGCCTCTGGTATTCTTCATCCTCTAGCTCAATCTCACCCTCCGTGCAATTCTCTAGCTTCACAGCAAGCATATTCTGCCTTACCAATTCAGCACCGGATAGTTGCAAATCAGGGATGAAAAGTAGATTGAGAATGGAAGTCTTGAAGTCGTAGGGAAATTCGGCCTCTATTATCTGCCCAGGCTTCATCTGGTCAGGAGCCCTCACCTTAACCATGTAGTTCTTGAGATTTAGTTTACGCATTTCGGTTCCTCCTTTTTATTTAATCTACGCGCTCTCGGTTGGGTCAGTCATCAGGACTATCCAGTATTCCGTGCCATCAACACTCACATTCATCTTGAGCCACTTGCCGCCCGTCTCGACGGTCTTATCTCCAGTACCGCCATCTCTAATCGGCGTTCCAGACGCGCCACCGAAGTAGCAAGTTTCGAAGAAGAACATGGCATTAGCGCCAATGCAATCTTCGTCAGGGAATAGTTTGATGTGGATTGCAGAATCGAGTGCTACGGCTTGATTGCAGGTCAGATATAGAATCTCGCATCCGCCCTGACCGGCATGGCCAGCACCACCACCCCTCGTTGTGGGTAGAGTGGAGCAAGCGAAGTCTGCCCAAAGAGCACACATGTGAGAAACTTCGGTCAGCGTTCCCCCACCTTCCATTGCCTGGAAGAAGCCACCTGTGTAGAAACCGGTGCTATTATCTACCGTTCCGTTAAGTGACATGAGGCCGGCAACACCAGTTAGAAGATTCCACCCGCCTATGGCAGTGCGAACACCTGACTGAAAGGCATAACCATGTATAGCCCTAACAATCGGGATAGCTTCGCCGGCAGCAGTAGCACCACAGCGAACATCAAGTCCGTTGTGATTCCCCGTCAGAGCCGAATAGTCACTATCGATTCTTGCACGAGCTCGGCCGCTTGTGGCTGTGGTGTAGTTAGTGACAATACCCATCCAGATATAGTCCTCATGCGGTCCCCAGTGGACCTTGACCGCTATTACAGCAGTCTGGCCCGAAGCTACCGCTCCAAGGGCATACCCGAATAAGATACCGTCTTCAGGGTCGTGGTTTCTGGTTATCGCAGCCGCTCCATCTATGTGCTGGATATACAGGGCATCGCCAGCTACAATATCCACACCCGCGCCCCAGGCATCCGTAGCTATTACGCTCAGGTTCCAGATGCCCTCAGTGTCAATCGTGATAAGGTTGTCATCTGTTGCATGTTGTGAGGTCATTGCAACGCCCACGATATCCCCGATAAGGTTGTCAACGAAAACGGGGTCACCATGCACAATCAAGGCATTAGGGCCGTGCAACTCACTAGCCAAGAAGGTCAAGTACCTACCTTCGTAAGTGGAACTTACCTCAGTTCCGGCAGTTAAATTAGCAGTATAAACACCTGCTGTCGTTCCGTATGGCATTTGATTTACCTCCTATCGTTTGCTATGTCTGCCACCAGTGCCACCAGAACCAAATCCAAGGCACTCCCATCCAATGTACTTTGACTGCTATGATTTCAGTTCCAGCTCCAGCGATGGCTTGCATGGAATAACCGATTACCGCCCATGCAAGGGTTGGATCGTCGGTGACTACTCCTGCGGCGGTTATAAACAGCGATTGGCCAACCATTATCGGCCAGGCAGCGACTACTGAAAGCCGCCATATCCCCTCTGTATCGATAGGGATGTTCTCCGAGGCGGATGTTGCCGATTTCAAGGCTATACCCACGCCATCCCAAAAGGCTACGGGTTGTCCTTTGTCAACCAAACCATCGCCGGGGTCTGCGTGAATGAGTATCGCCTCTTGCACGTAAACATGGCGACCCTCAAAGGTTGACGAGACTTCTTCCCCTGCCTCTCGGTACGGATCGTAGTAATAATTGGCTGCTATTTCCGCTTCTTGTTCTGGTTCACCGACCATTGATTACCTTCCTTCTACAGCCGCATCCAGTTGCCCATCAGTCCATTCCGGATGCAGTTTCTTGAATGATTCCCTGAGCGCAGCCGAAGACTGCGTGGGATCCGGTAGAGAACCTCCGAGGTTCTTGGGCTTGGCTGTTTCCTTGAGGGCGTTCACATAGTCCGTTTCCGCCTGGACCGCTTCCGCAACTCCATCGGCGGTTTCAGCTTCCTTGAACTTCTCGACCAACCTCTCCTTGGCCGCGTCCGGCAATTCGGACTTGCCTATAGCTTCGTCGATAGACGACTTGGCTTCAGCTATCCGCTGTGCCTTCTGTGACTCGGAGAGCTCAGTTTGAGCCGTATCCCTCTCGGTTGTGACAGTTGCTACCTGTCCTTCGAGTTCCGTTATTCGCTCTTGTAATTCCATGGTTTTCTTAACCTCCTTCATAATAGTGGTTTTGACCTCTGTCTCAATGGATCTGACAAGGTCGGGCCGGCGCTCTCTAAGAACGCCTAGACTGATAATGTCGATGTCGAATTCCCTCTCAGTCTCATAGAGTAAAACACCACCCCCGGCGCCGGCTTCGGTAACGAAATCAACTGAACGGACTTGAGTAATGCGGTCGACAACGTTGGTTTCCTTGCCATCTATCTTGTCCTTGGTTCCAACGCCAGCCGCCCGGATAGAAATGCCCATTTCACTGAGCAGTTTCTTATCCCTTAATACGGCTAGTTTCTGTTGCAACCAGGGCTCGATGATAATGGCATCGCCAACTATGCCAACCCCCTCCTCAAATCTAACATTCTGAAGACTCGCTACCCATTGTCGGATCGACCCTTCGGGGCGTTGCTTCTCTTCTTCTTCCGTCTGATGATCGGCATACATCTTCACGCCTTCAAAGACAGGATAGTCTCTTGAAAGCGTCTCTGCGGGGTAGTAATGATTATCTACGGGATTGCCGAAGCCCGGGGCAATCACTATGATCTTGGCGATCCCCTTGGAGTTCAGGGTAGCCTCTTGCAATGATGTGTAACTCGACAACAGGCTCCGGGATTCTGATTCCTTTACCCATTTGGGGATATCCTCTTCTTCCACTTCCAGAACGCGATATGCAGCTCTGATCTTGCGCTTCACGGCGGCCAATGCTTCCTGGGGGATCATTACCTTCTTCCCGCTTAACCCACCCGGTGAGAGGGCGGCGGCAATCCTCCCCAACTGAGCCTTTGTAGTCTTCTTCTCGGGATCCTCCCATAGCCGTAGTTTCCATCCATCGGCCTCTTTGGGGTCCGGCACATAGGCGTAAGCAGCCGAGGGGTATAGTTTCCCGTCTTCGGGCTTCATGGCCTCCTGTGCCTTCAATAAGTCCAGCACAGCGGTTGCCTCAGTGAGAGCCTCCTGTACCTTCTTCTCATCTTCGCCCTCGGACGATAGGAGCTCCTGGCACAGTGCCAGTATCTTCTTGATCCTGCCGGAATCCAGGAGTGCATTCCGCTTCCCCGTCTCCTGGATTATCTCGGCATAGACTTTCTGCAAGGATTCCACGGGTGTATAGACAGTTTGCCTTTTTACTTCCACCGGCTCGCCCAGCGTGACCTTCCCCTCGGAATCGACAATATACGATGCCTTATAATCAATACCATCGAAGCGGTAGACAATTTCAGTCTCGAAAACGTCTATGATCCACGCCCCGGAAGGCATGGCCATCTCACTAGAGGGGAGCTTCTGCTCTAACGCCTTCTGTAGAAGATTTCTCTTGTCATCATCAGACATGGATTCTGTCACTTTGACCTCCTTGGCTGTCTTTAAGGGGATATGCACCTCTCCCGCATGTTGCCTTATTCCCATTAATGTTTTCGCTATTTCTTTAGTTGAGATTAATCCCCCTTTAGCTTCCTTAGCTATCCAGTTGCCTTCGGCATCCTGTTTGTATTTCATTTTCACGGCGGCATACGCTACTTTATTGGCGCGCTCCTCATCGCCTTCATATTGCTTGAGGGCAGCGTTAAAGGCACTGATGAATATCTCCTGGGCGTGCTTGGGCATGTCCTTGATCTTCTCAGGCGGATTGTCTATTGAGTATGGCATTTTTCATTTCCTCCAATGACATAGTTTGGGGATACTCAAAAGTGGCACACTCAGGCATATCAGGACTGCCAATCACTAAGTCCAGAGTGTCAGTCCCAAAATGATTGACCTTTGCATCTAGCAAGGTGGCATCCTTGATTCCCAATATGCCAAATAGCAATTCAGGTGACAGGGTTAAAATACCTCGTCTTTGCATAAATACCTCCTTGAAAATGAAAAGAAAACCGCAGACCTTTTACAGCCTGCGGTTCTTCCGTTTAGCTTGGTGGCGACTCTGGAGGGACTCGAACCCTCATCTCCATCGTGACAGGATGGCGTGTTCTACCCTTTCCACTGCAGAGCCATTGGTGGCGGGTCAGA
>Ga0307376_10001990_pt1 | contig 20736 bp, 36 predicted proteins | sample TR2MG_FD_202536 | JGI IMG/M metagenome (GOLD analysis project Ga0307376, IMG submission 202536) | Soil microbial communities from Risofladan, Vaasa, Finland - TR-2 | ecosystem: Environmental > Terrestrial > Soil > Coastal area > Acid sulfate soil | place: Finland: Risofladan, Vaasa | collected...
GTCTTTAGCTTCCAGGCGAGCAATCCATTCCTCGATCGCCAGGCCGTTTTCAAGACTAAGGATTCCAAGAGGATTCTCTGCCAAGACCCAGGCTGGTAGAAGCCGTTCAACGATGCGAGCAAATTCCGGCCAGAGCCAGCGGTCATCTTCTCGGCCTCCGCGCTTCCCGGCAGTACTGGACGGCTGGCACGGTGGCCCTCCGGAAACAAGGGTAACTGCCCCGTAGTCTTGATCGGGGAAGTCTCGGATGTCTTTGATTCGGTGGACTCCCGGCCAGTGCTTTTCAAGGATTTGGATACAGCACGGGTCTTTTTCAACTTGTGCGATTGTTTCGAATCCTGCCCATTCGGCGGCAATATCGATTCCCCCGATACCTGAAAAGAGGCTGACATGCGTCACCGCTCCTCCTCGTCTCTCATCTTGTAGTATTTCTTCCTGGCCGCGGCACGACCGATGTTCATGTCTACGGCTATCTCAGCCCATGTAAATCCTCGCTGTTTTAATGCGATGAGTTGTGCGGTCTTTTCGTCCGGCCACACATAATAATTCTTTTCGCGCAGCTCCTGATCAGTCAGACGCATCCCAACAGGGACATCAGGATATGGTCTCATCTCTCTTTATAAACATTTCGCACATTCCATGTTCTCCAGATAAATTTGCTTGATCTCCATCCCCTTGATGTGCGAATGTTGCACAAACCCAAAACCCTAATGACTCACCGCAGACACATCCTTTTCCCCTAGGCGAACTACAGCAATGTTTATTGACTTGAAAGTGATGCACGCACTTGCAGCAACATCCTTTCCATTCACTATCAAGCATACATTCCGAATTGTCATAATATGTAAATTGTATTCGTCTGCTTTTCATCGCTCCTCCAGATACCGCAGGGGATCCACCACCAACTCGAAGTGCAGGTGCGGGCCCGTGGAGATCCCGGTATTCCCGAGCTCGCCGATAACTTGGCCTGCTTCTACGTACCAGCCTTCGTGAATGCAGGTCTCTGATAAGTGACCATATAGACTGAATAATCCGTCGCCGTGATCTATCACGATGTAGCCGCCCATAATCGGATGACCATAATATTCCTTTCCCCAGTGCCAACCAGGTACAAGCCAGTGCTCGACTATTCTGCCGGCCAGAACTGCCTTGACGGGTGTTCCTATCGCGCCAGCAAAATCCTTGCCTTTGTGCAGACTTTCAGTGCCGCCACCCATGGGGTCCATGCGATAGCCCGTGCCACTTGATACCCAGAGCTGGTCAAGCGGCTGGTGGTACGGCGGAGGCATAAGGGACAATCGGGTCCAGTATCGACACGCCTCGAGCCGATCAGTCTCTTTCTGCGCTTCGGCGATCTCCTGCTGCTGCTGGCCGATGACGGTATTGAACTCCATCATCCCTCCCAGTCCTATCAGTAGCAGCAGCACCATTACGATGGTCCAGTGATTCCATTTCATGGTTTACCTCCCAGTTTTACCCGCGCTTTTTCAGCCGTTGCCGAATTCGGCGTTTCTGATTTTTAGTCAATCTTGACCAATCCAGTTTTGCCTTTTCGTGAGCCTTTGATCCTTCTTTGAACACCTTTACAGATTCAACATGCGGATCGTTAAGGGCATTCTCCGCAACCTTTTCCGAGAAAGGCATCACGGGACTAACTAACCCATCGTTGTGTTGTTCTTGCATCACTTTTCCTCCAACAGTTGGCCATATCGTGTATCACACCACTCAAACATGCGGCAACATTCCCTCAGCCCTTCCTCCAGCTCCTTGATGCGCTTATAATGTCGTACTGCCGCTCGTTCTGCGTATGTCTCTTCTCCAAGCAGTTCCTCAAGCTCCTTGACTCTGGCCTCAAGGTTGCCTATCTCGACATCTTTATCGTTGCCGTCAACATAGGATAATAGCCGCTCTACCTCGGCCTCGGCTGCAATCCGCGCCTTGTAGTGGACCTGGTACATATCCTGCAGCCGCTCGGCTTTAGCCTGGAATTTCTCGGCGCGAGAGGCGACAGTAATTGCAAAGGAGATCTTGTCGTACCGCGTTGGACAATCATCTAGAGCGTCGCGTCGAGAGAGAAGCTGGTCTATTCTGCCTATCTCACCCTCCAGCTCTTGGAGGCGGCGGTTGTCGGCCTCAAGTTCTTGCACCTTCGTTTCGGCATTGCTTGCCCTTATTGTCTCATGTTTCCAGGCTTCACGTTCCTTTAGCGTCATCACTCCCCCTCCTTTTGCTGCTCCTCAACAAAGAGGCCGATTATATCTTTAAATTTGGGCAGCTCTTTCTTCTCCCCTATCACTTCCGCTAGGACAGCACGGGCTGCAAGCCATCCACTGGCGAATCCTTCGAGTTTATCAGTCATGTTCTGCTGCCCTTGTTTTTCTTCGCAAAACTTTTCTACAGCATTTTTGAAATGCTCATTATCTTCCAGCGCCCCGATGAGCTTCTCCCGCTCGTCTTTCCAGTCGACGTATATAACATCCAAGACATGCCCTGATTTTGTCATGGGCCATTCCCCCCATTCCTCAAACGTCATACTTTCTCCTTCTCTGCCTCTTTTCTCGAGTCCATACATTCCTTCCGTTCGTCCTCCAGCTCCTTGACTCTGGCCTTGGCTTTTATACAGTCCTGCTGCACGTCAAGCAATTGGCAACCGAGAGCATCCCTCTCTATCCGCAGCAGCTCCATTTCCCGGTCCTGCTCTTCAACTTCATCTGCTAACTGATTCAGCCGTGCTCCGCGTTCCGGTTCGTGATAATTTTTAATGAAGTGCGCTGCCCTATGGCGTAGATAATCAACAACAGAACCGTGAAATACTTTATCCCACTTTTTGTCTGGGACAGCATTATTTAGTAATTCTTCAAGTTGTCGGTCCTGCTCTTTGACCTTGGAGAGAAGCCACCGACGTTGAACGTCCAGTAGACGAATCATTTTATTGATAGTGTCGATGGGAATAATGGTGTTATCTATCTCTTCCAGCTTCTTGCTATCTGATGGGTTCATGCTACCAGCCTTCAAAATCGGGGAGGGCATCATATTCTTCCTCTGGCATTTCTACCAAAGTCAGCTTGATGGCATCCCCTGGTTCAGAGTCGTAAAACTCCCCATCAACGATGTTCGCTGCCTGTTCAATTGGCATATGGTAGTTGCCCCGTACATCAAATCGCTCAACTTTCAAAACTTTCATTTCCCCTTCTCCTTTAGTCGCTCGGCTGCTTCACATACTGCACATAGTGGTCGGTGTCCCGGGATTAAGCACTTTTCACAGAAACACGTAGCATTCTGCATCTCATCTATTCCCTCTTCCCGGGCTTCGGCGGCTACGGCGCGGAAAGCAGGCATCAAATATTCTATATGTCTGTCTCGGGCCTTTCTTTCTTCTGGATCGTTAGGCGGTTTGTACTTTTTGCTTAGCTGTTTCTCATATATTGCCTTAATCCGTTCCTCAGTCATGCTCTCCATCCTTTCACCAAAGAATCAATATCAGTTCTCGCAGCCGTATAATTCTGATAGTTTTCCCAATCGCCCCCGCAGTGGTAGACGACAAAGACATAACTGTCACTCTGAATTGACTTAACAATTCCATTCTCTAATGCCCCATGATTGGCAACGTAAGTCACCTTGTCGCCAACACGGATTTGTTTCTCGGTCATTTCACCACCTCATTACCAGAGTTACTAATACCGCCACTGCAATAAAACACAGTACTACGTAGCACAGCACCGCCAACAACCCGCCGTGTTTCATAGATTCCCTACCTCCTCTTGGATCGCCGCCTTCCGCTCAAGCATCACCTGGTGACTCGGCGATACCATCATCAGATTGATTGCCTTCAGGATTCTCATGCCCTGCGCTCTCGGCACCGTCTTCTCTTCTTGCCACTTTTCTCGTTCCTCAAGATTGCGCATGTCCAGCTCACTGCCGCCAGGTACAGATGGACATTCCCGAAAGTGCCAAGGTCCGGAGAATTGCCCGGTGTTATAGTCCTTCAACCACAGCTTTGCGCCGCATGCCGAACACCGCGTTGCGCCTTTACCGCTGGTTCCGGTCTTTGTCTGTCTCATCGCCTACCTTCCGCTTTGCGCTTGAGCACGCCGTGAAGCGTATCGACCTTGTTATAAAGCGCTCGAGTCGTGAAGTCGGAACGAGTCGGCCACTCAAAGAAAGCATCAATAACTTCCTTGAATCCCGGCACGTCGTAATTCTTCAGGATGCGCTTGAACATCTTCATATCCCGTGGCCCGTCAATCATCGGCTCAAATCCCCGCCCTTCCGGTGGATCTGCTTTGTGCTTCTGGAAGTAGTAGTCGAGACACTCCTTTGCTTCGGTGCCGCTCCGGTCCTTTTCTTTATTCTTATGGTTGCTGCCTCCGGCCGGCGAAGCTGGCAAATTCGGTTCAGGTATCAGTAACGATAAAGATGAAGATAAAGATGAAGATGAAGATGAAGAGCTTTTTTCTAGGTTAGGGTCTAGGTTAGGTCTAGGTTTTTTCTCAGGAACCGATAGGTTTTTTGTAGGTTTTTTTGAAGCCTTGTTTTTTGATCCTTTTGGCCTTCCTCCAAGTTTTCCACTTTCTCTTGATGCAGTTCTTCTTGCGGTGGCTTTTTTTATTTCTTCCACAATCCTCTTCTGAACGTATCTACCATTTTCGTGGAGGAAATAGAGCTTGAGAATATTATCCAGAACGGCCTCTTTCCCCGGACGGAGCCTTGCGATTTTTATGAGCTCTTTCTTGTCGTCTATCAGCTCACCCTTCTTCCAATAGTTCATGAGGAGGAGCAGATAAACTCCGTGATCCTCTGCCTCAAGACTCATTGTGTCACTCAAGTAATCGCCGATGTAAACGGGCATCCAGATGTCAACCTTTGCCAACTTCCCCTCCCACAAACAGCGATACACCAGCCTCTTGATATCTCTCCCAAGCCCGTGTTACTCGGCCTGTTCCCGGAAACAGGTCCACAAACTCATCGCCGGATTGCATGTTCAGCAGCTCGAAGATCCAGTAGCAGAACTCATCTGGTTTAGCTCCAGCAAGTCCTCGTGTCTGCCTCGCACCAGGATTACCAAAACGCGAGTAATAGCCATTAGTCACAACAAAATCTGCAATACTGCCACCATCACGATCGCGCTTTCTTCCACCACAGAAAATCACAGGTTCCCAGCAATTCATGGGCCAACCGAAGGCACCGATTGTTCCGAATGGTTTACACCAAGCCGCTATTCGGCATTTCCAGGATTTCGGAATCATCGGAAGTAAATCCCAAAGACCGCGGGGATGAGAACTGAGAGCCCAACCATCCGGGAAATCATGATAGAGTTGCTCGAGCAAAGCTTTATGATCCACTTCGCCGGCATAGTTGGACTGATCTTTGTAGAATCGTTGAGCACAACCTATGTACGGCGGATCCGCGTAGCAGAATCTCAAAGCTCCCCTCCCTCTCTTACTGTCTTCTTAAACCTGCCAGGGGGCTCCGCCCGGCCGAAACAGGATCCAGGGCGCGGCTTACAACAATGGCGAGTGGTGGGCCGCATGGTTCCCCGGCAGGATTGATTCCAATGTTCACTTTTCTCCCTTGTAGAATAAGCATCCACGCATCTCATCTCGTATGGTCTTTTTACGGTTCTTGAATTCATCACTTCGATCGCCCCGCAATTTCATAATCTTTTTCAAGCATGGGCACATCTTCTCGTATCGTATTAACATGCCCTTTGCATCAAGGAGCATGATGACCTTTCCCCCGCAATCTTCACAAATCTTTGTCTCTACGGTATTCATATCCCCTTCTAAACGCCCCCGCCTGCCCAGGGGCTGACTTACCTAACTGAGCGAGGCTGTCACTCATTTATAGAGATCATGATTCGATAAGCCCTAAACGCTTTCACAGTAACTACTACCCCGCATGACAGGTTACGGTTTAGTGCCGGACCTTCTCCAACGGAGCCAGCCCGACTACAGATGCTGTCCGGTGTGACCCGGCATCGACCAATCGGTAGGCAACCGAGCAACCTCAGGAGCCTCGATGGAGCGCAGTCGGCTGCGGTCATATAAACCGTAGACTTACAACTCGCTCACAGCACCTCTTTAAGCCAGGATCGGAGGTTGAAAACCGTCACTGGGAGGGGAACGATTTTAGATTCCCCCGGTCCCAGCATGCCTCTTTATTCATCAACTTTTGCCTGTCATGGCGCTTAATTGAACGTCGGTATCACCCCCCTTCAATCCGATCTAACCGTTTCCAGATATCTTTGAGATCCGCTTCGACGCACTCTTTAAGATAGAGAAGCGAATTTCTGGTAGCTTCTTTCAGGTCATCCAGAGACTTGATTGGTTTCTCGTCGCAATTGTCATCAAGAAACAAAAGCTCTCCGGCTTCTGATGTTTTGGTCTCGATAACTGATGTCGTTTTCATCTTTTCTCCTCTTTCTTTATCCGCTTGGCGCAGATCCGGCAGACCTTTCTATCATCCCGGGTACGCCAGACAGCCTTGTTTTTCATGCACTTCCAGCAGGTCATCTCAGATAACCTCTAAAATTGGCCGATCTCGCCGTTTTCGCGGGGTCTGGGCGATGCATACACCTATTGGCGTGTTTGGAGACGCACCCCAGCATTTCCCGCGTAAAACGATATTTTCCCGTGCTACTGTTGCCCCTATATTTCGAAGCTTATCCATTGCTATTCTTTGATTCTTCTTTGTCTGAGTATCTCTTTGAATCTCTTTGTATGAGAAAAGGCTGCCGTCTTGCAGAACTGAGAAACAGTCAGCCCGATGCTTTTTGAACATATGTACAGCTTCTCGTATTCATCCTGATCCAACGAAAAGGAGACGGTCTTGTTCTTCATCCTACCGCCCCTTCCCCCGGATCAGCGGGAGTCGGCCGTGCAGTCGGATGAATAGCTCCTCATAGGCCCCCTCCCATTCACATACCGGAGTTCCTGTGAGCTCGAGGAAGGGTACTACCGGATGCATGCAGTAATGGCGGAATCCGATGTCCAGGAAATCGTTACGCCAGCCGGCGTCAAAGCGAAACGTCATTTGGTAGGGCCAGAAGCTCGTTCCTTCCCGATCCTTCCAAAAGTAGTTACGCATCCCGCCGCCCACATAGAAGCCGAAGGATTCTACGGAGGCCTCGAGGTCGGTATAAAAACCGACAGCATCCAGAACGTAGCTCAAATCAGGCTGGTACATGGCGAAGCCAGTGTTGGGTAGCAGGCCGCACTCGAGGGCGAAGACGAATACAAGCCAGTTCATGCCACCACCGCCTTTACTGACTCGATATGCTTACGAATCTTCGCCGCCAGCCTTTCTGCTGCCATCGGTCTGTTACCGATATTGCAAGCATCATTGCATCCCTGATTCGAGCATACCGGCAGCAGGTTATATCGGTGATGGATCACGTCTTGGCCGTACTTACGGATGTTGGTCTTAGTCTTGGCGATACGATGTGCGAGGAAGATGGCCGGTGCACCGCATTTAACACAGACATATCCGTGGTCGGCGATGATCTGTCGCTTTTGCTCTTCGGCTATAAGTTGATCGCGTTCTTTCATTCATCCTCCTTCTTCTTTAGCCGCTCGGCTTCTTCCTCTACCAATATAATTCTTCATAAAACAGGTCCGGATCGTCTTCCGGCTCATCCATCCCCTCTTCCCGGCCCTCTTCCCTGGCTTCGGCGGCTATGGTACGCAAAATGCCTTTTGTAATTGATAATTTGGCAGATGAATGAATTGTATTTGCGGCATTATCTATCCGTTCCTCGGTCATTCGTCCTCCTTCCTCAGTATGATATTGAGCTCTTATCGAGCTTCATCATTTCCTCGTAACTACGGCCGCCGATGGATTTATAGACTTGACCCTTGAGCGGCCCATCCGCAATGTATTCGTGCAACCAAAAACCGTGAATATCGGCGAACCGCTGCAATGTTCGGGTAACAATCTTCATGTTTTCGACTGTTGCTTGTGCTGAGGGTAGGGAGCTTTCCACCCCGTTCAAGTCGAGATACGTTGGATATCCTTCGGGAACTGACATTCTCAGCATTGCGTCGTGTATTTGCTGCTTGGTGTATTTCGCTTCTCCGTTTTCATCCAACACCTGTTCGGCTAAGTCCTCGCAATGACCGTAAAATCTATTGTTTTGACTACGCGGACCAGTTGTGCGGGGTCGACGAGGTAGATCAAGTCGCAAATTTAGATAACCGCCGCATTTCTTTTCTGACTGTTCAATCAGAACTGCAAGAGCATCCTCAAATCCCCTTGGTTTCGCAATACAAAAGAGTCCATTTCCATCGGCTGATATCTTCGTGGTGAACTGAATCATGCACTTCCCCCGTTGAGATAGGTGGCAAGGATCTTTCGCCATTCTGCAACCTTGCTTCCCGGATCCGGAGCAACAGTCAAACGAGGTTGCCCATTCTTCTGGAGATTGAGGATTGCCAAATCGACATCGGCCACATGTTCACCAGCGAGAAGCAGAGCATAGGCCGCGATCTGCAACCAATATCGCTCTTCTTTTCCCGATCCGACTTTAATGTCAGCCACGATGAGTCGCTCCCGGCCAGGCAGACGGAAAACTCGATCCAGTCGGCCGCCGTGTGTGCAATCCGAGGCGACGACTATCAACTCCGAAGCTTCTACGATCGGATGGGACATCTCGAGAAAGGATTGATAGGCTTTGCAATAAGGAGTCAGCCGCGGATCAAGTGCTCTCCAATCAAGGTTCCCCGCATCGATCATCACGGTTGCGTTGTGGATCATAATTCCTCTGGTCAGATAGTAGGGATTGATCTCCGGCATCGGGAAAACTGTATTCAAAATTTTCCCCACGGATTTGAGGTAGTGACCTTGATAGGTAAACCAGTGCCCACCATCCTTAAAATGCGTAATCTCAAGTCCTGCAGGGAGCTTGTATTCGATCATGCCCGAAATGCCACGGTACCAACATCAGAAACTTCCCACCCCGGAATCCGGGTTTCGCCCTTGAGCGCCTTCGTAATCCGATTAAGTTTCACCAGGTCTGGAGTCATGTACTCGCGGGGAATCAGACTTTCATCGACCACTTTCCCTACCCAGTTCTCTCGCGTCGAAGCTCCCTGGACCTTTACCTTCGGTGCGGGAGCAGCAACCTCCTCGACTTCGACCACGATAGGAGTTTCCAGCATTTCATCGGCCTGCTCTTGCATCCCCTCATTGGAGAGCCTTTCGGCAGCGGCCAGACGAGCATCTTCCTCGACCTTCCGTTTCGCTGCAGCCTCTTCCTCAGCCAGACGCCGGGCTTCCTCCGCTTCCTTGCTCTTGCGATCCTCCTCAGCTTTCTGCCATGAATATGCCAGCCTGGAAAGTAGTTTCTTTGCCGCCTCCAGCGGTTGGATGAAGGATCTCATCACCCGCATCACTTCCTGGTAAGCTTCGTAGGTCTTTCTTTTGGCCGGCCCCAGCTTATCCTCGACGAGTTTAATTTTCGCCGAGCAGGCCTTCCCCAGCTCCATCGCCTGCGTGTAACTTGTGGCATCATTCACCACAAGACTCTGCGCCGCAGCGACAACCGGATTGACCTCGCTTTCGATTTCGGTTCTTTCTGCTACCATTACTTCGTTCATGATTCCTCCTTGATTTTTAGGCGCCGCTCCTCGGAAACTACATCGAGTCCCTGAAGCAGTGCGAGTATTTCTTCCAGGTTTCCCCGGGCCATATCCGCCTTGGCCTTCCATTCAATCTTTTCCTGACTGGCAAACAACGCGATCATGGGTCCTTCTCTTGATTTCTCTTTGGCGTTTAGGATCGCCATTATTTCTGAGTAAGGATCCTGGTTGGTATTTTCTGGCGGGGCTTCTACGATCTCTATGGGGAGTTCCGGAGTTGTGACACTTGGGAGAGCGGGCTCGCTTGGTTCAACTATTAATGCCTGGGGTGCACGGAGCTCACCTTCTTCTTCTTTCGGTGTCTCGCCATTCTCAGAGTTTTCAATCTCGGCATCGACATAGGGCATTCCCCGTAAACTCTCACGGAAGGCAAGCCGGAATCCCTGGCCGATCGTGCATTTCTGCGTCATGAAGTGGCCCCGTTTGAGCCACATTGAATTCGGTTCATGGCATCGCTGGGCCTTGTTCCACTTCAGACCGATCGCCTCGGTGTAGCGGACGGCCCACCGGAACTCCTTAGGCCAGTCCCGGCGCTTAACGACTAGCGTCACCCGATAGGTGGATTTCCTCCAATCCGTAAAGTCAATCTCGCCGGCTTCTTCGATGTACCAGTACTCGAGACGTCCTGTTTCCTCGGCCCGGTCGATGTAGACTTCATAACCGACCACCGGAACCAGGGTGCCGCCACCCTCATCGCCATCCCCACCCATCTTTACGGCGTGGATTTCACGTCTTAGCGGATTAAGGCGGAAATCCCGTGCTACTGCGAGGAAGAGATTCTTCTGCTGGGCGTTGAGTTTCGCGGTGATCCCCATTAAATCGAACGCCTCGAGGATCTCTGCATCAGTCATGGGCTCTCGCTGGACCTGCGGGAGGGCAGTCTCTATCACTGCCGGGGCTGCTGCGGGTTGCTCAATCTTTTTGACTGGTGGTTTCTCTTTCGCAGTCTGCCGCTTAACAGGCTTTCCTTTGGTGGCCTGTCGCTTCACCGGCTTCCTGTTCGCGGTTTGCCGCTTTTTGGATTTCTTACCTATTTTTATATTCATCCCGTACTCCTTGGATGATAAGACCCTGGGGAAGCTGGACGACGCCCAGAGCGATCTTCCCCAGGTAGCCCATTGTGGAGTACGGGCAGACCGAACATCGCTTGTTCAATCAACCCGCACCCTATTACTCTTTGGATCGCCTCTTACCGAAACAGCCCTGTATAAATGCCAGGATCAGCCCGGGTACTACGATCACGGCTACCAGTGCCGTCAACAGTATTCCCTCCGCTATTTCAACTGCACTCACAGTTTGCGTTCCTCAAAGAAGGACGGGAACGGTTGAAGAACGATGCGGGCCCCGCCCCGTCCTGGCCGTCTTTCTCGGCCATAATCTTCGCTTTGCATGACTCACAGATACCGTGAGTTATCCCCTGCTGCTCCGGGGCTATCTCGCACATCGGCTCTTTACACCAGGCACAGATCCGCTTCAAGATTGGCCTCCAAAATCCAATTCCTGTTGATCCAACAATTTCTTGTAGGCTTCCATTTCTATATAAATAGCATTCAAAATGATGCTAGCCGGAACAAATACACATTGGGATTGCCAGGAACGTCCGTTTTTCTTTGATTCTTGAATTGATATTTGGTAATCTTCTTTCCAGCATGGATAATTTTTGCGAAAAGCCATGCGATAAAGCTGAAAAGGTAAAAGATAGACTTTGTTACTATCTACCGGATCAAATGTGCAGAAGATATAATCAACTTCTTTTTTTTCATCGAGCGTCCAACCCACTTTCGCCTGCTCTGGTGGAATATTGAATTTCCCATATGGCATAACGCTCCATATTTCAGGTGCAAATTCTGGCTCTTCATATCGCCAGAATTCAGAGCATCCTTTCTCTCTTGTCTTTGCATCAATTCGAATAGTGGCTCCACGTCTCAAAGTCGCAATATAGTCAATTCCGCTTTTGTCTATTTCTGTAGATGTTTTGATGATGGAATCACAACCATCAATTAGTTTTTGCAATGTCTCGATATCAGTTTCCTGTTGAACACCCTGAGAAAATGCTAGTTTTTTTTCAAAATCAAATACTGGCTTCAATTTCTGCCCCCCAACAAATCCATCCTGGACGCTTTCGGCGAGCATAAAGATCCATCCATGGCCCTGGGCTGCACGTCTCTATCAGATCGTAAAATTCTTCTGGCTTAGAACTATGGTCTTTGGCGCGATTCCAATTGAAACAGGTTCCTACGTCCTGTCTGAGTAGTGGCAAAGAACCACGAACACCAAACAGAATATGTTCTGTTTGCCCCCGGAAATAATTGCCGATTCCGAAAGAAGGTTTGCACCAAGTCAAACAAACGATGTAACGGAAGCCCCAAGCTTCCAGTAAAGGGAAACCTTTGGGCAAACTGCGGTTGGTGATCCAGAGATAGAGATGAGCACTTTTTTCAGCTCGTTCATTGATCTTGAGTTTGAGCAGATCTTCATATTTGACCATTTCATAGGTAGGTTGGCCCCGGCCCATTTGATCTACATCCCCTTCATCCAACTTATTCCAGGGTGGATCGATCACTATGGTTTGTGCTTTTGCATCGGGAAGGAGAGCGGCCTTGGCTGCCAGTTCTGCATTCTCTTTTCGCCTTTTCTCTCGTTCGATTCCTTTCGCTATCCGAAGTGCGGCAGTAAAATTCTTGTCTGTTTTAGCACAGAAAGCTTCCCACTTCGGTTCTGGAATTGTGAGTAGTTTGTAATCCTTCTTGACTTCGTGTTTATCAATTCCCTGTTCTTTTAGGGTAGGAGCAACGGGGTCATTTTTACCCCGTTGCTGATACTGACCTGGCTCTTGCTTCGGCAACTTCTCGACTATTTCACCCCGTCGCTTACGGGAGCGTAAATAAAGCTCCATCGCCTTTTCCCGCATTTCTTCCGTATCAGTTACAGCCAGAATCACCTCAGCCAGTTTTATCAGTTTTTGGACATGTACTACGTCATGTGCCATAGCAACGGCTTTTTTTGCATCACTCAGGATTGCAAGACGGTCATCACTCACGCCCGCCCCTCCTGCTCAGTCCGCACCCTCCGGGCCTCCTGCCGGCCAGTCTCATAAGCGGAGCGGTACTGCCGGAAGCCGACACCATGGACGATGTACAGCCACCGCGCCTCACGCTCGTCGCCTATACGTCCGCAACGTCGGATACGGGCAAGGATCGCCTGCCGCACCTGGACAGACAGATCCCCTATATGCGGGGTGACTTGGTGAGGAAAATTAACTGTAGAGGTAGTCTCAGTCCTGCCGGTGGGGAAGCTTATGCTCGATAGCTTCGAGCCGTCGGTCGACGTTCTCGCGCCATTCGCCAAGCTCGTTGAAGAAAGACCAGAAGGTGACCATGAACACTCTTTGGTCCCTGGCAATCTTCTCGATATCCTTGCGTGCTGATATGCGTGGGGTCGTCGTAGGGTTGGGAATAGGTGTGAAGTTACGCATTCTATTCGCCTTTTAAATATTCTGTCTACTAATGCGCCATTCATCCTTTGCAGTTCCCCCCCCGCTAGTTTTCAGATTTCTGTTCGTTCTCGTCGATATAACGCAGGATAGCTTTCTTGGCAATGGCAATCTTTTTCATACCACTTTCGCACGCAAAAGCCTCAAAACGCTCTGATTCGTCCTCATTGAGCCATATTTTGAACGCATAAGCTTTTGTTTTTTCTGCCATTTCCACTCCCATGATTAAGACAATAGCACATCTACGATGCCTTGTCAACACTTTTTTTCAATATTTCTTGCTTTATTTTACCCGATATGCTATGCTTGTCAATAGGAGGTGCGAGAAAATGAAAAGAACATTGCTCAGGATTTTACCTTCCCTTGTGATAGGGATTTCCTTGATTGTATCTGCACTGATATTTGAGAAAGGAATGCGTGATTTAGCCGGTGGCTTGTACGACATTTCTTATTCTGTAAGAAATGTGGCAGATTCAGCAGAAAAAACGTACCAGGAGATACAAGATTTCCCGTCATCTATAGATGTTTATGTAAGGGGTAAATTGCAAGTATTGGGATCAATTGGCACATATTAGTCACCTTGTTAGGCTATACTCTGTCAATAGGAGGTATTGGAAATGAGCATAATCACACGGATAGGAAACCGTATCGAGAATCCGGATAAACTGGATACTAATCCCTGGAGCGATTCGCCGGAAGCACTTTTATGCGATTACAAGGCAGAAGGCCAAAAGATGAGTATACGGTGTCCTCATTGTCTTGAGTTTGTTGAACTAGCAAAAGGAAATAAGTGTTCTTGTGGAAGAGCCGTTGTGATAAAGCGGCATGGTAATTGGTGGGTTCAATTTTTGGACGAATCCAAACATCCCCAAAAGGATGTTACGCTGATAAGGACGAGTAAATGGAGAATGTTTTTCGCCCGGTTGAAAATCTGGTTAATTACCCGGAGGAACAAGATATGAATAGAATAGCGATTCTGATCATCTTAGTTAGTATATTGTCTGGGTGCATCACCGCAGATTTTATCCGTCTTGACTCAGAGATCAGGGCAGAGACAAATCCAGAACAAATAGAAGTATTAGTGGAAGATCCAGAACGGCCTTATAAAGTGATTGCCATGATTGAAGTTTCAGACGAAGGCTGGGATTTTTATCTTGAGGAATTAAAAGATAGAATGGTTATAGAAACGGCAGCCTTGGGAGGCGATGCTGTAATAATCGGGATTGAATCGAGAGATTCAGGTACAATCTTCACTCCGATGGGCGCCGGTGGTTTTATTGGCACGAACCTTAAAGAGAAAAGGATCTTAGGCAAAGTAATCGTTTATACGAAAAACTAGTCAGCCAGCCTGCCGATCCCGTACCCCGCAGCTCCGGCCGCGGCAACCGCCAGGATCACGTAGATCGCCGTTTTAATCTTCTGTCGGCGGATCTCTTTCTGAGCCGTCTCCGCTATCTCCTGACAGGTTTTCTCCAAATCCTCGTATTTCTTTAAGTCCTCTTGTTGCTTCTTCACCGATTCGTCGATTGAGCTCTTCAGACCGGAGATTTCCTGCTTCAATTCCGTCGAATCGGTCTGTAAGTTCTCTAAATCGCTGCTCATTCCGGCGAGCTCGCTCTGTAAGTCGTTCGCTTTCTGCCTGTACTCGGCCAGCGAGATCTTCTGCAGTCTCAGCTCTTCGGCCAGCTGCTTCGAGTAGGCCAATATTGTAAGATAACGCTCTTCGGTAGATCGAACTATCGCGGTCGTACTGTTCGCGTAACTCAACGATGGTAGCAGAAGCAGGGCGATACACAAAGTAAAGCACAGCACCCGCACCGACCAGAAGGCCGATCGCAAAGGCAACCAGAATCCATTTTGCTTTGACATTCATGCCTCCACCTTCTCTAACAACTTACTTTTACGAATATCACCGGGCACCGTATACTCCTCACTTTGCCTCGGTAAAAGATCCCAATTGGCACCTTTATATGCCTCATCCCAAACGATGCTACATACGTCACCAAAGAACGCTGCACTGAACGGAACCCACCCTATCTTCTCCCAAAATCCGCGCGTCGGATAAACAATCGCCAGTACCAGAAACTTTCCGAAGTTATACGGCCGTCGTTTGTTAACGCTATCAATGAAGTAGCGCAGTATCGCTAATTTTTCCCCTGGAGTGAGTTCTCTGATTGGCTGCCAATACTCATCCGCTTCCCGTGCGCCGATACTGATGTAGATACCGCTTTTAAACCAGATCCCCGACCACCAGACCGAAGAAGTAAAGGTGAATCCCTGGATATAACCAGAGACGTGTGCATAAGGCATTCCGGTGAAATACGCTATGGCTCTGCTTATAAAACCCTTGCCTGATCTATACAATAAAATTGTTCCATCTCGTAATTCTTTCATTTCGTTTCCTCACTATTTAACTTCGATACCTTGATATCTCTTGCCCCTTCCACTCCCACTACGCCGGCGATTATAGCCAGGCACGGCGCGGCAACCATCGACAGTAACAGTGGCGCATTTGGCTCTTTGATGTACCTGCAGAAAGCGACGACGGATAATAGGCAAAGTACCGCACAGAAGATAGCAAAGGCGAATTTCCTTCCCAATTTTCGTTTCATCCTTCCCTCTCCCCCGCCTTGTCCAGTTGTTTCTGCAGTTCTATCGGCCAGATCTCCGCTGGATCGTCTCGCTTCTCCCATCGCAGCCATTCCCGTCGATAGTGTAGCTCCAGATGGATATGCGCCCCGGTAGAATAGCCGGCGTTGCCGCTGGATCCGATGCGGTCTCCCGCTTCCACATAATCCGGATCTTTCATGTTCCACAGACTCACTATGCTGCCGTTCTTGTCCGTCTCCTCCTTGATCTGGCAGGAGGAGTGCTCCCCGAACAGGTCGTCGAGAATGCTTTGAGCCCAGATGTGGGCGAATACATAGGTCAGTCCACTATCTCCCTCGAGGATCAGCAGGCCGCCGAATGTATCGTAAAAATAGTTGGAGAAGGCGAACCACTTCTGATCGTCCCAAAATAGATTGTGCGTCTGACTGTTTGAGCGGAACTGGACCAAGCGGTACACCTTGCCCCGCTCGGAGGCCATCATCGGCGTACCCTCGGGTACCGCGAGGTCCCAGGCGCCGTGAACGTGGGTCTTTTTCTCCGGAGGTGCGTTGATCGGCCGCATTTCCCCGAAATCAGAAGTCAGTTTCCAATCGATCTGTATGGGAAATAATTTATCTTCCATAGTTCCCCTCCCAGTTCGCTATGTCACAGAAAAATGATAAGCGCTCCTATTCCTGCGAATATCACCGAAATGATGCCCATGGTGAGCATGAGCTCGCCCCTGGTCACGTAGCGAGTCTGGGCTTTCTGCAGCTGCCGGATATCCTCAAGGACTCCGCCACCGTTACCCATCACGCCCTCAAGCCACTTGACGGTTCCATACGTCTTGACCAACAGATCGCGGTCGGAGAGCTTCTGCGCCTCCTTCTGGGCCTCTTCAAGAAACTTCTGGATTGATAGTTTTTGGATCTCTTCCGGTTTCATTCTTTATCTCCACCTCTATCTGCTTCGCCCTGTCGCACAGTTCTTGCACCAGGGCTTCGGGGTTGTCTTTGTTCTGCAGGATGATGTCGGGCAGCTCGGCTACAAGTTGTCTCTTGACCGCCGCCTTTCGTTCTTTCTCTAGTTCTTCGGTAGTCGGTTGAATCGGCTTTTGCTCAATGATATATCGATCATCCATGTGATCTGTTTCAGAGTCATAGTCTGGATTCTCTCGTATCGTCCACTGAAGTTTCCCATACTCATTCACAAGATTCTTTGCAAAAGGCTTTGTGAATTCATAAAACTCTTTTGGTCCTTCTTTTGTAGAAATAAGTTGGGATTGAACGATATAATTTTTTCCGTTTATTGTTTTAATGTCATATCTTACTCGCATCAGATTGCTCCTCCTAGCTGAGTAATTGTAAGAATCTCGTCAGTAGAGGCTCCGGGTACTGAAAAATAGTACTCAATCTTATCGTCATCTCCGATAGGACACTCCATCATAATCACGTCCGACATCAAGGTTAAGTGTGCCGCACCGGTAAGTGCCTGACTACTCCATCCCGGTGTATTGCTAGTAGTGCCTTTGTCCCAAGAAGTTCCTTTAGGACGGAAATATATCGCCATGAAGGGATAATTCTGAGCAACGGCGGACCAGCTCATATGTATTTTAAACAAACCCAATCGCATGTTATCGTTACCAGTGTTTAAACAAGTAATCTCTGTCCAACTATCCAGTGTTGGAGAGGTTGTATTCAGTAATATATACGTGCCTAGATCCTGAAACCAATGCCGATGCCCGCAATAACGATTACCGACCAGAACCGGCGCATCAGCTATATCGTGGATACACTTTCCCGCAGCATCCAGCGCCTTCATCCCATCACGGTTGGAGATCAGGATTTGCCTATTCCGCCAGTCGGTGATGTTCAGCTCTGCGTTGTGTAGCCGGATGCCGTTGCGGTCGATCCGCACCTGGCGGTCAAAGCTCGCCACCTCGCTCAAAGAGTACCAGGGTCGCCTGGTGTTGTAGTGCCGGTCCATCTGCTCTTCGGTCAGCAGGACGTTAGGGAGGATCATTAGGTCACTCAGGAAAGCATCGGCTTCCCATCTCCCGGCCTCTTGCCCAATAGATAGAGTAGGAAATGAACTACTTTTAGCGTCGGGAGCTGCTCCGAAACCTGTACTTTCTCCTATAGTGTCGGCGTAGACTTTTAATCGTGAACCATTTGCATCTTGGCTCGAAAGGTCTACCGAAGCAGCAACAAAAATCTCTTGATTTATATCATCATTCGCCGTTCCATCATCAAAAGTTTGAGATGCAAGTCCTCTAGCAACCCCACCATCTATCCAATAAAGTTTGATTAGATCATTATCGCTATCGTAATAGATCATAAATCTATGCGTAGCATCAATGATCCATTCTATAAAGCGATGAAAATTAGTTGAAGTGTATTTGAACCACGGCCTCACCCAGAAACAAATCGAGAACTTCTCGGGCATCTCAAAGGGATAGTTGAGAATCCCGTCCTTTGCCCGCTCTGTCGGGGTGTAGGGAGTTGGGTGGGCTATGTCTTCTACCATCACGGCGGTGACGTAGATGTGATCAAGGTTGGCTTCGGTGGTGTCCGGGTAGATGTGTATCTCAACATCGTTGGCTATGACAACAGCCGCGGCCGTTGCCGCCACCCAGACCTTCTTGTCTGTAATCCATACATACTCGAGGTTGGTCGCCCCGTCTGCGACTGCTATAGTTTTTGTGCTCCAGGTTATCGTGATGGTCCCGCGAGTCGCCACGCCGCGCTCGGTCAGGTCGATAACCGTGACATCTGACAAGCCATGCATGAAGATCGCCTGAAAAGACGGTGTGGCTGTAGTTACTTCCACGTCCTTGTAGGTGAAGGCAGGGTTGGCGTCGGTGATCAGGAGCTTCGTGAACCGCTTACCATTGATGTAGTAGTCCGAGAGGGAAGGCGTGATGTTCGCATTCTCGTCCAGCCAGCTCGCGTCGGTCAGGTCTTCGGGGAAATCTACCAGGTTCTTGGTCTTCTGGAAGATCCCGATCGCGCCCTGCTTGGAAACGGGCTTGTATCGAGCCAAGGAGTAGTCTTCAAGGGTGAGATCGAATAGTGAAGTCAGATCAGCAGTAACCCGGTCTATGTCGGTTTCATCGGCAAGAGTACCGAGAGCAGCCCCATCCCAGGTCCAGAACTTAGCGTATTCGATGAGGGAGTCGGCATGGTTTGCCGCAAGCTCATGGCCGATAGAAAGAGTTGTTAAAGTAGCTGAATATGCGTCAGGAGCACCACCCCAGTCGTTATCTTCTGCTTGTTTTACGCCAGCTACAATAGCAAAGAAAGCGTTATTCCCTAGCTGTGTTGAAAGATCAATCTGTCCGTAGAGGATAATCTCCGAATTGACATCGTTAGGGGCGCTGTCGTCAAATACTTGTGTATAGAGATAACGTGTTGTACCAGCAACATCATTCTTCCACCAACAACAAAACTTATCACTTCCCGATATATAATAGAGAATAAAACGGTGATTTACATCTACATGCCACTCCGCTATTCGATGACCTATGGCTGTATCATAAGCAAACCACGGCCTGATCTTCACCTTAAAAGCAAACTTCTCCGGCATCGTCACCGCGTAGTTAGGAGAAACAGCAGGTCTTACTCCTGTTGGATATCGATATTGATCTATGTAGGGAGTTGGATAAGGGAGATCTTCGAGTTGAACAGCGGTCCAGTAGGTGTATTCACCATCTGTCGCATTCGGGCTACCATATAGATAAATACGTATATCATTACCTGCCGCAGCGAGAGTTCCTATCCACTGAATCTCAACAGTTTCAGAGTCAATCCAAGTATAATTATGTAGCGTCCCGCCGCCACCCGGTGCACCAGGAGCATTAGGATAGTTATCGAAATCAATAGGTAAAGTAAAAATGTTTGCCGCACCATCGATATCGTATATCCTTATATAGGCAACATTCCCAACTGAACTACCCTTGCGGCAAATAACGGAACCGGCAATTCCTGCTTGAGTAAAAGCCGCCGTATAGACTTGCTGGACGTAATCCGCCGCTGCGCCTGTATTTCCGATCTTGGTCAGCCGTTTTCCATCAACATATTGATTGGTCAAAACTTGTGTGGGTGCTCCTACAGGAGTCCAATCAGCAGTAGTAAGATCTTCAGGACTCTTTATCAAGTTCTTAGCGGTCTGAAAAAGCGCCTCACTCTGGCCGATCATTCTCGGCGAGTGAAACCCCCGGAACTCCCGCAGGACCTCGTCTATCGCAGTGGGCGGTGCGTACACCACCTCCTTCCCAGCCGCCGGGATGGTTCCACGCGATCCCACACAGTCGGGCTGGGACAGGTCGAAGATCTCTGCGGCAGGTGCAGCAGGATCGGCGTCTTCGTATACCGAGTACCCACCTTCTTCTGCACCAAAGGCCATCTCCCTGGCCGTGAGTTCGCCAACTATCATTTTTGTTGCCGCAATACTACGGGCTGCGATGTCCCCAGTCTCGATCAGAGAAGTGGTTGCGTTGGCCACGTCACTCCACGCCCCCTCGACACCCAGGATTGTGACCTGGCGCACACGGTAGTACAGCCTTATAGCAATGGGATTTTCCGCGGTTCCCCCGAACGGGATGGGAAAATGAGGGATGAAATTGTCCGGGGTGCTGGTCCACTGATTAATCGTGCCCTGCCAGCCCGTTCCGTCGAGTTTCAGGGAATACCAGTTGGTCTGGTCGGCAGACACCTGGATCTCGTAGTGGTCGAAATTCGCGAGGTTGTACTGCCGGTCCCAGTGAACGACGATACCCTTATACACCCCGTCACAGTGTGTGATGGTGAGTTGCACCGGAGTCGTTGTGCCAGAGACAAGTTTGGTGATAGCCATGACGATGTTTGCTATGCTCGGTCCGATGAGCCAACCTGTAACCTCGACATCGCCACTGAACTTGTGATAGCCGGCTGAGGGAATGCGCTTGTTGAGATCTCGCCGCAGGCGCCTGCTCATTCTTCCTTCCTCCAGCCGAGAAGTGCGCCCAAATTTTCCTCACTG
>Ga0307376_10001992_pt1 | contig 20703 bp, 15 predicted proteins | sample TR2MG_FD_202536 | JGI IMG/M metagenome (GOLD analysis project Ga0307376, IMG submission 202536) | Soil microbial communities from Risofladan, Vaasa, Finland - TR-2 | ecosystem: Environmental > Terrestrial > Soil > Coastal area > Acid sulfate soil | place: Finland: Risofladan, Vaasa | collected...
CAACACTCCCACGCCGACCGACACGCCCGTCGGCCCGACCAACACCCCCACACCCACCGACACCCCGACCAACACGCCCACGAATACGCCCACCAACACTCCTACGAATACGCCCACCAACACTCCCACACCCACCAACACACCGACGGGAGTTGCAAACCTGGTCGGCTATTGGAAGCTGGACGGCAACACCAACGACGATTCTGGCAACAACAACACACTCACCCTCAGCGGCGGACCTTCGTGGGCGACCGGCCACATCGGCCAGGCGCTCCAACTTGATGGCTCCAACGACTATGCCTACCGCAACGATGCTGACCTCAACGGTGCCTTCCCTGCCAAGAGCTCCGGCGCTGCCAGCGACTGGACCGTCACGGCCTGGATCAAGATGGACGTCAACAGCAGGGTCAACCCCATCGTGACTAAGCAGGGAGATGGCGTGCGCGGCTTCTGCTTCATGGTGGTCACGGCGAACACTCTGAACGTCGAGGTGCACAAGGACAGCACCAACCGCACGGACGTCAGCTCCACGGGAACCCTGAACGCGGGCCAATGGTACCACGTGGCGGTGACCTACGACTATGTCACCAGCGGCACGTCCAAGATCCGGCTGTACATCAACGGCAACAACGACGGGAGCAGCGACACGGCCGTGGGGCCGGTGCAGAGCAACTCGATCTCGCTGCAGGTCGGCCGCTACTACTGGTCCAGCTCCTGGAGCAAGTACTTTGATGGTGCCGTGGACGAGGTACGGGTCTACGACCGTGTGCTTTCGCCCTCAGAGATCTCGGACCTGGCGAGCCAATGAGGGTAAAGATGATGCACAGAAAGTGGCACACATAGTGATGCACACAGAAACCGCAACCACTTTCGACTAGGGCCCACTGGCTAGTGCTGGCCCTCCCGAGGGAAGCCCCTGGGGGGGCCAGCCTTTCTCGGGAGTCCGAGAAGCCTCCTGGTAGCGGAAAAGGGCAGAACTATCCGAGAAGATGTCGCCCAGGCCAACCCCTGGGTAAGGAAATATACAGATCAGACGAGGTGGTGGGCTGGTACCGCTTCGGCCAAGCGCTGAAGGAGGAAAGCGTATGTTCTCAAGGACGCCGATGAAGGCAACGGCCGTCAAGTACACCGCAGCACTGGCCCTGGCCGTTGGTATGAGCATGCCTGTTGGCCCCTTGAGTGTGCCGGTCACGGCCGGAACGCCGACGTGGACCCACGTTGTGGTGGACTCTCAAATGGCGGGCGACGACAAGGCCCTGGTGGACATTGATGGCGATGGGTATCTCGACATCGTCGTCGGTGGCATGGCCGGGAGCGAACCGCTAACCTGGTACGAGTATCCCAACTGGACCAAGCACGTGATCGCCAGCGCGGCCACCGAGTTCACCACCGAGATGGACGCCAGCGACATGGACAACGACGGCGACGTGGACCTCGTCGTCTGTGATGGGAATTCGACGAACAACTGCAAGTACTACAAGAACCCACGGCCGGGCGGGGATCCAGCCGTGGGCAGCAACTGGACCACCGTCACGATCGGCTCCGGGGGAGGCTACGTGCATGACGTGCGGGTGGGGGACTATAACAATGACGCCAAGCTGGACGTCATCACCAACCAGGGCCTGTTCACGCAGAGCAGCCCCACCTCCTTTACCAAGAGCAGTCCCTCGGGCAGTTGTTTTGGTGACGTGGACAACGACGGGGACCTGGACGTCGTCAAGAATGGCGCCTGGTACGAGAACCCCGGCTGGGCGTCCCACGCCCTGCCATCGGGCGGTGAGAAGGTGCGCGTGGCCGACATCAACCGGGATGGAAAGAACGACGTGGTCTTCAACAGCGGCGACGGGACAGCGGATCTGGCCTGGTACAACGCCGGCGATTTCGATCAGCGGTTCATCCAGCAGCGCGGGGTTGGGCCTGGCCTACGAAGGGTTCTTCGCCGGCGACGTGGCCGAGGTATTGGTCTACAATCGGGTGCTCTCCGACGCCGAGTTGCAGAGCCTCGATCAGTATCTGCGGAACAGGTACAACCTGCCCTGATCGGCAAGGGGCGGTACCTGTGTGATTGGCAGCCAGGACCCGGTCGAGTAGCACCGGAAGGCGCTACTCGACCGGGGAACTCAGCAGCCTTGATCAGAGGGACTGGATGAGAATTGGACAACTCAGACGCGGTGCCCCCGGACGCGAAGATGGAGGACGTGAGGGCCATGGTGCAGATGGCCGGAGAATACGGTAAGTACTGATGGGCAGTGAGAGCATGGTTCCCAACGTAGCTGAATATCGCCGAAGGCTTGACAACGTGATCGAGGCTATGGAGCGGCATGGCATAGACTGCCTGCTGCTGAACCAGAGGCAGAACGTGCGCTACGTACCAGGAGTATCACGCCGACATGGCCCGCACGATCTTCCTGGGTGAACCCAGCGTCGAACAGGTGAGCATGTACGACTACCTCAGAGATCGGGTGGGAGAGGGCATCCGCGCTGCCAGGGTTGGCCTGACCCTGGTCGAACTGCGGCGGCTTTTTTACCAGGGGTTCAGGTCGAAGGAGGACTGGGTCATGCTGAGCGGCCCGCTGGTGCACGGCGTGGGCATGCTGAATGCCGAGTTGCCCAAGTTCGAGTATCCCCACCTGAGCAGGGGCTACCCTGAAAAGATTGAGGAGAACGTGGTGCTGGCCATGAGTAACCTGGGGTTATGTTCCAGGCAGGGCTGGGGCGTGCGGTTCGAGGACACGTTCCTCGTCACCCAAGATAGGCCTGTCGTCCTAACCGGGCAGGGGTAGCGACGCATGGCGAGGGCCTGCTCCCCTCTCCCGGCTTCGGGAGAGGGGGCGGGGGTGAGGGGTGGTGTCAGGTCGTTGAAGACTTGGTCGGCGTTGAGCGGCGAACACACCCTGTTGCGGGCGCTGTCATTTCTCTACTATGGCAGTATGGGGGCCTGGGTTCCCTATCTCAACGTATACTTGCAGCAGATCGGCCTTTCAGGCTTGCAGATCGGTGTCCTGACCGGCCTCCGCCCGGCGGCGACGCTGGTCAGCCAGCCACTGTGGGGAGTGGTCGCCGACCTGCAGGGTCGCCGGCGCACTCTGCTCTTGACCCTGGCGTTGGCGGCCCTGTCCCTGCCCGGCTTTGCCTGGGGCAGGAGTTTCTGGTTCCTTTTCGTGTGGTCCATCCTCTACACCTCGCTGTCCAGCCCGATTGGCTCGCTGGTGGATAGCCTGGTCCTGGACTATCTGGAACGGAAGCAGCACTCTTCCTATGGGCTCTTTCGCATGTGGGGGGCCATCGGGTGGGCCGTGCTGACGTTGACCGTGGGACGCGCGCTGGAGGGCCGGGACCTGCGGCTGGTCTTCGCGTTCGGTGCGCTGCTGATGGGCGCGGGCCTGTTGCTGGCGCTGCGTACCCCACGCGGGTTGGGTGGAGCCGGGTCTCTGGGAGCCACCTGGAAGGATGCCGTTCCGCTGCTGCGGAACCGGCGCTTGGTGGTTTTTCTCGTCTTGATCACGTTTCTGCAAGTGGGTGCGTCGCCAGCCTTTAGTTTCTATTCCATCTACATGAACGAACTGGGGGCATCCCGCCAGTTGATAGGCCTGGCCTTTGCCGTACTGGGCTTGAGCGAGCTGCCCCTGTATCTATGCGCGGCGGGCATCATGCGGCGGATCGGGCCGGCCCGGACGTTGGTGGTCTCGTTCCTGCTCCTGGCGCTCCGCTCGTTCCTGTACTCGTCCGTCTCGCAGCCGGTGTGGGCGGTGGTGGTGCAGTTGGCCCACGGCTCGCTGGCGTTGTTCCTCGTCGCATCGGTGGAATACGTCAACCGGTTGGTGCCGGGTGCGTGGCGCGCCACGGGGCAGTCACTGTTGTGGGCTACCCAGTTCGGCATCGGGTCCGTCCTGGGAAACAGCCTGGCCGGTTTCGTCTACGACCGGGTGGGGGCGCGGGCGCTGTTTCGCTTGAGCGGGTGGACGATACTGGCGGTGGCGTTGGTGGCGGTATTCACGTTACGAGATCATCGTGACGGTTTTTGCGCGGAAGTGTAGATGCAGTTTTCCATGAAAGGAGAGGGTATGATCGGCAAACCTAAACTAACAGTTCTGAGCGAGGAGGGCATCCAGCGCATCCACGACATGTCCATGCAGATCCTGGGCACAGTAGGCGTGCGGGTCCCGCATCCAGAAATGCGCCGGTTGTTCGGTGAGGCCGGTGCCCAGGTAGACGACGCGGCCGAGATCGTCAAGATTCCCGAGCGCATCGTCATGCGGTGTTTGGAGACGGTAGGTAAGACGTTCACCCTCTACGGCCGCGATCGCGCCAAGCAGGCTCGCTTCGGGTTCGGGGAGCGGAACTATGTCTCCACCGCCGGCCAGGCCCTGTGGGTAGACGACACCTGCACCCAGCGCCGCTACGCCACGCTGGACGACGTCGTCACGGGCGCCCGCCTGGGCGACGGTTTGCCCCTGCTCAACCTGGTCGGGGCCATGGCCGACCCGCACGAGTTGCCGGTCCAGTCCCGCTGCGTGGTGGTGGCGGCGACCGCGATCAAGAACTCGACCAAGCCGCTGCAGTTGTGGTTCTACGACCGGGCTTCGGCCCGCTTCTTGATGGAGCTTTTTGTTGCGGTGGCGGGCAGCGAGGAAGAGGCCGCTCGCTATCCGATCACTTTTCCGTTCCTGGAGCCGATCAGCCCGCTGCGCTTCGCGCGCGAGGGCATTGACCTGATCTTTGAGACCGCCCATTTCTCAATGCCGGTGCCGGTAGGGCCAATGGCCCAGGTGGGGGCCAGTGCGCCGGGGACGCTGGCCGGTACCATGGCCCAGGAGAACGCCGAGATCCTGGCCGGCTTGTGCGTGGTCCAACTGATCCAACCGGGCCTGGCTGCCTTTTACAGCGGCATCCCACACGCCTTCGACATGCGCACGACGCAGTTGATCTTCTCCGGCCCTGAGCAGGCCCTCATGTCCATCGCCATGACCCAGATGGGCAACCACTACGGGTTGCCCGTGGGCCTCAACGTGGGAACGGTGGATAGCAAGTTCCCCGACGCCCAGGCCGGCATGGAGGCCGGCATCAACCTGGCCTGTGGCTTCATGGCGGGTGCTGATCTCTCGGGAGCCCTGGGCATCTGCGGTGTGGACCAGGGGGCCTCGCCGGTCATCCTCGTCATGCAGCACGAGGCGATGGCCTACGTGGAGCGCATCATGCGGGGGTTCGAACTGAGCGACGAGACGTTCGCCTTGGACGTGATCCGCTCGGTAGGTCCCGGCGGGACCTTTCTGGCCGAGCCGCACACGGTCCGGCACTTCCGCCAGGAACTGTGGTTCCCCCAGTTGCTGGATCGGGAGTACTGGTCGAACTGGATGGAGCAAGGGGCAACCAAGATGCACGACCGTTGCGTCGCCATGAAGGACAAGATCCTGCGGGAGCATACACCGGAACCGCTGGACGACGACACGGCCAGGGAAATGGACAAGATCGTGGATGCGGCCAGGCGGCACCTGGTGGGGGAGTGAAAGGAGGATAGTATGGCAGTCAAGCCGTTGTTATTACCTGATCCTTTCGTGTTTCCGGCGTACCCACCCGCGCTCCCCGAGCGCAGGGCGGACGACACTGGTGGCCCCGAATATGTCGTCAAGGCGGCGGTGCAAGAGGAGTATGACCGCGGCCTGGCCCTGGTGGGCACCACCCAGACCGGGCAGCCTGTCCGCATTGCGGTGACCGTGGTCGCGCCAGGGATCGTGCGTGTGCTGTTGGAAGGGAAGGAAGGGCAGGAAGGGAGGGAAGGGAGAGAGCGGTTCAGGTTAGCGCGAGACCTTTCACATCAGGCGGTGGTTGTCTCGCTGGTCAAGTCCGACGGGCAGGTGACGCTAATGTCCGAACAGGTCAGCGTGCAGATTGGCCTCGATCCTTTCCATATAACCTTCTACGGGCCGGACGGCCGGATGATGCTCGACCAGAACTATAGCCACCGGGATGCCACCGGCCGCATCACCATGTTGCCGTTCGGCTTCAGCCGGGTGGAGGGAGAGCGCGTGGCCTTTCACGACACCTTCACCGCCGAGCCGGACGAGCACTTTTATGGCTTCGGTGAAAAATTCACCGGCCTGGACAAGCGCGGCCAGCGGCTGGAGATATGGGCACACAACACCTACGGCGTCCATACCGAGCGGGCCTACAAAAACACCCCCTTCTTCATCAGCACACGGGGGTACGGAGTCTTTGTGGACACCATCACCTGTTCGCGCTTCGATATGGCGGCCAGCAACAATGCGGTCTTTACCATGGTCGTCCCCGACACAGCGCTCGACTACTATGTGATCGTGGGGCCGCATCCCAAGGAGATCATCACCCGCTATGCCAGCCTGGTCAGTTTCCCAACCTTACCGCCCAAGTGGGCGTTCGGGCTGTGGCTGTCCTCCAGTTTCCACCAGGATAGCGCCGAGGACGTCCTGGAGCGGGCCCGCCTGGTCGGCCAGCAGGGCATCCCCTGCGATGTGCTGCACCTGGACTGCTACTGGCAGCGGCACGGCACGTGGTCCGGGATGGAGTGGGACCGCGAAACGTTCCCCGACCCTGAAGCGATGGTCCGGCGGCTGAGAGAGATGGGCTACCGCGTCTGCCTGTGGGAGAACCCATACCTCGGGGTCGAGAGCGAGCACTTCCCGGAGGCGAGTGAGCAAGGCTACCTGCTCAAGAACTCCGAGGGGGAGACCTACGTGCTCAACCTGTGGGACGGCTACCATCCGCCGGTGGGCATTGTGGACTTTACCAACCCGGAGGCGGTGGCCTGGTTCCAGGGGCTGCACCGTCCGCTGCTGCGCATGGGCGTGGACGTGTTCAAGACCGACTTTGGCGAGAGTGTGCCCGCCGACGCAGTGGCCCACAATGGGATGACCGGTGAGCGGCTGCACAACCTCTATCCCCTGCTCTACAATGACGCCGTCTCCCAGGTCACGGCCGAGGAGACCGGCCACACCGGCGTCGTGTGGGCGCGCTCCAGTTACGCGGGCGGGCAACGCCACGCCGTCCAGTGGAGCGCCGACTGCGAGAGTACCTACCAGGGCATGACGTCGTCCTTGCGCGGGGGCCTGTCCATCGGCATGTGCGGGCACCCCTTCTGGGGCCACGACATCGGTGGCTTTTACGTGCAGCCCACGCCCGAGGTGTACGTGCGTTGGGCGCAACTGGGGCTGCTATCGCCGCTTTCCCGCCCGCACGGAGTGACGAGCCGCTTGCCCTGGGACTATGGGGAGGAGGCGCTACGCATCTTCCGCGACTATGTGCGGTTGCGCTACCGGTTGCTCCCCTACATCTACACCTACGCGCACGTGGCAGTGGAGACGAGCGTGCCGATGCTGCGGGCGATGGTGGTAGAGTTCCCGGACGATCCGAACACGTACACGATGGATTTGCAGTACATGCTGGGGGCGGAACTGCTGGTGGCGCCGATCTATAATAGCGAGGGCACGCGGCCGGTCTATTTCCCGGCCGGCCGGTGGGTGGATTTCTGGACCCGCGAGGTGATCGAAGGGCCGCAGACGCGCTGGCTGAAGGATGTGCCGCTGGAGAGGGTGCCCCTGTACGTGCGGGCCAACGCCCTCATCCCCACCATAGAGGTGCCGGAGCACGTGGCCGAGGGGCCCTTTGACCTGGTGACATTCGACACCTACTTGCTGGACAAGGGCACTTTCGACCTGCGCGACACCGACGGGGCCACGCACGTCTCGGCCTCGTACCGGAACTCTGGCGAGATCCCGTACGGGGGAGCGCAGCTGAGTATTCGGGTCGAGGGGGCGAAAGATAGGCTGGGGTTGCGGCTCATCCCGCTGGCAGGTGCACCACGGGTGGAGGTAGTGCGCGTAAACGGTGTGGCGTTAAAGCGGGTGGACGTGGCGGATGGAGTACATCCGATGGAGATGCGCCTCGATGCGGCGCCCAGTTGGACACGCGATCCGGATGGGACCGTGCGGGTCATGATGCGCCAATAAAGGCCCTCACCCCCGCCCCCTCTCCCGAAATCGGGCGAGGGGAGAGCGGGGCGTCCGCACATTCTGTGTAGGGACCGGACATGGAGCGACCGTTCCGAATCGCGATCATCGGATGTGGATGGGCGGGAATACGCCACGCCCAGGCTTGCCAGGTGTGTGGAATTGAGGTAGGATGGACGATTGATGATGCGCTGCGCGAAGGCATACCGGGCGATCTTTTTCGACTGGGACGGCACGGCAGTCCTGTCGAGAGATGCCTCGGTGGATGAGGTGGTGCCCCTGATGCGCGCTCTGTTGGAGAAGGGGGTGGTCCTGGTCGTCATCAGTGGCACCTTCCTGGAGGTCGGCTTGACTACCAAGGGGGACAACGTTGACTTTCTGCTGGAACACGTCGTTTTTGGCGGGATTCCTCACATTTCTGGAGTCCCAGGCACGGCTATAGGGATCAGGGAACAGGGAACAGTGATCGGGGAGCAGGGATCGGGGGCGGGCATTGATCACTGGTCACTGATCCCTGATCACCGATCACTGATACCCAATATGTGGAGGATAGATGAGCCTGAACAAACCTGATTTGCTTCGCCAGATGGTCACGATCCGTGCCTTCGAGGAGATGGCGGAGCAGTTGTACACACTGGGGAAGGTCCACGGCACCATGCATCTCTCTATCGGTATGGAGGCCTCGGCGGTGGGGGCCATCGCCGCGCTGCGCCCTGACGACCTGATCCTCAGCACCCATCGCGGCCACGGCCACTGCATCGCCAAGGGGGCCGACCTGAACCGCATGATGGCCGAGTTCATGGGCAAGGAGAACGGCTATTGCCGTGGGCGTGGCGGTTCGATGCACATCGCCGACGTCCAGGGGGGCAACCTGGGGGCCAACGGCGTCGTCGGCGGCGGCATCGCCACCGCGATGGGGGTCGGGCTGGGGCTCAAAATGCGGCGGCGCGGAGACCTGGCAGGTTTTTGGAAACCTGCCAGGTCTGCCGATCGCGTTATTCTCTGTTTCTTCGGCGACGGCGCCGCCAATCTCGGCCCCTTCCACGAGTCGCTGAACATGGCCGCCATCTGGAAACTTCCCGTCGTATACGTGTGCGAGAACAACCAATACGCCATGTCCTTCCCGGTCAAGAAAGCCTTCGCCATCGAGCGTATCTCCGACCGCGCCGCCGCCTACGGCATCCCGGGCGTGACGGTGGACGGCAACGACCTGCTGGCAGTGTACGAGGCGGTGAGCCAGGCGGTGGAGCGGGCGCGCGCTGGTGAAGGGCCAACGCTAGTCGAGAACGTGACCTATCGCTGGCGCGGCCACTCCAAGAGCGACGCCAACCGCTACCGCACCAGGGAGGAGATCGAGGCCTGGAAGGAAAAGTGCCCGATCAAACGGTTCCGCCAGCGCCTGGTTGAGGCCGGGGAGTTGACCGAGGAAGAGGCCGAGCGCATTGAGCAGGAGGCTTACGCCGTGATTGACGCCGCCGTCGCCTTTGCGGATGCCAGCCCGGAGCCGGCGCTGGAGACGATTGAAGAGGGAGTGTACGCCTGATGCGCGAGATCACTTACCTGGAAGCCGTGCGCGAGGCGCTCTGGCAAGAGATGGAGCGCGACGAGCGGGTGTTCATCATCGGCGAGGACGTGGGCGTCTACGGCGGCGCCTTCGGCGTGACGCTGGGGTTGGTCGAGGAGTTTGGCGAGGAGCGGGTGATTGATACTCCCATCAGCGAGTACGGCATCGCCGGGGCCATCACCGGCGCGGCGCTGGTGGGGATGCGTCCCGTGGGGGAGATCATGTTCATGGACTTTACCACCTTCGCCATGGAGCAGTTGGTGAACCAGGCGGCCAAGATGCGCTTCATGTTCGGGGGCACGATCGAGGTGCCCTTCGTCCTGCGCACGCCGGCCGGGTCCGGGACCGGAGCGGCGGCCCAGCACTCCCAGAGCCTGGAAGCCTGGTTCGTGCACGTGCCGGGCCTCAAGGTGGTAGCCCCGAGCACCCCCTACGACGCCAAGGGGCTGCTCCTGGCCTCCATCCGCGACGACAACCCGGTCATCTTTGTCGAGCACAAGTTGCTGTACAAGATCAGGGGGCCGGTGCCGGAGGAAGCGTATACGGTCCCGTTGGGCACCGCCGAAGTCAAGCGCGCAGGGCGAGACCTGACGATCGTCGCCACCTCGATCATGGTCAAACGCTCGCTGGAAGCGGCCGAGCAGTTGGCCCGTGAAGGGATTGAGGCCGAGGTGGTAGACCCGCGCACGCTCAAGCCGCTGGACGAGGAGACGCTGGTGCGCTCGGTGAAGAAGACGGGACGGGTGTTGATCGTGCACGAGGCCTGCAAGACGGGAGGGTACGGGGGAGAGCTGGCGGCGGTGATTGCCGGGAGCGAGGCGTTCGACTACCTGGACGCGCCCATCGTGCGCCTGGCGGGGCGCGACATGCCGATTCCCTACAATCGCAACCTGGAATATCACACCGTGCCGCAGGTGGAGGACATTGTCGAGGCGGCGCGGCAGTTGGCGCGGGGGAGGGTATAGGATGCCTGTGCCGGTGATCAACCCTAAGCTGGAGATGGCCCAGGAGACGGCCACCGTCGTCGAGTGGCTCAAGCGGGAAGGGGAGCGGGTTGAGAAGGGAGAGCCACTGTTGACGGTGGAGACGGACAAGGTGACGGTGGAGGTGGAATCGCCGGCCTCCGGCGTGCTGGCGGGGGTGCGGGCCGTGCCAGGGCAGGTCGTGCCGGTCACGGAGGTCATTGCGTATATCTTGCAGCCAGGGGAAGAGTTGAGCGAGTCAGCGAGTCAGCAAATCGGCAGATTGGCAGATCTCCCTCTCTCCCCCTCTCCCCTTCTCCCCCTCTCCTCTGCTCCAGCGACACCGGTCGCCCAGCGGTTGGCTGCTACGGCCGGGGTGGACCTGAGCGCGGTCCAGGGCACGGGACTGGGCGGGAGGATTACCAAGTCAGACGTGATGGCGGCGGCTCCGTCGCCTGGCAAGGTGCGGGCCACGCCTGCGGCGCGCCGTAAGGCGGGCGAGATAGGCGTGGACCTGCAGGCCGTGGTCGGGAGCGGGCCACGGGGCCGGGTGCAGGCGGCCGACGTAACGGCGGTAGCCCTCACCCTCGCCCCCTCTCCCGAAGCCGGGCGAGGGGAGACAGTGGCCCTCACCCCCGCCCCCTCTCCCGAAGCCGGGAGAGGAGAGGCGATGGTGGTGCCGCTGGCGGGGATGCGGCGGACAATTGCGGAACGGATGACGGCCAGTTATCGGGAGGCCCCGCACATCACCTTTACCGTGCGGGTAGACATGAGTGGGTTCGAGGACGTGCGGGCGCAATTCAACGCCAAGGCTGAGGGGGCCGGGGTGCCCCGCGCCTCTGTGACTGCCCTGATCGTCAAGGCGGTGGCCTGGGCGCTCAAGCGCCACCCCTATCTCAACAGCACCTTGCGGGGTGAGGAGATCCACCTGCTGTCGGAGGTCAACGTGGGCGTGGCGGTGGCGCTGGAACAAGGGCTGATCGTGCCGGTGGTGCACGACGCGGACCGCAAGGGTGTGGGGGAGATCGCCGCCGGTGTCCACGACCTGACGGTCCGTGCCCGCGAGGGACAGTTGGGGCCGGCGGACGTGGCCGGCGGGACGTTCACCGTCTCGAACCTGGGGCCGTTCGGCATCGAACAGTTCACCGCCATCATCAACCCGCCCCAGGCGGCCATTCTGGCGGTGGGGGCGACCCAACCGGAACCGGTGGTGGACGAGGAGGGCCAGGTCGTCGTGCGGCCGGTGATGCGCATGACGCTGTCGGCCGACCACCGCATCGTGGACGGGGCAGCCGCTGCCCGCTTCCTGGCCGACCTGCGGGAGGTGCTGGAAGCGCCAGCCCTCATTCTATGGTAGCCGATAAGACAATCTCTCCAGTTTTGCTGCTTGCCCTTTTCCCGACGGCACAGTATAATAACGCCACACATGATGCAAACACGATTCCCCACCGACCTGTTCGACCGTATCCGCTTCTGGGGTAATCCTGTCGCCAATCCCCACACGGATGCACCCATCCCGTTTCTTTCCCAATCCGTCGTAGTATTAAGGAGGCAACCATGCAACCAATCTGGCAATGGGGACTCGACCTCATCCGCACCATTCAACTCATCCATGGCCCAACACTCGACGCCATCTTCAAGGCCATCACCTTCATGGGCGAGGAGGAATTCTTCCTGATCCTCCTGCCGCTGATCTTCTGGTGCGTGGACTTCGCCGTGGGCGTGCGCCTGGCCCTGGCCTTTCTTCTTTCCACTTACGTCAACACCGGCCTCAAAGACCTCGTCGCCCACCCCCGCCCCTTCGACCTGGACCCGTCGGTCCAATTGGCCGGTGCCAGCGGATACGGGCTCCCCAGCGGCCACTCCCAATCGGCCGTTGTCGTCTGGGGCACCATCGCCGCCGGGTTCCGCAAAGCCTGGCTGTGGGGCGTCGCCGTCCTGCTGGTGCTCCTCATCGGCTTCTCCCGCATCTACCTGGGCGTCCACTTCCCCACCGACGTGTTCGGCGGCTGGGCCATCGGCGTCGTCTTCCTGGCGCTCTACCTGGCGCTCGCACCCCGCGTCGCTGCCTGGCTCAAGCGGGCCGGCCTGGCCGCGCAACTGGCGCTGGCCGTCGCCGTGCCCCTGCTCCTGCTGCTGATCTACCCGACCGACGACACCGCCAGCCCCATGGCGGTCATGATGGGCATGGGCGTCGGCATCGTGCTGACCATGCGGTGGACCCCCTTCAGCGCCTGCGGCCCGCTCTGGCAACGCGCCGTGCGCTTCCTGGTCGGTCTGCTGGGGCTGCTCGTCCTATACCTCGGCCTCAAACTGCTCTTCCCCGCCGAGGGCGAGCCACTCTACTTTATCCTGCGCGTCGTCCGCTACGCCCTGGTCGGCCTGTGGGCCGGCCTTGGTGCGCCCTGGCTCTTCCGGCGCTTGCGCCTGGCCTCACCCGCCTAGCGAAATTCCGCTCCCGCCGGCTTGCCAAATCCGGCGGGAGCCCACCATCCTCCCGAACGCTCTCAGCCCCCGTCCCCGGGGGCGCCCCATGCAAGACGCCGCTCGCAAGTCGCCCCCAGGATTGTCCTATCCGCGTTCATCCGTCCCATCCGCGTTTATCCGTGTCCCTCCCCGCCCTTATCCTCGCGGTACAACCCCCTCAGCCGCCAGAACACCCCCGCGATCTGGAGCAGCATCCTGCCCCTGAGCATCCATGCGCCCCACCGGCCGGCGAAATAGTTAGCGCGGATCGCATTCAACCGCCCCTGCCAGAACACGCGGTGAATGCCCGAGAAGTTCCTGCGGAACCGGGCATCCTCAATGTGCGCCTCTCCCCAGGCCAGCGCCTCGTCCAGCGCCGCCTGCGCGTCGTCCAGGTGCTGGCGGGCCTCCGGTGGGACCGGCCTGGACGCTATTGCGTCGTACAGGCGCACCCGGCTCAGGTCGAAACCCAACCACGCCCGCGCGAGGTCGAACTCTGCCCGTTCCGCCTCCCACGCCTGAGGTTCCGCTGCGGGTCGCGCCGCCTCCAGGTGACGCGCTGCCTCTTCCACCAGGTCGGCGATGCCCGCGTTGGCCTGGCTCTTGCGCCGCAACACCTCTGGCGGAGCAAATGCCGGGTCTCCCATGTCGGCGGGCGGATTGTTCATGAGTTCCAACAGCCCCAGCTCGAACTCGATCTTGATCTGCTCCGGGACCACGTCCAGTGCCAGTTGGAAGGCCGCCTTCAGCGCCCGATAGTACGCCGGGAGATCGGCGCTCTCGCTGCCGAACGTCGCCCGGCTAAAGTCCGCCAGCAGCCGGTCCAGGTCCTGGTCGGGGTTCCAGGCCAGCCGCGCAAACAGCCACACGTTCAATTGCGGCGCCGTCCAGGGACGGTCACCCGTCATCAGCGCCTGTACCGTGTGTGCCCCGGCGTCCCGATAAAAGCGCAGGTCTCGCTGCATCACCGTCGCCAGCGGCGGCAGGAGCGATTTGAACAGGATGCCGTCCAGGTAATACTCGAACACGCGCGGCGGCTGTGCCCCGGCCGCACGAAAATGCTCCGCCTGCGCCCGGAACGTCTCAGCGTAGCGGGGCACGTTCACCGCACAAGCCCCGTCGTCGGTCGCGTGGGCATAGCAGCGCTTGCGTGGCGCCCACGAGACGCACACGTTGGGACGCGGCCTGACCTTCGCCGGCACGTCTTCGGTGTCGTGGTAGGCCAGGAACGCCACCTGCGCTGCCGGGTTGACCCCCTCCAGGGCCTCGGCGATGGCGTTGATCGCCAACAGCCCCTGTTCCGCCGGCGTGTACTCCCGGCAACGCTCGCACTCGCACCAGCCGCCGCCCGCGATGTCGTCCGGCCACACGTGAAAGACGTCCACTTCCGGGTGCGCCCGAAAGTGCGCTTCCGCGTTCTTCTGTATTACGGCCAGCCCTTCGGCGCACGTGGGGCAGAAATTGTGGTCGGGCCTGCGCCTGCCGTCGTGGTAGCGGAAAGCGCCTGGCATGCGCTTGAACAGTCTGCGCGGCAGCAGCCCCGCCAGCCCATGTCCGCCGTGCTCGATCGTCATGCCCCGTTGCCGCGCCAGCGCCACGGCCATGCCTTTGTGTTGCTGCCACTGGCGCTCCGGTGCCGCTCCCAGCGCCAATGGGCCCTCGATCACGTGCAAAAAGATCGTGTTGAGCCGGTTGCGCGCCGCCCACACGATCCACTCCTCCACCTCCTGCATGAAGGCATAATGCCCGATGATCAGGCAGCGCCCAGGCAGTGCGGGCGTCTCCACACGGATGTACTCATCCGCGACCGGCTCCTCCGGCAGGTCGAAGCGCACCCCACGCGGGATGCGCTCGCCGCCTGTACCCGGAGCCACCCACCGGCACCCCAACGCCTCCAGCAGGCTGTAGACGGCGTACAGCAGCCCGCGTGGATTGTGGCCCTGCAACTCGATACTACGGATGTCAGGGATGTACTCATCCCCCCCATCCGCGTCAGGCCGGGCCTCCCAACGAAAGCCGTCCTGTTCGCCGTCGCCGTGGGATAGCACGAGCGCCGGCTTCCCCTCACTCCGCTCCATCTCCGCCGGAACCTCGCGGCCCGTGATACCCTGGAGCGTACTCCCCAGTTCCGCCACCGCCAGCCCCGCCACCGGGTCTGCTGAAGTGCACACGATGTGCCACCCCAAAGAAAAATCCACCCGTATCATCTCGATGATTCCCTCCTCAAACTCCCTCAACTTCCCTCAGTCCCCCCGAGACCTCCCTGCCTTCTCCTCCTCTCCCCTGCTCCCCCTCTCCCCCTCTCCCCCGACCTCCACGCACTCCACCGGGCACTCCCTCACGCACTGCAAGCACCGGATACATGCAGGGGAGTCAGGGTTCTCGTATACCCGTATGTCCACCGGGCAGACCTCTTGGCAGCGGTCGCATCGTATGCAGCGCTCCTGCTCCACGCGCAGCCGGAAAGCGCTCACCGGGTTGAACGGCGACCACAGCGCCCCCAGCGGGCACACCCACCGGCAGAAGGGGCGCCGGGTCACGCTCATCCACGCCACAAAGCCCCCCAGCAGCCCGAGTTTGGCCCAATACAACGTGCCGGCCAGCGCCCGGATGTCGGCTGAGAGCAGCGCCACCGGGATGCCCGCCTCCAGTGTGCCGGCCGGGCACACTTTGCAGAACCACGGCTCGCGCGTGAGAAATGGGACAACGCCTACCAGCGCCACCAGCACCACGGTGCGCGTCCAGTTGAACCGGTTAGGCAACCGCCACTTGGGCACTGGTGTCTTGTATACCAGCTCCTGGAACCAGCCGAAAGGGCAGAACCAGCCACAACTGGCCCGCCCGATCAGCGCCCCCACCAGCCCGACCACCCCCAGCACGTACAGCGGGAACTTGTGGCGTCCGGCGAAATGCTGCAGGCTTCCGATGGGGCAGGCGAACGCCGCCGCCGGGCAGGCGTAGCAGTTGAGCGCGGGGCACGGCAGCCCCTTGGTGACCGCCTGGGTGAAGTACGAATTCAGCACCAGCGCCGACACCACCTGCACGGCCGTCCGCCGCCCCGCCAGCCGCCCCCAAAACCCCCTCAGGCCTACCCTAGGCCGATACACGCCAGTCACAGCAATACCGCATTCCGCAACACGATCCTCCACTGGTCAAAGTACAACCCCGCCAGGATCGCTCCCACCGCCAGCACGATCAGCGCCCGGTTGATTAGAAACTGGCGGTTGGAGGTTGGAAGTTGGAAGTTGGAGGTTGGGGTTTGGGGGTCCGTCGTATCTTGATCCCGCTCAGGTGACATTTCGGCACCTCCATTTGCACGTGCTATTTATGGTAGCGCTTCATCAGCGTGCCGGCGGCGGCCCCAACCAGCGCCACGATCCCCAATCCGGCCAACAACAGCCATCCGGATGGATTGAGCGCGATGAGGTTCGCCGGCCATGGTCTGGGCGTAGGAGAGGGTGTAGGCGTAGGAGAGGGTGTAGGCGTGGGAGTGGGAGAAGGGGAGGGGGTGGGAGTGGCGGTAGCAGTGGCGGTAGGCGTCGGCGTGTGGGTAGAGGTGGGCGTGGAAGATGGCATCGAGGTGGCCGTGGGCGTGTGGGTGGCCGTGGGGCTGGGCGTGGCGGTCGGGGGTGGGGTGGGGGTCTCGGCGGCCACGGTGGTCGCAGGTGTCTCTGCAGGTGCGCTGGTTGCTGGCGGTTCCGCGGGCACAGCCGTGGCCGTCGCGGCTGGGGGTGGCGCGGCGCCGCTGTCCTCGACCAGCAGGTAGGTCGTGCCGCCGATGATGCACCCGGCGTATTCGTCGGCGCAGCGTGCCCCGGGTAACGTCAACGTATACTTGCCGTTGACCGGCTGGACTACTTGCTCCGCCCCGGTCTGGTCAATCAACCGCGCCTGCGCCGCCAGTGCCGGCACCGCTGCCGTCGCGCTGCTCGCCGTGCGCGCCCACAGCACGCGCGTCGTGAGGTTTCCCCGCTTGAGCGTCACCACCGTGTACAGCGCACGGCGGTCCTCCCGCGCCGAGGTGGTCCCGGCGTAGTGCGTCGTGATCAGCCGGTAGGCGTCGAACGCCGGCCGGCGCGAACCATCCGGCCGCAGCACACCGAAGGGCTCCCCCCCAGGTGGCAGCCCCGCGTCCAGCCATTTATAGACGGCGATCCGCTCCGCCCCCGCGCTGAGCGCCAGCGCGAAACTCTGCAACAAGAACCCCGCCTGCTCCTCCAGGTTCACCCGCCAGCGCGGCCGCTCCAACGGCCACAGCGGGTCGCTGTCGGGCGAGGCGTTCGTCTCGTTCACCCAGATCGGCTTGCGCAACCCGCGCGCGGCCAGCGCTGCCCGCGTCTCGTTGATGATGTAGGGCACCGTCTCGGTCTGAAAGTAGATGTGCAGCGTGACCACGTCAAAGTAATCGTTGTTGGCCGCCGCCGTGGGGTCTTGTGCGACCAGCCCCAGGAACCGCCGCAGGTACGTCCGGTCGTGCCAGAACGTCATCCCCGCCAGGTGGATCACAACGTCGGGGTTGGCCTGGTGCGCCGCCAGATAGGTCACCTTCAGCAGTTGATAATACTCCTCCAGCGAGCCGCACCACTCGTGGCCGTAGGTCTGCGGGTCAATGTCTGGCTCGTTCCAGACCACCCAGTGGTTGATCCGCCCGGCGTACGTCCCGACGACGCGGCGCACGAACGTCGCCCACAGGTTGCCCGGGTCGTCTATCGGCAGGTCCAGCCCGCGCGGGACCCCGCAGCCGGGTGGGCCGTCGGTGGTCCAGGCGGGCGTGTGCTTCAACAGCCCGACCACCTCCCGTCCCTGCGCAGCCGCCCACTCCAGCCACACGTCCTGGACGTGGTACCCGTTCCACTCGTCGGGGCTGTTGGGCTGCAACTCCGACCAATAGAACAGGATGCGCTCCCAGGCCACCCCCGCCTCGACCGCCGACGCCGTGTCCCAGAACGCCTCCACCGCCCCAAACCGTGGATCCGGCGGGGCTTGCTGGGCCGACACCGATGCAATGAACGATGGGCCAATGACGAATGAACAAAGCACAAGCCGCAAGACGTAATGCGTGAAACGTGAAACGTGTTGCGTGCTGCGTGGTGCGTGATTTGCGATTTGCAATTTGCGATTTGCCATTTCACGGATTACGGATTACGAATTGCGGATTCCGCATTCCGCATTCCGCATTCCACATTCTCCCGATACCACTCCCAGAACCGGCGCATCCCCTCGGTGACCGGGGTCGTCGGCTCATATCCCAGGAGCGTGCGAGCCTTGGAGACGTCGGCGTAGGTGATCGGGGGTTCGCTGGCCGGGGCGGGTGGGGTGGTCATGCGGGCCTTTCTTCCCACCAGTTCCTCCACCAGTTCCACAAAGTCCCGCATGCGCACCGGCTCCCCGTGGCCCAGGTTGATCACCTCGTACCCCGGCCGCCGGTCCACTACCGCCACGATGCCCGCGACGATGTCAGCGACGTAGGTCCAGTCGCGGTACATCTCCCCTGCTTCGTAGAGGGCGAATTCCCGGTCGTGGACGATGCAGTCGGTGATGTGGTAAGGCATCATGTCGGGCCGTCCCCGCGGCCCATACACGGAGAAGAAGCGCACGGCGGTGAAGGACAGCCCGAACATGTTGTGATAGGCATATCCCATCACCTCCCCGGCGATCTTCGTCGCCGGGTAGGGGGTCAGTGGGCGCCCTAAGGGATCGTCCTCGCGGAAGGGCAACCTGTCGGTACGCCCGTAGACCGAGGAAGTGGAGGCAAAGACAAAATGGGGGATGCCCGCCTTGCGGGCTCCCTCCAGCAGGTTGACCGTACCGCGCACGTTCACGTCCACGTAGAGTGGAGCACACTCGACGGAATAACGCGGGTTCGCCATCGCTGCCAGATGGACGATCGCGTCGAACCGGCCCTCCGCACAGATGCGCTCCATCGTCTCTGCGTCCCGTATGTCCACCTCGTGCAGCGTGAACCGGGGCGCTGCCGCTAACAACGCGGCGTTGGCCCGTTTGCGGGCCGGGTCGTAATAATCGTTGAAATTGTCCAGCCCGGCCACCGTATCCCCCCGCGCCAACAACGCCTCCGCCACGTGGCTACCAATAAACCCCGCCGCACCTGTGACCAATATGTTCATTCTCGTTACTCCAGTAACTCGTTATTCCAGCAATCCCAATCTGCTACGCACGAATTCCCCAATCCGTCAATCCTGCGAATCCGCGTTCTCCCTGCTCCCCAATCCGCATTCCGCACTCCGCATTCCGCACTCCCCAATCCGTCAATCCTGCCAATCCGTGTTCTCTCCGCCCTCCGCCGGCCGCACGTCCTGCACGTTCAACTGGAGCCGCGGCTCGTTGTTCCACTCGTTCGCCTCCAGGTGGTACACGACGTCCACCTGGTCGGGCAGTTTGCCGCACCATTCCCCCTGCCGGAAAGCGATGGCGTCCCACGTCACCCGGCCATCGGACAGCGTGAGTTTCAGGTGTTTCCCCTCGTTCCCCACCGTCCGCTGCCCATGCACGTGCACGTTCCGGCTGAGGAACAGAGGGTGACGATTGGCATAACCGCACGGTTCCAATTGCGCCAGTTCCCGCTGCAATTCCCACGACAAGTCGGACAATTTGACCTGCGCGTCCACGTTCAACAGCGGGGTCAATTCCACGTCGGCCAGTTGCTCCGCCGCCAGCCTCCGCAGCCGGCGGGCCAGTTCGTCCAGGTGCTCGTTGGGGACGGTGAAACCGGCCGCCGCCGCGTGCCCGCCGTGCCGGATCAGCAACTCGGCGCACTCGTCGAGCGCGCGCGTGATGTGGAATTCTGGAATCGAACGGGCCGAGCCCCGGCTCTCCTTCTCTCCCACCTCCACCACCACCGCCGGGCGATAAAACTCGTCCACCAACCGGCTGGCCGCCAGCCCCACGATGCCCGCCGCGAAGCCCGGGTCAGCCGCAAAGAGGAGCGGCGCTTCGTCCGTCGCGGCCAGTGCCAGTTGGCGGGCCCGCTCCTGCGTTTCGACCGTCAGTTGCTGGCGCTCGCGGTTCAGTCGGTCCAGTTCGCCGGCCAGTTGCTCCGCCTCGGCCGGGTATAGGGTCTCCAACAGGCGATAGGCAGTCTCGGCGTGGGCCAGCCGCCCGGCGGCGTTGATCCGTGGCCCCAGTGTGTAGCCCACGGCCGTGGCGTCCACCTGCCCGGGCTTGAGCCCCGCCTGCCTGCACAACGCCTCGATGCCCGGCCGTTCCATGCTGTTGATGCGCGCCAGCCCCTTGCGCACCAGCGTCCGGTTCTCCCCCATGAGCGACACCAGGTCCGCCACCGTCCCCAGTGCGACCAGGTCCACCAGGTCCTCCTCTTCCAGGCGCACCTCCTGTGGCGTCACCGGGACCTTGCGATGGCTGCGCAAGAGCGCCTGGGCCAATCTATACGCGATCCCCACTCCTGCCAGGTCCTCGAATCCATAGCGGCTTCCGCCCTGCTTGGGGTCCACCACCGCCACCGCTTCCGGCAATTGGGGGCCGGCGGAGTGGTGGTCGGTGATGATCACGTCGAGCCCCATCCGGTTAGCGTGCGCTACCTCGTCTGGCGAGCGCACGCCACAGTCCACGGTAATCACCAGGCTGATGTGCTCGTGGGCCAGTTGGGTCAACGCGGCCTTGTGCAGGCCGTACCCCTCGTCCACCCGGTGTGGGATGTACGGCCTCACCTGGCCTCCTAGCGCCCTCAAGGTCTGGACCAGCAGCACCGTCG
>Ga0307376_10001993_pt1 | contig 20697 bp, 13 predicted proteins | sample TR2MG_FD_202536 | JGI IMG/M metagenome (GOLD analysis project Ga0307376, IMG submission 202536) | Soil microbial communities from Risofladan, Vaasa, Finland - TR-2 | ecosystem: Environmental > Terrestrial > Soil > Coastal area > Acid sulfate soil | place: Finland: Risofladan, Vaasa | collected...
TACTGCAAGCCCAAGCGGTGAGAACGAAGAAGTGATTGCTGATGAGGGGCAGATGGTGAATTTGCTTGTAACGATGGCATTCAGTTAGACCAATAACAAATTAAAGGATCAACCCAAGGAGGAAGGACAATGAAACTAGAAGGACTACTATTCAGAGTAACACTAGGAATACTTACAGAAGAAGAAAAAGAAATGGTTAAAAATATCATGGAAGATGTTTTAGCATTAAGAGCAGAAATACAAAGTATTGATCCAGACATAGCACATGTATCAGACTATGAAAGAGTTTTAATTAAAATGGGAGAGTTGATATTGAATGATATAACATAAACTACTGACCACCAAGAGTAGTATAAGTTGCTTGACTAAGAACAAATTGTTCTTTATAACCATAATCCATACGATATTGAAGTTCAGGATTGAAGGATACGCAGTTCTCAATAGTTCTACGTGTCCTTCTTTTTGCTTCAACAATATCCTTTCCCCAAGTAGCTACAAACGCAACTTCATGAGCACCAAACTGCACACGATATAAGTGTTTTTCTGCACCTACTGGAGCTATCACTTCGGTTCTTCTAGAAGAAGGTGCAGGAAAAGGAGAATTGCTCAAGAGAGTTGTTACACTTACCCCATTCTCATGTACTTTACAATATTCTCCTTTACCAAAGCACCATTCAAAATTTGCTTGAGCAGGAAGCTGACTTAGTTCATTATAAAGAGCAAACAAACCAGTCTGATGTCCAAAGAGAATAGTACAAATACTATAATCATGTAAACAACCTAGAGTTATTTCTCCTGCATACTCAATAGCTATCAAACCCTGTTCTATTTGAGACAACATAGGAAAGGCTTGATATACTTCTCTAGTTGCTGGAATAGCAGTACCTTGTAGAAAACCTAAAGAAGGTCCTATATTACCTGCCATAAATTTAGTAGAGTAAGATACTTCTAATAGATCACTAAAACCTTTAGGTCCTATAAAACCATAGAGGAAACTATTAGATATAGCAGATTTAATACCTAATTCAGAAAAGAAAGCTCTCTCTAAATCAGGACGAGCTATCATATTCTGTACTGCTATACAAGTATTAATACAGGTTATATCATTAATATTTGTACTAGGATGTTCTACTATAACCCCTTCAGTTAATTCATCTATTATTAATCTTATATCTGTTGTATGTTCACATATCGCTTTAGTTGCATTATTCCCTACAAATCCTAATTTCATTAGCTACACTCCTATTCTCCTATATAATCTATTCTTTTTCCATATCTTTCTACTTGTGCAATAATTGTATCCCAAGAGTACCCTAATCCTATAGCCATAAACTTAGTACCTACTCTTAAAAGATGATAAGCAGCTAGAGCATATTCACCTTCTTCTAGGTTATCTAATGTTGATTCTATTTGATCTCCTATTCCAAAGAGATAATTAATAGCAAATACACCTGGAGGATCAAAGACAGAGTAGATAGAACGTTTGTCTAAGATACCTGTTAAACCTTCTGCAAGTAATCCTCCAATATATGGGATTTTAGCTAAGTCAGTATTTAAAGAACGAAGTCCTACATTAGTTATGAATTCCTCAGGTTCCTCTGAGTCCCCCATTAAAGCTTCTCTTAATACATTAACAACTAAATTAGTCCATATATAAATATTAAGTTCAGTAAGTCCTAATTTTAGACTTAACTTTGCTATCTCTTTGTTACTTTTAGCTTCTCTTATATCTTTTTCATAGCGTTTAATATGATAGCGTGCTTCATTCCATGCTTGATTAAACATAGTATGATAAGTACTAAACAAAATACGTTCCCATACATTCTTAGTACGCATTACTTCTGAAAGGTGGAGTCCTTCATAGTTTGGCTGAGTATTATAGAGAATTTCTAAAAACTTATTCTTTTGTGTTTCTTCATCCCAACCTTGATCTTTTCCTTCTATCTGAACAGCATCCCATATTGTGCTAATAGCCCATGCATCATTCTCTTTAATAAATTTCATAGATTCAGTTACAGATAGCCTACTTATGAGTCTGCCTAAATCTCTAAAAGAGTGTATATCTGAAGCTTCTTGTAGTACGCTAGTAGGTTCTAACCATGAATGTCTAGTAGCACTATGAATATAAGCTTCTTGAACATCTACATTAGGACCTAGTTCAAAACGTTTAGCTAATGCAGGTATAACTGTTTTCATATATTCAATAGAATTATGATAAGTGAATCCAAATCCAGTACTGGGTGTAGAGTTTAAAAGTATTGCTTTTCCAAGACTTCTTTTCTTTATTCCATATGGAAGTATAAGAGGTAGTGAAAGTCTTTGAATACCTCCTACTAATAGGTTAGCTCCTAATTGAGCAAGTACATTAGTACGCTTAAGACGCTTCGCTGCTTTTCCAATCTCTGAAGTCTTCCTAGTAGGATCTTCTATATCCTCTAACCATTCTTCTATAACCTTAACTTTCACAGGACCAAATGCAGTGCTATATCGACTTGCAGTATTTGAGTTAAAAATACCTTTAGCATATTGAAGAGGTAATGCATATGCTACATATTTATTTACTTCTGGCAGATTGCGTTTTGCTATTTCAAAGATATCATACATGATAATAGGAGCTTCACTCTTTTTACGATCAAGTAAGAAAGATAATCTTTGAATTAATTGCTTATGAAACTGTGTCATATTTCCAGAGATAGCAGCTTTATTCAAGAGTTCATAGTCAGAATTCTTACCTGCATGAATAAATAGAGGAAGATAATTATCTTCAGTAGCTATGTCATAACCTACTAATACACGTGATATTTTATTAATTGCAGGAGCTACTACATTCTTATAGTAGTCTTTAATTTGTTCTGCAAGAGCTATTTCATCTTCACTCATATCCCCAATAATACTATTTAATTGATTAGGTGTAAGTTTTAGAGCTAGTCCAATATCTTTATGTTCTGGAAGCATAATGCCCTCTCCTAAAAGATGCCGTAAAGCATTATCATTCTGAGCATAGATATAGAGAGCCATTCTTTGTCCTCGAGAAAGTTGAAGTATTCTTTTCTCTCCGCGGGAATCTACTACATCATATTCAAAAATATCTTTAGATTCTAACTCACCATTATTAAATATCCTACTCCATGTCTTAGGATTAGATACTTGTTTCATAAGAAGTCTAAACCAAATATCATCCGATGTATTTCTACCATATTCTTCTTGCTCTCCCTCTCTTAAAAGTGTCAACATAGTCATTAAGGGATGATCAGTTTCAAAATCAGCAAATTCATGAATAAGTCTGTGAGGTTGTGTTCCTCGTTGAGTAGCTTTACCAAGAAGTTTTCCAAAAGATTCCTTATATTTATACCTTGGATTAAGATATTTCTCTTTATGTTTTAGTTTCTTTAAATGCTTGTCCAATGCTTCTACATCATTCTGTATTATCATAAGACGGTTCTTAATACGTAGCACTTGTTTCTTTCCTTCTACTTTAACAAGCATAGAAATATCAGCTAGAAGAGCTTCTAATTCTAGAATATTCATATCATGGATATTTGTTTGAGAAAGTCTATCAAGTTGTTTTAATTTGGATAATGCAATATCTCGAAGATCTTTTGGAAGCTCTCCTGTTTGCTCCATTGCTTTAAGTTCCCCATGCATCCACTGTTTAAGAGCTGTGAGTTCTGCTAATTTCTTAGGGGTCATAAGCTTAAAGTCTATATCCTCAAGTTCATTTTGCAGACGTAGAACAAAACGTTTATCTGATTTCTTCCAGTCTACAGACTTCAATACTTTCTTAATATCATTAATTAATCTATTGTGTACCTTTCTATCTCTTCGAAGTTTTATCCTATCAATAGCAGCTATTGCTTCTTGAGCAGATTTATAAGAATTAACTGCACCAATTAATCTCTGTAATTCAGGTATATCTCTAGGCTTACCAAATGCAAGATCTTCTTTAGTTGTAGGTTTTAAAACATTCTCAGCATATGTCCAGAGATCTTTATGTATCCCTTGCAAATCCATATATCCTTCAGAGAGTTTCTTAAGCAATAGATTAATTTCCTTCTGTGCTCCACTATCTACAAATAGTGTATATTCTGTTCCACCTAATTTAACTGTCTTAGGTATAGGTTTCCTAATGAATTGTGAACCAGCTAATAGTTTATCAAAGATTAAACTTACATGAGGATTAAGAGTTTTTCTAATACCTGGAATCTTATTTACTGTTGCATAGATATTACGCATATCATCTTTTACTATTGCAAAAGGTAACCTTAGAGCTTTAGTAGGTGCAACACCTTCAAAGAGATATTTTTCAAATTGAGAAGTAATATATTCCATATAAGTATTAATATTATGATAATGTACTCCACCAAGAAGTCTAGGATCTTGTGGATTCTCCATCCAAATATCCCAAGTTTCTTGTAATTGAGTCTTTGCTAATCTCTTTGTGGAAGTATCATCTACTCCATATAATGCTTCTTCTGATAGATATTGATTCATTAAATTATCTATTGTTGCAGCATCTAAATGACGAGAAAGAACATGCATAAACTCATGAGCTACAGTAGATAGATTAGCATTCTTAAAGAACTCAATCATAGCTTTTCCATCTTCATAGAAACGAGTAACACCATAAGCAGTTCTATTACCAGATTTAAGTCTAGGACCTGTCTGATAGAATGTTATATGTGCTTTATGTAAAAAAGTTTTAGTCTCTCTATATTTATTTGTAGCATTAAAAAGAAGTTTATCATATTTAACTCTTTCTGCATGAGTAAGTTGTCTATAAACAGAAGGTGGGAGAGGTTCAAAACCTTCTATTGTAATTACATCACGTATATGTGGAAACTTTTTAGGTTCTATTACAGGAGCAGAAGGATTATACTTTCTTAATAAATGATCATAAAACTCAGTATATTCTCTATTAATCCTAAGCTGTTCTTGTGTAGCTTTAATAGCTTGAGGAGTAACTCGTACTCTACTTTGATGTGTTTTCTGGATCATGTCCATAGCTTTGATAAAGTCTTCACCAAGAAGTTTCTCAAAGAAGGAACCTATATCTTTAGTAGCTTCTTTAGTTAATTCCTCACGCTTAGTTTCTGTATGTTTAGTAAATAAATTAATATTATTATACTGACCTGCAGCATACATAGACATAAGTTCACCTAAATAACGATTAAGGTAGAACATAGCATCAAGACCTCGACCAGAAGCTAGTACACCAAACTGTCTTTCTAAATCTTGTTGGGTAATAACTTGATTTTTTCGTTGTTTTAAAAATTGACGAAGAGTATCAACTCCATTATATCTTACAGCATCACCCTTATAGTACTTAATAGAAAGATCCATTAAATCTAAGAGTTGTTGTCCAGTAACCTTCCTTTTTATAAGAGCTGCTCTAATATATCTAGCAACACGGTGTTGTATAGCATGTTGAGATTCATGATCTGCAATCTGAAGAGTGGTTTCCATAGGAAGTGCAGGCTCATGTTCTACATTAATAGTCTTAGTTAAAAGTGAATAATGACTTCCTACTTCTTCTGGTTCATCATAATCAATATCCTCTACACGTAGACGTCCATATTTAACAAGCCTATCAAACTCACGAGAAAATGTATGTTGTATTAATGCATGCTCTAGAGTTCCCTGTTTAAAAGGATTCTTTACAATACCTAATTCAGAAAAAGGTGATTTGAGACGTGTGGTAAGTTTACCTCTTGCAGCTCGAACACGATCTTCTATTTCTTTATCATATTCTTCATTGGGTTGAAAGAAACCAAGTTGTTTCTTTTTATCCTTAGTCACTTCTGCTTGTGTATTTTCTAGAGAATTAAAGAATTCACTTACATAAGATACTAACTCAGGAGGAGATTCACCTAATACGCTATTTTCACCAAATATCTTTACTAATTCCTCATAAGCTTTACTATTTTTAGGTAATTGGGTACCTAACCAAGAGATATGAGCGTTTTTATTACCTTCTTGTCTAGCCTCAGTTGAGTTTTTAAAGAGAGGTAATACAGGAAGTGCTTCTGCAATTACAAGAGCATGATCTTTTGAAGTTGCAGTAAATATTATCTCATTAGCATCTAAAGTTACTTCACCCTTATTAACTTTGAAATAAGACCAAGTTTTAGAAGTATTAGACCAAGAAGCTAGATATGAATTATCTCCAGCAGTTTCTTTTCTTGTACCATAGAATACTCTTTCTAATACATTTTGAGCAGCTTTTCTATAAGATTCTGTTAATTGAGCTTGCTCTTTCTTACTCGTTAAAGATAATTTAATTTTCTGAGCTTTTAATTTTTCTATTATTTTATATGTAGTATCATTAGAATTAGTATCTAAAAGACGTATTTGTTTCAATGCTTTTAATACTTCATTAATATCCTCAATAGATTTTATCTGTTGGACATTTAAATCTGTAGTTTGTACATCTAATTGTATAGAAAAAGGATAAGTTACCTTTTTATTTTTTAGATCTTCAACTATAGCTAGTATAGATATATACCAGTTATCCCCACCTTTAGCTACTTTTTTTACTTCAACTATAGGATCAATAGGTATTCCTGCAGGTTGCCTAAACTCTAAAAGAGCACCCTCAGCTTGAGCAAGACGCCTCTCTAGATATTCAAGTTTCTCTAGTAAGCGAGTACCTCTCTCTTCTGGCATAATAATATCTTCAGGGGATAACTGTTCTAGGGCATCTCTACGTGCCTTAAGTCCAGGTTGAAGTCTAATAGCATCTTCAAGAGCTTGCTTATCCTGTTCAGTTCTTTTCTCTTCTGGAATAGCTTCCATTTCTTTTTGGAGTTCTTCTAGACGTGCTAAAGATTGTTCATTCCTATCTTGAGTTAGTTCAAGTAAAGTTGAAGCATCCACATCACCAACAGACTTTCTATAAGCTAAATTAAGTATTCCTTTTAGATTTACTGCTGTCTTTGTATCTGCTTTTAGAGCTACTTTACCTTTTCTTCCTCTCTTACTTTCTCTTGCAATCTCCTTCTGAGTTTCATTTACAATCTCAAAGAGTGCATTTTTAACAGTCATGGCAGGACCTAGTATAGGAAGATTCTGAGAATCCATAATATCATTAATAGATGAAATAATATTAGTGCCAAAGAGTCCAGCTAAAGTACCTATAGCTTTATCTCCAGTATTACTTCTTTTAAAATTATTATCACTCAAAGCAGCATATAAAAGATTACTACTTAATTCAAGAAAAGCTCGTACAGCAAGTTCTTCTTGATCTGTCATATCTTCTTTAGTAAGATCAATTTTTCCACCAGCTTCTGAGAGAAGTTTGTAAATATAATCTCCATCAAATAGATGTTTAACAAGATCATAATTAATATCTGTACTGTTACTTAAAATATTTTTTATAATATCTAATGATTCTCTAGTAATATTTACATTATTCTTTTTCAAATCTGCCAACATTGCTTTCTTAAGACCTTCAGAACTCTCAAAGACAGCTTGCTGTACAGCTTGCTTAGGTGTTTCAGCTCCAGGATTAACTAAGTCAAAGAGTTCTTTATCAGTATAAGGGATAGTAGAAGTAGCACGTTTAGTAAGTATCACATCAAAAAGAGCAAAAGCAGTAGTACCTATTTCATATTTATTCTGCTGACCTTGAAGAAAGTTTATTACTCCTTCAGCTTGAGCTCTTTCTGTCATCATTGTATCAACAAACTCATCTATACTAGCAAAATCAGGCTCCCCATTTGGTTGTTTGAAATTTTCTACAATAGCTTCTACTAAATTCTTAAATTGGAATACCCTACCTAAGCTAATATCATTATGACCATAAAGAAGTCTTGCAAAAAACTTATCAGAACTAGAAAGCTCTGTATCTTCTTCAAGTCTTTTATGTAGTAGTTGATCTTTACGTGCAATCCAAGCATCATCATCATATGTATTAGCTAAGATAGCATTAATAAGTTTTTCTTCTGTAGTGTCTCCTTCTACATCTTCAAGTTCAATTACAGCAGCTCCAGGACGTCTAGCTAAGTTAGTCTCTTTTACTTCTTGTAATTTACGAAAAAGAGGAGCAAGTCCTTCAGTATTAGCTATCTCTTTTAATGTTGCTTCTCTATCTCCTCTAATTTCTGCATCAGCTTCTTTATTACCTTCTTCCATACTATAACGGACACGTTCCTCTTTCTGGAAAATTTGTACACGAATATCTTGTACTTGCTTTCTAGCTAAATCACGTTGAGTAAGCTTTACTTCTTGAGCAGTAGCAGAGACAGCACCTACACCCATACCAGTTAGACCACCTGTAAAACCTCCACCAAAAGCTCCCCAACCTTTTTGCTGTATCTCTTTAAAGGTAATATAAGGAAGAGCTGTTTGACCCGCCTCTGCTCGTGCCCTATTCTCTTGCCAGATATAATAATTAAGTCCTAGAAGTTTAATCTCTTCTTGTCCTACTTCTTCCATACCTTCCATAATAGACGCAAAAAGTTGAGATCCTAGAAAAAGACCTACGCGTCCCGATCTATTTCCTAGAGCTACTTTCATTAAACCTTCTTTAGTAAGAAGTTTCTTTCCTATAGTATTTTTTAACTGTGCAATACCAAGAAGATTTTCTGAATATTCAAGTCCTCCTGAAATCATGCCAAAAGTTGCTTGAACTCCTTGTCGTAAATCTTCATTAACTTCTACCTTTTGAGCTTTAGCATATTCATCAATTATATTTCCTTGTTCTTCAACTTCCAACTGAAAAAATCCTACAGCATGGATAGGGGAAACCATTGTTATAAGCATACGTGGCATTTGTGTAGAGGCAGAATTAGCTAAAGCAAGAAGTTTATTTTCAAATCCTCCAGCTTCAAGAATATCAGCATTTTGCTCCATTGCTGCAATAGCTTCATCTCCACCTTTGAATTTAGCTCTCTCTTGCCAATCAGCATCAAGAAGAGAAGCTACACGTAACTTCATTTCATCAAACATACCCCAATCTTCTCTAGGTTCAGAAGAAGGAGCAAGAACCTTATCTGTCCAAGCTTTTAAAGGACTCTTGCCTCCAGGAGTACCACTTCTATATTCAGGTCTAGTTTCTGCAAAAGGAAAACGTTCTTTTAATTCTTCTGTACTTAAAGTATCCTGCATTAAAACATCTTTAACTAGTTCAGCAGGCTTAATAGCAAACTGTGAGGCTCTTTGAAGAATTCCTGTAAATCTTTCAGAACCAGAAACCTTAGCATAAGTCCTACCTTGCTCAATCTTTGATAAAACTCCTTTATCTTCTGGAGTAGGAGTTTCTATAGAAGTTTCTGTAGGACTTATTGTAGGAGGCTTTACTTCCCCAGTTAAAGAATACTTTTCATTTAAATCTGACATTATTCCCATAATAACTCCTAACTTGATTGTGCACTAGATGTTTCAGATTTCTTCTCTTCTACAGGATTATAACCTTTCATGAATATATTCATAATCTCTGGGATATCTTTCACTGCACCTTTACTACGAATACGACCAAAGAAATCATAGAACTCATTAAAGGGTGACATTTTAGAACTTAACTTTCCTCGAAGTGTAGGAATAGCATCTAATATTTCTCGAACTTTATCCTCATCATCTTTATTATTATATAAGCTCTGCATAAAGCTCTCTACACCATCAGTATCTCCTGGAACACCAAAAACATCTTGAGTAAAACTTGGTATACTCATTTTCTTAACTCGTGTAGAGAATTCAGGAGAAAGATTACCTAGAAGTGCAGCTTTCTTAGTTAACTTATAATCTTGCATAGCATTAGTAAAACCTTCAAGTCTAGCTGCATAATTTTCCATATGATTTGCAGCTTGCGCTTGATCTACTCCTCCTTCTGCTCCTGCTAAAGCAGCATCCATTCTACCTTTATTCTGAAGTCTAATCTCTCGTAATCTAAAGGGAGCTTCTTCAGCAGCTATTCTACCTCTCCCATAAGCTTCTATGTCTACCATACGTTTAGCTCTTGCTTCTAAATCTCTTTGGGCTACTGCTTGTTTCTGCTGAACTATAGCGCGAATATCTTTACTTTCATTTTCTGAGAGTTCTTGTAATTCTAAATCTGACATTTGAGAACGTTGATATACACTAACTTGTTTACGCACTAAAGCAGCAGGATCTATATCGGCGAATAAAAGAGCAGGTCCTATGTTTTTATGCCAAACACTTTCATTTATTCCCTCCCAAACTTTTTGAAGAGATTCTAATTGATCTGTTAGATCATGTACTCCTGCTACAGTATAAGCTTGTGTTTCACTTAAACCATTTTCTTTATGTATTCTAACAAGCTCACGCCGTTTCTTCATTGCAGCATTCATTTGTGCATCTATATCATCATACATAGTCATATTAGTCTGCATAAGATTATTAGAAGCTTCTCGATAGTTAAAATAATTATCTATAGTTGCTTGATCTTCTAGAAGAGTTGTACGTCTTTCTTCAATACCAAGTTCTTGTCCTTTTAAACCTAGCATCCCTTGTGCTACTTTTTCTTGTTCTTTATTAGAACGTCTTTGTTCTAAAAGTTGATTCTCTTTTATTCCTAACTCTCTTTGTGTATTAAGAGCACTTCCTATAATATTTTGTCCAACAGCCATGGGTCTCTCCTAATAGTTATCTATTTTTACCATACATCTGATTAAAGTAATTAGTTACAGGTTTTTGTTCTGCTGTATTACCTCCACCACCAAAGCCTCCCATCATGCCTCCAGCAGCATCAGCACCTTCTTGACCTCCAAAGAGTCCCATAGCTCCTCCTGCTATACCGCCTCCAATAGCTCCCCAAGGTCCTCCAGCTTGTCCACCTGCCATAGCCCCTTGTCCTGCACCACTTATAGTTTGACTTACTACATCTCCCCATAAACCAGTAGCAGCAGCACTAGCTCCAATAGCATCAGTTCTAGCACCATATTGTTTATCTTGTATTCCTAAAGCAGAATTAATAGGAGCTAATTCAGTACTGTATTGTAGACCTAAGTCTTTAAGTCTACGATCATAATCTTGAAAGTTACGAGCTATACCAGATTCCCTAGCTTGATTCTTAAGTAAAGCTTCATTCATAGAAAGCTGCTGACGTGCTTGAGCTTCAGTACTTTCTCTAGCACCACTAAAAAGTCCACTACCATAACCACCTCTACTATATCCTTGTCTTATTTGGGGAAGTATATTCTCTGAAAACTGCCTTTCCATCGGTAAAATAACAGCTTCATAAAGACTATCATATTCATTTTGAAGATTATATGGGTCAAAATTACTAGACATAGTTTTAAATCTCTCTAAGTAATCTGTACTCATTCCTTCAAATTGAGCTTGAAGTTCATTCAATCTAGTAATATAAGAACGACTTAATTCACGCTGTTGCCCTGCTGCTTTACGACCTGCTATTGCTTCAAAAAGTCCCATAATTATTCCTCCGTTATCTCAGTTGTCTGTATTGAGAAAGGTTGTATCCATCTTATTTTAAAATCTTTGATAGATGAAAAACTAAATCGTATCTTATCACATTGTGTATCACAATTATAAAAATAAGTTTTATATTTTCCAGTTAATGAAAATGTTTCATGTCCAGGAATAGCAATAAAATCTTTTAATAGCGTATCATATTCTGTAGAGTAACGTACAGTAACACTTGTTCCATAAGCTTCAAATTTCATGAGAGAAACACGTTCTGCTTCCTCTAAACTCCTAAATAAGAAATCTCTAGTAATAAGAGTATGTATTTTTGATACTGCTGTATCTTCTACACTAGATGTTTTATCTGTTATCATACCAGCATAAGCTAAATATGTCTTTTTAGTCATAGCATAAAGTGTTATAGAATTAGTAGTACTTCCTCCAAGTTCATCTATTGTACCAGAAAGATTCTGAATTTGTCCGACAAGAGAATCAATAGTATTAAAAGACACTTCCATAGATACATGTAGTGCAGCAGAAGTAGCAGGAAATTGATACTTAGTCCAAATCTTTCTATCTATATCATAGCATAATGCCTTAGTAGGAAATACTTCTCCGCGTTGTTTAATGAATAAAATATATTTACGTCTTGGTTTATCATATATAGCAAAAGTATTTTTTAGAATAATAGGATCTAGAATACTCATAAGATATTCTTTTACTCTAGTACCTTTCATTTCAGCATCATAAGTAAGAGATAGACGTTCAACACCATTAAACATATAAATATCATTAGTTCCTAAATAAAATTGTACACCCTCCACAGCTTGAATTGTTCTAGTAGCATAGACACCTTCATGAATAGCTTCATCATAAGTGATAAAGTTAATAGGATCATAAGCCCCTCTAAGAATACCATGATCAGTATAGACATATAGATAAGTACCTAAAGTAGTATAAAAAGCAGTTTCTAAACCCCACATATCTCTAATACCACCAGTACTATTAACAATTAAATCATGATACCAATTATCATTTGTAAGTGTCATATCTCCTGGAAAAGTATACCTATTACGCCAAGGATAGTATATACTATCTTCATATGTATTTCCAAACATAAGCGCATTATGAAAAACTTGAACTACTTTAGGATGATATTCAATAGAACGCTCATAATAATAATCTGCATATAAATCACTTCCTCCATACCTATTTGTAGTAAAAGAAAGTTGCCACTTAGTTCCATCTACACGCACATAGCTATCATCTCCATAAGCTATATAACGAGAATCTACTGGAAGCATACGATAACAATCTTCTCCATCTATCTCATGTATTTCAGTACCACATATTGCAAGAGTACCTTCCTCAGTTTTAATACTAAAAAGTGCAGGAGTAATTTTAATAAAATCAAAAGATAAACTAGGATTATTATCTAAAGCACCTGAAACTATTCCACTAACTCCTGCATATATTTCAGAAGCTGCCATAGCTATAGGAACAGTACTATCTCCTTCAGTGCATTCTAAGAATAAAGAAGCAACAGAATGAGTATTAACAGAATTTTGTATTGCTTCTATTGTACTTCCTGCAACTAAAACTGTAATATTAACATCAGCTGCTATAGCTAAATCAAAGTCTGCTGTAAAAGTTCCCCCTCTTACATCTGTATACATTGTAACTGCACAAACAGGAGTAGCTCCTCCTCCATTAGTTATAGTAATAGCTACATCTACATAGTCAGAACCACCAACAGAACCTACTGCCCATTTCTCATATTGAAGTACAGTAAATAAAATATTTTGAAAGTATCTACTAGGTAATTTAGCTACAGGAGCCTGGACAGCTAAATCTTCCTCAGTAATAGGAAAATTACTATTGATACTAAGTTTCTCAAATACTCCACTAGATCTATTAAAAAATAAAAGAACTCTATTTCCTCCTAGTTTTTCAGCTTGATCAGGTTGAGTATATCTAGAACCTGCAGCAATTACTGTAGCTCCATACTGGATATCTACAAAGTTAGTAGTACTCCATTGATCAAATCTTAAACCGCCAATTAAAAGACTAGAGACAACAGAAGTCCAACCTGCACCTTTAGTATATCTATAAATACTTCTATTAGTAAATGCAAAAACAGTAGTTGATCCTCCAGGTTCTAAGAAATCATGATAGTGTAGTACATCTTCAGTAGGTTGAGGTAGTCCAGCTATGAAAGGGTCAATAGAAATAGTTCCAAATCTAGGACGTATCTCTGAACCTGTAATATCTATATTAACCCCATCAATAGCTTCTTCTGGACGAATACGAATCCCATTACTATCAGGATTAATTCCTCCAGAGGGAAAATACGGTTTATCTGGTATTAATTGAGTTGCCATTAATTAAAACTCCGTACAAAGGGATCAGTTAATGGATCACCTGTAGCCAAGTAATCATATGTAGGTTTTTTCATCCCAGGTTGTTTATATATAACTGCTTTATTTTCTCTTTTAGCTTCATCATAAATAGCATACCAAAAAGCTGAATTCTCTGTAAGTTGTAGTTTAGCATAGCAATAATGTGTAGCATAAGCTTCTATAACTTCTATCCATATATCATCTACACTGAGAGTTGTATTAAGATCTGCAGTTGTAAAATCTATAGGTGTAGTATTAACTGCTATTGCTAAAGTATAAGCATTATCAGGATAACGTGTAAATTTAAATGTTCTATTATGATAACAAAAAGTAGAAGGAATTCCTGGTTCTGCAGTAGAAGGTACAGAATTCTGAAGATATTGTCCTATAGTTATTTGACGTGTAAGATATATCTCAGTTTCCCCTACTAAATTTAATCTATGTGACATTAACTGTTTAATCTTAATAGGCTGACCATCCTCATCTGAAGTAGGTTCAGGATAATCTACTTGTCCAATAATAAGAGAAAGAGTAGCAATTCTGTCATAATATACAGGATTAGCCATCTTAATAATATTCTTAAATCCTTTATTAATTCCTCCTAAAACTACAGTATCTACAGGAGTACCTCCTATTACACCAGAAGATCTATTTCCTAGATTCTCTTTTACATTTTTTATCATGTCATTTATTACTGCCATTTTTATCTCCTATTATAAAATACGTGACCATGATTTTCTAAAATTTAGAGTAAGTGTATTAGAAGTAGTTTTAGTATAAGTATCAGTATTATCAAATAAAATACGAAGACCTGGTCTAGCAGACTCATCACCTATTCTAATATCATTCCAATAACCTGTTAAGCTAGCTGCAGCAGTTCCTGCAAAATAAGCTTCATAGTCTTTATAATAGCTACCCGAACCCGTTTGACTACATGCTACTTTACATCCAGCAATACCATCAGCTAGTCTAAATATCCAATTAGTTATAGCAGAATCATCATCAGTTAACCAACATTGAAGAAAATAGGTTGTATTTTCACCAGTAGAAAAAGGTACAGCAAAGATATTACTAGTATAATTTCCTGCCATACTTGCTCCAGTAACTGAATTTACTCTATCTAAATAAGATTCATAAGGGCCTGAACCAGAACCTAATCTATATATCCAATATCTATATTGAGCATCTTGATTAAACCCCGTTATAGGTAAACCAGTAGGAGTAAGATCATCTGTATCATATACAGTTTGATCATAGGTTACAACAAATTCAACATAGAGTAAAAGTCTTTCTCCAATTTCTACAGTAACATCTGAACCTTGTTCACTAAAAAGAATACGTCCAACTAAATTCTCAGTTGCTCCCCAACTCCAACCTGCTTCAGTATAGGTTACTTGAGCTGTTTCAACAGGAAACTCAAAAGTACGCCAATTAATCCATGAAGGATCTGTCTCATCAGCATCCAACGTATCATATCCACAATTATTATTAAGTACTCTATATGTATCACTAGATTGAACCTTAGAAGCAAGAGCTAATTGCTCTACATTATAAATAATACATTCTTGGTCAGATAAATTACCAGATACATCACAATCTATATTATTAGCATCTGAATAATTTGAAAGAACTGCAACAACTCCAGAATCTTTAAATTTAATTACTCGTCCATTATCTGCTGAAGCAAATATGCCAGCACCAGTAGCTGTAATTGCAGTACCTATTTTACTTACTGTAACTACAGGACTTTCATCTCCTGAATCTCTTTGAGTAGGAGTAGTTCCTATACCAACAGAAGCATACTCAAAACATGTAGGTATTGTTTTAATACCTAATGCAGTCATTCCACTATTAAGAATTAAATTATGCATTAGAGGATATTCTTTAATAATCTGCCCATCCTTTTCAATCATAGGTTTGACATTAACTCCCATACCCATATTCATATTAACTTTCATTTTCATATTTTTTCCTAGTTAAATATTAAGTATAAATTCCAGCAGTAAGTCCAACACTAAGGCTTAAAGAACTTCGCATACTAGTATCTAAAGAACCATCTGTAAGAGAGATTAACCAACTAAGTGGTAGTAAGTAAGCATTCCAATATAGTCCATTTACTAATTCTATACGTGCCGATATAAGATTATCTGCATCAATTCTTAAGCTCCTTCTAATTTTTTTTTATAAATATTCAACATCTGATGTGTTACAGCTTCCCCAGGATAGTTAGTATAAGAATTAAAACTACCCCAAACAGTGTCAGCAGTACCTGCATCATGTCCTCTATAAGAAATTTCCGTTTCTTCTGTCAGAGAAAGTGTACATTGAAAAGCACATTGAGTAAAACCATAACCACTACCAGAATTAAAACCTGGTCCTCTAAACAGAGTCTTATTATTAGTTTCATCATACACATCTACCCATCTACTAGAATTTCCTCCATCATCTGCTGTAGAATCTTGAAAAGTACCACTAAATCTTAATTCAAACACTCCTATAGGTAATGTAATAATACCAGTACCTGTATTTAAAGAAGCACCTGGTATACCTTCAGTTACAGCTTTATTATAAGGACAAAGGGGTGTAGTTGACATATTAGTAGGAACTGCATCAGTAGTTTCATATCTTACTTCCATATGTTGAGTAAGTCCATATGCCCATTCTAAATCTCCTACAGCAACAAGTTTAGTTGTAGAAATACCTGCTACAATATCATCTTCATCTGCATAATCAGCAGATACCTCTCCACTAGAAATAAGAATACCATCTCCTGCAGTATAGATAGCTGCAGTAAGTCCAAGAGCTGTCCAAGCAGAACCATTCCAGTGATAAAGAGCACTTTCATCTGTATCAAGAGCTAAAGCTCCTGTACCTATTCCATTCTTCCCAATACCTACATGAGCTGCAGTAAAAGCTGCAATCTGTGCTGTAGTTCCAGTAAATAATACACCAACTAAACCAGGAACATGTCTACCTTGAGCGATAGGACTAACTTTATCCGTTGCAGTTGATTCACCACTATTAAGTGGTACATGTTCTAAAGATAAACGATCATTAAGAGGTACTTTAGTATCCGCTTCTATAATAGTATCTAATGTATTCGCTTCATCAGAGCCTACAGGTTTTGTAACATTAAATTCATTTCCAAATTCAGCCATAATCTTACTCCTTTAAAATAGGGGGAGGACTTTCACCTCCCTGTTGTTATTAAGCAGATGTTTTAGCATCATTGAGTGCAATACGCGTCTCAAAATCTACAAGCCTAGCATCAAGAGCTGCAATCAACTCTGTCAATCTCTCTTTGATCTCTACTGAAGCACCAATAGGGGATACTGTCCCGAGATCACCTGTTACATATGCTGCCATATTAAACCTCCTTAGAAGGTAAGGGGAGTGTTACCTCCCCATGTTAGTTACCTAATGCAGAATTCTACTGGCGCAACATCTCCATCAGTTACATCTGCAAGAGCAAGCAATGTACCAATAGGCGGTAAAGTACCATCACTTACCACTACAGTATTAGTACTAGCCATAAGAAGACTACCATCATCTCCTACATTTGCAACTGTCGTTACGATAACTCCACCAACACCTTTAGTTTGCAACCAAAGATATCCAGTAGTAGCATCCGCATCTGTAGCAGGAGCTATAGCAGTTTGTGCTACTCCCACAGGATTAGATCCAGCAGTATTGACAATAACATTAGTATACCTCGGGGGTATAATAACACAATCATCTGCTGCTGCAATAGCTGCTCGTGTAGGACACTCTAGATCTAGAGCAATAGTATCTGTACCATAAGCAGCATCTGCAAATTTAGAGTTCCCTATAATACCATAGGTAGTCCTTAGACCTGAAGATTCAGTAATGGTTATAAAGCCACCAGCAAACTGATCAGCTACTACACTATCAAATATTGAAGTATGCAATACATAGATTGTAGTAGATCCCTTAGCCTGAGCCGCTGATACACCAGCAGCAGTTACAAACCCTCCTGCAAGTTCAGCAAAAGCAATAGGTGAACCCATTACTGTTCCTGCAACAACGTCTACGAGAGTACTACAAAAGATAAACTCACGTCCATCTTCATAAGTACAACGTTGACCTAAAGAAGGTAGCCTAACTGCTACAGCATCCTGACTTGTATCAAGATACGTATCCCAAACATTCCCACTAATAATATCATGTTGTTTAGTCTGTTTCATTTATATACCTCCTTTCTTATGCACCTGTGTAAGTCAGACTGATACCAGAGATAACAGCGTTCTTACGAAAGTTATTAGCAACTAAGTTGCCTACACATACAACCTGAGCCATACGATCGAGTTGATCTGCCGGAGTTTTCCACTCTGTCATTTCAAACCAGTTATCTGGATCATATGCGAATTCCAATGAAGGAGTATTCAACATATACATACAACCAGCTGGACAGTCAGGATCCCAGAACATTTCTGCATTCTCAAACATAGCAGAACCCATGCCCAAGTTTACGCGACGAGAGTTATTATTAAACTCATATACTCCCATAGCACGTACCAAATCCCGATACGCCTCATAGATAGCCTGAGTAGTTATAATAACATCTGGTGCTCGACTGCCACCATTAGCAGACTTCCATATAGAACAAGTATTATAGGTACTATCCATCAAACCCAAGATACCTGTTGAGAATACAGTAGTAGACGCATCTACAGCTACATTCTGCAAATAGGGATTCTCTGCTCGAGGAATACCGCCAATACTTCCTACTGTAGGAGCAGTACTGATAAGAGTAGGCAAAGTATTAATTGCCAAACCACCACCACTAACCCACATCGAAACAGCGAGTTTATCCTTCAAAGACATATCATGATTGTCAATGATCTCTTGAACATAATTCAAGATACGGGACTTACCCTTGTTTTTACGTTCATCATCCCAATAACGTACAATATTATCGCCTAGGTTACAAGTAGTATAGAGCATCCGAGTCATAAACTCTTTCTCTTCCGTACCAAACTTAGCACCTCGACCAAACCATTGTATATTTTGGTCTAACTTTGCATAAGAGAAAGGAATCTCAAAGTGAGTACCATCTGGTACACGCTCTTTAATACGTCCTCCCTCTACCATCTTGTCATACAAAGGTGTAATCTGAAAGATTTCCTTGTACAACTTTTTCCTTACATCATACCAAGTAGATGTAAGCAGGTTATCAATAACCCTAGTATACCTAAGTACACCTGAACTGGGTGCGCTCATAATAATTAACTCCTAAGTTACTCGGGAATGTCTGTTATACCAGCATCCGCGAGTGATTTATTCCAATTAGTTTCAGCAATATCACGGACAGATAAATTCTTTACAGACTTATCTTTTTTAAGTTCACCTGTATCAACGTCATCTGTGTCCGCTTCTAGTTCATCGCTTTTCAAGGAAGAGATAAAATCAGATGTATCTTCTTCTTTAGCTTTACTTTTCACTTCATTTCCTTTTTCATCTACTATCTTTCCAGTAGATAGGTTGACTGTCTTACCTTCTTTATTTATCGCTATTGGTTTTAACCCATTAACCACACAAGCTTTTTTATAGATATCTTCCAAGTCTGTGTTTGTCTTATATAGCTGCTCCATCATTGCTGCTACTTCGGAATCCTTCTTTAACTCAGGATGCGACTTAGCAAAATCTACTATTTTCTTAGTTTCACTAGCTTGAGCTGTTTCTGCTACTTCTTTCTTTACTTGAGTAGTTTTAGACTCAATCTGCTGTGTAACCCACTTCTGAATACCCGATAGTCTTTCATTAAATTGTTTAGCAATATCACTAGTTGAGGATAGATCATCTATATCAAGTGGCGAGAACAGTTTCTCCGCTTCCTTGTCTGTTAGTATCCCTGCTTCTAGTGCTGCCTGTTTCAGTGTTTCCGGATCTTTCTTTAATTGATTTAATAGTTCCTGATTCATTATCTACTTCCTTTTTATTAGCTTCTTCTATATTAAGTGCTTCTGCAGTTTCTGCTTCTACACGTTTTTCTTCTGCCTCTAATCTTTTGGCACGAGCTTTATTATTCTGCTCTAAAATATATAACGCATATGCACGTTGAATCGCTAGTCTTGCATAGCGAACATCCCCTGGAGTAAGATCACCAAAGAACTTTACTTCGGGTAATGCTTGACCTGTATACGTTAATTCCATTTTAGCTCTTATACTAGACATTTGCTTCTCCTTCTGTTTCTTGAGGTAATCTAGAGATGAGATTATTAACACCACTAAGATTACCTGACAATGTTTTTCCTAACTGTCCTCCTTGTACTTTCTGCTGTTGCTGTTGTTGAAATTCTTCCATATCCTGAGTTCCCTGCATTTGAGGTAGTACTTGACTTACATCAAGCCACTCAAAAGTACTAAGTAACTGCTGAAGAATAGGTAAGGGATTAGCTCCCATTTGTTGCATACTTCCTAACATACTTAAAAGTTCTGAAGCTTCTGCTTTCTTTCTTTCTCTAGAAGTAGGTGCCATACTATCTACATTTACTTTAGTAGTAAGACCTTCTTCTGCATATTGAAATTCCTCTGGTTTAGCTTTAACCCAATAAAGAGCACCATCTACACCTACAACTTGACGTACCATATCTTCATTCCAGTACTTAGTAATTAAGATATTAGCACGATGAGTCATTCCTTGAATAGCTTTAGCTATTTTCTCTCTACGTGCTGCAGTACGAAGTTGATTAACACCTTCAACTACTTGTGTTTCATATTTAGTATGTCTTCCTGAAGCATGTACACCAGCTTGATTAGCCCCAATACCTAATATAAGTTGTGCATCATATAGTAAACCTTTTTGATACTCTAAATATTGTAGCTGAATACTAGGTTGTAAAGTTTTAACTACTTGATCTAATGTCTTACTCTTGGGTACATCAATAGGTACACCTCC
>Ga0307376_10001995_pt1 | contig 20676 bp, 12 predicted proteins | sample TR2MG_FD_202536 | JGI IMG/M metagenome (GOLD analysis project Ga0307376, IMG submission 202536) | Soil microbial communities from Risofladan, Vaasa, Finland - TR-2 | ecosystem: Environmental > Terrestrial > Soil > Coastal area > Acid sulfate soil | place: Finland: Risofladan, Vaasa | collected...
TTACAAAAAGAACGTTGACCTTGAGATGTTAGATCCAACAGGAGTTGTTGTTGAGAAATGGATTTTAGAAGGTACATACTTAACAGGATATGATGGAGGATCTTTATCTTATTCAAGTGATGGTATTGCGAAAATATCAACAAACATGAGAATGGACCGTTGTATTTTGGTTTACTAAGAAAAATTACATACAAATTATATTAGACCGTATACTTTACTAGTTACGGTCTTTTTTTATTTTTAATTATAAAAGATAGTTTATGGAACAAGATATATATACAGCAGGACAAGCGGAATTCAACCTACCACATGACGTAATTCAATTACCATCACAAGGTAAGTTTTACAAGTCTAAAAAGAAATCTATTAAAGTTGGTTACTTGACCGCCGTTGATGAAAATATTTTAGCTGAGGTTGATTTTAGAAAAAATGTTAATGAGGGTATTATATTACCTTTATTAAGAAACAAAATTTATGAAAGAGATTTAAGACCTGAAGAACTTTTAGATGGTGATATTGAGGCCATTCTATTATTTTTACGTAATACATCTTTTGGTCCCGAGTATAAAGTTACGCAAATTGATCCACAAACCGATGAGAGATTTACATCGACTATCTTACTTGACGAATTAAATTATAAAAAAATAGAAGTGGAACCAAATGAAGACGGATTTTTTGAAACCACACTTCCTGTATCAAAAAAGAAAGTTCTTTTGAAGTTATTAAGTATGAGTGATAAAATAGAGGTTGATAGAATTGTTAAATCGTATCCCTCAGAAAGAACTGCACCGATTATCACAACCAGGTTGATAAAAAATATTGTATCTATTGATGGTGATGAAGACAAAAGTAAAATTGCTATGTTTGTCGAACAAATGCCTATTGCGGACTCTAAACACATTAGAAGATTTTTAATTGATAACGAACCAAGATTAGATCTATCAAAAGAAGTTATAGCCCCGTCAGGAGAAAAAGTGGTAGTAGATATCACTTTTGGGGTGGAATTTTTTCGGCCTTTCTTATCAGTATAAAGCTATTTTATTAGACGAGTTTTATTATTTTTCTAGATTATTCAGAACTCAATACTCTGAGTTTATGAATATGCCAACTTATGTCCGTAAATATTTAATCCAAAAACACGTTGAGGAAACCAAAACTAATAAGTAAATATTTATGTTAAAAGGATATCATGACTGATAGAATTAAGGAATTAGAAAAAGAACTTGAGTTAATAAAAAAACAGAATGCGGAATATAAAGCATTAGGTGATCAATCTGGTAGATTAAAAAATAGTTCTAATAGTATTTTAGCCAATCAATCTGAAGGTTTAGGTAAATGGACACTAAGTCTGACAGACTTCAAAAATTCAGTAACAGACACTATAAATGCATTTGCAGATGCTGCAAACCCAACGAATTTGACAGCCTTTCAAGAATTAGACGAAAGAGCAACTCTATTACAACGAGAATTTGGCGCAACTAAAGGAAGTATCGAGGGATACAAACAAAGTATTGCCGATACAATACCCGAATTAATTAAAATGGGTATTACTGAAGAAACCGCACTACAAAACATGGCGAAAGTTATGGACAGTATGGGTAGTTCGGCCACATTAGGTGTTGAAGCAATCACTGAATTATCCGCAGCCGCCGATGTCTCAAGAGTAGAAATTGGAAAACTTGCAAGTAGTTTCAGAGAAGTTGGTGTGTCAATCTATGATGTTGGTGACCAAATGAAAGAAGTGACCGACATTGCTAGAGGGGCTGGAGTATCTGTTGCGGGAGTTTCTGATAAAGTTGTTGGAAACTTAAATAAAATGAACTTATATAACTTTGATACGGGAGTCAAAGGTTTGGCAAAAATGGCAGTTACTTCAGAAAGATTAGGTATAAGTATGGATACAGTATTTAATTTTGCAGATAAAATCTTTAATCCAGAAGGTGCAATTGAAATGGCGGCAGGACTACAAAGACTTGGTGTCACCGCAAGTGGATTATTAGATCCTTTGAAGGCGATGGATTTAGCAGCAAACGATCCCGAAGGACTCCAAAAAGAGATTATAAATGTTACCAAAGAGTTTACTAAATTTAATGAGGCAAATGGTAAATTTGAAATTATGCCAGGTTCTAAAAGAAGGTTGAGAGAAATCGCAAAAGAAATGGGAATACCTGCTGAAGAATTGGCATCTATGTCAATCAAAGCTGCGGATTTTGATATGAAAATGAAACAAATACAATTTCCAGCCTTGGCAACAGATCAAGAAACAAAAGAAATGATTGCAGGAATGGCTCAGTTAAAAGATGGTAAAGCAGTTATTAATGTTAAAAATGAACAGACAGGTGAAGTTGAATTAAAACAAGTAGATCAACTTACCGCCTCAGATATGGAAGCTCTTCAGAAACAACAAGAAGAGGATAGTATGTCAATAGAAGAAGTTGCTAAAGAACAACTTAGCGTTTCAAAACAAATCGCATTCAATACGGCTGGTTTTATAAAAGGAGTTGAAATGGGTAAGGCGACTGCAGAACCGTTGGAAAAATTATATACAAATATAATGGGTGCTCAAGTAGATATAACAAAAAATTTAGCAAAACAAGGAACGACTCAAGGAACTAGAGAACTATATACTAGTATTGGTCAACCTGTTGAGGATTATATAACTGGTGGTATTACAGGTGATAAATCAAAACAACAAGCGGCAGAAAAAAACTTTGTGCAGGCTTTAATAGATGCCGAATCAAATCTAACTAAAAACTCTGAAAATTTTATAAATACAACTTTAACTGATATTGCTTCGAGATTCAAAGAGGCATATTCACAACCACAAAAAATTGAAACTAAATCGGATGTAAACTTTAACATGACCATAAATGGTAATGAAAACGTTAAGGATATGGATTTAAACTCTATAAGGGGCGATATTGTTAATTATCTTACTCAAACCGCAGAAGGTAAAGATTTACTCAAGAAGGCAATAGAAAATCCAAATGCACCAAGTGCTATGGTCGGATCAAAAAACTAATAAAAAAATATACCAAACACCTATTTATAAAATAAAACAATATGTCTGAAAGTTTTTTATCGTTTGGTAACTCAGATGCTTTTAGGAAACAATTATTAGTTAAGAATTTAACACCATATAATGTTCCTGGAACATACACATCACCAGGTGATCCTGTTGATTATGAAGTTGTGCTTTCAGTGAATAATGTTATTGACTCACCGAATAATTTTGTATCCACTAATTTATTTGCCCAAGATCTTTATCCTTTAAATGAATACGGTCCTGAGGGTGGTTTTAGTAACCCGATTGGGATTAATTCTGTTGCGTCAACAAACAATCCAGAAGGAACCAATCAAGGTCCTTACGACCCAATTGATACAGTTTTAGATATTGTAAATGAATTTCATATCGAATCTGCTTATGTGACAAATAAGTGGGGACCAAGCGGTGGTTATAAAGATCTAATCGTTATTACCGACATCCAAAATGCTGGTAATATATACCAACCATATTGGGATCCAGGATATTACAGTTATTCGTCCTACCCAACATTTAACATAGTATTCCAAGACGATCCAATTGGATCAAATGGACCACTATCATCGGATAGCTTCTTAGCTAAAATTGGTGCATCACAATTAAAATTTGCATTCGAGGAAAGAGTAGCACAAGAATTACAACAAGCTACAATAGGTGTCATCAATCTTGACACTATTTCAGATCCGTTTTCTGCTAGTTTATTAGCGACAGGTCAACAACCATTCTTTATTAGAGATTGGAGAATTACTGTACCTGAAAATCCTGCTTTGGCGGCAGTATCTTTAGCAAACAGACTTACAGGTACTTATTTTCCTGTTTCATTTATACCTGGTGATTATTTTGATGATGATAACCCAATAAATGGACCACAAACCGCCGCCGCTCTTGGTGTTGCAAATAATTTGACAGGTGGTTTATTAGCACCAGTCTTAAACAAATATAGAAGTCCATCTGAAGTTTTTGTTGCAAATACAGGTAATGGTACGAGATCAGCATTATTTTCCGCGTTAGATTATAACCTCTATAGACCAGCGTATAATAGAGGATTAATCGGTGGATTAATTGCCGGTGCTTCTGCCGCAGTTAATAGGTTATTTGACCAAGACAAAGCTCAATCTTCAGGATATTATGTTGGTAATGAAAATGCAGAACCATCACAAATCGATGGACCACCAAACCAGGTTCCTGTTAATCAATTCGGAGTCCAACAACAAAGTATTGTTTACGGACCACAAGAATTAGCAATTCTTTATGAAGGAAACGAAACTTTACTCAATTTCGGTTTAGCGGGTAAATCTTTTAGTGACGGTGGAGGAACCTCAGGTCAATTAGTTTGGACATCACCTAAGTATAAAGGTAATGCAGGTTTTAGAGCAACACAGGGTGGTGGTGCTGGTAGTTTAGACGACGACTTTAATCAAATATCTGCTGATTATTTAAGATACCAATCTGTTGATATTCCGTTTAGACCTGGTTCTATTTTATATGAAACACAAAGACTTGTTGATTCTGCAGATCAAGTACAAGGTCAGGCGAGATTAAAACATGTAGGTACTGCAATTAACCAAGTTTTTAAAGTATTTAACGATGGATATAAAGAAATGACAAAAGGTTCTATGGTTCTTTCTTATGTCAATCAAGCTGACGGGACACAAGCGGGCTTAGAATATTGTAGAGTTTTCCAAAAAGATACACCTTACTACACCTATGCTGACTTACAAAAATCTGCAGGTATTACCACAGAGGGTAGAAGAGTTGATTACTCAGTATTAGATAACACTTATAACTTAAACATTGCTCCGTTAAGAAATCCCGGATCAACAAATATTGTCGATGGTAAAGTTAAGAAGTATATGTTTTCTATTGAGAATTTAGCGTGGAGAACTTCAGACAGACCAGGTTATACTTATGATGATTTACCTGTTTGTGAAAAAGGACCTAATGGTGGTAGAATTATGTGGTTTCCACCGTATGATTTAAAATTCTCTGACGATGCAAAACCCGACTTTAACTCAACATTCTTTCTAGGTAGACCTGAACCAATTTATACTTATAAAAATACAAGTAGATCGGGACAGTTAAGTTGGACTATTATTGTTGACAACCCATCTATGTTGAATACGATAATTGAAAAACAAATGAAAGGTGTTGGTAGAGAACGAGTACAAAGTGTTGTAGACTCATTCTTTGCTGGTTGTACCAAGTATGATTTATATGATTTGGCTATCAAATTTAATATGATACCAACAAAAGATTTATTTACATACCAACAAATCTTAAATAACCCAAGATTAACAACTGAGGAACAAATACAGGTATTTGAAAGTATACCGCAAGATTCATCAACAAATCAAGCGAAAAAAGCTACTGGTGGGGATGGAACACCAGGTACAACAGAAACAGGAACTGAGACAGCTGAGGATACTAAACCTACCAATGTTGATTTAAGTAATTATGTGGGTTATGCATTTTACTTTGACAATGACTGTCCTGAGTGTAAAACGTCGTATGAGGTTGTGGCAAGTCAACCATATGATTATTGGTACAATAGTTATACCTCATCTGGTAATAAAACAACATATGATCAAAAGGCACCCTCTGAAGTTTCATCAGGAGGACAGACCTTTGAAAAAGGAGGAATACCACAATTTTTCAACGACGTTATTACTGGTAACTTTAACGTAATCCAAAACGAATTTATGAAAAAAATAGGTGATGTGTTGGTCGAAGGTGGATCAGTAACTTTGGATATGATCGGATCAGCGTCTGCACCTGCTAAAGTTAGTTACAATCAGAAACTATCTCAAAGAAGAAACGATTCCGTAAAAAAATGGATGCTGTCATACAAATTATCAAATGACAAAACAATACAAGAATACTTCGAAACAGACAAATTTAAAATAAATTTGACTGCTAGTGGAGAACAGTTAGTAATACCTAAAACAAAAAAAGATGCCGATGCAACTACTGAAGACACTACCGACATCTCCGTCACAACTTCAACTGGAGGAGATGTTCTTTCAGCACAAGTAAATTGTACCGATGATATTGTAGACTTGACTGTAACACCTAATAAAGTTAATTCACAATCACAGTGGTATAGTATACCCGCAATGGCATGTAGAAGAGTTTCGATCCAAAAGGTCGTGGCTACAAAACCAGCTGAAAAAATAGTAAAAGACCCTGACCCAATACCAAAACCTGATGATGGATCAACACCAAACCCACAGAACATATTAACAGGTCAAACTCAAAGTATTAAACCTGAACCAAAAATAACTATAGAACAAAAAATCAAGGAAGGTATATCTAAAAAGATACTAAGAAACTTATTTACAGAATGTGATTATTTCCAAGTGATTAAAGAGACTGATCCTATGATTTATGATACAATCAAAGATAAAATCAAATTCTTTAGTCCTGCGTTCCACTCCATGACACCTGAGGGTTTAAATGCGAGATTAACATTCTTACAACAGTGTATGAGACCAGGTCAAACAATACCTGTGATCGGACCTGACGGTAGACCAAAATATAATGATGCTTTAAATACTTCATTTGGTGCACCTCCAATATTAGTATTAAGAGTTGGTGACTTCTACAATACTAAAATAGTACCAACAAGTTTAGGTATTTCTTATGATCCATTACATTTAGATTTAAACCCTGAAGGTATTGGTATACAACCTATGTTGGCAAAAATAAGTTTAAGTTTTAATATAATCGGTGGTATGGGTATAAAAGAACCCGTACAAGAATTACAAAACGCTCTGTCATTTAACTATTATGCAAATACTGAAATATACGACGAAAGAGCAACACCAACTGAAGATACGAGTAAGTTAGATAAGTATGTTGTTGAAAAAATAACAAATGGTTTACCACCAGTAACAACTTCGGATCAGGCACAAATTAATAGCGTACAACCTAAAAGAGGAGGAAGTACTGTAGGTATTATTGCAAGTGATACTGATATGGATTACGCACCTCTATTAACATCATTACAAGATGGTTTACGAGGTTACTTCACTACGTATTATGATTCTTTAGAAAAGATCAGTACTGATTATAATTATGGTGTATTACAATTGTATTTGAAAGATAGATCATATGTTAAAGGTAATGTTTCGGTTTATACAAACGATAAAAAAGAAACGACTTTATTTGGTAAAAACAACAAATACCAAGATTATGTTGAAAACCTCATCAAAAAAGTTAAAAAGGATATTGATGATGAAGATTCACCTATTATATATACTTTGGTACAAGATGGTCAAGGTATAACAAACAAACAAAAAAGAGAAATACAAGACAAGTTAAAAACTCTTGTGGATCAAAGACAAGGGGCAATCTTAGATGTTTTAAATGCTAACACAAATAACATCATACAAAATCAAACTGAATTAAATTACATTTTCAGACAATTAGATGTTGTTGCTTTTAAACTTGATGGCGAATTGAATACAAACAACAAGCCAAAACTTTATGACTTGAGTGGTGATACATTCTTTGCTCCGGCAACAACCGAAGGTTCATTATCAAATGTGTTTACGGTTAAAGTACCAGAAGCAATCAAAGAGTTTGAAGATATAATGACTGAACTCAAGATAGTGACAAATTACTTCGACCCTAGTACATCCAGTTTAAATAGTGGTGATGGGTGTAACTTTAAATTTGGGGGTACAAGTGTTTTTGGTGATAGTTGTCCTAACAATAGATTTTATATTGCGATGTCACCATTATTTACTGACCCAAGTTTGTTAACATCGGTAATAATTGATTTAACAAGTGGTGAAGAAGTGATGAAAAATCCGGCGTTGGTTGCACAAGTACAAACGGTTTGTGAAAATTATGGAGTTTTCTGTACTAATACAAATACATCTTTTAACGGACAATTTACGAAAACCGAAACCGATACAATATACGGACCAAGATTTAAAACGGTAACAACATTTACATTACCTGATAATACAGTTAAGACTTGTAAGTATAACACTAACGTAACACAAAACGTGAACGATAAAAATAAAATAATAGAAGACCTATATTCAAATAACAATTTGAATAATAAAAAAGACACCTTTAACGGGAAAGTAACATTTAATTAAAATGGCATTACAATATTGGAATAGATATACGGACTTTTTACTTAACGGACAACAGACTGTTGTACCTGGTGTTGCGTTACCAACTAAAACTTCAGATAAAAACTTTATTTATAAAGTTGGTCAATCACGATTGGATAAAACATCACAACAATTTTATGGAACCCCATACTTTGGTTGGTTAATTTTACAAGCAAATCCCCAATATACAGGTGATGAATTCTCAATACCTGATGGTGCTGTATTGACTATTCCATTTCCGTTAGTAGCTTCATTACAAGATTATAAAAATTCATTAGACAATTACTACTTCTACTATGGCAGATAACGGGGAAAATATTTTAGTTGAGTTTGATTATGACAACATTACCCTTATTGATCCAAATAAATTAGTAGACCAAGATGGTAATGTAAAAGAAAGATTAGTCAAACAAGAAGATTTGGTATATTATGCCAATCTTGAGTGTAATGTATTACCTCGAACTAAGTTGGCGGTAGGGTCCGCCATGAATGACCAACAACGAACAATTTCGGTTGGTAAGATTAATTTCTTAAATCCAGGCCATAAAACTTTTATGGATACCGCTTGGTCTGATGAGATCACAGGTAAAGACAGTGTTCAGGGGAAGGGAGTAAACCAAGTAAATTTAACTGCGGTTAAAAATCCTAATAAGTCCGACGACTTTTATATAACACAAAACTTAAATTCAAACGGAACACCGGGAGCTGTGGATAATGGTTTCTTGGGGATGAAAAGTATTAACGTATCAATAGGTTTAGATTTTTTACCCGTAATTACGGTTGAACTTGAGGACGTAAAGGGTCGAGCATTATTCGAAGGTGGAAACAATTCACCATATGCTGCGTTCTTCCAATTACCATACCCACAATTTACATTAACATTAAAGGGTTATTATGGTAAGGCAATCAAGTTCCCAATAATGTTGCAGTCATTTACATCTAAATTTGATCCATCATCACATAACTTTATAATAAGTTTAAAGTTCTACGGATACAAATATACTTTGTTATCTTATGTGAACTTTGGGGCTTTGATGGCGGTTCCACATATGTATAACAACACGGTAACACAAGCACCTGCAACGGTAGAACAAGGTACATCATCAGACGCTACAACAGCAACATCACCTACAGTTGTAAGTAGGGGTTATCAAAAGATGAAAGAGATTTACTCTAACTATAAATCAAAAGGATTAATTCCTGACGATTTTCCTGAGATAACTCTTAATCAATTAAAATACCGATTACAAAGATTTATTGATGAGGTCTTAGCGGACTTCACCAAAGAAAATATGGGTGTCATGACAACTATGACCGACTATACTAATACGTTGTTATCATACCAACAAAAAGTATTTTTATTTACGACATCATGGTTTAATACCTATATGGATATTAAAAACCCAATAATACTCAAGAGTGGTCAAAAGGTTTATGACTTCCTTAAAAAGTATTCGCCCGAACAAAGGGAAACTGCTCTTACTGAATTAGATGGAATTATAAAAGAATATAATGCTCGACTAAATGAAAATAAGGTTTTTGGTGTTGGTGGTAGTTATACTATCGGTAACATTACCGAACAAACACAAATTCCATTTAACATCACAACAGGAACCTTTAGAGTTTCGGTAAACACAGATCAAGTTGATTTTAATAAAACGTTTCAGACTCAAGAGAATTCGCCAAAAGGACAGTTATCACCAGTTGGAACACCACCTGCAGCACAGACAAAAGTTGATATAGCTTATAACAACTTCATAACTACTTTACAAACTACCTTTATTGCCAATAACTCAACATTCAATTACTTCGAAGGATTAAAATCTTTTATGGAAATAACAGACGGAATGTCTAAACAAGCGGCAACATTAAGAACCAAAATAGAACAACAAATCACAACAAGTTTGGCGGAAAAGTTTAATGCAAGAGGTAGTGGAGGTCTTGGGTTTGTTCCTTCGGTTAGAAATATTTTGGCGGTATTTTATTGTCAGGGTGAAGCATTTTTGAGATTGTTAGATGATGTTCACAAGAAGGCTTGGGAACAAAGAGAAAATGATTATAGACGAGCCGCAATATTTGGTAATCAAACAACAGCACCAAGCGTCGATATAAAATCCTCAACACAAAATAATGAACCAATATATCCTTGGCCTCAAGTTATCCAAGAAACTGTAGGTGATGATGGGAAAGAAAAATTTGAATTAATTTATCCTGGAGCACAAAATGTTGCGTCATCATATAGGGCTTATAGTCCTGAAGTTTGGCCTGAGGTGGAGTTTGTAGAACAATTCATTAAAGGATATACAGAACGTACAAAAACTGATGATAAGGTTGGTGCAGAATTTAATGATTTAGATAACCAACCATCAAGAGCAACATTAAATGCGATTGAGTTCCCAGTAACAAACGAAGTATTCCAAAACAAAGAAGAATCAAAATACTTTTTTGAAATATATGAAAGACTCATGTTGAATTCATATTATAGTAAATTCAACAGAACATCTGGTTATGATTTATCTATATATGAGGCCGAAGGTGATGATGAAGCTGTAAACGTAATAAAAAGTTTGGGTGCAGATAATCCATTCCTAACAAAAAAAATTAAAGAATATCTTTTAGATAGTAATAATTATTTACCATTCTTAAGACACATATCTAATCAAGGACAAGGAGATAGTTGGCAAACTTTTATTAAAGGTACATTCGTGACACCATATATTAGAAATGACGTAGAAAACCCAAATGTTGTATATAATTCTGACATCTTAAGTTCTACAAAATCACAACCAAATGTTTCATTATCTAACCCAAGAAACCTTACGAACTTAGAGAAATACTTAACCTCATCATCTAGTAGTAATACTTTTGACTTTACCGATGTTTACCCAATTACAAATTTGAAATGGGATAGAGATAATTTGGCAAATGGTAAAAGTTTAAATAATGCAAATGAAGCCTTTGATACCAAAGACGTTTTAGAATATAATGATACTCACAAGACGGTAACCAATTTCGAAAACGACGACAACGAAACTACAAAGAGACCCTACACTTATTTTAACTTTGAAAACTTATCAGTAACTCCTGATACTACAAACTTAAAAACTTTTTATAATACAAGAACATATAAAAACCAATTAGTTACCGAAGGTAATTTAAAATATACTGGTTATACAAATCACTTAACCGAAACACAAACTACATCGATGTTGAATACACCGTATTTTATTAATGCGGTACAACAGGGTGTATTTAATTTTAGATACAAACAAAACGATCCATATCCGTATAAAAGTGCCGCGTACCTATTCTTGAATAGTTTACCTTTAGCGACCTTACGAGAAAAGTATGTTACCAAAAATGGTGAATCTACAACTGACTTGAGTTATATTTTGGCGACGATGAAGAAATTCGGGGCGGTTCATAAGTTACCTTATGCTTGGATATTAAAATACGGATCAATTTGGAATAGATATAAAACATATAGAGACACTGGTGTAGATTACCTTGATAGTGTTTGGAAAGACTTTAATTATTTAGAAAATTGGGATCCTGTAAATTCTGCAGCAACCAAAAATTATAACTTAGTAATTGATGGAACACCAAGAAATTTAGTCTTAGATACAACAACAGGAACACAACCATTTACCGATATCAACACAGGGTTTTATCCTCAGTTAGTTGATGACTTTAATGTCTTCTTACAAGGTTTAAAATTGTTTAGTGGTAAAACTCAAACGGGAGGTAATTGTACGGTACAAGAAATTAGTGGTAATACCACAGCATTTGAAGTTACCGGTAGTTGTAGCGGTAATGGTACAACCATCACTGTAAATTCAATTACTAATAACCTAATTCAAATAGGTACTACCATAACAATACCATCTGTAGGTGTTAACTTAGTTGTAACTGGTCAAGTTTCAGGAACTGCGGGAGGTGCAGGTGTTTATACCACAACACCAACATTTGTTTCGACGATACCGTCGTTCAATTTTACGATCGGAAGTTTTGCTCAATTATCAAACGTTAGTTTAGCGTCAATATCGAATGGTTTAATATTGACGGGATCTTCATTTCCATATCCATTAACAGTAGTGAATCAAATTAGTGGAGATACAAACTCAAACGGTTTGTATAAAGTTAATAACGTTTCTGCTTTCACATCAAATTTTATTACCCTTAACCCACCATTACAAATCAATAGTATTGATAGTAATGTGTTAGTTAATGGATCCATAATTAATGGTCCTCTCTTAAATGGAAATGTGACAATACAAAGTCAGGTATCAGGAACGACAGGTGGTGTTGGTCTTTATATTATTGGTACAGGTCAAACACCAACAACATCAGCGTTCGTCGTTCAAAATAGCTACATACAAGGTATTGGTTCACTGACAATACAAAATAACTTGGATAGTGGAAATTTAATAATGATGAATACGACAAACTCAACCATTTATGAAACACCAGGTTTTGACCCATCAAATCCTGCAAGAACGATGAGAGTGTCTCCATGGTCTGTTGTTGTTTCATCATCTACGGAACCAAGTTTTTGTTATGTAATGCCGTCTTTCGGTACTAATATAAATCAAACAAAAGATGAAGCATTTAAGAATGGTGTTATGCGTACCGAACTTTCTGGTAACGAGGATATGTTTAATGGTTCTGTAAGATTATTTTGGAATGCGCCTCAATACGGATGGTTTGATAATTCTAAAGTAATTAAAAATGATCCTGAAACATATCTTAAGAAAATACTTAATGAACAAAAGGATCAACAAAACTTCATTATAAGCGGAGATAAAAATGATTATACAGATTTCCAAGAATTATTTACAACGTTTAATACCAAAACATTAGATTATTTTGAGTCTGAGTTTTTAAATTTCAGTAGATCAATTTACGATTTTATTGATACCTTACCATCATCACAAACCGCAAGTAACTTAAATACAACTGAAACTGAAACCAACGCAAATGAAGTTAGTGAGCAGACATTTAAAAACTTCCAAACCTTAGCGAGACAATTGTTTAAAGCGAAAGTCCCAACTGGTACATCACCAGAAACAAAACTTTCAAGCCTGATAACCAATCAAAATGAAACATTCCAAAATATATTAACATCATTTATGAATTATGATGTGGTGTTCAAATACGGTAATCCATCAGACTTTGACAAAAGGTTGTTCTATACGTTCTCAACTAGATTTATTGAGGACCCAATTATATACGGACCATATTTTCAAGGATCATTACCAACACAAGGTGGTGGTGTTACTTTAGCTCAATCTAAACAACAAAACCCGAAATCATGGGAAGCTCTCGAATACTATGTTGGTAAATCAAGTATCCCTGAATTGGCCTACAAAGATAGTGGTTCTTATATAACAGACTTCTTTGTTGATCTAAATGTTTTATTTAACGAAAAAAACGTCCAAGAATTTGCCCCGTTGATTAAGATATATGCAACCCAAAAATTGACTAACCCTAATTTAAATTACACGAGTTTTTATAGTTTAATGGATGACTATATTATAGAATCAGACAACTATATTAATAACGTTATAAATGTTATGTTACCAGCGGTAAGAAAACAATTACCTAATGTGTTTGTTGAAGAAGATAATTCACAAAATAGAGCCGACTTAGAAGCTGGTTTTACCGAACAAACAAGAACCGAACTATGGGAAACGTTTAAAGCTCTTAATGATAGTTGGATTGCAGGTTTTGATTTTGAAAGTAAAACATTATTTGAAGACGTATTATTGGTAGATAGAGCTAGTCGAAATGTTGGAGATAAAGTATTGGTTGACATTTTTGAAATTATGGACCTCATCGACGGAGCCAATTATAAGAATACTTTATTAGATATGGTCACCACCATATTAGTACAAAACAACTTCCAACACTTTATGTTACCGGCGTATGTTAATTTTTATAATGTACAAGACGCACAAAAGAACCCAACACCAAGACCTGACGGTAGTTTAGAATTTGGTAATATGTTATTTGGAACATTTTTGAATGTTGATTATAGAAATAGTTCGCCTAAGTTCCTTTGTTATTATGTAAACAAACCAAGTGAACATTTAGATATGAAAGATAATATTGATTATAGGTATCGTGATGATGCGTTTGACTTAAGAAGAGCTAGCGACAATCCTCTAATTGAAAATCAAATTGATAAACAAGATTGGGGAAAATCTAATAAGGTGGTTGGTTTTAATGTTGATATGACAAGACAAAACCAACAAATATTTAAATCATTTAGTGTTTCTCAAGATCCAGGTAAACCAACATCTGAATCACTTGAGATGTTAAATCAAATGGCAAATTTAGGTAAAAACAGACGATCAACAACACAATCAGTTTCGTTGTATAACCTATATAAAAATAGAAGTTATACTTGTAGTGTGGATATGATGGGTAACGCCCTAATACAACCTATGATGTATTTTAATATTAGAAACATTCCTATGTTCTCAGGTCCTTATATGATTACAAAAGTAACACATAGTGTTGGTGATAATGGGTTTGAAACACATTTTGAAGGCACAAGACAACCATTCTATAGTTTACCAAGAATTGACAATTTTATACAAACATTAAATGTTAAGATATTATCGACAATTAATACTAAGATCCAAGAGAGAGAACAAAAATTAAGAGAAGGTTCCGATAACATTCTATTCCAAAAAAATAACGTGATCGCTAATTTACAGGCACAGGAAACCCTTACAAAATCACAAGATTGTCAATCTAACTTAAATCCTAGGTATTCACAATACACTGCGATTGAGATCCCTACTCCAACATCTAAAACAACTAAGGAGTTATTTGATACAATCGTTAATGTACTAACCAAATTAAACGTAGGTCCAAAAACAGATCAAAGTTTCCAACTCTACACTAGTATACTGTTCAGTTTTATATATATGGATACGGGAAATAGTTCTAAAATAACAGGTTTCGAAAATAATTACTCAACAATAAATCTAAAAGAAAACTATGGTCCTTCTTTTAGTAATTTTGTAAATAGTAAGTTTTATTGTGTGAAAAGGGGAACAGAAAATAATTTACCAGTTGTAAGTTTTACAACATTTGATAGTTTTATAGAATTTGCATTTTTGAGAATAAAAAACATCCTTGCTAGTTTAGAATCAGATATTAAGTCCGGACTTACAAGTGAACAATCCATAGCCAAACAATACATTCTAAGTTATCCAGTACAACAACCTGATAATGTGTATACAACGATGACCGAACAGGACAAAAAAATAGTTGAACAAGAAGTCACAAAAGCATTACAAGTTTACCGAAGCATCCAAACTTTTACAATTAATTGATATTTATAATAAAAAACAACTATGAATACAAAATTATTATTAGATAACTACTTGGGTAAAAACACAAGAGTTTCTGAAAAAGATATGGGGGATGGTACTAAACAAGTTTGTGATTTAGACACAGGAGATTGTTATACTGTACGAATGAAAGACGGCTTAATTGAAAGAGTTGATAACACTATGAGAACCTTTAAAAAAGTTCAAGTTGAGACCAATAAAGGTATAAAAACATTACTTAACGGATAAGATGAGTATAGACGAAAAAATATTAAACGAGATTAAACGATATAATTCGATTAACAATTACATTTCTGAACAAGAGGTTCCACCTCCACCAGCAGATCCAGCATTGGATCCCGCAGCAGATCCTGCTGCAGGAGCAATCCCACCACCTCCGGGTGAAGTACCCACAGATCCTGCAGCACCTGTACCACCAGCAGCTCCTGAAGGTGAAGCAACACCTGTTGATGTTGCGGCAGACCCTGACGTTGAGGAAATTGGTGCTGAAGGTGAGGGAGAAGTTGAGGAATTAGATATTACCGATTTAGTTGACTCACAAAAAACTATGGCGGATAAACAAGAAGAATACTTTGAAAACTTGTTTAATCAAATTAAAACTATGGAAGATAAATTATCTGAAATGGATAATTTAGTTTCCAAAATAGACAGTTTAGAAGTTAAGTTTGAGAAATACAGACCTAAAACGGCACAGGAGAAATTAGAACTACGTTCGTTAGATTCAGGACCATTTAAACAAAACTTGGCTGACTTCTTTAAAGATAAAGAAGACGAAATGGAAATGACAGGTAAGAACGAATATGTTCTAACAAGAGACGAAGTAGAAAACTTTAGTCCATCTGAAATCGAGAAAACATTCAACGAACCGATGGAAGACGAAGACGACATTTTACTAAACAGATATAATTCATAAGTTAAAAGGTCGATTAATTTCGACCTTAACTTTTTTTGGCGACACTATTTGACTATCACTTTTTATACAACTATAATTTTAATATAAACCTTTAATTTTTATTTACACATGGCGACAAATGTTTTAGACGCAGTACTTTCACAGTACGAAAAATCAACACAGAGTAGTACAAACTCCTCATCTAAAATGTCTTCTGAAGATCGAATGAAGAAATACTTCGCAGCGATTCTGAAAGACAACGAGAAACAAGGTCAGAGACGATTACGTATTCTACCTACAACAGACGGATCCTCACCGTTCAAAGAGGTATGGTTCCACGAGATACTTGTGGACGGTAAATGGCAGAAATTTTACGATCCAGGAAAGAATGATAACGAGCGTTCACCTTTGAATGAAGTTTATGAAGAACTTATGTCAACAGGTAAAGAAACTGACAAACAATTAGCAACACAATATAGATCACGTAAGTTTTATATCGTGAAAGTAATTGATCGTGACAACGAACAAGACGGAGTTAAATTTTGGCGATTTAAACACAATTACAAACAAGAAGGAATACTTGATAAAATCATTCCAATTTGGAAAGCAAAAGGTGACGTGACAGATCCTGATAAAGGTCGTGATTTGATCCTTGAGTTAACAAAGGCAAAAACTCCGAAAGGAGCAACTTACACAGTAATCCAAACGGTTATGTACGATGACCCATCGCCAATCTCTAACGACGAAACTCAAATGTCTGAGTGGGTTGCAGACGAATTGACTTGGGAAGATGTATACTCTAAAAAACCTGTTGAATATCTTGAGGCAATCGCTCGTGGCGAGACTCCACGTTGGGACTCTGAAAAAGGTGGATTTGTTTATTCAAACACAGAGACTGAAGAGTTTTCTATGGGAGGAACACCAAAAGTAGAAATAAAATCAATCAACGAAGTTGCTGATCCACAAGCAAACGATGAAGTGGACGAAGAGTTACCTTTCTAATTTTTATTGAAAATAAAACTAACGGGAGCAGTTTATTGTTCCCGTTTTTTTGTCTATAATTATATAAAAAGAAACTATGAAACCATTTATTGCAGAAAAACTTAAAGAGGCTTTAATAAAAAAATACGAAGCTGAAATTGCAGATGCTGAGGCAAGATTATACATTTATTTCACAAATTCTGTTGGGATAGGTGAACATCCACAACACACAGAGGAGATAGATAATTTAGTTGAACAACTTACAAACGCTAACGACAAATTAAAAACAATTACCGAATTTAAAATTTACGAAATATAATGGCACTCAAAAAAAACGACTTTAGTTCGATAAAGAAAAAATTCTCATCGGACGCAAAATATAAACCACAAAGATTTTTTGATTTAGGATCTAACTTTTTAGATGCGGTTGGTTTACCTGGTCCTGCAATCGGACACCTTAATATGTATTTGGGTCACTCAGATACAGGAAAAACAACTGCTTTAGTTAAAACTGCTGTTGACGCTCAAAAGAAAGGTATACTTCCCGTGTTTATTATTACCGAACAAAAATGGTCTTTTGATCACGCAAAACTTATGGGTTTTGATTGTGAAGAAGTTGTTGATGAAGAAACAGGTGAGTTAGATTGGGACGGGTTCTTTCTCTTCAATAATAACTTCAGTTACATCGAACAAATTACAGATTACATCAATAGTTTACTAGATGCTCAAGAGAAAGGTGAATTAGATTATTCACTTTGTATTATGTGGGACTCAGTAGGTTCAGTTCCTTGTAAAATGACTTATGAAGGTAAAGGTGGTAAACAACACAACGCTTCTGTATTAGCCGACAAAATCGGTATGGGTATCAACCAACGTATTTCAGGATCTCGTAAGGCGGACTCTAAGTATGAAAATACTTTGATTATCGTTAATCAACCTTGGGTAGAATTACCTGACAATCCATTTGGTCAACCTAAGATCAAAGCAAAAGGTGGTGAAGCGATTTGGTTGAACTCTTCTTTAGTATTCTTGTTTGGTAATCAAAAAGGTGCTGGTACAACTAAAATCACTGCAACAAAAGATAAGAGAACCGTTAAGTTCGCATCAAGAACTAAAGTGTCGGTTATGAAAAACCACATCAACGGACTTGGTTTTGAAGACGGGAGAATTATCGTAACACCACACGGATTTTTACCAGGTAAAGACACCGCAGAAGAAAAATCATCAATAGAAAAGTATAAGAAAGAATATGCCGACTATTGGAAAGACGTAATCGGAGTCGATGGTGACTTCGATTTACAAGCAGAAAAAGAAGAAGTAGAGTAGAAATCATTTAAGTTTTAGGAAGTGTCCAAAACATTATTAGTAGACGGAAATAATTTATTGAAAATTGGATTCCATGGTGTTAGAGAATTCTATCATAATGGAAAACATGTCGGCGGTGTTTGGCACTTTCTAAACACTCTTCGTAAATTCTTAGAGGAACACAACTATAATAAGGTTGTTGTGTTTTGGGATTCTAAAACCTCATCTTCACAAAGAAGATTGATATACCCAAAATATAAATTAAATCGTAAATCTTCAGATTCAGAATCGAAAGAAGAATCTTTTGCCGAACAAAAACAAAGGGTTAGACAATACCTCGAGGAGATGTTTGTGAGACAATTAGAGACGGAACACGCTGAAGCTGATGACTTGATTGCACAATATTGTAAAATCTCCTTAGACGAAGAAAAAACAATATTCTCGAGTGATAGGGATTTAACCCAATTAATTGGGGAGAAAGTATCAATTTATTCACCATCCACAAAACAATATTATAAGCTTGGGGACACAATTAAAATCAACGATGTTGAGATACCCCACTATAATGTTAAGACCGTAAAGATTCTCACTGGTGATAGTTCGGATAATATCGATGGTATTTTCTATCTCGGTGAGAAAACTTTGGTTAAATTATTTCCTGAGCTACTTGAAGAATTAGTACAAATACCATATATTTTGGATAAGAGTACTAAATTACTTAAAGAGGAGAAGGGGAATGTTGCACTTCAAAATCTATTAAGTGGTAAAACTAAAGAAGGTATTTTTGGTGATGAGTTTTATGTGATCAACCAAAAACTCGTAGACTTGGATGAACCACTTTTAAGTGATGAAGACAAAGAATTAGTTGGATTATATTACACTGAGTCGATGGATCCCGACGGAAGAGGATATAGAAATCTAATTAGAATGATGATGGAGGACGGGTTCTTCAAATATCTACCAAAGGGTGACGACGCTTGGGTAAGTTTTTTGAAACCATTTCTTAAGTTAACAAGAAAAGAAAAAAGTAAGTTTAGAAACAAAAAGTAGAAAACAAAACAAACTATGAAAGATCAAGAAATAACAAAAGTTGAATTTTTGTTAATGTGTAATGACAACATCGTGGTTCAACGATTCTTTAATGTTCGTGGGTTTAACAGAAACGCTCACAAATCTGAAGAATTTTATGACTACATCTCAAGTCTTTACAGAGAGTTACAGTACGATTTAAAGATGAGATCGGTAACTTATATGTTAGACAATCAATATGAAATTTCAGAGAACCCAGACGTTTTAAATACGTCAATTACTGATGGTCCTGAGAATTTTAACCTAATTATTAAGCTCGGAGACATGACAATTTGTCAGAGAGTATTCGACGCTAAAGTGTACCCTCCGAAGGTCAGATACACCGTAGACCTACGCCCAAAACTAAAAAACATACTTGGTACCCTGACTGACATTTTTTCAGGTGAAAAATTTAATTTCCGATACCCTGAATTTATCAAAAACTAATACTATTTATTTTTACTAAAGGAGAAAAAACTATATGGCGACAGGTAAAAATTTTGAGTATTTAGGTAATACTTTTCAATTACAATTATTAAATCAAATCATCGTAGACAAAGACTTTTCACATTCAATTATTGATGTGATTGAGAACAATTATTTTGAAAACAAGTATTTCAAAATATTAATTCAGATGATTAGAGAGTATTATACAAAATACGACCACACCCCGTCGTTTGAAACCCTTGAACAAATCACAAAATCAGAACTCCAACAGGAGATTGCATCTAAAATTGTATTAGACACAATTAAAAAAATTAAGGATGCACCTATCGATGGCGTAGGTTTTGTACAAGAAAAGGCTTTGAAATTCTGTAAACAACAAGAACTTCAAAAGGTAATGGGTAAAGCTCAAAAGATCATCGACGGTGGTGAGTTTGAGAATTATGATACACT
>Ga0307376_10001996_pt1 | contig 20670 bp, 31 predicted proteins | sample TR2MG_FD_202536 | JGI IMG/M metagenome (GOLD analysis project Ga0307376, IMG submission 202536) | Soil microbial communities from Risofladan, Vaasa, Finland - TR-2 | ecosystem: Environmental > Terrestrial > Soil > Coastal area > Acid sulfate soil | place: Finland: Risofladan, Vaasa | collected...
CCTTTTGCCATTTTTGTATATGCCGATAGTAAATTTTCCATTTTTAGATCCTTTCAATTAGATAGGTTATTAAAAACATAATTGCAATAGTCAAGAAAAAAAGTTTTCCGCAATTCATTTTTGGCATAATTTTTGCCCTCCATTTAATGTTTTTTGTTTTTTGTTTTTTATCTTTATTATACCATTATTTTTAATTTTCTGTCAAGAAAAAAGTGCATTATTTGAAAATAAATTGCAAGTTTTTTTCAGCCTATTTGGCATACAATTTGCATAAGCATGAACCATGCCAAAATTTGGATTTGACAAATCTTTTATTTGGCATACCAATTGCATATATGCAAATTATATGCCAAAAATAATTAAAATAAATTGCAAGTTATTTGCTTGAAAAGTGTTCTATCTATAAGATGGAATAAAAAGTTTTAATTATTTTTGGCATATACCTTGCATATATGCAAATTATATGCCAAAAATAATTAAAATAAATTGCAAGTTATTTCAATTTGAAGTGTTCTATATATAAGACGGAATAAAAAGTTTTTGCTTATCTTGAAAAACTTTCCGCCTAAAACCTTTCAAGTTTCAAAGTATTAGAAATTTGAAACTCTGCGAACGTGAAAATTTCAAGGTGCAAACAATTCGCGTCCTGCGATCCTGAAATTTGCAAACTGACCCGTACCGTGTAAATCCCAATAACACGGCGAGCCGGGCAGTTGAAGCCTACCACTTGCTATTCGCTGCAAGAAAGGATGGTACTTTATGGCAATGAAACCTTTGTTGCAAACGGGCGACGTTCTCATAGCTTATGACGATAATACTATCGAAAAAGCTGAGGGCGAAGTATTGGAAATAGTCGCAGCCGTGATTGAAATGCAAAACCAAGTAATTACGGACTTGGAGCACAAAATTAACGGATTGCGGGCGGATTTGGAAAATCACAAAAACGTCAAGACATTTGTTGTCGGACTTCAATAATAACAATTTCACGGCAGCGAATAGCAAGTGGTAGGTATCCGGTTCTTAGTAGGCGCCCTGTGCTTGGTCGCATGAAAGGATCTATCACATGGAAAAAGAATTGCGAAATATCGAACTTGGTCTGCTGTTTCTTGGAGAGAATCCGAGAATTCCGAACTTGGAGTATATTGAGGAACTTGCTCAAGATATTCTGGGGAACGGTTTGAAGACTCCCTTGATAGTAGCCGATGACGATTCAAAATTCCGAGTACTGCAAGGTAACCGGAGAACAAAAGCCATCCTCTGGATCAAAGAGAACTCACCGGAGAAATTCGATGAACTTTTTGCAAATGGGGTCGCGGCCTATGTGTACTCCGGTCTATCTGAAAGTGAAATGGTCAATATTATCATCGACCACGGCAACATCCAGGGACTGAAAGACCCGATGGAATTGCAGCAGGCTGCGAATATGCTTTTTGCAGCAGGTTACAATGAAAAACAGGTCGTAATCAGCCTGGCAGGACTTCTGGAAGCCCAGACGCCAATGAAAGCAGATATCCGAAAGGATTGGCTGTCGAAGCTGGCGCGTGTCAAGGAAGCCATGAAGTCCGATCCGGAATGGGCACTTCAGACGCAGTTGGAAGCAGATACATTGCTATTCAACACACGTCGGGGAAAGATTCAGAATATCCACAATGCCTATCGGTGCCCGGTGATTGTAATGCAGGCACTTTGGTACAAGGCGACGGGTCTTCTCCACCCGAACACGCCGACCGACTTTGGTAAGACAATGCCCCGCAGCCTTACCTACTCCCACGTTGGGATGCTTTACAAGGCTTTCAAGGCAGACATCGACGCTGACGAGGAAGGCGCAGTTTCCAAAGATACTCCGGGGCCTGTATTCTGGGCCAAATGGAAAGAAATTGGAGACAAAATCCGGAAAGATGCTTCTGAAAAGGCATCCGGAGCCACACGAGCCAAAGCAATGTCGTCCTCTGACATGATGAAGGACGTTGAAGAACGGCACTGGAAGTCGAAAGGCTTTCTGCTCATGACTCAATGGCACTCCGGTAAAGGCGAGGTCACGAAGGATCAGCTTAACGTCCAGGATGGCATCGCAGCAGTAGCCGAAACGGTAGCAGACGGTGATCCCGAACTCTGGGCAGAGGTTGTGAAAACAGCCAAAGCAATCGTCGAAATGCGCCAGGCAGCCGCACAGGAAAAGGCGGCTCAGGCCAGCACTCGGGTGACACCGACGGTCAAAAAGAAGAAGGCAGCCAAAAAATAGGCAGCCATTGCAGTTAACCTTCGTATAAACTGACTGGGCATGGGGCGCCCACTAAGAACCGGAACTGCCGACACAGATCGGAGGTTCTTATGGAAACAAAAAAGAAATATGATCCCCGCGAAAACAAAATGAGTACCAGCGGCCGACTTCAGAATGTGAAACACGCGCTGTTGGATTTGGCAAATCGCTGTGAAAACCTGGCAGAACGTCTGAATGTTGATGGCAAACCACTCGGCAACCGTGACAAGGAGCTGATCAGAATGGCTCAAATGCCGGGCTTCAATGAGGGCTTGCGCATGATCAAATTCGGGTACGTTGCGGAAGACAAAGATATGGTTGACGATGGTATGAAAATGCTCTCAGAAATTCTTGAATAATCAGTCGGCAGTTCCGGTTCGGCCAATAACGAAAGGAGGAACCCAAAATGGATCGGGTCTAAAGAACCCACAGTACAGGGGCCAGTGGTCTGATTTTTCAAATCGTTAAGGCCTGTAGTGAGATATGCTCGCTCGCAGTATGGGGGAGTGTGGTCTTGCTCGCAGTCTGGAGGAGTGCGTCCTTATTTTAATTACAAAAATCAAATCAATTTTCATTTTGTTCCGCAGTTTGGGTACTTTTTGATTGATTTGACAAATCATCCGGCAAATACACATAACTATGTTTTTAGTAAAATGTGTGTACGCACATAAAATGAATGAATGTATAGAGTTCGGGGCCTGGACACTTACCACAACACGCTCGAATCAAGAGTAATGTGACAAGTGTGTTGTGGTAATATATATGAATGTTGGTACGGGAGTGTTGTGGTAAACCAGGATAGCAAAATGAGGACAATAAGGCGCAGGGAGTTCCAGAGGCAAAGTGGGATTTGTCAGATCTGACATTTGAGGGTATTTTACACCGCAACACCCCCGTATCTACGTGATTTTACGAATCTTATAAATGGACGTCTTAACGATTTCAATTACTGGTCAATTACAGATATCTGATTTTAGTAGGGATTTTCCGAATGATAACAATACCTTACTATACTACTGATTTAAGTCTAACTTTAAAAGGTGGGAAAAATATATATAGAGTATAGATTATAGCCAGCAACATAGACACCTGAGAAGGTAGATCAGTATTGCTAATAATATCAGGTACTTACGTCTAATTTACCTACTTGAGTAGTATGGCATGATGTTTGCAATGGCGTCCAATTTCTGGAATCATTTTAAAAAGGTGCGGGCAATACACCACCCGCACCTTGACTATGATCCATGAACACAAATGGCCTTCCTATTAATCCAATTTAATGGGGTCTTTCGACGTGCCGCTCTGCGGCACGTCCGGATTTGTCGAATCAGGTTCCAGACCCACCTTCTCCACTGTTTCTTCCGAAAACCCTTCGGCTCCAAAATCGCGTTTCATCTCCAAGTTCTCTGACGTGACCACCTCGTCAATCAGTTCCAGCGACTTCTTCTGTGCATCGTCGATTCCCTGGTTCAGCTCCCCAACCAGGGCAGTCAGTTCCGCCACCTGATTTCTCAAATCCGAATTTTCATCAGTCAGCGAACGAAAGGCAATCTCGGCATCCTCTTCCCGAATAATGTTCTCGAAAATGACACCGGTAATTTTGGTTGGATCGAAGTCAATCGTACCACCCGTATCAAGACGCATCATCTGCGACCCTACGTATGATCCGACACGAGTGCCGAGTGCGAACTTGCAGAACACTTTACCTTGGAACCAGGCATCAATCAAGGTACGTTCTTTGGTGTGCTTCAATACCATAGCCATAAGATTTTCGTGAAAGTTTCTCATGATTCTCCAAATCTCCTTTTTCGTTTGTTAGTTACCGAACACCTCGCATTCACCAAGTGAATGCATACCAATGTCCGGTTGCCCATTCGTTTCATTAACCGCAACGCGCAGGCAGTTGTTGTGGTGAGGTAGGATCGGGAATGGCGCAATGATATCCAAGTTCACGATCCCTGCTTTCATCATCTTTGGTTTGTTACCATGGTAAAAGATTTGTTGACCTTCATAGTATGTATCTTTCTTGATTTTGCAGATCAACCCACCCTTACCAATATGATTGACACCTAAATAACGGAGCAACCTTCTCATACGCTGAAAAATCGCTGGACTTTTCGTTGATGTCCGCCATATAGGTACCGCCATAATCGCCCCATCATCATCTGATATGTCTATCAAATAGGGTTCGGCTTCCAGCATATTAAATAGTGCCGGATTATATAGGTAGAATGTTTCCACCAGTCCACCCGTTCCCGAAATGGGTATTGCGAACTTTAAATATGCCATGATTCCTCCAATCACAGAAATGCACCACACTCGTGGCACGTAGTTGGTGACCAGACTACACCATATTGTGGATCACCATCGCCACCCAATGCACGCATCCTAATCTCTTGGCGCGAGCTTTCATGCTTCAATGCACACTTAAAGCATAGGAATATTGGGTTTCGTGCCTTTGGTGTCATGGGTTCGCACAATTCAAATGCAACTGGTATATCAATTATAAATGCCATTATACTTTGACACCTCCTTCAAATGGTTTCGCACTGAGGTTAATAGTTATACTGCTACCTGGGCCAATGTCAACCGGCTCAGTATTGATGTTCAACATCTCACCGTCCGGTGACCTATGATATACATCAACCCACAATCGGTTGCCGTCGAAAAACAGCGCCTTCACCACAATACCGTCGATCTCGATCGGGGTCTCTACGCTCTGTGGAAATTGGATAATGTTGTTGCCTTCGCTCACTTGCCCTCCTGTCAGGACTTAGTCCCAACGACACTCGTATGTTTTCAACCAACAGTTTAACATCTTCAACTACCCCAACAGACCCGACCATGCCTATTAGGATGCGATCAGTCCGGCCTGACGGTAATACCGCCAGACCGTCCTGATTTTTCACATCTGTCTCCAGATATACCCGAAGTACACCTGAATCATCTTCCTGGTAACTAATCATCTTCAATCCTAATGAAGTTGTTGTTCGAGTTACCCGAAGAACTCGGTCGATAGTTCTGCGTGGTTTCAATAACTCGTTCAACTGTGCCACCGCCATAGATGCCACCTTGTCGTTTGTAGTCCCAATAAATCCTGGTCTTCTTCCGATAGGTCTTTAGCGGTAGATTTTTATAACGGTTCCCAACACGCTTGGGTTTCGATGGTGTGTAATGATGCGACCCACCGGACTTAACACCAGAAGACCATCGCCGTTTCTTAACGCGTCCCGCTTCACTCTCCGTAGGGATCACCACTGACATTGTGAATAGTAATGTTACCGCCAGCAGTAAGGCGATCACGTAGCCATTTGAGATTTTGGAAATCAGTTTTATCATCTTGCCTCGCAATCTGGATACAGTGTGCCTTCACCGATTTTCTATCCAATTGAAAAACCGGATCATTAGGATGGTACCCACCAACACACGCCCGTGTACTATCCTGGATATAAGCTGCTATATCCTCACCGTCCATGTGCCTGGGTATATCACATTCAATCAATACGTACGCTTTCATATTTACCCTCCTTCCATACAAGCTTTAATTGTACAACTGCTAAACAACCACCGACATTAGCTAAACATGCCAGTGCCAGATTTCCCAAATCAGGGCGTGGCGTCGGTTCACCAATGAGCCACACCCCTGGGGAGATTTCAACTCCATCCATCTTTGGTAGCTTAAGGCTACCTCCATCAGCAGTCATGCTTAAGCCTGACGTGAATAACTTCCTCTTCACTATCCCGATAATAGCCCCGCCCCTTGCCAACATCTTCAAAGGCATTGTGCTGTATCAGTTTCTTGAACAGCCGTTGGGCCTGATAGTTATTCAATGACGGGATACGCTTCATGAAATCTTCTTCGAACTGTTCACCCGAAATAAGGTGAATATACTCGTGTTTCATATGACGCGCCAGCTTGGTGAACGTCGCGTGGGTGATCCAGTTCATACGCTTGCCTTCCGGACAAGTCAATCGAGCATATTTTATATCAGTTCGACTAAATTTGTTGGTGACCACATGACCCCACATCCAACGTGTTGAATCAGCATGGCGTTCACGGCCTTTGGCTTCGAGCCAAAAGGCAGCATCATTCAAGTGATAACAGATGATCGGTTCTTTTTCTGGCATAATAAGCCTCCTTATACGGTTATAATTTGAGTCAGGGTCAACCATCTCAAGATACTGACGACCGAACTCTCTTGCCCATAGTTCAATACTAAAGATTTCCAAAATCACCTCCCCTCCAATGCGGTTAATAGGTTCGGGGCTGGAAAGAGCAATCCAACCCCGAACAAACGTTAGCTAAAAATTCCGATGCGTACGTGCCATAGTGTTGAACCATTCCGAGTGAGGGTGATCACTGGAATAGTTCTGATGTACCAAATCAAGTACCTCGCAACGGGCTTTTGACTCTTCGGGTGTCATGTTCTGAAAGATGCCTTCTGGCCCACCATGAGAAACTTTCCACACGTTGGCAATCTTATCATGAAGCATCTGTTGATATGGTTCTGATACCCGGTTACGGTGAAGTGCAATACGAAGCCAGGGAAATTCCTCGCCCGACCCCTTACAAACTATCTGATCAATCGCGATGGTGAACTTACTACCCACCGCAGCACCCAGTATCCAAGAGTAGATCGTCAGCTGATCTGCCCACGATACCTCAACGTCCTCCATAAAATGGGCTATGTTAATGTCAATGCCGTCTACCCGCATCAGGTGACAATCCTTGTGAGCATTGCCGTGTTGCTTTGATATCTTGGGTACGTATGCATCATACAGTTTAACAAATCCCTTTTTAGGTGACGTTGTTGACGCGGACATATAGCCGTTGACTTTCCAATCATAAACAACAAACGCTCCGAACTTGTTTATGAAATGGATATCAGGCTTGCCTAACAGGACGATACCACCGACACAAGACGAGTGAACAACCCGCCCTGTAATGCTCATTTCGAATTGTGGTTCGCCCTCGGCATCGTTAAGATCGAGCATGAGATCAGACAGTGCACCCGAGGTTTTGTATTGTGCAAACACATGTGCCCCGTGGCGCAATGCCCAATCTCTATTGTGCGGCTCGACCTGTGCTTCGAATAACGTATCAAACTTAAACAACGGATTGGCTCCGATTCCGAAAATCTTTTCGTGAAGAAAACTTTTCACGTAAGCATCAAAGCCAGCACCAATAGCCATTGCTTGAGTCTGCGGCATTCGAGGTGGCCGGTGATCAGCAAGGTAGATCAGATAGAACTCTGTTATGTCCTTATAGAACAAGGACACAGACGTTGGAGATAGATATTCCGGAGTTCTCATTTAGCCAGTTCTCCTACCTTGCTTTTGTACATTTCCAGTTCCTGCTCGACCGAAGCTAACCGCGACAACTTGAACATCGTCGCTTTCATCTCCACTTCAAGCCCTTTACTTTTCTTCTCCCAAAAAGCAGAAGAATCCTCAGCCACTTCCAAACCGAGATTTAAGCCCTCGATCTGGTCTCTCATTTCCTGGAGTTTCTTCTCCAGATTCAATAGATTTTGCAAATCATCCTCCTTTCCCAAAGTTAAAGTTAACGTTGACGTCCAGTGTATGTCTCTGACCACCAGACACACCACCCTTCCAAATTTCCTCCATCGCTCCTTCCAACTGATGAAGCCGCTTCTCCAGACCATTGTTACACTCAATCAGATTGTCACGTTCTTTACCCATGCCAAAAAGAACTTGTGTAAGATGATCAATTTTCTCGACAACATCAACGAGTGTAATTTTTTCAGGCTCCCAGTCAAGTTCAGGCGCTGCGGCGAGACGCTCCTTGATTGCTTGGTACATCTCAACAAACTGTTCCCATGAAACATCTCGACGCCATAGATTTAACAAATCATCATGCTCTACCTGCGTTGCATCATTCCACATCATATAGGTAGCTGGCCTATCCTTTGTGACAACAAGCAGATCAGGATAGCGCTTTGCCACTTTAATCAATGACTGACGTACCCCACTCGCCCCAACAGGCAACCCCATCGTCTCAAACTTCTCGATCATTGTCAGAGCCGACTGTGGCATCCCATCCTGTAGTATGGTAAGTACATACTCAGGCCCACTTTTACACTTTTTAATATTCTCTTTCATATAGTACTCCGCTTTGGTGACGTGGCGCACCTTGCTTGGCCGTTTGCTGTGCTTAACTTCCAACGTCACCCCTCCACTTTGATAGATTAACTTCTTCTGTTCCGCTATCTCGGCCTGAGTATCTAAGTAAAGTTTCTTCTTTTCTTTATCCATAAGATACTCGTCTAACGAAACGTCTTCAACAGTAATACCTGGTTCAACCATAGCGTCTCCTTAGAATTGCGCTACATAGGTTACTCCATCGATCTCTAACTCAATAGGTGGATTTGAGGAATCAAAAGTAACTTCTCCGATCTGCTCTTCTGAGCCATCCCTGAACGTAGCCGTTACCCACTGTTCTTCGTCCTCGACCTGTTCTTGTTGCCATTCCTGGAGCTTCCTCATATCTCCATGATCTATTCTGTCTTGCTTAACAAACTTTATAAAGGAACCGCAGACAGGACAGCTTGCCTTTATATGTGGCCCAGACCACTCCATATTAGCCTGATTGTCAGGCATAGTACACTTGTTTCGACATTCAAGATACACGATGCCCTCCTTATATTGGTGGCATCGGGCATTTAACCCGCGCCCCGCATCCCTCACAAGTGTAAACATAGTCCGCGTCTGGCTCGACACGTTTCAATTCACCACAGCCTGAACACTTAACCTCTCGATCATTGAACAAGGCATCTTCCCAATACTCAAGATCATCAAGGCCAGGTTCGATTCCACGAATCACCTTACCATCTTTCTTTGGTTCAGCAATCCCCTCTACCAATTTAAAGCCGATGGTGTCTGCTCCTTTTTGAGCAAACATTTCATAATGAGCTTGACACATGAACGCCCATGAACTTCCTGACCCTGCTTTACAGGGTGCATCATATTCGGCTTTGGTACAAGTCTGACCAGTTGGTGCAAGATTCCGGAAATCACAGTTTGGTAACGACTGCACTCTCTTTTCTTTCATAATCTCCCTCCATCATATTAAAGTAGATGTAGTTATATTCCGTTCTGTGCGGATGCACCATACTACTCATGTATTTCCAATGATATCCAGGTGTGGGCGGTATGTCCTGATGAATTTTATCAAGGATAGCACCCAACTTCCAACAGCTTAAGACCATGCACGTATCCATTTTATCATCAATGAGTTCAAACTCAGCCACTGGCCACTTGATGATTGCCACATTCGATGGAAAGAAGATATCAGCTACCTTCTTCCGAAATGACTGACATACACTGTTATCCCGTATGATCTCCTTTGCTATCTTCCTTAGGTTTTCGTTCATTCAGCATCCTTTCGAGCGCCCAGGTTTTGTCATACAGGCGTTCAGTTTCCTCGATTGAGTCATTGGTTAAGATTTGACAAATCTTAATGTTACGTTCCATCCGGGTGATTAATCCTTCCATGTACTGCACCCAGACAGAGTCGATTACCTGTTTGTTGAGGTCTTGGTCAATCAAAACTTGTCTCCTTTTCGCCAGTAACTGGCAGGATTAGGTATTCCGTCTTTGGTTAAGCCCTGATACTTAAAGGTAATCTCGGCTCCGCGTGGAAACAGTAACGATGTTACCCAATTAGGACACTCGATACCAGGATTTTTCTCAGCCCACTCACGTGCTATCTTAAATCCAATGCTCTCTGCACATTCGGGCTGTGCATATTGTTCATGAGTTAACACACGCTCAGACTCCTTCAAACCCGACAATTCGAATCTGCGCCCATTCCACTCAACTATCAGCGCTCCCATCAGCCCGAGCAATTTCGACCCTTTGTCAGTCTCACGACCTGTCGTATAGCCAACAACGACAGCTTCTGCATCCTTCCATGTTTTGCCTTTGAGAATGTTATAGGATCGGCAACATTCATAATACTTGTCAGGGTTACGCACCATGATGCCCTCACCCTTAAGCCTGGTGATTTCCCGAATCGCTGCTTCAAGTTCCTTATCAGCAATAGGCGTGGCGAATGACAGTTGATGTTGTGGAAGTAGTTCAGCGCAGGAACAATTATTTAATATGTTTATCAGCCCATTATATATGAAACGATAGGTTGAAGTTGGGCTGAACGATTGTAGATACATTGAGCGTTCAGCCATTCTTTCGAGTATCCATGTGCCAATATCCGAAAAGTTTTTATAATAGTTTGGGACATCAATTGTTCCATCTGCGAAGATAATATCAAGCGGTGGGCTGTCGAAGACCATGAAGGTTATCTGCTCCCATTCAGCATCAATCGGAACAATCGGCTTGATGATTGAACCAATCGTTTGACGGTTACCATCACCACGCAGGCCATTCGAAAACTCACCATCAAGAGGATACTGAGGTAAGTCATTCGTGAACCAGCCAGGTGCATGTACCACGTTACCATACCTCGACCAGAGTCCAGTCGCATATTGCACATCCACATAACGTTCATCCTTTGCAGTGTTTGCCCATGGAACATCTGATTTGAGAAATCCCTTTGTGATACCACCGTCCCAAAAACCTCTGTGCCCATCAATCTTCTCCGACCACCAGTGTCCTGCAGTCATGTGCTTTGGAGCAAGGTCGTGAGCGAGCTGTAGAAATTCACGCTTTGCCATACCACATCCTCCTTATTAGTGCGTCCCGTCCAGGCCCGCGGTCATAGCCACAGTGTGACTCAAAGTCACAGGCTCCTCGTTTAAAGTGAGCGTTTTCATACAATGAGTATACCATCAGTGTGAAGTAATGCCAGTAACTTCCCTGTTCAATCTCTTCATGATATTCAATAATGAAGTCACCTTTGGACTCATTCTCCAGCTGTCGAACTGTACCATCCTTCAAAACTTTAGTAAAGAATGGCCCGCGTGCAGCATCATCATCTGGTGCGAGTTGGATTTCTGAAATCTTCATTTCAACCTCCTTTTGTCCGGATTAATATTTCTGATTCAGAGAAGTCCGGCCACCTATATTTTTTCTTTTCACATTTCTTCTTCACTTCCTTCATCACAAGGTTTGGCCACATCGCAGAGCATTCCATCTTCTCGGCTATCTCTCTGTATGTGTACCCCTGTATCTTGTACCACAAGACTCGCTTTTCCAAATCAGTTAACTTCAACCAATCCATAATATCAAGGACGCCCCACCAATTCCATTCGTTCTTGGAAACTCGTGTATCATCCTCAACACTCTTGGCTAAGTGAAAAAGTATTGGAAATAAAGATTGAACTGTGAAAGTTTCAAGTTCGCCCCGATTCATAGCTTCGATCTTCATCTTACGAATATATGATCTTGGAATCGAAACAAGCTTATCGGCTATGAGAAAATTAATAATCTCTTTATTAACATTAATCCAAACATAGCCACCCATTGCCTCAACTTCTTTATCTTGCTTCAAAGCTTGGGTAATACCCTCAACCATCCCGAGGTTTGCACTCGCTATTATATCGTCAGCCTTTGATGGAAATCCTCTGACATATTTACGACTTACATTATATACAATATACCCAAACTTTTCAGAAAGATTTGTCAAATCCCTCTGTTCCATAGGCTCCCTCACGTGCGGGCGCGCGCATTATTTAAATAAGGAACACGCGCGCGAGTCTAATAGTTAGCCAGCATGAATTCATTCAACTCAACGTTATGGTTATTGTGCAGATAATACTCTTCATTGCCATGCACATCATGCACAACGATTGCGATGTGCGAAGTAATTTGAAAACAAACATAATATACATCTGCATTTTGCAAGTGATCATCCTCGAAAACACTACCGAACCTGACGATCGTTGTGTCTTCCATTGATTTGAGAAATCTAATGTAGACTTCACCACTTTCTTTCATCAGTCCTTTGGTGCTCTCCATCTCACCACACTGGCGATGCTCGATGTAATGCTCCCATAACGCACGTGCAATCATCACTTTTTCCTCTTGTGAAATTTGATTTGAGAAATCACCATTCAACATTTTGACCTCCTTTCTGATTTTGATTTCATTAACTTGGATTTGCCGTATCTATATATAGAACCCCTGAAATTCAAAAAACTTGCAATTTATTTTTAATCCGTAATTCTGCGCCCTGAGTGCTGATTTGATTTCGTTAATAGCCATGCTTCTATGATCTGCATTGACTCGATTTCTCGAATCACTCCATTAGGGTCAAACACTTTCTTAGTTATCTTGTCCCAGGCAGTCGCGTGCGAGGGATGAATTAAGATAGCATTATAGAACTGCAACCATGTAATGAAACGTGTACGACATTCATCTTCCATCCATATCGCCCGTGCTGATTTCTCAAATCCTAATGGGGCACTATGCGGATAGAGTTCTACTGGAGTCAATGCCATGCTATTCTCCAGAGCATAGTCAATGATCTCCTGTATATGTATGCCACGTAATCTTGCACTACCCTCGGCTTCAGGCCACCATTCATCCTGTCCATGGTGACCCATATAATTAAGGATAGTCTCAGGGTCTACACCCATCACCATAGCAGCTGAATACACAAGGCAATTTGGCTTATCTTGGGGTTGTATTAATAAGTCCATAGGTTCCTCCTCTATATAGGGGCAGATTGGTACACACCAAAATTCCCCATAATGTTTGTGGCAAATACAGTTCTTGCTACAAATCAGTAGTGTGTCACATGGTTTGCATTGACCTCTAATCCTACCCTTGCTTGTCTTCGAGCAAAGATGCCGGTATCTCGATAAATTCATCGGCAATCTCCTTTAAATCCTTGCTGATTTGGCAAGCAAGAATTACTGTTGTTAAGCCCGCATCGTTTGCCATATTAATGATAGGTGTGAAGTCGCCGTCTGCCGACCCCAATACAAGCATATCAAGTTCATCAATATTGTGGATTACATCAACCGCAATCTGCAAATCACAATCCGCTTTCTTTCTGACAGACCCATGATTAATGAAAGCCTTTGGCGAGCGGTACTTGGTATTGAAACCAATCTGTTGCAGACAGTGCAAGAACTTATTGGCTTGGTTCTTCACCTGTGCACCATATGCAATTGCCATTGTTATGTTGCCCAAATCCTCAATATACTTGTAGTACTTTGCATAGTCAAGCTTCTTTCCACCATATTTCTTGCCTATACAGTAATAAAGATTTGAGACATCAACGAATATCCCGATCCTTTTTGCCATGATTACCTCATAACCTGTGTATACAGAAACCAATTAAATCGTTTGAATAACTTTTCATACTCTGATTCAATATCAGAAACTAACACCCAAACACCCGCGCCATTCGCACATAGTAGCGGGAACGTCTCATGCTGTGCAGGCGTAAAGACGTCCCCAGTACGTGTTGGCATCTTAACCTCAACCCATCGGTGGCCATAGATTCTATGAGTACAGTACAAGTCCGGGAATCCTGATTGATAAAGATTGCCATGTGTTGACTTAACAAACCAACCTTTGTATCTAAGCATTTTTATAATCTTCTCTTGTAGGATTGTCTCCGGCTTTTTCTTGCCACCTCTGGGTTTGAATGGTTTCAACGCTCACCTTCCTCCACTTTGAGGATTGCGATCACCAACATCTGGATTCCGCGAATCATCTTCTGCTTATACTGCTCATTAATCTCAACAAAACCTGTATAAGCTTCACTACTTGGAATCTCCCTGATTGCCATTCGATCCATCTTTGCTTCCTCCACGTATTCCATCGCCCGCGTTTCGAAGTACGAGGGGTTTCCCGAGTGCGCCACTACCGATAACGGCCCCGGACTGTTTGGGTTGAATGCCGCTTGACTTAAGAGCTTTCTTACGTTCGTCATACTTAGTTTGGAGTTCCTCTTGTCCGGCTGTGAGTTCTTCATTTTCAAATACTCCTCCCGTTCTTTTTTGTAGCAAATAATTTTGCAAAACGAGATGCTTCACAATATCATTTGCTTGTTGAAAGGCAAAGGCTAACTGCGAATGTTGGATAGCAGCTTTCTTCATTGCATCATTGATCTTCCTCCAAGCCTTTTCATGCTCTTTGAGTAGTGCATCAGCTCGGTCATGCCGTTTTGCCATTTGTTTAAATCTGATATCATCCGCCATTCTTTTTTCTCCTTGTCTTTGCTCGTTGAATTGCAGCCCTTATCCTGGATTTCTTAAACAGAGTTGGCCGTTTGGAATTGATAACTTGTTTCTTGAGATTTACCAAAGACTCTTTGAGAAGCACAACTTCACGTGTATCTTCGAAGTCTTCCCAGGTAGCATACCGTTGCCACATTTCATCAGATAGTAACCGCTTGATGTTGTGGGCATTCCGCCAAACGGTATTGTTGATTTCCGAAATCCATTCGTATCCATCAGCAATATATTTTGCTTCAAGTTCTTCTGCGCCCTCAGGCAATGTAAGATAATCGTCGGAGATTCCAGCTTCAATCATCAATGGCTCCATCTGTGTGTTGAAGTTGTTGATCTCGGAAATCATCTCAATGATTGTCAAATCAGGTTCTGGGGCTTCATCTAATTGAGTTTTGTGCCTATTGAGATTAATAAGCAATTCTACTTTGGTCATTCGAGACCAGTTTTTAATCTTCAAAACCTGGGCTTTCTTCTTAAGCTGGGCGACTCCCATCTCACCTAACTCAATAGATGGATGATTACGTATCCAATTTATGAGTCGAATCTTATCCCTTTTTTCAAGAGCAATCATAACAGTTGCCCGTTGCTCTGGATCGGACAATATCCACAAATTCCCGAAACTTTCCTGCTCCACCATGTACTTGATATTCCTAAGTTTGTTAACATCTTTGTGAATATCAGCCCTAATCCTGTTTAACTTGTCCATTGCTACCTCCTATTTATCTGCCCACGATTCTAAATGATCTGACCATTCTATCTCGATCAGAGGAACCTTCGACCTAAATTCTTCAACTGTTTTGGCAACAGTTGCTGATACCTGATTTACGAAATCCGGATGCGTCGGACACATAATTTCATCATGAATATTCATTGGTTGTACTCGCCAATGATTTATCCCAGGCGGTTGGATATCCCAAATATCCCTTTGAGTCTTTTTTGTAATTTGTGCACCAGTAGATTGTATAACATGGTTGGCCGCTGCACGCATGTTAGCTGCTTGTTGAGCAAACGCGGCCGCAAAAAGCGCAGAACGAAGAGCTCCGCTAACTGTCTGAACTCTGTCTCGTCGAACGGTTTTGATTTTAATGTGCGTCCATGGCTTAGGTGGGTCTTCGGCGAGTTGGAATAGAGATTTGACAATCTGATTTTCCAATGTAAAGTATCGCTTGAATCCAAGCATACTTTCAATATAATCAGAGGGGTCTTCCCATACAACTTTTGTACCAATTCCTCCTGGTTGGCGCATTGAACAGAACATATCAAATATTTTCTTCCGTTCATTTCCCCAAACTTTATAGCGTTTACACCATTCGTTGTAAGCTTCCTCTGCAACGTGCTCAGGGATTCCGACCCGATTAGATAAAGTATATGCTTCCCCACCGTAAAGAAGTGCGAAAACTCCGTTCTTACTTCTGCCGTATAAGTCCTCGTAAAAATTGAAGGCTCCATTAGTTGCAATTATCTCCTCGTAAGTATGTGGAGGAAACAAAAATACACCAAACAAACCATGTATCTTCTTCCCAGATTTCAAATCGGCTCTAAGAGTTGGATCGCCATACGCAGCATCAGCCAAGCACACTTCAAAACCAGCAAAATCGCCACCGCAGAGAACATCTTGTACACCAGAAAGGTTAAAGCAGCTTCGAACCTGTTTAGCTTTTTTGATGCCCTGAGGGTTAAGTCCTCCAGCACCGGCCATCCTCGAAGACCTTGTTCCAATAACAATAAAGTCAGTATGAAACCTACCTGCAATAAGAAGTTTGTCATAAGTCTCGATCTCCTTTTTAGCGTGTCTTGCGTCGAGAACCTCACGTGCTCTTAAAGCAGCAGGATGCGGAGTATCTGTATCAACGAGTCCATCGTCACATTCAGTACACCCCATCCCCATACACTTTTCACAGGTTTCGGATTCTTTCCATGTTCCTATTTCTTCAAGTATTACACCCTTAGTCGTTAGCTTACCATCGACTGTCATTACTGATCGTTCAGCCGGTGATAAGACTTCTTCAAGATATTTTCTGACAACAACAGGACTATTGTAATTGAACCTACTTCTTATAGCGTGCTCAACTCGCACAGCGCGCTGCTTCAATGATAATATCTTTCCAGGGTCAATTTCATACCCTTTCCACCGAACAGCCCCGACCATACACGCCAGCTCACTATCATCGTCTCCAGGTTCTGGATCACCAAAATAATGATACAACCCTCTGGTATCAAGAACATCATCAAGTGCATATTCTCTTGCCATACGATTGTATGTCCAATGGCTTATATGTCTGTGGATAACTTCTGGCCATGCCCAATTCCAATCTCCAGGCTTACCAACAGACAAAGCGAATGGAGCATATCCATTCTCATTTGGACGCCAACCCTTATCTAATTCAATGTCTTTCCAAAAGAGTCTGGAATCCTTTGCAACTCCTGAGTCTACCGCTAAGGCTTTCAATGCACTACTGGGTGCGAACTTAAGAACGATATCTTTGAACTGTGGGATAAGATTTCCCAAATCATCCATTATATCAAAGACTTGCCACCGGACAGTTTTATCCTGACGACGTTGAAAATAAATATCATTTAATTTTATACGATCGTTCAGTTCACGAGCCAGTTCCCATGCCAGTTCTGTTGGTACACGCTTCACCTTAATATCGTCCCGGTTCATTGTAGATTGATATGGGCCTTTGCGAGCGTGCAACATAATGTCCATCGCTTTATGTGGCTTAAGGCACAGACCTAATCGAGCATCTGGTTCTGCTAAGGCGTATTCTTCTATGCAACTTTCTGGCTTTCTCTTTTGATTTGGCAAAGCACTAAGAGTTGTATAGAGTTGACACATATGGAAATGATCAAATGACAAATTGAAACCACAGACCCCACCCTCATGGAACATCATATATTCAATCAGTTCCAGGGTTGTCTTAATTGGCTGCGTCCAGACAGAATGCAGACTTACATCGTCTTCATCTTCTGCATACTGTATTAGGACTATTGGGCCATGAAGCCCGCATGTTTCTGTGTCATAGAATATCATGATGGTATCGAGTACAGTTTGTCATTCTCCGTTGCAAATATTTTAATGGAGTAGTACAAGTCTTCATCGCTTATCTCACCTGCACACCATGCCATTGAACGTGTATGCAGACCATTGCCGATGTTTTCCTGCATATGCGCCATCATATTAGTAATCTCACCTTTCTTACGAAGCATCTTCGCTTGACGAGCTTTCTGCGAATCCACTTCGACCTTGATCGAGACACCCCTCCGCTTTGCATCTTTGATTTTTCTAACCTGAGCATAGAGCTGCTCAACATCACCCGTCTTCTTATACAGGGTATATAGTTTTCGGATATTATCTTGGCTGATAATTCCGACCGCTGCTTCTTGTTGAACATCTTCTGGAAGACCCAAGAGCATGAATCTAACCTGAATCCAACCCCTCGACATTCCAGTCTTCAGGCCTGCTTCAGCTTCGGGCACACCCAGGTCACGCAGACGCTTAACGGCTAAGGCTTCTTGTAGAACATTTAAGTCTTTACGTTGAATATTCTCGGCGAGATTGAAAGTTAAGGCATCAACTTCATTGTGCACATCTGTAATGATACATGCAATTTCGGTTGCTTCATTGACACGATGCGCCATCATTCTACGGAACCCTGCCAACAAACGGTATTCCTTACCATTACCAATTTCAACACGCTGGGCGCTGTCCAATTCCATAACACTAACTGGCTGGATTAGTCCACGTTCTTTAATGTCTTTAGCCAAGTCAAGTACGTCGATCGGAGCAATCTTCCCTCGGCAGTTCCATTTGTCGCTGTCGTCGATTTCCAAAATCGGAATGTAAGTTATTGCTAAATTGTCGTTCATCCCTATACCTCCCTCAAATATTCTATTACTCCGTTATGGTGGACACCAAAGTTTACAATGATTGTTTCAAAATCTTTCAGTGTATACTCAGGTGCTTCGCCTATATGCTTTCGATATTCATTTTGAGCTTGATACCCCATAGCTGTAATTAAAGCACAGGCTGATTGTGAATTGATATAAGCTGATCTTTGTTCTGGTGTGTTCATGTTCCTCCTTAAAATGGAATATCGTCGTCCTTACCATCTGGCAGTTCAATTATATTCTTCTGTTCGGACAGTTCTTTCTCGGCCTTATCCAATTGATTCGACAAATCACCCAACGTAAGTGCTTGCATATCTTTTTTGACTGTGACGTTTTTCTTGACAACAATGTCGATTGGCATATGAATTAAATCTTTGATGGTTAGTCCTATGTTTAAATCCATACCGCCACGATGGCCACGATCTTCTGACTGCATACGTGCTTCACCTTTGAAGCTATTGCTATAATATAGCATCGTAGGTGCAGCCGTTAGAGTCAGTGCCATGCCGCCCGCGTCAGGGTTTCCAACAACGCAGACCTTGCCATACTCTCTACGCAGGTCTGTATATCTGTGATGTGACAAATCCATTGCATCGAGCATAGTATCTGAGTCTACTGGTGTACCCTTAGGATCGGTTGCAATATACCCGCGACCGTCAATCTTAAGTGTATGCCAGCCTTGCTGATGTGCAATGCGCTCAAGCCTATCCACGGTTGCCTGAAAACCACCCCACGCAATATACCTGCCTACGTCCTCGTGCCCATCTAATTCATCTATAAACGCTCCGTCTTTTGGAGTATCCACTTCCTCAGTGTATCTCTCCATAATAGGAACCGTTTTCTCACCGCCACACATAGGACAGGGAATGATGTCAGTTCCGATTTGCGAATCGTTATTGATATTTGCGCTGGGCGCGTCATATATTTCGCCGTCAGGCACATCCGCCATGATTGGGGCAACGATCGATCCTGAACCGAAACAAGCAGGACACTCCTTTGTTCCAACTTGCTTTTCTTTATATTGAAAACCATCGCTTAACTCCCTCAATAGTAATGACACTTGCGCGCCACGTCCTGTGATTTTACGAATCAATCGTGCAGCACGGAGTGTCTCTGGTGTAGGTTTGACATACAAATCTTCATATCGTTTGTCTGGTAAATCCATACAGTCTTTCTTAAACAGTACGACTACCAGACCCTTTAACCTCTCATGAAGAAAAGCCACTTCATTAATGCTCGGCTCCCACTCATGAAGATTATCAGTATCAGCATCACCAAATACAGAAAAAGCCGAATCATGATTGGAGTGTTCTTTAGGTTGCCCACAGTGTTTGCATTTCTTTTCATCATCCCACCATGTAATGATATGCGGGTACATGCCACCCGTAATGGTTGATTCACGCTGCTCAATTAGGCAAAGTCGTCTTTTAAATTTTCCAATATCGCCCTCACGGATGAATCCTGGGCAAGCGATTTCACACTGATACCACCAGTCAGTAGGTTCCTTAGGAGCTGGAGTTCCCGACATCTCGATAATATACCCGTCGCGACCATACTCCTCTCTAATTGCATCAGCAAGGTGCATAGCTGCTTTTGATCGTTGGGCTGACGGGGTTTTGATTTTTGATGATTCGTCGAAGACAACAACTTTAGGCGTTGGACGTTCATTAACCCAGGTACGTATCTCCTTAACCATCCCTTCGTAAGTAAACATTCGAGGTCTGATTCGCGAATCCCATTTAAGTAACTCTCTTCCAACAGCTTTAACACCGGATCGTGGGCCAACGTACCAAGCTTCACGATTATCTTTGACAAATCCTTGTCCGTAAGCATACTCCATTACCTCGATAGCTGATAATGATTTGCCAGTTCCCATCTCAGCTGCCCATATTCCATGATTGACAGTCAAGCTGTGAGAAGTCATTAATTTCTGGTGTTCGTACAAAGGGCGATTCGAAGTAAATTCAACAGGAACTTTGTCATAAGGAGCATAAGGATCTTCGCCCCTAACATAGCTGAGTGCAAAAGCATTCCGAGCGCTGTCTTTGATGCTCCATATTTTTCTGGGATTGACGTCTTCGTATCCATGCCAGTGGTGTCCTTCCATGGTCTTTATCTCGGCCATTATTGCCTTATTGTATCTGAACTTAAACTCGATGCGACCATCGACATAAGTTGTTTGAACAGGTACAAGATACTTACCAGTATTCCATTTGATTATCTCTGATTCCACAAATCAATCCTCCTTCTTGCTTATAAAACGGGTTCATAGGTCTGTTCGAAAATATCCGGTTTGCAGGGATAAAACTCGCCCTGGACACCCTGTATTATGAAATCCCCAATATCCGCTGACAT
>Ga0307376_10001997_pt1 | contig 20669 bp, 21 predicted proteins | sample TR2MG_FD_202536 | JGI IMG/M metagenome (GOLD analysis project Ga0307376, IMG submission 202536) | Soil microbial communities from Risofladan, Vaasa, Finland - TR-2 | ecosystem: Environmental > Terrestrial > Soil > Coastal area > Acid sulfate soil | place: Finland: Risofladan, Vaasa | collected...
ATCTCAGAGGACCTGGTATTCGATGGGCACGACAGGGAAGCGCTGCATATGGTGGTCAAAGATGGAGAGCGAGTTATCGGTAGTGCCAGGGTTCAATTTTTAACCGACAACCAGGCCAAGCTGGAGAGAATGGCTATCCTAGAACGTTACCGCCGTAAAGGCATCGGAAAGGAAATGCTTCTGTTTTTGGATACAGTATGGAAGGATAAACAGATGCAACAAGTAATTATCCACGCCCAACTTGAAGTTGTTTCCTTCTATAAGTTATGCGGCTTTGACGAATTGGGCTTGCCCTTTCAGGAAGCTGGCATCAAACACATCAAGATGCGTAAACAAGTTTGACCCGGTTGGCTGAATGACAAGCAGTACCGTTGTGATGCTGCGGGCAGGGTCTTGACAAGAGCCGAGGTGGGTTGTAGCATTCCATCTTAGTCGGTTTATCCGAAAACGGCTGAACCAATACTGCAAGCAGAATTTCATCAAATTCGGAGGGGGTAGATGAAAGCAGCAGTCGCGAGTATTGTGGTAGCCATTATATTGGCTTTAATTTTTTCTTTGCCAGCTTTGGCCCAGGAGAGTGATACTATAACCATCACTATGATGGGAGTCAATGACATTTCCATCAGCCTGGATAAAACACAATGGCCGCTGGGAAACGTGGCTTCAAACACGGAGTATGCGACAAGCCCGCCGTCTTACGCTATGATATTCGGAAGCTGGAAATATTTGTAAGGAGGAGTTTATGACAAAGGTACTAATAGCGTACTACTCTCGAACTGGCAACACAGAGGCAATGGCAAAAGCGATAGCGAAGGCAGTTACAGAGGAGGGGCTGGATGTTGTCTGTAAAAAAGTCAAAGATGTTGCTGTGGATGAACTGCTAGAAGCAGATGGTTTGATCTTTGGTTCGCCCACCTATTACGGCACGATGGCTGCTCCTGTAAAGGAGCTCCTTGACGCCAGTGTCAAACATCACGGAAAACTCGATGGTAAGGTGGGAGCAGCCTTCGCCACTGCGGCTTCCACGGGCCAGGAAACAACCTTATTCAGTATTCTACAGGCACTACTTATTCACGGCATGATAATCCAAGGCGACCCGGAAGTTGATTATTACGGCGTAACCTCTATAGAAAAACCTGATGAACAGGTGCTGAAAAACTGCCAGAGGTTCGGGCAGCGATTCGCCAAGCTTGTTAAGCGGGTCGCCAGCAAATAGCGTTGCCGAATTAAACGCGGTATCGAGGCACGCGTGACTATTAATCTAAAAACAAATTCAGGTTTAGCATGCGTGCTGTGCCTTAATAGCAGGCGGACAGCCAGATTCAGTAGAAAACGCCACAACTCCTCCCCGGGAGCATATCACAAAACCAAACGAGGAGGGCTGCCGAGGAGAGCTGCGATGATGCCGATAGAAATCAAGGCAAACGTCTGAGTACCGAGGTGAACAATTGAGACGGGCGTTTTGACTATGGGCCGTTTCACCAATCTATCTGAATTATACCAGCAGGATATATCTCAGAAGAGAAAGGGCATATAATCTGCGGCACTTATGTTACCTTCAAGTAAGGCCCTAATACTTCAGGAACTAATACTGTACCATCTACTTGCTGATAGTTTTCCAGTATAGCGATAAGGACTCGCGGTAGAGCCAATCCTGAGCCATTGAGCGTGTGAACAAATTGTGTTTTGGCACCAGGCTCAGGGCGATAGCGGATATTTGCTCGCCTTGCCTGAAAGTCACCGCAATTACTGCAAGAACTGACCTCGAGCCACTCGGCACAGCCAGGAGCCCATACTTCAATATCATACGTTTTGCAGGCGGCAAAGCCGAGCTCTCCACTACATAATTGCACCACGCGGTGAGGTATAGCCAGCTTCCGACATATGTTCTCAGCATCAGCTACCAGTTTCTCCAGCTCCTGGCCAGAACTCTCAGGGTCGGTAAACTTGTAGAGTTCCACCTTGTCAAATTGGTGTCCCCGCTTAATACCCCTGGTGTCTGTGCCGGCAGCCATCTTCTCCCGACGAAAGCAAGGAGTATAGGCAACATAATAAAGGGGCAAGCTATCGGCACTTAATATTTCATCGCGGTGCAGATTAGTTAACGGTACCTCCGCTGTGGGTATAAACCAGAAATCATCTTTCTCGTCGTGATACAAATTATCGCCGAACTTCGGCAAATTTCCTGAGCCCACCATACATTCTCGCTTTACCATAAAAGGAGGGTAGATTTCTTTATAGCCATGCTCGGTTACATGGACATCGAGCATAAATGAGATAAGCGCTCGTTGAAGACGTGCGCCCAGCCCTTTGAGAACATAAAATCTGGTCCCTGAGAGCTTCACTCCCTGGTGAAAATCTATTATGCCCAGATTTTCCCCTAACTCCCAATGAGGCAAGGGCTTGAAGGACAATTGCTTTGGCTTGCCCCAGCTACGTACTACGATGTTATCATCCTCGCTCCTTCCCACAGGCACGCCGGGGTGGGGCATGTTGGGTAACTCCAGTAGCAATGAATCGAGGCTGCCTTTAGCTTCCTTAGTCTGTTGCTGCAAGGAAGATATCTGCTCTCCTAATTGACGCATCTGGACCATGAGCTGAGGTGGTTTTTCCTTGCTCTTGCCCAGTTGTTTGCTTATCTCGTTATGTTTAGCCCGAAGTTCCTCCGTTCGACGTAGCAAGCTACGATAACGCTCGTCGATCTCGAGGATACTATCGAGAGCCCCGGTTCTATCGGGGCTCTCGCCTCTTTTCTCTAAAGCCTGGCGGACAAGTTCAGGATTTTCACGAATAAGCCTAATATCAAGCATACGTAAGCCCTAAATCCCAATTTCTAATCCCTGCCCCAGATTTAATCAGGGACCCAAGGTCTAAACAAATCCAAAATTCTAAATTTAAATACCAAGACTCATTTTGTTTTAAATGTTGGCCATTAGTGCTTTGGCATTGTTTAGGATTTGTCATACTTTGCCTTGCTCTTTTTTATTCTTTTGTCTTCAGCTGGGGAAAAAGTATCACTTCTCGAATAGATTGCTGACCCGTAAAAATCATCACCAGGCGGTCAATGCCTATCCCCAAACCACCGGTAGGCGGCATCCCATACTCCAAAGCCTGAAGAAAATCTTCGTCACCGCTTTCGATTTCCTCACCCATAGCCCCCTGTCGAAACCTCTCTCGTTGATCCATGGAGTCGTTGAGTTCAGTGTAGGCATTGGCAATTTCTATCCCATTAATATATGCCTCAAATTTTTCCACCAGGCGGTCATTATCTCGCTTGCGCTTGGCTAAGGAACATACTTCCACGGGATAATCCAAGAGGAAGGTTGGTAGAACAAGATTTGGTTCCACAAAGATGGAAATTAGCTCATTTATCAGCTTGCCTCTCCCCTTGTTGGGGTCAACTTCTATTCCCATCTCTATCATCCGTGATCGCAGGGAAGTAGCATCGGAATAGTCTTCAAAGTCAATGCCGCAATACTCTTTTATAGCCTCCCGCAGATAAAGCCTTTGCCAGGGAGGAGCAAGGTCAATAGTTTTTCCACCCCAAGTAATTTTGGTATCACCCAGAACTTCACCCGAAATGCAAGAAACCATTTCCTCAACTAAGTTCATTATGTCATTATAATCAGCATACGCTTGATAGCACTCAAGCATGGTAAACTCAGGATTATGCTGGACAGAGATACCTTCGTTACGGAAGACGCGTCCTATCTCATAAACCCTGTCAAAACCGCCCACTATCAGTTTCTTAAGAGGAAGTTCCAGGGCGATACGCAGGTAAAGGTCTTCATCAAGGGTATGATGGTGGGTGACAAAGGGACGTGCTACTGCTCCTCCGGCGTGGGGCTGAAGCACGGGAGTTTCTACCTCCATAAATCCCTGCTTATCGAGAAAATCTCTCATGGCTGTGATAATCTTGCTACGCAAAATAAAAATATTCTTACTCTCTTCGTTGGAAATAAGGTCGAGATACCTCTGCCGATGGCGCTTTTCGACATCAGCCAGCCCATGCCATTTCTCTGGCAGCGGGCGAAGGGATTTGCAGAGCATGGCGAAACCGGATACCTCCAGAGTGAGCTCTCCGGCTTTTGTCCGGAAAAGCCTCCCCTCTGCTCCAACAATGTCGCCAATATCAATCTCATGGAGAAATTCGTACCTCTCCCGGCCCAGAAGGTCGTAGCGGAAAGAAAGTTGTATCTTCCCCGAGCTATCAAGAATATCAAGAAAAGACATCTTACCCATAGACCGCTTGGACATAATACGGCCAGCCAGCGATATATCCTGAGCATTCTCCCCTTGCTGCTCAAAAAGAGTTCTCGCTTCTCGAATAGTGTGGCTGGGACGATAAGAATGGGGATAAGGGTCTATGCCACGAGCCCGAATTCTGCTCAAGCTATCCACTCGCTGTTCAGTTATGCGTTCTAATCTTGAAGCCATCAGAAATCACACTACTCCCAAAATCTCCCTGGCTTCTTCTGCCAGGCGCTTGGGTACCATTACCTTCACCTCACCCAACCCATCAACCGTAATCCCGTAAACCAGACCAGCACTCTCATAGTTTAGGAGAACCGGTATGCCTTCGCTCTCCAACCGCCCCTTAATTATTTGTGCCTCCATTTGCGTGGCAATGTACACTGTAACCAATTGTTCATCTGCCGACATAGTTCTTACTTTAGCCTATTTTAGCAGAAACTCACAGAGTATTGATAAAGGGGTTAACATTATACAAGGTTTGCGCTAATGCCCAAAAGCCCTCATTATAAATCTAAATTCTGGAGGAGGGAAGATAGTTTGAGGCGGTCCTCGTGCCAGTAGCCAGGAGGGGCTGGGTAGAACCCAGCCCCTCCTGGAGAAGTTTTTCCTGCCAGAAAAGTGAGGCTTTAATTCTCCACAGTAAAGCCACCAGTCAACGTGCCACTTTGCCCGTCAGGATTGGTAACGGTAACGTCACGAGCGCCGAGTTCTGCCAAGTTATGTATCCGTATCCCCACCTTCAGTTCAGAGTCATTGACAAATGTTACCTCTTGTACTATAACCCGTTCCCCGAAAGCAACAGTAGCTCCATTTTTTCCTCAGTTGCACCAATTTTGTAATCAACTACACAAACTACGACACAGTTTTGTCTGTCTTGCAAGAGAGGCATGGCAATTTCCTTGCTTCTGCACAAGCTGACTTCATCAGCCCCACACTGATTTTTTGTCACGATTTCCGCAAATCACTATATTGATAGATCGAGGTTGCATGGTCGTCATAGCCCAGGATAAAGTACCAGATTGCCTCGTCAATCCCAGAAGGTACTGGTAACATGATTTATGAGGCAGCGAAAACCTCTTCAGTATCAGTTTATTTTGACGCAATGATGCTCTAAGGAGAGCCAAACAGAGGTTCGGCTTCTCGGTTTGGTATGTGTTCAGGTCCCCTAGCCTGAATCAGCTTCAGTGCATCTACCGGACATTTAGATGCACAGAGGCCACATCCAAAGCACCTTTCTCCATCCACCTCCAGCTTTAAATTCACCATTTTAATCGCCCCAAAACTGCACGCATCAACACAGAGACCACATCCATCACAGAGCGCCGGGTCAACAACTGCTCTATAGCGACTTTTTACACTCGCATATTTCTTGCCCAAAACCATTTGTGCTCTTAAATAGTCGCAGCAACATGTACAGCAGTTACATATCGCCGGCACACCATGCGAAGCGTTACTTGTCATATGCACTAATCCTGATTCTTCACACATGTCAAGTATGGATAAGGCTTCTTCTCTGGTTAACTCCCTCCCGACTCCCCTCTCCAACACATATTTAGCGGCTCTATTGAAAGTGATGCACGTCTCCCGCGGTTTGTTGCATTTCCGACGTATTGTTCTACAGGCACAGCGCATAACTGCAATCGTTTCAGCTTTTTCAAGTATCCCTGAAACTTTTTCGTAGGGCAGGATTTCTGTTCCTGGCTCTATTGTCTTGTGAACAGGAATCACCCTAAATTCAGAGCCTTCCACATCAAAATCACGGGAGCTTTCCTCGGCATACATGTCATCCAACAGATCAAATAATTCCTTGCCAAACTGGTCAAATTGCTTGTTTGTCACAATAGTGTCGCTAAGCTCCATCATATTGTTGAACAAGGCATATTTTCGTTCGCCCTCCACGAGGTCATAGAAATTGAAGCCTTTATTGAATAACTCTCCGAGAATGGAATGGACACCTGATACATCCATATGCAATTTTTCTGCAACCTCCTCAGGAGTTCCTGGAAGAGAAAGAAGAATCAATGCTTCTTGCTCAGTAAGGCACATCTTCAAAATCTTGGGGAGATATTTGGATTCAGGATATCCGTAGGCTCCGGAGAGTCGGCGATAAATACTCTTCTTCACATTCCTTCTTTGTCCCTTATGTTAGTTAACGCCACTATCTTTTTTATACCTCTTTTTATTCCTTAGTTTGTGCTCAGTACCTATTACCCTTTATTGATGGACGCTGGCTTGTCTGTCTCCAAAGACAGTAACGACGATAAGGCCAGGTCCTGCGTGCGTGCCAATAACAGGACTGGCACGCGAGAGATAAATAGGCGCTTGAGGATACTTTGAGTGAAGCCGCTGGACCAACCTGTTGGCCTCGTCTAATTCAGTGGCGTACTCCACAGCTAATCCTTCAACGTTGCCAAAGCTTGTGGCAAAGTTGTACAGGTGGTCTACTGCCTTAGCTCGGGAGCGTTCTCTGGCACAGGGGTACACCTCGCCATCCTTTATACCGATGACGGGGTTTACCTTAAGTAATGAACCAAGAAAGGCTTGTGCCTTGCCGATACGCCCGCCACGTTCCAAGTATTCAAGAGTATCAAAGGCAGCACGCATATCTACCCGGTAGATGGTGTGACGGGCGACGTCCAGCACTTCATCAAGACTAGCCCCACTTTGCGCCGCTCTGGCAGCAGCAATTGCTATGAATCCCTGTGCCATAACCGCCCATTGCGAATCCAAAACCTCTATACGACATTGCTTCTTCATCAACCCCACGGCTTCTAAAGCCACCTGATAGGTGGCACTGAGTTTAGAAGCTAAACTGATAACAACGATCTCGTTTGTCTTTTCGGCAAGCTTATAGTACGCATCGGTAAAAGCTGCCGGCGGCGGCACGGAGGTGGCAGGCAAAACCCTGCTGGTCTTTAGCTTTTTATAGAACTGGTCAGGACTCAGGTCGAGACCATCGCGATAGACGTCTGTGCCAAAGCGAACAACAAGCCGAACCACTGTAATACCGAACTCTTCAGCTACCTGAGGGGGCAGGTCCGCAACACTATCAGTCACAATAGCTACATTAGGCACGGATATTCTCTTTTCCCCCAGCACACAACCCAGACAATATCATTGGCTGCGCGAGAAAATGGCACTACAGCGGGACGGGTTATCAGAACTGAGAAGAGCCATTGCTCCGGCTGCGATACCACTTCCAGTCGGTCAGTTCCGCCTTTGCCAGCATGCGTGCCAGTGCCACTAGATACAGCGCCCACATCATCGGCAGGCCCAGAATCCACCAGCTTACCATATTCTCCTGGCGGATATCCCCTATTATCATTCTGGACAATAAATATAGAAGACCAATCCCAGCCGCTGCTAGTATAGAGTGTGTCACCACACGCCATCCCTTTGATGTTAGAAGCTTATTTCTTGTCATCGCTCCCTCCTTGCCCTTCTACTAATATTATACCCCATGCAGAACATCATAAAAAGTGGGGAAAGCCGGGTCATTTTGAAATTGACAGGTCACGATTTAAGGGATAGGATTCAATAGATAGAGAAAACCAGGACAGAAGTGAGAATCCAATGCAGACCGAGTTGATATACAACCCCTCTGGTGGACAGGTGGTCGTCAGGCACGAACTTGGCAACGTGGTTGCCTTTTTAGAGCGCTACGGGTGGTCTGTCACCTTGCGAGAAACCAGCAAGCCGTCGGAGGCGACCGAACTAGCCCGCCATGCTGTAAATAGGGATGCCAGGGTAGTCATTGCCGCCGGTGGTGATGGCACTGTAAACGAGGTAGCAAATGCACTGGTGGGGACTGATGCAGCGCTGGGAGTACTTCCTGTGGGAACGACCAACTCGTGGGCATTACAGATGGGCATTCCGGCACTAAACCCAGTGCTTCCGGGCACACAGGCAGCCCGGCTGATTGCTGGTCTGGAAGAACGAATTGCACGCCCGTTGCCCGCCAACTATTATCGAAAGGTGATGTTGGATGCTGCTCGAGTGCTAATAGAGGGGCAAACCGTTGCCGTCGATGTAGGTGAACTCTCCGGTCGTTACTTCCTAATATCGGCAGGTATCGGGTTGGAAGCGACGATCGTGGAGAGCATGTCGCTGAAAGAAAAAAGGGCATTAGGTTCCTGGGCGTACGTGCTCACCGCAATCGGGTCAGCTTACCGATACCCCGGCACCGATGTTCGCCTCAATCTGGACGGAAATGTGGTAAATGTCAGCACGCCGTTGATTGTGGTTAGCAATATACAGCTTTATGGAGGCATGGTGGCAATCGGAGCCAAGGCCTGTGTCAATGACGCCAAGCTGGATGTGTGCATTTTCAAGGGAGATGGCTTCTTCACCTTTGTGCAGCACGCCATGAAAATACTCTCGCACAGACACCTTAAGGACCCGCAGGTAGAGTACTACCAATGTCGTGAAATAGTTGTCGAGTCAGCGCGCTCATTGCCGGTTCATGTAGACGGTGAGCCTTTTACCAGAACCCCGGTTGCTATCCATACTGTGCCCTCCTCACTGAAGGTGATAGTGCCGAAGATTATGCCGGCTAACTTATTCAGTTCGCTAACCTGACTTGTTATTCGCAAATGAGTTCGAATCCTCTTTGGTGGGCCTAAGTGTACAATAGACAGAACTTTTAGTGTGGAATTCGCCCTTTCGTCAGTTAAGCATTGAAGCGATTGCACATTTCAGGCAATTGTTCAATGGTAGAGCACAATGTACAATCATGAAGGCAAGAGGCACTTGCCAGATTGCAGCTGGTACCAACTATACGGGAGGAGCGAACAAAAGATTTAGACTAGTTAGGAAGAAAGCACAGAACCCCTGGTACCTCAGTTTCCTTTGACAGAGCCCACCAAACCTCTTCCCTCATTTCCCCTCATTTTCTGCAGATCGGCTGGGCTTCTGCTTCGATTCCCAGGTTGCTGAGAGATACATCTCGGCAGCATGAAATGAGCTACGTACTAGCGGACCAGACATGACAGAGGCAAACCCCAATTTCCTTCCCACAGTTTGGTATTTTTCGAACTCTTCAGGGTGAATGTATCGAACCAACTTGTGGTGCTCGAGCGAAGGCTGTAAATACTGACCTATGGTTAGAAGGTCACAGCCAACCTGTCTAAGATCAGCCATTACCCCAATGACCTCCTCCCGCGATTCCTCCAGTCCCAACATGAGGCCTGATTTGGTCACGAGGCTGTTATTCAGCAGTTTAGCTTGTTTTAAAAGGTCGAGTGACCGCCGATATTTCGCTTGCGGACGAACCTCGGAGTAGAGCCGAGGCACTGTTTCTATGTTGTGGTTAAGGACAGCAGGGGAGGCATCTAGTACCGTTTGCAAGGCAGAGGCTGCCCCTTGAAAGTCAGGGATGAGTACTTCGACTGCGATATTTGAATCGTATTTATGGATCGCTCTGATGGTTTGGGCGAACTGGGAGGAACCGCCATCGGGAAGGTCATCTCTGGTTACGGACGTAATAACTACATACCGCAGACCCAGTCTACCGACTGCCTGCACAATATGGTCCGGCTCTTGCGGGTCGGGAGCTTGTGGCTTGCCAAACTTCACCGCACAGAAGGTGCAATTGCGAGTACAAATGTTGCCTAGTATCATGAATGTGGCTGTGCCTTCGGAAAAGCATGTTGCCCGATTGGGACAACGAGCGCTTTCACAAACGGTGTGCAACTTCAAGTCACGGGTGAGCTTTGTCACCCTGTTCAGTGTCGTAGGCTCAAGAGCGCTTAACTTCAGCCACTCCGGGCGTCTAGTCCAGTCAGCCATCTATCACTCTCCTGCTCACAGCTTAGGCCAAATATCTTCGAGAAGGAGGGAAGTAGTTCTCCTATGATGGTTTTCATCTCTACTCGATGCCCCAACAACTCTGAGACCGAGGTCATAGCTTCGCCTGCTAAGCCGCAGGGTCTTATATATTTAAAATACTGCAGATCGTTGCTTACATTGAGAGCAAAACCGTGCGTGGCAATGTGGTGGCTGACATGTATACCTATGGAACAAACCTTCCTTTCACTCGCCCAGACACCCGGGTAGCCTGCCAGCCGGTGGCCCTGGACACCCAGAGCCAACAATAATTTGATGATAGCTGATTCTAATTTCCAGATATATTCACGCACACCCACGCCATTTTCTTTAAGGTTAACGATGGGGTAGCCCACAAGCTGTCCTGGACTATGATAAGTAATACCTCCACCCCGATCGGTGTGAAAAACTGCAATTCCTTCTCGAGCTAGTATCTCCAGAGGCACAATTATGTCCTCTCCCCCCCTGAACCGCCCTATGGTTAAAACCGGTGGATGCTCTAGGAGTAACAACACGTCACCAATTTTGCCCTCAGCTCTAGCCTGCATTAAGCGTTGTTGCAGCTTCAGGGCAACCTCATAAGGCACTATCCCCAAATAAGAGGCAATGCAGCCCTTCTTGAGCGTAGAAATACTCATCAGCAAGGCTCTAGACCCTCAGGAAGTGGATGGCGCCGTCAAGTTGACCCATGGCTGTTTCGCGCACTGCCTCAGGTAGAGTGGGGTGGGCATGGATGGTGTGGACGATGTCTTCAGCCGCTGCTCCCAGTCGTACGGCAAGCACGCCCTCAGCGATAAGGTCGCTGGCATGGGGACCCATGATGTGCAATCCCAGAACTATGCCATCGTCAGCATGACAAATCATCTTGACCATGCCAGTCGTCTCGCCCATGGTTACGGCACGGCCGCAGGCGACGAAGGGAAATTTGCTGACTTTATGAGGAATCCCACTATCGTTGGCTTCCTTCTCGGTCATGCCAACACCGGCTATCTCAGGTCGGGCAAATATACAATTAGGGACAGCGCGATAATCGGCTTGCCGGGGATGGGCAAGAGCATTCTCGACGGCTATCTCTCCTTCATAAGAGGCAACATGAGCCAGCATGTTCTTGCCCAGAACATCACCGATGGCGTAGACATCTTTGATATTTGTCTCAAGGTATTCATTCACCTTAATAGCTCCGCCGTTCATATGTATACCGAGCTCTGATAAGCCCAGACCCCTGGTGTAAGGCGCACGCCCGGTAGCCATAAGAACCATCTGACCATCAACCCCCTGCTCGCCCTCCGGGGAACCCCAAAGCACCCTGAGAACCCCTCCCTTCCTGTCAATAGCCTTAACCGCAGCTCCAATTTTGACATCAACACCCAGCCTCGGTAAGGTCTGGGCGAAACGGCGACCAATCTCTTCGTCAACAGGCTCCAGTCGCAGAGGACGCCTCTTGACAATGGTTACACTTGTCCCCAATGCATTGAAGATGCTGGCAAACTCAACACCCACGTAACTACCCCCGATGACCACAAGGCTCTCAGGGAGTTCTGTTAGCTCGAGGATCTCATCAGTGCTCAGCACACCAGGCAAGTCTCTACCAGGGATAGGGAGTGGGGTCGATTCCGAGCCGGTGGCGATAATAAGCTTCCCAGTTGCTATCTCTTCGTCATTCACCTTAACCAAGTGCGGAGACAGAATCCGACCTGTACCCCTGTAGACACTTATCCTGTTTGCTTTCATCAACTGCTCAACACCGGACACTAATTGGCTAACGATATTGTTTTTGCGAGCCATAATCTTGGGAAAATCTATCCTGATGTTGTTAGCCTCAATGCCGAAATCGTTTGCCCTTCTTGTTTCAAGAAGTACCTCCGCGCTTCTGGCAAGCGCCTTGGTAGGAATGCAGCCTCGGTTAAGGCAAGTACCACCTAGCTTGTCTTTCTCAACCAGAGCCACTTTGGCCCCCAGGTGAGAAGCATGAATTGCTGCCACGTAGCCGGCAGAACCGCCTCCAATTATCACTATGTCCTTTTGATTCACAGCCTTAGTCCCTCATCTGCCAGCGCAGGTCTGGATTTCTGGCAGCTCTGACATCGTCCAGCCGTCTAACGGGCGTGTTGTGGGGAGCAGTATGCAAAACCTCAGGGTTTTCCTCGACATCTCTAGCTATTTCTTTCATAGCCTCGATAAAAGCATCAAGGGTCTGTTTACTCTCCGTCTCAGTAGGTTCGATCATCAGAGCCTCGTCAACTATCAAGGGGAAATAGACGGTAGGGGGGTGAAGACCGTAATCAAGCAAACGCTTGGCGATATCTACGGTACGAACCCCCTTTGCCTTTTGCCGCCTTCCCGAAAGCACTACTTCATGCATGCAGGTGCGGTCGTAAGGCAGATAGTAATATGGTTTTAGCTTCTCCTTGAGGTAGTTGGCATTCAGAACCGCGTTCTCACTGACCTCCTTTAGCCCTGCAGCGCCCAGAGAGCGGATATAAGCATAAGCCTTACACATGACACCGAAGTTTCCGTAAAAATTGGCTATCCTCCCTATGGACTTAGCCGGTGACACAAACTTATACCTCCCGTCGTTCTTTATCACCAAAGGCGATGGCAGAAAATCGGCAAGATCTTCCTTAACGCAGACGGGCCCTGAGCCTGGTCCACCACCGCCATGGGGAGTGCTAAAGGTTTTGTGGAGATTTAGTTGCACATAGTCATAGCCCAACTCCCCAAATTTCACCCGCCCCAAGAAAGCATTCAAGTTCGCACCATCAGCACCGAGGAGCCCTCCCCTTTCATGAACCAACTGGCTAATTTCCAATATTTGTGGGTCGAATAGACCCAAAGTGGTGGGCATGGTTAGTGTTAAAGCAGCTACCTCCTCATTCATCGCCGATTCCAGGGTCTTCATATCTACGTTACCCTCACTATCGGAAGCCACAACGCCTATCTCAAATCCGCACATAACGGCACTAGCCGGGTTAGTGCCGTGGGAAGAATCGGTCAATAATATCTTCTTCCGGGCTTTATCCCCTCGGTCCTGCTGATATGCTTTTACCAGTAGCAAGCCAGTAAACTCACCGTGCGCACCGGCTATAGGAACCAAGCTGGTGGCATTCATCCCAGTAATCTCGGCCAAATACTCTTGCAGCTCAAACATAAGCTGCAGGGCTCCCTGAACAGATTCTTCTGGCTGGAGGGGATGAATTGAAGCAAAACCAGCAAGTTTGGCAATATCCTCGTGCCATTTTGGATTGTATTTCATGGTGCAGCTGCCCAGCGGGTAAAATCCCGTATCCACTCCATAATTGAGCTTACTCAGGGCAGCGAAATACCTCATTAGCTCAACCTCACTAACCTCAGGCAGCTTAAGCTCTTGCCGGAGTAGCTCCTTAGGGGGCAACTCGGTCGGAGGTACATCCAGAGCTGGGAGACTGCACCCCATCTTGCCCGGCTGGCTGACGTCAGGCAGCAAGTAATGATGATTCATATCTGGCTCCTAAAATCCTCCTAGAATTTCAACTAGCTTGTCCATCTCCTGTTTGGTGTTCATCTCAGTAACACAGAGCAGCATAGCATTATCTATTATGTGGCTTATATCTAAGCCACCAATTATGTCTTCGTTGAAGAGGGCTTGGTTGATCCGGGAGGGTGCTACCGGGCAACGAATGGCAAATTCCTTGAAGAAAGGCTTTGAGAAAACGAGGGAATATCCCTTGAGTTTGGCTATTTCTTCAGCGGCATAGTGAGCTTTGTGATAGCACAGCTCAGCCACGTGCCTCAGTCCTCTTTTGCCGAGGGTGGCTAGATAAACGGCTGCTGCCAGGGCCATCAAAGCCTCACTGGTGCAGATATTAGATGTAGCTCGCTCCCTTCGTATATATTGCTCGCGGGTCACCATAGTCATCACGTATCCTGGCTTGCCCTCGACATCCACCGTCTTGCCCACGATCCTGCCTGGCATCTGGCGCAAGTACTCTTGCCGACAGGTAAAGACGCCCAAACCTGGTCCCCCACAACTTGTCGGGTTGCCCAACGCCTGACCATCAGCCACAGCAATATCAGCCCCATAATGTCCTGGCGGCTTGAACATCCCTAGAGAAATAGGGTCAACTATAGCAATGAATAAGGCACCTATATCATGGGTTTTCTGAACATGGGGTTTCATCTCTTCAAGATAACCAAAGAAATTGGGCTGCTGAGCTACTAAACAGGCACAGTCCGAAGATAAGCTTGAGCCTAGCTCTACCGTCCCTATGGAGAAATTCCGAGCTTTGATATAAGTACTTATCACATCACGGTAGGTCGGATTTACCGTGGTTGACAAAGCGACCTTGCCTCTTTTGGTTATCATGCATGCCATTATGGCTGCTTCTGCAGCCGCTGTGCTGCCATCATACATACCATCATTGCTCACTTCCATTCCGGTGAGTTGACAAGCCAGCGACTGGTATTCATAGGTGCCTTGTAGTGTACCCTGACTAACCTCAGCCTGATACGGAGTGTAAGCAGTATAGAGCTCGCTCCGGCCAATAACGTGTTCAACCGTGCTAGGAATGAAGTGATGGTAGCTGCCGCCACCCAGAAAACAAGCATAATTATCAAAACTCACATTACAATTTGCCAATTTACTGAGCTCTTTTTTCAGTTCCATCTCAGATAGGGGGGACGGTAGCTTGAACTGCGCGTGACACAACTTTTCAGGAATATCCCTGAATAACTCCTCGATCGAACCGACACCAATTTCCCGCAACATAGCCCTGCGATCAGCGTCGGTATTAGGTAAATAAGGTGATGGCATCATATTCGTCATCCGTCTTTTTACTCTGATTCTTGTTCAGATAATTCGGCTACGAATTTCTCATACTTTTCACTATCCATTAAGGCGTTAAGCTCTGAAGGCTCGCTCAATTCCAACCTGACGAGCCAGCCAGCCCCGTAGGGGTCTTTGTTCACCAGCCCAGGCTCATCAACGACAGTTTGATTGATTTCCAGTACTTGCCCGCTAGCCGGTGCAAAGATATCGGAAACGGCTTTCACCGATTCTACTTCGCCCATCTTTTTGCCCTGTTCCACTTTAGTTCCCGGTGCTGGCAAGTCCAAAAAGACTATGTCTCCCAGTTGCGATTGTGCATAATCTGCAAGTCCTACCTTCCCTTTATTCTTGGACTCCGGACAAATCCACTCATGCTCCGATGTGTACTTATATTCTTTAGAGTTCATTTTGTGCTCCTCTCTTATAGAATTGCCTACTAACTACCTTAGCAGCCACTGGTTTGTTGCGAATCATTATCTCTATGTCAGTGCCGATGGTGGCTAGCTCAATGGGAACGTAGCCGAACCCAATATTAACATCCAGAGTTGGCGCATATCCACCGCTGGTGACTGTCCCTACCCCTTGACCACACCTAACAATTTTGTAGCCTGAACGAGCTATGCCCTGCCCTATCATTTGAAAACCGACATGCTTGCGTTTCAAACCTTGACGCTTAATCTCAAGCAGAGCACTCTTGCCGATAAAGTCGCGGTTGTCCATCTCTACTAACCATCCCAACCCAGCCTCAAAGGGATTGGTGCTCTTGTCCATGTCCTGCCCATACAACAACATTCCGGCTTCCAACCGCAAGCTGTCACGTGCGGCCAGGCCACAAGGTTTCAGCCCCTGCTTCATAAACGACTCCCATAATTGTAAGGCGTTTGCCGTGTCGGCGATTATCTCAAATCCATCCTCTCCTGTATATCCTGTTCTAGCCGCAAGTACCTCTACTCCCTCTATCCTTGTTTGGGTGTGACCAAAGCGAGGTAAATGGGAGACGTCTTTCAGATTCTGCAGTTGGCAAACGGCCGGACCCTGAACAGCCACCATAACCGTATCGGCAGATTTATCTTGAATGACGATATCAGCCTCCGAGCCTGCCCAACGCTGTAGCCAGCCAAGCTTTTGCTCAATATCGCCTGCATTCCAAACTATTAAATAGCGGTCAGTTCCCACCCGATACGCCCATAAATCATCTAAGATACCTCCATCCTCCAGACACAAGAGACAGAGCTGCGAGGAACCTACCTCCAGCCTGCGTGCCCGTCTGGTTAATAGCCTATCAAGAAAGACTCCCGACTTCCTTCCGGTTATCCAAACTCTACCCATATCAGAGACATCGAACATACCTGCTCCAGAGCGAACAGCCCTGTGCTCTTCCAAAATAGAAGTGTACCAGACCGGTAACTGCCAACCAGCGAAATCTGTCATCCTGGCTCTCAATTCGTGATGCACTTTGTTAAGGGGAGTCTTTTTTACCAGTTTCATCATCTATCTTCTCATACGTAAGCTTCTTAAAGAATTTACATTCTTCCCCGACAATAAAAGGGAAGACCTATTCTCCATAGATCTTCCCTGTCCTTTTACCTGAGAGATCGCCCGCCACCTATTTGCGGGCTTACCCCTTCGGTGCCCTTACATCGGAGTCTCTCCAGGGATTTTCCTTACGGTAGTCCTTTTGCCTGAAAGTTTCGAGAGCTGCTCTCTTTCCTCTTCGGCTCCCTATACCGGGTATCTCCTACCGTAACCTACCAACCTTACCCACAATTATGACACAATACTATGGCATATTCTACCCATAGTCTCAAATCTGCCTATAGCATCTTCCCTCTCCGAGGATGAGACCCAGCAATTACGGTCACACCTGCAATTGTTACGAGATGTGGCGCTCAAAGAACTTGAAATAGAGCAGAAACCGGTCCTGCCCTAGACACAATCGCTACTGGACAACAAGTCAAGATTCGCTGCACGAAACGCTGGTGCCTGGAATTGCGCTTTTTCAGTGAAAAAGTTGACCATAGCTAGGCGATAACTTACAGATTGAGCCAGCGATGCGTTTTCTGCCAGAGTTACACTACAAGCCAGCCAGGCGAAGGTGAAGAAGTAAGCAAAGGAGAACTAGGTTATATCATGCTTCCCTTGTAGAATAGAGGCTCCCACAATATGAACCTGAGGTCTAAAGGCCTCATCCCGTATCTAAAGTGCGTCTAAGTGTAAGATACACAGAACTTTTGGTCTGGAATTCGGCCTTTCATCAGTTAAGCGCTGAAACGATTGCTCAATCCAGGCTAATATGCAATTTCACCCCCACACATACTCTGGTCTTTTCCTTTCCCGCCTCGTCGCCTATACAGCCACTGCTACTGAAGGCGGCACAGACAAGCCTATCATGTCTATCTTACCAGCCCGAGTGGTGTTGATGATTGTCGTGCTCATGGCCACAGTGAACGACAGCCCGACTATCTCTACTGGCTTCAGTGCTGGATGCGCAGTGATGAACTCAGCCCAGCAGGACCTTCGCGGGGGAGCGTGACTTGGCCCGCGAGTACACCAGTATGTCCTCTGTCTCTCACCGCGATTTTACCGTTCACTATCACGTATTCTATGCCGTCAGGGTGCTGATGCGGGTTCTGATAAGTGGCCCTATCCGTGATGGTTTCTGGGTTAAATATAGTAATGTCTGCACGCATTCCTTCTCTGATGATTCCTGTATCTCTTAGTCCCAATTTCTGCGCCGGTAACGACGTCATCTTTCGTATGGCATTTTCAAGCGTCAATATCCTCTCTTCCCTTACGTATTTACCTAACACTCTTGGAAAGCTACCGTAGCTTCTCGGATGGGGCTTACCCTCGCCCAAAACTCCGTACGGTGCAACTGCCCAGCCGTCCGTTCCTATCATTGACACAGGATGCCGTAAAACGGTGCAAACATCATCTTCGCACATGAGAAAACACACGACGCTTATAGCTGCGTCGTCAATTAGAAGGTCAAATACAAGCCCGAACGGATCCATGTGTTTCGTTTGGGCAATTTCGCTAATGGTTTTTCCTTCAAGATCTGGATGGTTCTTGTATCGAGCTATTTGGGTGACATCCCATATGTCGTCTTCTACCAGACTTGCCCGATCCGGTGATGCTTCTCTCATCTCTCTGCTTAGCCTATCACGGGTTTCCGCATCTGTTAGTCTTTGAACAAGTTTTTCGGTTCCTCCTTCATGAGCCCATTGGGGAATCTCCGCGCTTAATCCGGTGCTTGCAGCCACATATGGGTAAACATCGCAAGTTATGTCTATTCCTCTACCTCTAACGTCCTCGATCATCTTGAGGCTTTCTTTGACTTTCCCCCAATTCGCCTTTCCCTCAGCTTTGTGGTGAGAAATCTCAACAGGTAGCCCGGCTTCTTCGCCTATTTCTATGGCCTCTTTCACAGACTCAAGCAATTTCTCGCCTTCGTCTCTTATATGCGAAGCGTAGATTCCCCCATAACTTGCCACCACTCTAGAGAGTTCTACCAGCTCGTCAGTTTCGGCGTAACAACCGGGTGGGTAAATTAGCCCCGTGGATATGCCAAAGGCTCCTTCTTCCATTGCCTGAGCTAACCTCTTCTTCATTTCCTCTAGCTCCGTCTTTGTTGGCGCTCTATCAACAAATCCCATGGTACAAACCCTCAAATTTGCGTGCCCAACCAGAGGAACGACATTAACAGCCACCCCCTGCCGGCCTAATCTATTCAAGTAGTCTTTCATCGTCGACCAATCAAGTTGCAGTTTGGCCTCTTCAATGAGCGACTCGGTCTTCCTAATCTCTTCTTTCATGAGGTCATTTAAGGGGGCGGCAGATCCACCGCAGTTTCCGATAACTTCAGTTGTTATTCCTTGTCTGATCTTGCTCTCCGCCTTTGGATTCACCAGCAACACGAGGTCAGAATGAGAGTGCATATCTATGAAGCCCGGAGATACCACCAGTCCATCAGCATCTATGATTTTTGATGCTTTTTCAGCACTCAACCTGCCGATTGCTGATATTCTTTGTCCATTGATTCCCACATCTGCTTTGAACCACGGGTTACCCGCCCCATCAATCACCTTTCCGTTCTTGATAATCAAATCAAACATGATCGTCACCTCACAATTTCTTAGGTATTCGCGTTATTCCTCCGAACCTACGTTCATCCGGTATTTATATTAGCCGGCCCACAGCTCTCTTTTCCTTGCTATTCCACGCCCCTTGCTGAATGAAGCTGGTCGATCCAAGCTTTCAGGCCCTCCCCGCTCTACCCTCTGAGTGCATTATATAGAGACTAGCGAGAACCGTCAATCCGCACTCTCTTCCAATATAAGATGAGCCTGGGTCGCCAAGAAAATACGGTACGCTCTGCTGGCTATCACAGATAGGGACACAGTCCGTTTAACAAGTCGCTATCTTGTTGACTTTTCTTTGAGCCGTTTTGCCCACTGCTTGCGGAACTTGTTAACCTTGGGGGCAATCACCATCCGGCAGTACGCCTGTTCTGGATGTCGTGAAAAGTATTCACGGTGATAGTCTTCAGCAGGATGGAATTTATCCAGCCGGATAACCTGTGTCACGATTGGGTTCTTCCACAGGTGGCTTCCATTGAGGTCTTTAATGAGTTTTTCAGCGATGTTTTTTTGCTGTTCGTCGTGATAGAAGATGGCCGAACGGTATTGTGTACCTCTATCCGCCCCCTGCTGGTTCAATGTCGTTGGATCGTGGGCTGAGAGGAAAACCTCCAGGATTTCACGGTACGAAATCCTACTGCGATCGAAGGTCACCTGAACGGCCTCGGCATGGCCAGTGTTGCTGGTGCAGACCTCCTGATAGGTAGGATTAACGGTGGTGCCGCCTGTGTAGCCGGAAATCACGTGATCGACACCGTCAACCTCCAGAAAGATCGCTTCAATGCACCAGAAACAACCACCGGCAAGAGTGGCAACTTCTGATGAAGCCTCCTGGTTCATAGCTTATTCTCTGGCACGTATTTCAGTGCCAGGCCGTTTATGCAGTAATGTTTGCCAGTCGGCGGCGAGCCATCATCGAAAACGTGGCCCAAATGAGAGTTACATCGAGCACAGAGCACTTCAGTCCGCACCATCCCAAGACTCATGTCAGGCTGCTCGACAACGTTCAGCGGAGAGATCGGTTGATAGTAACTCGGCCAGCCTGTCCCTGAATCGAACTTGGTGAAGCTGTGAAACAGGCCGATGCCGCAACGCATACACCGGAAAATGCCCACTCCATGGACATCAAATAGACAGGTGCCTGGAGCTTCAGTCCCTTTCCTGGTAGTGATTTCGTACTGCTCTTTGGTCAGCATTGGTTCCCATTCCTTGTCCGACTTCTCGATCTTCTCCAGGACTACAACCTCGTTCTGCCTGGCATCATAGATCTGAACTGTTGTCATACATGCCCCCTCTGTTGAGTCTCCCAGTTCTATTATAACAGAGTGGCCAGCATAGCAAACTCAATGCGCATAGTGAGCGACACTTCTTTAACTCACTTCACTAGTCCCGCAAGCACGTTGCACTACAGAGTTTTAGTTAACAAAACCGAGTTTTGTTTAATAGTACTTATTACAGCCGGAGCTTTATTTTGGGAAATAGCTCAATCCGCCTCATTTCACACAATCTCTGTCGCTTTTAAGAAAATCAGCGTAATCTTGCTTGAGCTGGGGATAGAGTATGGCGCCTTTAAAACTGCGTGGAATGATTCCAAAACGGAGGTGCTCAGGTCGGGCACCTTTTGAAACTCCAGCGGCTGCTTTTGTTAA
>Ga0307376_10002003_pt1 | contig 20637 bp, 20 predicted proteins | sample TR2MG_FD_202536 | JGI IMG/M metagenome (GOLD analysis project Ga0307376, IMG submission 202536) | Soil microbial communities from Risofladan, Vaasa, Finland - TR-2 | ecosystem: Environmental > Terrestrial > Soil > Coastal area > Acid sulfate soil | place: Finland: Risofladan, Vaasa | collected...
CCTCTCGGACCCCGTACTTCATGCGGGTCATCATCTTCGTCAGCACGGGGTAGCAGTCCTTGTTGAAGATGTTGCTCATCTCCCTCATGGAATAGAGGAGCCATTCCCCCACCTCGACCTTGTTGTGCAGGTCGCCCGGACCGATGCCGGACGCTTTGAGCAGAGCCTCCTCGTCCTGCTCGGAGATCCAAGAGTCCAGGACCATGGCGGTCTTCAGTTCCGATAGGAAGTAATCGTAATCCGGGGAATCGAGGTCGGGCACCGGGAACAGCAGCTCCTTCCCCCGTTCCATGACGATCTGGTCCATGGTCTCCCGGTCGTCCCTCCTCAGATATAGGTTCATCATGTCCGGGGTGGCGCACACCGCGTGCATGAACCCCAGGGCACCTTTTTCCGGGGTGTACGAGAGAAGCGCATCGCGCAGCTTGACCGCCGAGACCGGATCTATGTAAAGGTCGGAGAGACGCTTGCCGAAGAACGTCGCCTTGAGGTCGGCCTCCACCTCCTCGGCCAGGAAGTCGATCCCCGGGCAGCGGACCATTCCCTCCTTGAAAAGGTATTGGACGATGCTCTCCACCGCCTCCTCCACACCCTCCTCGCCCCGCTGATGGCAGTAGAACGTGTGGCGCAGGAAGTCTATGATGCCCTTGCGCGTGTTCGTCGTATCGGTGGCGATGAGCGCCAGTATATGACCGCGCAGCACCCGCTCGTTCCCTACCTTGGACTGGACGTCCTCCGGCTCCCCCAACAGATAGTTCTCGAAGAGCATGTGGCTCTGTTCCACCGTCGAGGCGAGCAGCACCGCCTCGCCGTAGGGGTCGTATCGAGGACGACCGGCACGGCCGCACATCTGCTTGACCTCCATGACCGAGATGGGAACGCTCCCGCCTCCCTCGAAGCGGGTCACGTCACGAACGATGACCCGACGAGCCGGCAAGTTAATGCCGGCGGCCAAGGTCGGCGTGGCTATGATGCATTTTATCTTTCCTTCCTTGAAGAAACGTTCGACCGTCCTGCGCTGCTCGTTGCTGAGCGCAGCGGTATGGAAGGCCATGCCGTGGCTCATGCAGTATTTGAGCGAGGAACCGATGGAGGTCTGCTCGTCTCGGAACGCGTCGTCCAGCTGCTCCTTTACCTGAGCGTCTCCCTTTTCCTTGTTCAATTTGGAGAAGCGGGTAGCCAAGGATTCCGTGGAACGACGGGAGTTGACGAAGACCAGCACCTGCCCCCCTTCGTCAATGGTATCCTTGACCAAAGACCAGACGGTATCGCCCAATGGACGTACTGAACGTTTGCTGTTGTCGGTGAAGTTGATGGTGTCGGCCAACAGCACTCCCTCCTTCAGCTTCACCGGGCGCCATTCGCTGGCCACGTGCTCCGCGTCCAACCACTCGGCCATCTCCTTGGAGTTGCCGACAGTGGCCGATAAAGCGATGACCTGCAACTGGGGGTTGAGCAGCCTCAGCTTGGTGAGGGTGATCTCCAACGTCGGACCGCGGTCCGGGTCGTTCATCAGGTGCACCTCGTCGGCGATGACCAAGGATATCGCTTTCACCCAATCAGAGCGGTGACGCATGATGGCGTCGGCCTTCTCCGAGGTGGCGATGAGGATGTCCAAATGTTCGATGCCTTTGTCGACCTCGTCAAAATCCCCGATGGACATGCCGACCTTGATCCCCAGGCGCTCGAAGCGTTTCAGTTCTTCGAACTTCTCCGCGGCCAATGCGCGCAGCGGAACGATGTACATCACCTTGCCGCCGTCGTGAAGCACCCGCTTGACCGCTGCCAGATAGGCCACCAATGATTTGCCCGAGGCGGTGGGCACCGCCAATACCAGGTTCTTCCCGGACAGGGCGAAGGGCACGGCCTTCTCCTGTGGAGGATACAGGGTGGTGATCCCTTCCTCCTGCAGGATCTCGATGACCCCTTGCGGCAACGCGGTCTTCCAGTCGCTCATAGGTGGCGAAGGCATTGCTCCGCGGGTTATTACTTTTATCATGACCCTTGGTACAATTTAGGTAGCATTTTCGGTCGATCGAATAGTATGTATTAAAGGGGATGAAAGAGGTAGTTATTTCGTAGGAGGCGTTAATAGCTGGCCATTACCAAACACCGTTTATTGAGAAGAATATCTTTATTTAGTAGGGCTTACATGGGTTCGATTTGAGACAGGTGAATCATGGTTCAAGATGATAAAGAACAGGTAGTGGTGCAACCCGACGTGGAGACCTGGATGGAGACCCAGGATTTCAGCAGCACTGCCGACATCAAGATACCTGAAAAGCTTTCCGACCAGGTCATAGGTCAGGACTCCGCGGTCGAGGTGGTGCGCAAAGCTGCCGAGCAGAAGCGCCACGTCATGCTCATCGGGGACCCAGGCACGGGCAAGTCCATGCTGGCCAAGTCCATGACCGAATACCTGCCCAGGGACGATCTGCAGGACATAATCGCCTACCATAACGAAGAGGACCCCAACGAGCCGAAGATCCGGTCCGTTCCCGCTGGAAAGGGCAAGGAGATCGTGTCCGCTCAGAAGAAAGAGGCAATGGCGCGAAAGTCGCAGAAGTCCTCAATGGTGACAGCGATCATCATGATGGTGGTCGTCCTTACGGTCATACTGTACATACAGCAGCCCGATCCCATGATACTGCTCTTCGGCATCATGGCCGCGGCAATGATATTCTTTGCTACCAGGTATGTAGGCCAGCGCAAAGAGAACTTCATGATCCCCAAACTGATGATCACTCACAAAGAGGGCGATCCCATACCCTTCATCGACGCCACTGGAGCCCATGCTGGCTCACTGCTTGGCGACGTCAAGCACGACCCCTTCCAGAGCGGAGGCCTGGAGACCCCGGCCCACGAACGCTTGGAAGTGGGCGCCATACACAAGGCGTCCAAGGGTGTGCTGTTCATCGACGAGATCAACATGCTGAGGATGGAGTCCCAGCAGTCATTGCTGACCGCGCTCCAAGAGGGCAAGTTCAGCATCACCGGACAGAGCGAGAGGAGCAGCGGCGCCATGGTCAAGTCCGAGGCGGTCCCCTGCGACTTCGTACTGGTGTGCGCCGGTAACATGGATGCCATAAAGGGCATGCACCCCGCGCTCCGTTCCCGCGTCCGCGGTTACGGATACGAGGTGTACATGCGCTCCACCATGGACGATACTCCGGAGAACCGCACCAAGCTCATACGGTTCGTAGCCCAGGAAGTGGTCAAGGACAAGAAGATCCCCCACTTCGACAAGAAGGCGGTCGTGGAGATCATCAAGGAGGCCCAGAGACGTGCCGGAAGGCGCGGACAACTGACCCTGAGGCTCAGGGAGCTTGGCGGTCTGGTGCGCGTGGCCGGTGACATGGCCCAAGAGGAGGGCAGCCCTATCGTTACCCATGAGCACGTGGTCAAGGCCAAGAAGATAGCCCGCTCCCTGGAGCAGCAGATCGTGGACCGCTACATCCAGGCCCGGAAGCAGTACAGGACCTTCGCCGTCGAGGGCGGTGCTGTGGGCGTGGTGAACGGCCTGGCGGCCATGAACTCCGAGTCCAGCATCTCTGAGATGTCTGGGATAGTGCTTCCCATTGTGGCGGAGGTGACCCCGGCCCAGGTCAAGAACGGGGGACAGATCATCGCCACCGGTAAGCTCGGTGAGATCGCCAAGGAGGCGGTGCAGAACGTCTCCGCGCTCATCAAGAAGTATACTGGCGAAGACATCAGCAACCACGATGTGCACGTGCAGTTCATAGGCACCTACGACGGCGTGGAAGGCGATTCCGCCTCCATATCCGTAGCCACGGCGGTCATCTCCGCCCTGGAGGACGTAGCGGTGGACCAAACGGTCGCCATGACCGGTTCCCTGAGCGTCAGGGGGCAGGTGCTGCCGGTCGGCGGCGTCACCGCCAAGATCGAGGCCGCGGCCGAATCGGGCATACTCAAGGTGCTGATCCCCAAGGCCAACATGTACGACGTGGTGCTCGAGGAGCGCTATATCGGCAAGATCGAGATCATACCGGTGAGCAACATGGGAGAGGTGCTCTCCCACGCCCTGATGAGCGGCACCAAGAAGGACGGGCTACTGTCCAAGCTGGCCGCGCTGGTGGAAAAGGGCGGCAGCGTGCTGAAACCGACGGTGATCAAGCCGGTCACACCCTAAACCCCTTTCACTTACTCTTTTCACTTTTATTCATTTCCCGATGGCAATGGTTTTATCATGACAACCGGATAAGCGCAGCGTCATGAGCGACTCCGAACGCGTGGACTGTTTGCTGATCGGCCGCTTCCAACCCTTTCATCTAGGGCATCTGGAAGTGGTGCGAAAGATAGCCAAGGAATGCGACGAGCTGATAATCGGAATTGGCAGCGCGCAGTTATCTCACACCTTCGAGAACCCCTTCACCGCCGGCGAGCGCCATCTCATGATATCCCGGGCCCTGCGTGAAGAGGGCATAAAGGATTACTTCCTGGTGCCGATAGTGGACATCAACCAGTATGGCATCTGGGTATCGCATGTGCGCTCCATGGTGCCGCCCTTCCAACGGGTGTATACCAACAATCCATTGACCAAAAGGTTGTTCTCCGAGGCCGGTTACGAAGTGTCCGCGTCCCCTCTGTTCAACCGCTCTCATTACTCCGGCACGGAGATACGAAATAGGATGGTGGCCGGGGACGACTGGCGCCGCTTCGTACCGCGGGCGGTGGCCGAGGTCATCGATTCCATCGATGGCGTCAAGCGCATCAGGGAGCTGATGGCCCAGGGGGAATGGGATGCCGGGGATTGAGCTCCTAAACGCCCTTCGACAGAAACGGTTGACCATCGCCGTGGCGGAATCCTGTACCGGCGGTCGCATCTGCGACAAGCTGACCAATGTCCCAGGTTCCTCGGACGTTTTCCTGGGCGGGGTCGTCGCCTACAGCAACGATTCCAAGGTCAAGTTGTTGTACGTCTCCCTGGAGGTGCTAGGAACGTACGGTGCGGTCAGCTCGGTGTGCGCCGCGGCGATGGCCGCAGGAGTGCGCAAGGCCTTCGGGGCGGATGTAGGCATATCCGTCACCGGGATAGCTGGCCCAGGGGGCGCAAGCGAGACCAAACCGGTGGGATTGGTGTTCATCGGCCTAGATTACAAAGGCAAGAGGGAAACGTTCCGTATCGATAATGACGGAGATCGGGAGCGGATCAAGGAGGAGGCGTCCGACCTTGCTTTGAAACTGGCATTGGACCTGATGCTATCGTCCGATCTATAAAAATGAAGGGAATATTCTATATATCCAAAATAAATTTGATTGCTGAACAGAGACTGAATTTCATCGAGCTCATGTTCTATCTATCAATTTCGGGGAGTTAGGGTAATGAAGGTCATCAATGGTCAGAAATGTATCGTCATATCGTTGATATTGATGGTCGTCCTGGTATCCACAGCTTATCTGGCTGCCGGAGCGCTGAACGACAAATTGGTACCAGATGTGGATGAGCCAGTGATCATGGCCACCATCACCTTCGAGCAGGTGAACACCAATGGCCTGGGCGGGACCGATGAGCACCCCAGCCTCACGAACAACGTGATAAACGGGATCGAGTACGACACCGGCATCAGGATGCGGGGATTGATGGACGAGGAGAGAGCGGTCCTCAAGTTCTACGTAACCCAACCAGGGATATCCATCGAAAACGCGGAAGCCTACTATTTCGACTGGATCAGCCTAACATGGAACCCCATCACTTTCATCGATCAAGGTGATACCCTGGTAGGGGCGGTAGGACCGGTGGGCGGGCAGGAGATATTCGAAGGCTTCAACCAGCTCAATCTGATCATCATCAGCTTCAGCGGGAGCGACAGCATCACCTTCGGGGGCTATGTAGAACCGGCGGTGTGAACGGGATCGGCCGGTGTTCTTCAGTTCGGTGCATCAAAATTCCGTTTCTCGGAATACCTGAAAAATATTTATTAATAATTTATCATATTTATTTAAATCGTTGAATGCACGGTCAGGTTCTGCAAAACTCTATATTCGCTCATCCCGATAACTGCCAGGTCAGGTGTGGGAATGGATGGCACGGTCAAGAGGATCCCCAGCGGTGTCGCTGATTTTGATAGTATAATCAAGGGCGGGATACCGGCCGGTTCCGTTATTCTGCTCATGGGAGATCTAGGTGCGGGTCAGCAGGAATATGCGCTGACCTCCGCCTCGAAGTTATCTCTCGTTCGAGAGAACCCCAATACAATGGATTATTATCTGGGTCAACGGGTTGGCCAGCGTATCCTGCCGAAGAAGATATGCTATGTCACTTTCGCTCGATCCAAGGAGGACATCCTGCAGGAGATCAAGACCTCCTTCAATCAGGACTTCTACGGGGCGTTCGAAAGGAACGTCGTCTTCAAGGACTTCTCCAAACAGTACTTCCGTAACACTATGGTGCCTAGAAGCTGGACCGGAGATACTTCCAGCGGTCTCTTCTCCGACGACGGGGAACAGAACACCTTGGAGGCTCTGGTCGACTTTTTAGATACCAACGCCCACGACAGCATGGTCATCATCGATTCCTTGACGGACCTGGTGGTCAACACCGGCATAGATGAGATGGACCTGGTGGCGGTCATGCGAGGGATGCAGCGCATGGCGAAACGATGGAAAGGTGTCATCTATATACTGCTCACCAAGGATATCGTGGACAAGCGTAAGGAGAAGCTCATCATGGACTCGGTGGATGGGGCGCTGGTGTTCGAATGGAGCAAGTTCGTGCAATCCTCCCGCCGTCAGAGGTATATGTATGTGGAGAAGTTCATCAGTATATTGCCGCACCTGGACAAGGAACGTATAGCTAGGTTCGCGACCATCGTCACAGCGCAGCACGGACTGGTGGTCATAGACACGGAACGGGTAGGGTGATGGGAATGGATAAGATCAAGACAGGGGTAGACGGGCTGGACGAGATGCTTTTCGGAGGGATACCGAGATCCTCCACGGTAGTGGTGATGGGGTCCTTCGGTACCGGTAAGACGACCCTAGGCCTGCAGTTCTTGAACGAGGGTCTGGCCGTGGGCGAGAAAGGCATATACATCTCACTCGAGGAGGACAAGGAGTCCATACTGGCCGACGCAGAGGCGCACGGTTGGGGCATGCGCGAAAAGATGGACGCCAAACAGCTGGAGATCGTGAAGCTGGAGCCTACGGATGCCAAGGTGACGATTCAGAGGATCAAGAGCGAGCTGCCCGATTTCATCAAAAAGTTCGGGGCCTCCCGCATCGTCGTCGATTCCGTTTCCTTGCTCAACATGCTATTCGACAACGATCACGACCGGCGGACGAACCTCTTCAACCTGGCACAGATGATCAAGAAGACCGGTGCCACGCTCATCCTCACCGCGGAGGTCAAGGACGATAACCCCTTCGCTTCAAGGGACGGGCTCATCGAATACGTGGCCGACGGGGTGATATCCCTGCGGTACATCGAGCTCACTGACCGCAACGAACTGATGCTGTCCTTGCGCATAATCAAGATGCGACGGACGGACCATTCCAGGAAGATCACTCCCTACTCCATTACCAGCAAGGGTTTGGAAGTGCATGCCGGTTCGGAGTTCTAGGTAAGATTTATCCTTATTACTGTGTTCCGTGTATGATGAAGCTCTTCCGCGTGGGCAAGGTCAAGAAGGTCTTCGAGGTCGACGAGAGCACTCTGGAGTTCCAGTTCACCAACAACATCTCGGTGTTTGACAAGATCATTCCGACCGAGATCCCCTACAAGGGTGAGGTGCTATGCAGAACCTCCGCATACTGGTTCAAGCTACTGGCTGAGCACGGCATCCGTTCGGATTTCGTCAAGCTCACCGGAAATGACCGCATGCTGGTGAAGCGCGTCAACGTCATTCCCGATTATTCTAAACTGAACAGCAAGACCACCAACTACCTCATCCCTCTGGAGTTCATCTGCCGCCATTACAACGCTGGCTCCCTGAACGACCGGGTGAAGGAAGGCAAGATCACCGTGGAACAGCTGGGATTCCCCAAGGGGCACCAGTTGAAGTACGGTGAGAAGCTGCCGAAGATGTTCTTCGAGGCGACGACGAAGTTGGAGGAGACCGACCGGAATCTGGACGACGCGGAGGCGAAGCGCATCTCCGGTCTGAGCGAGAAGGAGTACGATCAGGTCTTCGAGACCATATCCAAGATCGACGGGCTCATCGCTGAGCGCGCCGAAAAGGCCGGGCTCATCCACGTGGACGGCAAGAAGGAGTTCGCCTACGATGAAGAACGCCGACTGATGATCGTGGACACCTTCGGCACGTTGGACGAGGACCGCTGGTGGGACGCCGCCGAGTATGGGAAGGGTAACTGTGTGGAGCTGAGCAAGGAGATGGTCAGGCAGCACTACCGCGATACCGGGTATCATGAGGAGCTGTACAAAGCGAGGAAGGAGCACCGCCCTGAGCCGGACATACCGGCCTTACCGAAGGACGTGGTGGAGAAGGTCAGCAGGCTCTACATCGACATGTACGAGAGGATGACCGGGGAGAAGTTCTAAACTCTTTCCCTATCGATAATTTCCCTTTTAATAAAAGAACGGGCGGCCTCGTGGCCGCCATCCAGGTGGATGGCTGCTATCAACGATTCCATGGCATCGGCTACGATGTATTTAGCCGCCCCCTCGGTATTTTTTTGAATGGAACTACCGATCTCCACGAACCCCCTCAGTCCTATTTCGGAACCGATCTCGTTCAACCTATCGTTCGACACCATCTCCGCCCTTCTGGTCGAAAGTTCTTTCTTGTCCGCTTCTGGGAATCGTTGGAACAGATCGTCCATGACCACGAAGCCCAGTATGGAATCCCCCAGGACCTCCAATCTGCAATTCGTGCGGACGGACGCCCCTCTCTCGATCTTCATCGAGCGATGGGTCAGGGACTCCTGGAGCAATGAAAGGTCATTGAAATGATAGGAGATGATATCCTGAAGTTCCTTCAATTGCATCAAACGCTCTTCAGATATGCATTCCGAGCTCCGCGACCGGAGCCAGAACTGGGGGTGAAAGATATTGGTAAGAAATTTACGGAGCGTCATTACAAAGCCTTATTCAAAGGCCACCATGACCAATTTCTTGCCTTCGGCGCAGTCGAGGTCGCCCAGTATCCTGGCGATACGAGCCTTGCGACCCTTGTCGATGCCTAGCGGATGGCAGAGGCGGTAATGTTCGCAGCCGAGGTGATCGCACTTGATCACCTCATAGGTGATGGTCGTCCCCTCCAACGCGCCCTTCTTGCTCACCGCGCCTTCCATCTTCTCCTTCTCCACCCTGACGACGCGGACACCATCCTCATGCACCTTGCAATCGTGCTTGACGTCCCGCACCTCCACGATGCGGTACAAGCATCCGGTATCCAGGTTGAAGCATACCCCCTTGAGCTTGCACTCCTTGCACTCCGTCAACGGCCCCAGGTAGACGAACTGCCCACCTACCCTGGCCTGTCTCTCCCCTATTACAGTGATCATGTCCGACGAGCCTCCTTCAGATGACTCTGGTGATAGTGGCTATGCGCTCGGCCGCTTCGGGGGTCAATCCCAGACCCAATATGGTGAAGCGGTCCTTGCGGATCAGGTGTGCGGTCACCAATGCCTCGATCACCTGCTCCCTGGTGATCCCCAGCTCCTTGGCCGAAGTGGGGGCACCTATCTTCATCAAAGCCTCACGTATGCGCATCCAGTCGCCTCCGTGAAGGTACATCATCATTATGCTGCCGACCCCGCACTGCTCTCCATGCAGCGCTTTGCCCGGAGCTATCATGTCCAGAGCATGCGAGAACATATGTTCGCTCCCGCTCGTTGGCCGGGACGAACCGGCCACGCTCATGCTTATCCCGGAGATGATGATGGGGCGTATGGAGATCCAGACGCTCTCCTCCAAGTTCGGTCTTATGAGATCGGCGTTCTCAATTATGGTCTGCGCGGTGTAGTCGGCCAATGCGTATGCCGAACGAGAGAACTCCTCGTTGCGCAGCCTGCGGGCGAACTCCCAGTCCATCAGGGCGGTGGCGTTGCTGATGACGTCGGCGCACCCTGCGGCCAATAATCGGTATGGTGATTTAGCGATGATCCCAGTGTCGGCGATGACGGCCAAAGGAACCTTTGCCTCGTGCGAGATGGGACCGCTTCCGCTTTTAATGCTGGCGCGTCCGGAGGCGATGCCGTCGTGCGACGCCGATGTGGGTATGGAAAGGAACTCCTTGGACATGTTCATGGCGGCCATCTTGGCCAGATCGATCTTCGAGCCGCCTCCGACCCCTAGTAGAAAGTCGATCCTGCATTCCCTGGCGGCGATCTCCACCTTCTGCAGGTTCTCTTCGGTGGCCTCCCCGACCTTGATGGTCTGTACCTCGTAACCGGCGCTCTTCAGTCCCTCTTCGATGGTGCTCCCGGCCACCTTCATGGTCTTTTCACCGGTGACGATGAGGGCGGTGCCGCTCAATCCGAAGTTCCGGCAAGAATCTGGAACTGTGCCTATGACATCGTGACCCGCTAGGACCTGCCTTGGGAAAAGCATCGAGCGAGCCTTGGTAAAATCTCCATCCTCCAATCCAAGCACCCTGGTATTCCCTACTATCTCGGTCTTTCTTTTTCAAGTTATCGGTTTATTGCGGTTGTTGTATCATGCTGGGTGGGGGTTATTTTCCGCGTAACCGCCGCAAAGCCTCACGGAATCCCGCCCCCCCGTTAAGGTGACCATCCCAAATTTCGAGCAGTACCGGCAATCCCCGCAGGTAGGACATGAACCCCATGTCCATCTCGCCCTCGCCGATCATGATACCTTCGATATCCGGCCGTTTGGCGTCGGACAGATGTACGTGCTTGACCGCCTCTCCCAGCTCCCGGAACATCGCGAGGACGTTCTCGTTCCCGTTCTCCACTACCCCCAGATAGGCATGGGAGACATCAATGGTGAAACCGGCCACCAGGTCTTCTACCTCCCTCATCTCCGATGGGACGTGCATCAGGTTGGAGTGCATCTTCCGTCCTCGGTGATGGTAATGCAAAGGCATGTTCTCCAACCACAGGTAATCGTCCAGAAGGTCCAGGGACGATCTCAGATTGGAAGTGATGGCAATGGTGTCACCTACGGGGGATTCGCTCACCCCTCCAGGATGCACTACCACTGGCCGAGCGGTGTCCCTGCCGGCCCGGGCAATTTCCCGGATGCGCCGCACGCTCTCCTCCCGATACCTATGATCGGCAGAGCTGAGGTCGATCAAACGGCCGTCAGGCAGCTCTTCCGGGGCGTGCAGTATCAGCTCGCCATCGAAATCATCGCAGAACCTGGCCACTTCGGCAAGGTCGTCATTAGGGAGCACTAGCAGCTCCAAAAAATCCAACTGTAATGCTGAAATGACCCGGTGATCGCGCAGGGTGGCCATGGCTCCCAGGCGCATGGGGGAGTACATGATCGGAGAACGGAAGGAATGTAGATAAAAGGAGCGAATAAGAGAAAAAGAGGCTCGCCAAGGATGCAAGGTGGAATATTACTATTCTATAGGAGGAGAATAGCGGGGGTCCTTGTCCGAGCGCTCTCTAGGGGTAGAAATTATTTTTTAATATTTAATCGTAATGATTCGTTTAGGCATTATTTAGGTTCATTAGTATTCATTTCAATAAATTGAATATCATCTTTGCTGGACATTTTAAAGTATCATTGATCATGCGGTATTAAAATGACTATTTTTTTAATAAATATATTCGTATCGTACATACTACCAATAACACACCGATCCGATGGTATCATCCTCAATTGCTGACATTTATGGGCAAGGATTCTTTTATCAACATACTATTGCGTACCAGGGTTGGAAGAAGAGGTGCCTTAGTTCATATGAGCGCGATCGAAAGTAAAGATGGTCTGGGGGACATGGTCGGACGCACGATTATCTGCACCTTGGACCGCGTGGGTCACTTGAAATATTACAACCGGACCATCGAAGCTCTGCTAGGAACTGACGAATCACGTCTCCTGGGTATATCCTTTGCCTCCCTGCTTCAGAACGATTCCTCCAAGGATGTGGATCAGGCGATCCAGGAATGTCTCGAGGGCAGGAGCTCCCGGGAAAGGCTGATAATGGAACTTGGCCAAGCTCAGTTCTCCATCTCCATGACGCCGGTGAAGGAGAGAGAAGAGGTAGTGGGCGTTAGCCTGATCGGTTTCATCGTGGGCGATGACCGACGGGAGATCACCTTGGAAATGGTCCTGGAGGTATTGCAGGACCACGACCTGTTAGTGCTGGTATATTCCCGCGACGGAGATATTCGCGGTAGCAACTCCCCGCTCCAAAGATTGCTGGAGATCGATCGCGATACCCTCATGAACCAGGATCTGGCTTTCATACTTCATGGTGAGGAAGATGATCGCCGGAAATGGGCGAAGACCCTGGTCCAGCCGGAACTGCCCTCGTTCATTACGCTTCCGATGAAGATGCACGGCCGACCAGCGAAGCTGACATGGTCCCTTCATCCCTTCCGGTCCGAGGAAACGGACATGGTGCTGGCCGTGGCAGATCCTCCGTTGATCCACAGTGGCCTGGGATCCTCTGAGAACGAATCCCTGTTGTTCCTGGCAAAAACGTCCTCGGACCTAATTGCCGATGTCAACCCCCAAGAGACCCTGCAGAACGAGTTGGACAACCTGCTTTGCCGAGAAGGTCTTGACTTCGCAGTGCTCCGTCTCCTGGGTTGGGACGGGCGCCCGCAACTGTTCTGCTCCGGCATCGACTTCAAAAAGGCAAGACAGCTCTTCGAGACGGAGGTTGGGAGTTCAACATTGGGGGTCAAGATGTCCAAGGGGGAAAGCTGCATCTTTTCCGCCATGAACGGGGACCTGATCGGTGACATCACCTCCCTGGGATTCCAATCATTGGTTTGTCTGCCACTGAAGTTCCGTGGTGACTTTGTAGGGGCCGGCCTGTTCGGTAAGAACAGTCCCATGGAGGACCTGGAAACGAGAAAGCTGACCCTGCAGGTGTTCTCCAACCAGATAGCGATGGTCTATTTCTACTCCGTTCTGAACCAGCATTACCTGCGTTTCGTGACGGAGTTCCAGATAATGTTCGAGATATCCAGGCTGGTATCCAGCACCCTGGATTACCGAGAGGTGCTGAACATCATCCTTTCCAAGGCCAGGGAGTTGGTGCAGTCGGACAACTGCATCATCTATGGTTACGATCGGGGCGGAACCCGTCTGATACCCTTGTCCTTCCTGAGCAAGTACGAATTGGACTCTGATGCCCTGGCGATCGATGTGGGGGAAGGGATCACCGGAGAGGTCGCCCGTACCGGCCAAGGCATTCTGGTGGAGAGGGCCGACCTGGACGAGAGGGCCAAGCAGGTAGATGGCACTCCGGATGAGCCCTCCACACTGATCAGCGTCCCGCTGAAGATCGGGGACGATATGATGGGGGTAATGACCCTGGAGAAGGTGCCTGGAAAACCGTTCACCGAGGGCGATTATCGCCTCATGGAGCTCTTCTCAGTGCATGCGGCCATGGCATTGAAGAACTCCGGTCGCTTCCAGGACATCAAGTCCAAGGTGTCTACGCAGAAGATATACAACATCCTGCTGACCCACGATGTCGCCAACTACAACGTGCCGATACATGGTTTCCTGGAGATGCTCATCAAGGACCCGAAGCTAGACGAGAGGCAGCGCCGTTATGTGAAGAGCGCCCTTGCCCAGTCACAGAACATCTCCAACCTCATTACCGATGTGCGCAAGCTATGGAACATCCTGGAATCAGACAATACCGTGGAGCTGATACCTGTGGACATCCTGCCACTGCTGCACGACATCGTAAAGGAGATCAAGACCTCGTACCTCTACTCGGACATCCCCCTGGAAATAAAGTACCCGGAGGGCAGCGCCATGGTACGGGCCGATTCGCTGGTCAGGGACGCGTTCTATAACATCATAAACAACTCGGCGAAGTACGGCGACCAGAAGAAGGTGGAAGTGGTCGTACGGCCGGAGAAGGTCGGAGAGGACCATTTCTGGAGGGTGGAGGTGCGTGATCAGGGGAAGGGCATCACGGATGAACGAAAGATCCAACTGTTCCATAGGTTCGAGAACCTAGACACTAGCATGGCCGCGGAAAGCCACGGGCTGGGTCTCTCCGTGGTCAAGGCCCTGGTCGATCGCTATCAAGGAAAGGTATGGGTGGAGGACCGCATTCAGGGAGATCATACCAAAGGCTCGGTCTTCGTGATAATGCTGCCAAAAGCTCAATAATACTATATGGTAGAATAATAATAAAGCGAGGGTAATAAGATGGGTGGAAAGATCAAACTCTCGGTGCTCATGGTCGAGGACAACATCGACCATGTTGACCTTTGTCGGGAGCATATGCCCCCGGAAGAGTTCGACCTGTTCGTCGCTCATAACGGTGCCGAATGCCTCGCCGCCATCAAAAGCCGCCCCTACGACGTGGTCCTCCTGGACTATTATCTTCCCGATACCAATGGCATGGACCTTCTCCCTCGCGTCAGGGAGTTCCAACCCAACGCGTACATACTTTTCGTAACCGCTTTGGAGGACCCCGACCTAAGCTACCAGGCGTTGCGCGCCGGCGCATCCGATTACGTGGTCAAGGGTTTCGGGTACTTCCGAACCCTGCGCGATCGCATACGGGAATCGATGGAGGAATAAGGGTGCTGGTGCTGGGCCTTAACGGTAGCCCGCGCCATCCTGGCAATACCGAAATACTTTTGAACGAGGCGCTGAAGGGAACAGGAAAAGACGCCCAAATAGTACGTTTTGATCTGGCATTCATGGATGTGGCGCCTTGCCATGCCTGTGAGGACTGCTTCAAGGACGGGGAGTGCGTGCTCAACGATGGGATGGGCAAGCTCTACGACCTGCTGGAAAAGGCCGATGTGATCATCGTTGCATCACCCATATACTTCTCTGGAATGAGCGCACAGACAAAATGCGTGGTCGATCGTTGCCAGGCGCTATGGGCCCGCCGTCATATTTTGAAGTTGAACAGGCGCCCGGGCGTCGGCGGCATCATCCTGGCCGCGGCGCAGCCCCAGGCCAAGTTCGACAACGCCCTCTCGGAGCTGAGGGCGTTCCTCATCGGTATCGGTGTCCGACCAGCCGGTTCGATCACGGTGGGTGGTCTGGAACGCAGGGGGGCTGTCACTGAGCGACCAGAAGCGTTATCCCAGGCCTTCTCTCTGGGACAGGAGCTGGTCCGGTCGTTCAATTCTCCCGGTCCATGACCTGGATGCTTCTCCTGAGCCAGCCGAACATGCCGATCACCAGCACGAATGCGGCTATGAGGCCGATTATCGGGACCAGGACGTCATCAAAGACCTCCTCGGCCACGGCGAAACCGTTGAAGATGCCATGAAGCAGGACCGCCGCCAGGAAGTAAGGGATCCAGCTGGCCTTTATTCCCCGGGCGCCCAACAGATGCTTTCGGGCTATGCCGAAACCAAGCACACCAGAGGCGGTGGCGTGCAATAACGTGGACGTCAAGGCCCTCAAAGTGGCGCTGGCCACTAAGACATCGATCCCCGAGATAAGGGAGCTGCTGTTGTAGAAGATGTTCTCCACCGCGGCGAACCCCAGTCCGGCCGCGGCGCCGTATATCAGACCGTCCTCCGGTTCCCGGATCCAATTCCGTGTTGCCAGCACACCCCATCCTTTGGCCCATTCTTCCACAAAAGGGGCGACGACCACTGCCAGGACCACTATCTCCAAGGAGGGGTCGTACGGTCCGAAGTTCCAGAACCCCTCGGAGAATATCGAACCCGGGGCGCGAATGACCTCAATGGCCAAGCTCTCCAGCAGTACCGACGCTAAGATGGATATCGTGGCACCGAAGAAGAACACCGAGAGCACGTGTCCCCAACGTTCCCGGTTATAGATCTCAGAGTTCCTGATCCAGACCAGGTAGATCAGGGAAGGCACGATGGCTGAAAGCAGGACCGCTGTCAATTCCCAAAGTTCCATTGCTCACCTGCCACATCTATTCCCTTCCAGGGGATATCAATGTGCCGATTGGGCTCTCAGGTTGAGGGCCCTTTCGCCGCATAGGTTCGGGTATAATATTCCCGAAAATCACCGTTCTTTATGGGCTTCCACCATTCAGGATGGTCCTTGTACCACCGTATCGTTTGACGCAGGGCCGGATCGAACTCCTGCCGGGGCCTCCAGGAAGTGGTCTTCTCCAGTTTCCCCGCATCCACGGCATGCCTGGCCACATGGCCTTTGCGATCGTCCACGAACGTCAAGGCGTCCTCGTCCATACCAAGTTCGTCCAGTATGACGGCGGCGATCTGCAGCACGCTCTTCTCCTCCAGCGTTCCTACGTTGAATATCTCGCCCTCTTGCCCTTTCGACGACAGCAGCGTGTCCACCGCCCGGCAGTGGTCCTCCACGTGTATCCAATCGCGGGTGTTGCGGCCATGGCCATAGACGGGTAATTTCTTCCCTTCAAGAGCGTTGGTGACAAAAAGCGGTATCAACTTCTCCGGGTACTGGTACGGACCGTAGTTGTTGGAGCAGCGGGTGATGATTACCGGCAGTCCGAAGGTGGCGTAGTACGAATAGGCCAGCCGATCGGCCCCGGCCTTGCTCGCGGCGTAGGGTGACTTGGGAAATAATCCATCGGTCTCCAGGGACGGGTGGTCCACCGCCTCGCCATAGACCTCGTCGGTGGAGATGTGAATGAACTTATCCACATCGTGTCGGAGTGCCGCATCCAGCAGAGTGTAGGTTCCGAAGACGTCGGTGGTGACGAAGGAGCCCGCGTCCTGTATGGAGCGGTCCACGTGCGTCTCGGCGGCGAAATGCACCACCTGATCCACGTCCGCCATCAGGCCGTCGACCAGTTCAGCGTCGCATATGTCCCCGTGAACGAAGGTCATCCGCTCCTTCACGTCCTCGAGGTTGGCCGGGTTGCCGGCATAGGTGAGCTTGTCAAGATTGACGATCTCCATGTCGGAGTGTACCTTCAGCATGTGGCGCACGAAATTGCTGCCGATGAAGCCCATGCCTCCGGTCACCAGTACTCTCTTGCCCATGACAACGAAGAAAGCCCAACCAAATAATAATCTTTGTTTTCAGCCTGTTCAAGCGTCTAGGGCGTAGCCCTTGGGACTTTCCCGCTTGACCGTTGCCGGCACCGGGCTCTCTTTCTCATCGGGCCTATCGGAAGCCATGAGGTCCCGCACTACCGGGGTGAACGGGTCCAGAAGACCGCCTATCGCTCCCATCTCCTTCAATCTCTCAAGGTCCGATTCTCGTACTCCACCGCCGATCAGGACCTCGATCTTCCGGGATATCGCTTCCTCGGCCATGCCCTCGTTGAACCCTTTCTTAGAACCCAGCTGTCGGAGGTCCAGCACCGCCGATCGGTCAAAGCCCAGGTCAAATAGCAGATCCAGCGATTCAGTCAGTGAAGCTGGGCCGAAATGCTTAGAGCCCCAGCGCACCTCACCGTCATAGTAGAGGAGGGGAATGCTCTGATCCGACAGTTCGATGATCTCCTCCAATAGGCCCAGGGATCGGCAGGTCATGCTGCCGATCAGAACGTTCTGCGATCCGAGGGTGAAGGCATCGAAGATGTCATGCACCTCCCTCACTCCCATCTCCAACCAGATGGAGTACTTTCTTTTCATCAGAGTTTTAAGAGCATCGAAGTTAGGACGGGAATGCTGCATCCCAGCCAGGTCCATTATCAAAACGTCCTTTGCACCGTAGCGCTTAGACCCGACCGCCTTCCAGTAGGCTTCGAAGGGAACTCCTCCAGGAAGGATGTTCCATCCGTTCTGCCATTCAAGCTCCACCACCTTGGCCACCTGTACCAGTGGAACGTCTATGATGGGCAGGCTGAAAAGGCTCCACGTGTCCACTGGAACGATGGGGATATGCAGAAAGTCCCTCACTTCCGTCTCGGTCTTGGCGACGAAGTCCTGTCGCTCCTCCTCACCACTGAAGTCCAAGGGGACCAGGGAACGTCCGCAGTCCAGGCAGATGGAGCGGCCGCTATTATTGTCCACGCCGGCCATGGGCCCGCCGACGATCACTTCTGGAACGACGCGGCGTGAGCCGCAGTACTGACATGCCACCACTCTTTCCGTCATCTCAATCCGCGGGGAATATGAACTCTTCCAGTTCTACGAGCGATTCCTGGGCGTAGAAGCTGTCCTCCACGTTCACGCTGTTCTTCATTCCCGGGACGATGACGGTCTTGACCTCATCGAACCCCAGGTCCTGCTTCAGGAGCTTGCTGAACCTCCCGTGCATATAGCCATAGATCATGTGTCCGTCCATCAGACCGCAGGTGAAGAGCGCCACGGCCCTTTTTCCAGGTCGAATGCGCTTCTTCGCCATCAGGTAATAGAGACGGTCGACGAAGCATTTGGTCAGGCCGGTCTCCACGCCCATATAGATGGGTGAACCGATGATGAACACGTCCGCCTCCTGTAATAGGGTATAGGCCTCGTTCATGTCATCGTCCTTGCTGCATTTGTCCTCACTATCGCAGAGATAACAACCATCACAGTCCTGGACGTTCTTATCCACGATCTCGAAGTAGGTGACATCGGCCCCTCTAGCCTTGGCTTTTTGCGCTAATGCCTTCAGCATTGTGCCAGTATTCCCCATGGAACGGGGACTGCCGTTAACGAATACGATCTTCATTCTACCCTCCGGGGTTGATGGCCTATGATGGTCATAATCTTTCCTTCGATCGTTGCGGCCGAACCCCATGACGGGACGAGGGACCAATATCGCCGCTCGAACCGATCGGGGCGAACGACCCGCCATTTACATAGACTTGCTCGACGGTCATCTCCACGGGAACGATGAGAACGGGGATTCACCCCATCTTCACATCCCAATCATAAGGTATCTCCGGGGTGTCGTACGGCAAACGGTACTCGTCCGGATCTTTGTAATCGTACAGCTTCGTAGGCATGTTGACTATGAGCGCCTCGGTGCCGCCGATGCCCTTGAAGCCGTGGTAGACCAGCTTGGGTATCTTAAGCAGCATGAAATTGCGCTCTCCCATGAAGAACTCGTTGATCTTCCCTTTGGTGGAGGAATCATCCCGGGGATCGTACAGAACGACCTTGGCCATGCCCTTCAGGCAAATGAAGTGGTCATCTTGCAGTTTATGGTAATGCCATCCTTTGACCACGTCCGGATAGCAGGCTGTGACGTAAAGCTGTCCGAACGATTCATACTCTTCCCAGTCGCTGCGGAACATCTCCATGAGCCATCCCCGTTCGTCTGGGACGGGGTTCAGCTTGCGCACCTTGACCCCTTCTATCAAACCTTTCATCATTATCCAAGGTATATTTTTACTCCAGCTTATTAAATGAATCCCCGAAAAAATATCGTAAAATCTTATTTAACCCATCGGGATATGGGTATCATGAATAGGGTGTTGGTCGTTGGCGCAGCCGGATTGCTGGGTCAGTACCTCATGAAGGCCGGGAAGGAGATGGGCCTTAAAATGTCCGGTACGTACAACAGCGTCGTCCCGACGGACACCAATGAAATGCTGCATATGGATATCACCGACCGGGGTCGGGTCGCTGAGGTCATCGAAGGTTCTCGACCGGAACTGCTGGTGCTGTCCGCAGCAATGACCAACGTTGACCAGTGCGAGAGAGAGCCGGCCAAGGCGTACGCGGTCAACATGGAAGGGGCGTTCAACGTGGCCGCCGAGTGCAAGAAGGCGGGCGTCAAACTGGTCTACATATCCACCGATTACGTCTTTAACGGTTTGAAAGGAAGTCACTATTACGAGTTCGAAAATCCCGATCCCCTGGGCATCTACGCCCAGAGCAAGTTGGAGGGCGAGAGGGTGACACTGGACGCTTCGAGGTCCAATCTCGTATGCCGGGTTTCCGTGGTCTACGGCTGGAACCGTGAAGGGGGCAAGCAAAACTTCGTCACCTGGGTGATCGACTCGCTCCAGAAGGGACAAGGGGTACGGCTATACAGCGACCAGTATGTCTCCCCCACATACGCTCCCGATGCGGCGAAGGTCATCCTGGAGCTGGCGGTCAAAGGCGCCCATGGAACGTACCACACCAGCGGCCCGGATTGCCTGAGCCGGTATGAGATAGGTGTAAAGGTGGCGGAGACCTTTTCTCTGGACCAGGGATTGATATCTCCGGTCCTCACTGAGGAGATGCCATTGATGGCCGCTAGACCGCCTCGGTCCTGTCTTTCCGTAGACCAGGCCGAGGCCGAGCTGGACCGGTCCATGGTCAACATGTCCCAGGGATTGACGATGATGAGGAGCGATAGACCATGAAAGGACTGATACTGGCCGGGGGCAGCGGAACAAGGTTGAGACCGTTGACCCATACCGGCCCCAAGCAATTGATCCCCATTGCCAACAAACCGAACATACTCTACTGCCTGGAGGACCTGCGGGACTCCGGGGTCATCGATATAGGCATCATCCTAGGCAATAATATGCCTGAGAAGGTGAGGGAGATGTTGGGGGACGGTTCGTCCTTCGGTGTCAAGATCACCTACATAGTCCAAGGTGAACCGCGAGGCATCGCCCACGCGGTAGGCTGCGCCGAGGAGTTCATGAACGGAGAACCGTTCGTGGTCTATCTGGGAGACAACATCCTCAAGGG
>Ga0307376_10002004_pt1 | contig 20637 bp, 14 predicted proteins | sample TR2MG_FD_202536 | JGI IMG/M metagenome (GOLD analysis project Ga0307376, IMG submission 202536) | Soil microbial communities from Risofladan, Vaasa, Finland - TR-2 | ecosystem: Environmental > Terrestrial > Soil > Coastal area > Acid sulfate soil | place: Finland: Risofladan, Vaasa | collected...
GCAATAATTCCTCTTGCTTCAATTCTGTAAGCAGTTTTAACTGCAACCTTCGCTAGGTAAGCTGAAACTTCGCCAGTTACATTAAGGTAAGGAATATCCAGAAATTTCTCCTTATTTTTCTCTACCTCCAGAGCCACCTTGGTCATTGTTTTTACAGCTTCAACAGGATACTTTCCTTTTGCTGTTTCTCCGCTAAGCATCAGAGCATCAGTCTGAGAATAAATTGCACTGGCAATATCGCTTACTTCTGACCGGCTTGGTCTGGGACTGGTTATCATTGTATGGAGCATCTGAGTTGCAATAATAACAGGTTTCCTGCTAACAATACATTTTGTAATTATCATTTTTTGGATACCTGGAATCTTTTCATAAGGAATCTCAATGGCAAGATCTCCTCTTGCAACCATAATACCATATACATTTTCAAGTATATCATCTAAGTTATCAACGCCTTCCTTATTTTCTATTTTTGCTATAATCTTAATATCACTATTGAAACTATCAATAACAGCCTGAACATCAAGAATATCCTGCCTGGTCCTTACAAAAGAATGGGCAATAAAATCTACATTATTTTTTGCAGCCATCTCAATAAAAATCTTGTCCTTTTCAGTAATAGAAGGCAGACATATCTTTATCCCAGGAATATTAACGCTTTTCCGGGATCCGAGAATCCCATCATTTTCTATATTACATTCCAATGCATTTCCATCCTTTTTTACTACTTTTAATTCCATGTCACCGTCATCGATCAATATATGCGATCCAAGAGGGACATCTGAAGCAAAAGCCTTATAACTGACATAAATTGCATCATTTGAGCATTTCAATTCGGGATCACCAATAATTTTGATTTTTCCTCCCTTTTTAAGATAAATAGGTTCATCACATAATGTAGTTCGAATTTCAGGTCCCTTTGTATCAATAAGTATTGCAATTTTGTCAGAGATTTCACGGGTATTTTTAATTATGCGAAGAGCTCCTTCAATATCAAGATGTGCCGAGTTAATCCTGATAACATCCATGCCTGACTCATATAGTTCCCTGATGAATCCCGGATCACAATTTTTATCTGAAATTGTGGCAACAATCTTTGTTCTTTTTCTGTTCATTAATTCAATCCCTGTGTAAATTATTTATTTCAATAAGTGCCTCAACAGCAAGCCTGTAACTATCCAGTCCAAAGCCAGAGATACACCCGGCACAACTCCTTCCAATAAGGCTTGTGTGTCGAAAATCCTCACGCGCAGGAATATTTGTAATATGTACCTCAATTACCGGAAGTTTCACTGCTGCAATGGCATCAGTAATTGCAACAGAGGTATGGGTGTAACCACCTGCATTGAGCACTATACCATCTGAAACAACATCTGATTTCTGAATTCCATTTATAATTTCACCTTCAATATTTGACTGGAAATATTCAAAGTTGATATCGGGAAAACGTGATTTTAGCACAGTAAGATAATCTTCAAAAGAAGAATGTCCATATTTTTCTGGTTCTCTCCTGCCAAGAAGATTAAGATTTGGCCCATTAATTATGGTTATTTTCATCTGAACTTAAATATATTATGATAAAAATTATAACCCCCTGGAATTATATTTTAACTAAATGCAAAAGTAGATAAAAAATATTTAAAGAGAAGAACTTATGATGGCTGTCTTACTTTGTGTTACTTTGTAATAAAAATGTATCGAGAGAGTAATCAGCAATATTTAATACATATAGAAACAGCAAATACACTTTAAGGTTTTAACAAAGGCTAAAACTAGGAATAAAATAAGGATAAGAATATGGGTTTCACCTGGAAACAGTCATTCAGAAACTTCGAGACATATCTCAGACTTGAGAAATCATTGTCGGAAAACAGCATAACAGCATATCTGAATGATGTAGTTAAACTTGAAAAATTTTTTACAGAAATTGGAATAAATAAATCTCCTTCCCAGGTAAGCTATTCAGACCTGAAAGCATTTCTGGCCTGGTACGCTACTGATAATAATAATACGAGAACACAGGCCAGGGTTCTTTCGGGAGTCAGAGCTTTCTACAAGTTTCTGCTAATTGAGGGAGAGGTAGAAGAAAGTCCTGCATCACTATTAGAATCTCCGAAGATCGGATTGAAACTGCCTGAAGTGCTTTCAATTAATGAAATTGACAGAATAATTGAGGAGATAGATCTGAGCAAAGCCGAAGGTCACAGGAACAAGGCAATAATTGAGACACTTTATGGATGTGGTTTACGTGTTTCGGAACTTGTTAATCTCCGACTCACTGATATACATTATGGAGAAGGTTATGTTATTGTAACTGGGAAAGGTAATAAACAGAGGCTTGTACCGATCGGCGGGAAGGCACTAAAGGAGATAAGTATTTATAAGAACCTGAGAGACCGGCTTCCACTTATTATTGAAATAAACATCCTTTTTCTCAACCGGCGGGGTTCAAGGCTTACCAGGGCAATGATCTTCACAATAATAAAGGATCTTGCAAAAAAAGCCGGAATTAGAAAAAACATCAGCCCTCATACCTTCAGACACTCTTTCGCTACACATCTGATTGAAGCTGGAGCTGATCTGAGAGCAGTTCAGGAAATGCTTGGACATGAATCTATTCTGACAACAGAGATCTATACCCATATAGACAGAAGTTTTTTACGCGATACTCTCATCATGTTTCATCCAAGAGCATGAATATCGACTAATTGAACAATTTACTTAAAGACTGGTTATATTTGCAGATTCGTTATCGCACCTTTTTATAATATAATAGGATGGAATATATTAGAGAATTTGGGAAAGAGTTACTTTTCATTCTAATGGAAATGTCTCCCTACCTTATGCTTGGTTTCATTTTTGCAGGATTGCTGCACCTTCTCTTTCCCAAACAGAGAGTTAGAAAATATATGGGTCAGAACAATTTCAAATCAATATTTAATGCAGCATTATTTGGTATTCCACTACCACTTTGTTCCTGTGGAGTCATACCAACAGGTATTTCCTTTTATAAACATGGTGCTTCAAAAGCTTCCACAGTCTCATTTCTTATATCCACACCACAGACTGGAATTGACTCAATATTTGTTACCTATTCTATGCTTGGTCTTCCTCTTGCTATTATTAGGCCTATTGTTGCTTTTATAACTGGGTTATTTGGGGGTATGGTTACTAAAAAAATTGATCCTGAAAACGATGAAAGTGTCATTGAGAACAATGATAATAATGAAGAGATTCCATTTGGATTCTTCCCTAAGGTAAAGGAGATGTTCAGATATTCATTTATCGATTTTTTACAGGATATTTCTAACTGGCTTGTAATAGGACTCCTCATAGCTGCATTTATTTCAGTAATTGTTCCAAATGATTTTTTTGCAGATAAAATTCCAAACGATTTTCTTGGTATGTTGGTTATTCTTGTTATCTCAATTCCTGTTTATATTTGTGCAACAGCATCTGTACCTATAGCAGCTGTGCTGATGCTTAAAGGCCTTTCCCCTGGTGCCGCACTGGTTTTATTAATGGCAGGTCCAGCTACTAATGCTGCTACCATTACCATGATAGCAAAAGTTCTTGGGAAAAAGCCTTTAATAGGTTATCTGGGAGCAATAATAAGTGGTGCCTTGCTATCAGGTTTTATCTTAGACTATTTTCTGCCATCAGAATGGTTCAATATTTCCGATCATTTCGGACATATTGGCCACAATCATGAAATGTTACCTGCATGGCTTAAAACAATATCTGCAATATCATTAACACTTCTTATAATTAATGGTTATATTCAGAAATACCTTAATACAAAAAAAATGAGCATATCAGACATTCCACTTTCCGGTTTTTCCACCGAAAAAATCAAAACAATCAATGTTGGAGGTATGACCTGCAATCACTGTAAACAAAATGTTGAAAATAGTGTAAAATCTGCACAGGGAGTTGAAGATGTAAATGTCGACATTACGACAGGAAAGGTAAAAATAACTGGCAATTCTTTCGATTTGGAAAAAATCAAATCTGACATTGAGAGCATTGGTTATAAGATAATTAATGAAGAAAAATAATGACTCAAGTATATATTCAAAGAAGTAATTAATCCAGTACCCTTCCCTTTTCATCCCATTCTGTTTGCCAGTTTTATAATAAAAGTAGAAAACTTGTAGTGTGGCATTTATGAACAATTCCTTCATCCCAATGCAATAATGACTAAAAATTAAGTCCAAAATTTTGGATTGTTAGTCTGAAAACAGATCCCCTGAATTGAGACATTGAAAGCAGATTGGGAAATTATTTATCTATAAGTGCAACCGATTTTTTCACGTTGTAAATTCAAATAAAAATCGTAAATTTGCGGCTTATTTCACAAAATCATACAAAATAACTTATCTCAAATCAATAGAATTATGTCAAAAGTTAAAAGAGTCTATTCATTCGGAAATAAAAATGCAGAAGGTAAAACCGATATGAAAAACCTGCTTGGGGGCAAAGGAGCTAACCTTGCAGAAATGTGCCTGTTAGGGCTACCAGTACCTGCCGGATTCACAATCACAACTGAAGCTTGCAATGAGTATTATAAGAATAATAACACTCTGCCTTCCGAACTGATGCCTGAAGTCTGGACCGCAATGAAGAAGACAGAAGAGGCAATGAAAATGAAGTATGGGGATCCTGAAAATGCACTGCTTGTTTCGTGTCGTTCAGGTGCACGCAGCTCCATGCCTGGAATGATGGACACTGTACTTAATATAGGACTATGCTCAGCAACTATTCCTGGTTTCTTAAAAAAGACCAATAATCCGCGTTTTGTTTGGGATTCGTACCGCCGTCTTATAATGATGTATGCCGATGTAGTAATGGAAAAAGCCGAAGGTATTGATCTGGGAGAAGGAAAAGGAATACGCAAGCAACTTGATGAGAAGCTTGAAGATTTTAAGAAACATAAAGGATATAAATCAGATACTCAAATATCAGCTGATGAGTTAAAGGCGCTTTCTGAGGAATTTAAGAAAATTATAAAAGATGTTCTTGGTAAACCTTTTCCGGATGATGCTAGAGAGCAGCTTGAAGGCAGTATAAAAGCTGTATTTAAAAGCTGGAATGGCAAAAAAGCTGTTTCATACCGCCGTATAGAAGGGATCCCGGATGATTGGGGTACAGCAGTAAACGTTCAGGCTATGGTATTTGGTAATATGGGTGATACATCTGCAACAGGAGTAGCTTTCACCAGGAACCCAGCAACTGGCGATAACCTTTTCTATGGTGAATGGCTTATTAATGCCCAGGGCGAAGATGTTGTTGCTGGAATACGAACTCCCAGTCCGCTAAATGATGATACAAAAAATGAACAGAACCAGCATCTTCACAGTATGCAGGAGTTGATGCCCGGCACCTACAAAGAGCTTGCTGCAATCCGCGATATTCTTGAAAATGCCTTTCATGATATGCTGGATATTGAATTTACAATACAGGAAGGTATTCTGTACATGTTACAGTGCCGCACAGGAAAAAGAACAGGAACAGCTGCACTGAACATGGCAATGGACATGCTTCATGAGAAACTTATTGATGAAAAGACAGTTGTTATGCGTGTCCAACCCGCTCAACTTGATGAACTTCTTCATCCAATATGTGATCCGGCTGCTGAAAAGAAAGTCAAACCTGTAGTTAAAGGCTTACCTGCAGGACCAGGAGCTGCCGTTGGCAAAGTAGTCTTTACTGCAGAAGATGCTGTTGCATGGTTCCGAAAAGGTGAAAAGGTTATTCTTCTCCGTGAAGAAACTAACCCTGAGGATGTTGAAGGGATGCGCGCTGCTACAGGTATTCTTACTGCACGCGGTGGAATGACATCTCATGCAGCTCTCGTAGCTCGCGGATGGGGTAAATGTTGTATAGTCGGCGCAGGCACACTTACTGTTGACGCTAGATCAAAAACAGCTAAAATATCGGGTTCGGACATTATTATTAAAGAAGGTGATGTTCTTACTCTTAATGGGACAAAAGGTAATGTCTATATCGGTGCAATAGAACTTATGGATGCATCAGAAAATCCACGTTTTAAGGAATTTATGTCGATAGTTGACAAATTCCGTAAATTAGGTGTCCGAACCAATGCTGAAACTCCTGAAGATGCAATTATAGCACGTAATTACGGTGCCGAGGGCATTGGTCTTTTCCGTACAGAGCATATGTTTTATGGTATAGGTTCTGAGGAACCTTTATTCCTTCTTCGAAAGATGATTCTCAGTGCTAATGAGATCGAAAGACGAAAAGCGCTCGACCAGCTATTTATATACGTCAAAAAAGACATGAAAGCCACTTTGGCAGCAATGGACGGACTACCTGTAACATTCAGGCTTCTCGATCCTCCACTTCATGAGTTTGTACCACAAAGTCCTGAAAAAATGGAGGAACTGGCAAATGCCCTTGGTATTAATAAAGAAGATGTTGCTAAACGTGGAGAATCCCTGCATGAATCAAACCCGATGATGGGTCATCGTGGAGTGCGCCTGGGAATCACATTCCCTGAGATATCAGAGATGCAGATACGTTCAATATTTGAGTCTTCTATTGAACTAATTAATGAGGGCAAAAATCCTAATCCTGAGATTATGGTTCCTGTAACTTCCGAGGTTAGGGAACTCGACTTTACTAAAAAAATCGTGGATAAGGTATATGCTGAGGTCTGCCAAAAATTCGGGGTAAAAAAGATTGATTATAAATATGGTACAATGATTGAGATCCCACGTGCTTGCCTTCTCTCTGACCGTATGGCAAAAAATGCGGAATTCTTTTCATTCGGAACAAACGACCTTACACAGATGACGTTTGGTTTCAGCCGAGATGATACAGGTGGATTTCTTCATGATTATCTCGACAAAAAGATACTTGCTGATGATCCGTTTCAGACAATAGATCAGGATGGAGTCGGTCAGCTTATCAAAATGGCAGTTGAGAAAGGTCGTTCAACCAGGCCGGATCTTAAAGTGGGAATTTGTGGTGAACAGGGTGGTGACCCAGCTTCCGTCGAATTCTGTTTCAAAACAGGTTTAACTTATGTAAGTTGTTCCCCATTCAGAGTTCCAATCGCAAGACTTTCAGCTGCTCAGGCCTCAATAAAATTTGAAAAATAATTCTAATTAAAACGAAATGAGAAAAGGGCATTCGTATGGATGCCCTTTTTTTCTTCATAACTGCCCCAAAATGAATCAAATTTTTAATTTCTATTCTGCATCCAAACATATGACCTACTAAAATCCATTTACCCCATCTCAAATTGAATCTGATATTAATAAACTACGGCAGAACAGATCTCAATAATTAAAAATTAAAAAGAATTCTGTCACTTATTCCGGAGAAATAAATTTGTTATTTTTTATTTATATTTTTTAATAAAATCTATTATTCTGAGATAAATTGATGTTAATATAATATATATCAGGTCATTTTTTATCAATTTTATCAAATGTATTTCTATATTTGGCCAATAAGCAAAATGTTTAACTTTCGTTGAAATATAATAAAAAGTTTAGTTATGACCAAAAATGAGAAATTGAAAAGATGGGTTAAAGAATGGGCGGATCTTTGTCAACCTGATGCAGTCCATTGGTGTGATGGTTCTGAAGAAGAAAATCAGATGTTGCTTGATTTATCAGTTAAGAGCGGTGCATGCATAAAACTCAATGAAAATAAACGTCCAGGCAGTTATTATTTTCAAAGCGATCCAAGTGATGTTGCACGAGTTGAAAATCGTACTTATATCTGTTCCGGAAAAAAGGAAGATGCTGGTCCTAGCAATAACTGGAAGGATCCGCGGGAGATGAAAAATATTCTTCTCGCAGAGTATAAGGGTTGCATGAAAGGTCGAACAATGTATGTTATACCTTTTAGCATGGGCCCCCTAGGATCTAAAATTGCCCACATAGGAATTGAAATCACTGATTCTCCTTATGTTGTTGTAAATATGCGTATTATGACCCGAATGGGCCAAGCTGTTCTTGATGTTCTTGGTAATGATGATTTTATACCATGTATGCATTCTGTTGGAGCACCTCTACAACCAGGGCAGGAAGATGCAAAATGGCCATGTGCTCCTATCGAGGATAAATATATTTCACATTTTCCCGATACTAATGAGATTTGGTCATTTGGAAGTGGCTATGGGGGAAATGCCCTTCTAGGAAAGAAATGCCTGGCTCTTCGTATTGCATCAAATATGGCAAAAAGAGAGGGATGGATGGCTGAGCATATGCTTATCATGGGAATTACAAATCCTAAAGGAGTTAAAAAATATTTTGCAGCAGCATTTCCCAGTGCCTGTGGCAAAACTAACCTCGCAATGCTAATACCTACTATTCCAGGATGGAAAGTCGAATGTGTTGGCGATGACATTGCCTGGATGAAATTTGGTGCTGATGGCCGCTTATATGCCATCAATCCGGAAGCTGGATTCTTTGGTGTTGCACCGTTTACCTCGATGGATACAAATCCTAATGCTATGCTTTCCTGTGAAAAAAATTCTATTTTTACCAATACAGGATTAACACCTGATGGAGATATATGGTGGGAAGGGATCGGTTATGATATTCCTCCAGGGACAATTACATGGACAAATGAAAAATATGATCCAGCATCAGGTAAGCCTGCTTCTCACCCTAATGCACGATTTACAGCACCTGCAAACCAGTGTCCTGTAATTGACAGCGACTGGGAAAATCCTGCAGGAGTACCTATTTCAGCTATATTATTTGGAGGACGACGCCCAGACACCCTACCTCTTGTATATCAGGCTTTTAACTGGAATCATGGTGTTTTTGTTGGCTCAGTGGTTGGTTCTGAAGTAACTGCTGCTGCGATTGGACTAAAAGCAGGAGTTCGTCGTGATCCATTTGCAATGTTACCTTTCTGTGGTTATCACATGGGAGACTATTTTGGACATTGGTTGAAAATAGGAGAAAGTGCCCCCGATAAAAATAAACTCCCAAAACTTTTCAATGTAAACTGGTTCCGTAAGGATACTAATGGTAAATTCCTTTGGCCAGGCTATGGCGAAAATATCCGTGTTCTTAAATGGATATTTGAGCGTATCGATAATGCTGATATTGCAAAAGAGACTGCAATTGGGTATGTTCCAAAAGAAGGAAGCTTAGATATTTCTGGGTTAGATAATATTGACAATAATATCCCTGAACTGACAAAAGTTGACAAGACGGAATGGCTGGCTGAACTGGAACTTATAAATGAACATTATGCTAATTTCGGAGACAGACTCCCGGATGAGATGAAAAAACAACATAAAGGACTCACAGAGCGGTTGAAAAAAGCATAAAGTATATTATTTAGTATTTTCCTAAAGTGAAGATTACTTACGTAATAGTTTCATTCATTCTGGCTTATCTGCTAGGTTCAATACCTACTGCAGTTTGGATTGGAAAAGGTTTTCACAACACAGATGTGCGCGAACATGGCAGCGGTAATGCAGGCGCAACGAATGTGATCAGAGTTCTTGGCTGGAAAACCGGCATTCCTGTAATGATCATAGATGTTGCTAAAGGATGGTTAGCTGCTATGTTGCCATTGTTCTTTCATCTGGCTGAACCAGACAGTGCACTGCTTATTAATCTGCAAATTATAACTGGAATAATTGCAATTGTCGGACATATATTTCCTGTATTTGCAGGTTTCAGGGGAGGAAAAGGAGTTGCTACTGTATTTGGCGTCCTGCTTGCATTACAACCACTACTGACTTTATTTTGTTTCGGATTTTTTCTTGTTGTGTTATTAATTACAGGTATCGTTTCTGTAGCATCAATGAGTACTGGTTTGGCATTTCCTATATTACTATTTCTTGTATTTGACACACCATCAGTAGTTTTTAAAATATTTTCAATACTTGTTGCAGCAGCCTTGTTAGTAACTCACAGAAAGAATATTGGAAGAATACTCAAAGGAGAGGAATCAAAACTGATAAGATTAGGTAAAAAGAAGAAAATAAAATGAGTTAACATTTGAAGGTTGACGAACCAGCCTGGGATACCAGAAAAAACATTTCTGGGTTGAAAGTTAAAAGGCAACAAGCTAAAGATAATATTATCCTGCCTTCACAAATTTTAAAAACTTTTTCGACTCATTATTAGAATTGTTCTAAAAGTTGAATCCTCTTGCTGATAGGGGGATGGGTAGCAAATAAAGATGAGAGAGAGAATGAAGACTTCCCCTCTTTAACCTGAGGATTCTCTATAAACATCTGTGCTACATCCTTTCTTTTTACAGCTTCAATGGTCGGGTCTTCCGATATTTTTCTGAGTGCCGATGCAAGAGCCTGGGGCCTATGTGTTAATTCTGCCGAACCAGCATCAGCAAGATATTCCCTCTTTCTCGACAAAGCAAACCTGAATAGTGATGCTATTAAATACCCAACAAGTGCCAGCAACATTGCTATGACTATTCCTGCTCCCTCCTTTTTACCTCTTCCTACCCGCCCGAACCGCATCGACCTGAATAAAGTTTCAGACACAAATGCAAATATCCCTACAAATACAATTGATATTATAAGCAATCTGACATCCCTATTCCGTATATGAGTGAGTTCGTGAGCAATAACTGCTTCAAGTTCTTCATCATTCAGCTTGTTTATTATTCCTCTGGACAGAGAAATAGAAAAAGTTTTTTTATCAATCCCACTTGCAAAAGCATTTAATGATTCATCCTCAATGATATTTATTTTTGGAGTAATCATTCCGGTAGAGATACACAGGTTCTCAACCAGGTTATAGACCCTTTTATTCTCACTTCTCGCAAGTGGTTTAGAATCTGTTGCAGCATTTATCATAGCTGTATGAGAAAACCATGCTATAATGAACCAAATTATTACACCAATCATAATAAAAGGTGCTGTTGTTATAAAACTGTGATTTACCTGTGTAATGGTTCTCGTTTCTTCCACAGAGAAAGATGAAAAAAAGAAGAATAGCCATGTTAAGCCAAAAAAAACAACCGGAAACATAACCAGTATCAATACTGAGTTAGTATTATTCTTCCATATCTGGCTCTGCAAACCAAAATAGCTCATATGGTCAGAATTGTATTTTTGGAGGTTGCTCTGCTTCAGCACGTTGATCACCAAGTTCGAACATCACCTCACGCTTAAAATTAAACGTGGATGCAATCAGATTTGAAGGAAAAACTTCTGTAGCAACGTTCAGCTCTTTTGTTGCTGAATTAAAGAATCTGCGTGCAGCAGCTATCTTGTTTTCTATATCTGATATCTCATTTTGCAAATCCAAAAAGTTTTGGCTCGCCTTCAGATCCGGATAGGCCTCTACGGATACTTTCAGTCCATCAAGAGCTGTTGATAATCTATTCTCAGCAGCAATTTTGTCGTTGATTGTATTGGCTTTCATTGCATTAGAACGAGCTTCTGTAATCTCTGTAAGGACTCCTTTTTCATGTGCCATATAACCTCTAACTGTTTCAACAAGCTGAGGTATAAGATCATGCCTTTGCTTCAGCTGGACATCAACATCAGCAAAAGCCTGTTCCCTGTTATTTCTAAGCTTAACAAGCCTGTTATAAAGTGAAATAACCATTAAAATGATCAAAAAAATAATCCCGATAAAAACTATTCCAATTATCATATTACTCTGTATTAAAATTATATTTATAAAATTTTGTTTGGACAAAATCCAAAATAAAGATAGATATTTTTACTATATTTAGCACGCGGTATTACCCCATTTATTTTATTATTATAACCTGAAATTTATTTAACCCAATAAATATGGAAAAGAGTTTAAAAGGTACCAAGACTGAAAAAAACCTGCTCAAAGCTTTTGCAGGAGAGTCGCAGGCTAAAAACAGATATGAGTTCGCAGCAAAAGTTGCAAAAGAAGAAGGATATGAACAGATTGCAGGTATCTTCCTGGAAACCGCCCTTCAGGAGCAACAACATGCTAAAAGATTTTTCAAGTTCCTGGAAGGTGGAATGGTTGAAATAACGGCATCCTACCCTTCCGGAAAGATCGATACAACAAAAGAGAATCTATTAGCTGCAGCAGAAGGAGAGCATGAGGAATGGAGCGATCTGTACCCTGCTTTCGCAAAAGTTGCAGAAGATGAGGGATTTAAGAATATCTCAACCGCTTTTAAAGCCATTGCTGCTGCAGAAAAAGGCCATGAAGAACGATACAGAAAGCTGCTTGAGAATGTTATGAAGGACAAAGTATTTGAGCGTGACCAAAAGGTTTTCTGGTATTGCAGAAAATGTGGATATATTCATTTCGGAACAAAACCTCTTAAAAATTGTCCAGCCTGTTTGCATCCCGAGAGTTATTTTGAATTGTTAGCTAATAATTATTAAATATGGTTGATGGAACACAAATGCTTGAGGTGATTGTTCAAAGGCAGAGTGACAGAAAATATAGCAATAAACCAATAGATAAGGAGAAACTTGAAAGAATAATTGAGGCTGGCAGGATGGCTCCTTCTGCGTGTAATGCACAACCCTGGAAGTTCATTATTGTTACAGAACCCGGAATGGTTAAAAAAGTTGCAGAAGCTGCTTCAGCAAAGTTGCTGGGAATGAATAGTTTCGTTGACCAAGCCCCCGTGTTAATAGTTATTGTCAGAGAACAACCGAATATGTCATCAAAGATTGGTGGTACTATAAAGAACAAGGACTATTCTCATATTGATATTGGTATTTCTTCAGAAAATATCTGCCTTCAGGCCAGTGCAGAAGGAATAGGTTCCTGCATGATTGGCTGGTTTGACGAAAAAATGATAAGAAAACTTCTTGATATTCCCAGGTCTAAGCGGGTAGAGCTCTTAATAACATTAGGTTATTCCCAAAATGAGCAGAGGCAAAAAAGAAGGAAACCGGCTGAAGTAACTGTATCTTACAATAAATACTAGAAATATTTATTCGCCAATTTCATTTCCTGATAACAAAACGACAAAGAAAAAATATACAGATATTCTTACAGACTGTGACTTACCTAACAGTTAAATGACCAGGGATGCGATTTGTATTGTTGCTGATTAGAACGGGATAAATTTAGGGATCGCAGCGTAAGGTGTCTCCTATTTACCTGATTTCTTGTTATATTTAGATTTATTATACTCTTTTTCTAATTCATCTAAAATATCTACTGGATTGGTTAAGGGCATATCCTTGCTAAATACTTCATATTCCAGGCGCTCAGATTTTTTAAGTTTCTCCAGCTTAGGCAAATTTACTCTGTTCGTAGTTTCAATATGTTTTCCCTCCTGGTCAACTATGATAACCTTAGGAACAAATACTCCACTTCTTCCAATAAATTCATTCATAATTTTTTCTGCATTCTTATATTCTTCCCGCGTTGACCTGCCAAGAGCTTCGTATTTGTATAATTCTTTCCCATCCCAAGTGGTGACTGTTCCAACGCTTTCAGAAATACTTTTTTCAATATTATTCCCGATATTCAAAGTGTCATGACCTGAAGGCATCAGTAATACCTTACCTCTACCCCCTTCAACATTTGCAGCATATCTTGGAATTGTAATCCCTGAAAGCCAACCCTGGAAGTGCTTCATGTAGATTTTACCTATCTGAACAGGAGTTATGAAATGTACAATCCCTCTTTCTTTATGACATTGCAAAATGTAATAGGGATGAACGCCAATCCAGAACATCCTTCTGAATGTTTCTGCCAATGTCCTGTAATAGTCATTGACATGATTCAATAATACCGTTTGATTCCTGATAGTAAACCCATGTTGCCTTATTTTTTTTACAGCTACAGCCATATCCTCAGTTATTTCATGATAGTGATTAATATGAGTCATAAAATAGGTATACTTATCTGGACCATTGTTAAATCTATTTGAGGATATATTGATTAGATCAAGCAATTCATCTGTAATTGCCATTGGCATTACAACAGGAACTCTTGTAGCTATCCTTATTACTCGCAGGTGTGGTATTCTACTCAGTTCCTCCAAAACATATTGCAACATTTTATTACTTATCATTAATGCATCACCACCTGTAACAAGAACCTCATTAATATTCTTGTTATAATTAATGTAAAACAATCCCTTCCTTATTTCCGTCTTGTTTACCTCTACGGTTCCATCTAAAGATTTTGCCCTCTGGCAGTGTACACAATAAGAGGCACAGCTGGTGTTTTGAGCGACAAAAAGAGCTATTCTGTTAGGATAACGCTGATATGCTGCCCCAAAACTCCGCGACTCCTCACACATTGCACCTTCAGCACCTGTATCTGGGAACAGAAGGTTTGCTGGTGTAGGCACACATTGCCAGAAGATAGGATCAAGACGTTTTTCCTGATGTTCGCCAGGTAACATAACCGGGTTAAACGGATCATTTTGCATTAATGAAGCATAATAAGGAGTTATACGCAATGCTTCTTTTCCCTGACTATTTAATTCTTCTAATGTTCGTTCAATCTCTTTTTCCTGGTAAGTACTCAACTGTATTACCTTTTTTAGCTCTTCTACCTTTCGAATCGAGTTTTTTCTTTGCCAGACTGGATCATTCCATTCCTCTTCGGATACATTTTTCCACAATTCGATTGTATTATATTTCCTTGGTTGATAGAATATTTTATTGTTTATCTTCATAATAGAATGCTAATAATTAAAGAGGCCTGAGTGCCGTGGGAGAATACAAATTCTTATTTAAGCAAGAAAGGAATACCCAATTTCTTATAATTATTTTCTGTTAGAGGATTATAATTAATGTATTCGATAGTAATTTTTCTGTCTATTTCATGAATAAAATTGACTATCGCATTTTTATTATCATCACAATCAGTAAAATCAGGTATAAGCGGTATCCTGACTAAGATATTTTTTTCTGATCCTGAAATATAACGAAAATTTTCGAGAATAGTTGTATTGGATTTACCAGTGAAATATTGATGTTTGGATTGATCAAAGAGTTTCATATCTACAATAAATAGATCAATAAAGTCTAAAATGCGATCTATGACATCTCTTTCGCATAGAAGACATGTTTCAATTGCTGTATGAATTTTTCTTTTCTTACAGGCGGCCAGAATTTCAGCGGAAAAATCAGGTTGATAAAGTGGTTCTCCTCCTGATAAGGTAACTCCACCTCCTGACGTTTGATAAAATAATATGTCCTTTTCAATTTCATCAATAATCTCGGATACTTTTGATATTTTACCTGTGAATTGCAGTGCGTTTGTAGGACAGATTTTTATACACTCCCCGGATACTTCACATTTTTCCCTGTCAATTCTAATGTAAGGTTGTGAATTCATTCTAAGGTCCAACGCATTGTTTGGACAAATTTCTACACATTGGTTACATGCAATACATAGATTTTCATTATACCATATTGAAATATCAGGACTGATTCCCTCCGGAGTATGGCACCAGATACAATTCAAAGGACATCCTTTCAAAAAAACGGTAGTACGAATCCCCGGTCCATCGTGAACAGAAAAACGTTTTATTTTTAAAATTTTCCCCTCAGCATCAACTACCCTATTCATGAGTCGTTCTCTTAATTATTTCATCCTGTAAGTCTTCTGCTAATTCAGTGAAATAAGCAGTATAACCAGCTACCCTGATTGTAAGTCCCCGGTGCGATTCCGGATCAGACTTTGCATTAATTAACTCCTCCGTTGTAACAACATTAAACTGAATATGATGAACAGGAAGATAAGCAAAAGCCTTTAGCAGAGAGGTGAATTTTTCCCTGTCATATTTATTACTAAAAAAAGATGGAAGAAATTTCATATTCAAAAGGGTACCGTTACTTGCCAGGTGAGAAGGCATTCGGCTTACTGAATTTAATACCGCAGTTGGACCTAGCTTGTCACGTCCATACATTGGGGAAATACCTCCATCTGCAAGGGGAGACTGAGCAAATCTGCCATCAGGAGTAGCTCCTACGTTCTGTCCCATTGGCACATGAGCAGAAACCGTATAAAGACCCATATGATATACTCCTCCTCTGAAATTTGTATACCTGCCAATCTCTTCTGAAAAGTAAACTGCCCATTTAGCTCCAAGATTATCAACCCAGGCAGTATCATTTCCAAATTTTGGAACATGATTTATGCATTGCTGCCTAAGTGGTTCATAACCAACAAAATTATTTTGCAATGCATTCAACAGGGTCTCCTTTTCAATAGTTCTTTCATCAAATACCAACATTTTTAGAACAGCCAGACTGTCAGCAATATTTGCTAACTGAATAGCCTGTATTCCCGAAAGGTTATATTTTGCTCCTCCAGCAGTTACATCAATGCCTTTCAATAAACAATCATCAATTACACTTGACAGAAAAGGGGAAGGCAGATGCAGTTGATGACATCTTTCAACAATTTCACAAGCTTGAGTCATTTTCTTAATGAAGAAATTAATCTGTTTCTTATATGCCTTCTCAAAATGAGTAAAACCAGAAAAACTATTTAAATAACCTGTCCTCAAACCAAGTTGTTTACCTGTAAGCATGCATTTCCCATCATTCAAAGTCAATTCCAATACTTTCACAAGGTTGAACATTGCTGCATCACTCCAGCCAAGATAATTACCTTGTGTACTTAGCTCAACACATCCAACCAACACATAGTCAATAATATCATCATGACTAATACCTACAGATTTCAAAGCTGGAATAATACTTTCATCATTTACAATCTGCGGCATACCGTTACCCAGACCAATAACCCGGCTACATTCACTATAAAATTCATCCGGAGATTTTTTATGTAGACGCGCTGTTAAATTTGGTTGCGGTAATCTAATATGATCCTGTGCTTCAAGAATCAAGTAAGAGAGTAAATTTGTGGCATCCTCGCCAAATTGCTTCTGTCCTCCAATTGTTACATTGAAACCTATAGGAAAACCGGCAAAGTATTTAGCGCTATGCGCATTACGCATATAAACAATCTGATTAAATTTAATAAATAATGCATCAACAAGCTCTATGGCTTTATATAAATCAATTTTACCCGAATTCAAATCACTCTTTAAAAAAGGATACAAATATTGGTCCATTCGTCCCGGAGAAAATGAAGAGGCGTTAGATTCCATCTGGAGAATAACAAAAAGGAACCAGAGGGATTGCAAAGCTTCCCTAAAAGTGGAGGGAGGATTTTCTGACAACTTACTGCACACATCAGCAATATCTTCAAGATTCTGTCTTATGTCATCATTCTGTTGATTCTTTGCCATATCAGATGCCAGTACCTCATAACGCTGAATAAATTGACATGAGGCTTTAAGGGTAATTATTACACTTTCATAAAATAATTTTTGTTCCTTAGATGCTGATTCATTTTTTCTCCGGGCTATCTCTAATAAACCTGAAGGACCTAGTTTCAACCAATCTTTAACATTCGGACATATATGGCCTTGTGCATGATCCTTCTGATTTATCTTTACAACCTTTTCAATAATTTTTATTTCTTCTCCATATGATTCATAAACATCATCTTCCAATGTTTTCCCTCGCCAGAAAGGTTCAATAATATCTTTGAAGTATGTAATATCTTCATCTCTGACGTTAAAAGGATCCTGCGGCCTGTCAGGTATGGTTTCTATCTCATTTTCCAACCAGGAAATACCTGCCTCAGGGAATACCACACCAGCCCTGATATCTGGGGTACGATTACCAACTATTAGGTCTTCCGGGTCAATCGCAAGAGGTATCTCCAAAAGAGATTGTGCCAGCGCTTTAGAACGTTTAAGTATAATAGGAAGATTTGTATTTTGCTGATATACGCGGGTAATTATCTTAGCCTGATCTATTGAAAGATATCGTACACCGGATAATGTCTTCTTCTTAAGAGATAAAATTCTGTCAGTTGGTATAAAGTGTTTAACGTCCAGTACCATTTCATTTTTAATTACCAGATATATATATAAGCATTTCTTATGTTATAATTTGCATTTGCATTCTCAATTAATTTTAAAATTCCCTATTAATTCGTCACTTTCTTTATAGCCATATCTGACTGCCTTTACACGAATTTTATACGTTCCGGCTTTCAGATTCAAAGGACCTGCATAGAGAAGCCAATGTGGGTTATCTATTTGATCAAATGTATAAACAATTGAAGATCCATGTGTGGGGCAATAAAATCCTAATGTCATTGGTGATGAAAAGACACCTCCTTCACGGTAATTTTTTGTACTTCTGTCTTCAGGAGCATTTATAATAAAATATGGAATATCAGCTATAGGTTGTATTCCTCCCGGCCACATCTGTTCAATCATCTCCGGTTCATTCATATGTCCCATGTCTCCTGTTTCCATGGTCCATTGCTGATGACGCTTACTTAATTCAGAAAGAATCGATTTATACTGTGGATCGTTTGCCAGGTTATTTATTTGATATGGATCTGCTTTCACATCATATAACTCTTCAGGGGAACGGGAATATGCCATCCAGATCTTTTGTGGCCCAGTTAGTTTGCCTTCTGCGTCCAATCTCAACATCTCTTTGTAAATAGGCATATTAGAAAGATAGGGAATCCAAATTGGGAATGGCTCATTTGGATAATAATTACGTATATACAAATAGTCTTTTGTACGTACCGAACGTATCATGTCGTATGATTCATCAACTCTGTCACGTGCAGCGAAGACAGCATCACGAGGACTACCGATCTGGTCACCCAGGAATGGTATACCCTGCATATGTGCCGGAACAGGTATGCCGGTCAGGGAAAGAACTGTTGGGCCGAAGTCGATTGAACTTATCAGCCTGTCATCAATAGTGCCTGGCTTAATTCCTCCTGGATATTTAATGATCAGGGGTATGTTAAGTCCTGAATCATAAAGCCATCTTTTTGCTCTTGGCAGGCCATCTCCATGGTCGCCCCAGAAAAAAATTACTGTATTTTCAAGCTCTCCTTCCCTCTGCAACTCACTTATAAATACCCCTACAACTGAATCAAGTTTTGCTATATTGTCATACGATTTTGCTATATTACGCCTTACTATTTCATTATCAGGATAATATGGAGGTACTTTGACCTTCTTTGGATCAGTTTTTACATTGGAGATATCCCAGTTCTGGCTTTCGTGGGTACCTGTCCAGTTGAACACTGCAAAGAATGGCTGGTTTTTGTCCGGTCTGTTCTTATAATGAGCATTCTTGCTGCTTTCATCCCAAATACTGGCAGGTACAGGCTCTTTTGCAAACTGATAGTCTGTTTTTGAGTTGTTAGTGCAGTAATATCCGGCAGCTCTCATATATTCAGTGAAAGCTTTTACATAATGAGGTGGTACTGCAGTAAACTCGATAGGATTATCCACTGAACGTCTGTAAGAAGTAGTTCTCATGTGCATACAACCTATAGAGGTCTGATACATACCGGTTATCATACCTGAACGAACCGGGGCACTTATTGCGGCTGAAGTAAACACATTTGTATAGAGTGTTCCCTGTGAAGCAAGTCTGTCGATATTTGGTGTCTTTGCTATGGGGTCTCCATAGCAGCCAAGATGCGGACTAATATCTTCCGTTGAGATCCAGAGTATATTCGGACGTTTTGGGGGTTGCTGACCATTTGCCTGAACAACTAATAACGAGGCAACACCAAGTACTATTGAAGATTTCATGCTAATCATCTATTTACTAATTATTTAGAATTAGTTTCTATTGAACCTGGTAATCGTGAGTTAACACCGGGCATTGAATAATTCTCATCACCCAGATCCTGTCTCATATCGTCGGCAAGTTTTTTAAGTTCCTCCACAACTTCAGGATAGATCTCTTTTACATCATATCGCTCTCCGGGATCGCGTCTGAGATCATATAGCTCGTAATCAGTTTTACCTGCGGAATACTGACCAGGCCAGCCGTCGTTTCCAGGCAGTTTGCCTTCATATGATCTGAAGGTATGAGGAAGTACAAGCTTCCATTGATCTTTTCTTACATTTTCAAGACTGTTCTTCCTGTAAAAATAGTAAAATACATCTCGGGGATTCGAGTCAAAATTCCCCTCAAGCAGAGATGAAATATTCACTCCATCTATCTTTTTAACAGGCAGAGCAGATCCTGTAATATTACATAATGTCGGAAGAATATCAATTGTTGATGCAATGTTGTTGCATATCATACCCTTCGGGATTTTAGCCGGCCACGACATAATACATGGAACCCTCTGCCCACCTTCCCAACTGCATCCCTTCCCTTCACGAAGTCCTCCGGTTGAGCCGGCATGATTGCCGAAATTAAGCCATGGGCCATTATCAGTAGTGAAAATTACAAGAGTATTGTCTGTGAGTCCATTTGCCTCTAAAGCTTTCATTACTTCACCAACTGACCAGTCAATCTCCATCACAACGTCTCCAAAAAGACCCTGCTTGCTCTTTCCTTTGAATTTATCAGAAACAGCAAGCGGAACATGCACCATGGTATGTGGAATATAGAGAAAGAACGGATTATTTTTATTCCTGTTTATGAAATCTACAGCATATTCAGTGTACATTGTTGTAAGTTCCGACTGATCGTCCAGAGTATTTAAGATCCTTATCTGATCATTTCCCTTAATAAGGGGAAGGGGAGGATATCTTAGCTTCCCGGGGCTCTTATCTTTGGTAGCGGGCAGTCCGTCATAATCGACAGGCCACATATCATTGGAATATGGAAGACCAAGGTAT
>Ga0307376_10002006_pt1 | contig 20633 bp, 17 predicted proteins | sample TR2MG_FD_202536 | JGI IMG/M metagenome (GOLD analysis project Ga0307376, IMG submission 202536) | Soil microbial communities from Risofladan, Vaasa, Finland - TR-2 | ecosystem: Environmental > Terrestrial > Soil > Coastal area > Acid sulfate soil | place: Finland: Risofladan, Vaasa | collected...
CCTGCTATCTTTCCGGGTACATACTTCACATCGATCTCAACTAACTCCCCCGGCTGTCTTAGAGCTCTAATGTACTTGTACTTGATTTTCTTTACTCGATATGTGTGTGAGGCCCTCCTGTTTGAGTATCTTGCCAATCGTTCGTACCGGAACCACTAAACCTTCCTTTGCCAACCTCCAGTGTAATTTCAGAGCACAGAGCTTGGTCTTCTTTCTTCTTGTAATTACTCTTTCTTTAATCCAGATCGGTGTCTCTTCTGGACTAGTCTTAGGTATAGTTGCTTTGGGTTCCAAAGCTTTATCTCCACCTCTTTTGTATACCGCTACCCATCTTTCCAGACTCCTTTTGCTGTGTGGACATACCTTAGCCACATCTACTAACCGCATCTCCCCTCTCACTATGGGTAATACCCATCTCAACCTCTCTTCTTTAATTGTTTGTGCCATATATATCCCCATTTCCCCATTCTAGGGGAAACCGCCATATGTCCTTGCACATTACCAGTACAACTTGAAATCCATCATTACTCTGAATAAACCTCAGGCCGCCCATCAGATGCAGACTCTCTTGAAACTCTTTGCGAAACTTCAGTAACCCCTCCACCAAGAGCACCACCTATCAATGCTCCCTGCTACCCCTTATCGATGAATATTTAGAACATATGTATGATAGATTATATATATGAATAAAAAACGAGTATTTTAATACAGTGAGCACTTCACTTAAAAAATCTGTTACAATAATATTTAGCTAGTTTGGACAAATATCTTAATTTCTACAGTATAATATAATATTCTGAATCAATAGACGATGCAATGTATGCTTTTATTTGTGCAATGTATGCTTTTATTTGATTGCTAACGCATATAGCACAATAATTATCTCGAACAACAAGGAGAAACAATTTTGATTAGGTTTTCTAACATAGTGAAAAAGGTATTAATATCAGCAACCATCATTACAGCACTTACTTGCGTTTTATTTTTCTCGCCGAGTTTGGGAAATTTCGAAACCAAAACACAGGCTCAAAATCTCAACATCACTAGCATTGTGATGCAGTATGTAAACCGCTACTACGTTAACAAAAATGATATAAAACCAAAGAACATGCTTGTACAGGCGTTGGGAAGGCTTGAAAGAATAGTAGATGAAGTTCTCGTAGATTTCCCAAATGGGGAAGAAGGGAATGTAGTCGAGGTACAAGTATTTAATGAAAAGCAAAACTTTGATATGGGCAATGTGCAGGATTTAAATGATGTTGCAAATAAATTAGATGAAATTTTCGCGTTTGTTACTCCTAATTTAAAGTCCAATGATATTGAGATCAACGATATAGAGTATGTAGTGCTTGACGAGATGCTTAAGACTTTAGACGCACATTCGGGAATAATAACACCTCAGGTCTATAAGGAATTTATGATTGAGACTGAGGGGAGTTTCGGAGGGCTGGGAATCGTCATAGGCGTCAGAGATGGAGAACTTACCGTGATTTCTCCAATTGAGGGAACACCTGCATATAACGTTGGAATAAAACCAAATGATAAGATTGTACAAATCGAGAATGAATCAACTGTGAATATGTCTCTTATAGAAGCCGTTAGCAAATTAAGAGGTCCTAAAGGATCTCAAGTGGCTATACACATTAACAGAGATAGCTTGCCTCAGCCTAAAGAGTATAAAATAACACGTGACACTATAAAGATTGAAAGTGTTGAGACATTTGATCTTGATGATGGAATTCGTTATGTGAGAATTAGGGATTTCCAAAAAAACACTTTAGATAGTATTACAGAAAATCTAAAAAATGGCGGGGATAACCCCAAAGGAATGATATTAGATCTAAGAGGAAACCCTGGGGGCTTATTGGATCAGGCGGAAAGGATATCTGACCTCTTCCTAACAAACGGGGTAATTGTAACTACAAAAATAGGCAACTCTTCAAAACCTTACCATGCAAATGATAAGGATCAGCAATATTTGGGAAATGTGGTGGTGTTAGTAGACGCTGGAAGTGCAAGCGCTTCAGAGATTGTAGCAGGAGCTTTAAAGAACAATGAGCGTGCTGTAATTATCGGGGAAAGAACATTTGGAAAGGGTTCCGTTCAGCAGATATTTGATTTAAGCGACGGTTCAGCGCTAAAATTAACAATCGCTCAATATTTAACTCCTGGCGATATTTCGATTCAAGACGTTGGCGTAACACCCGATATTATTTTACACCCTGCGACCATAACGGAAGATTCCATAATATTTAACTCAAACCTAGAACCTAGGCTAAACAGGCTAAGCGGAAAATCCAAAAAGACTGCAAAGGAAGATCAGGAGAAACCGGTCTACTCTATAACATATCTACAGGACATAGAGGTAAAAGATGACCAAGAGGAGCCTACACCTGAAGAAGCATTAACGAAACAAGAAAAAAGGGAAAAGATTGAAAATGATTTCTATGTATCGTTAGCCAAAAATATTATCCTTTCTTCAAAAGCTCTATCAAGACAAGAAGCCCTGAATCTGATTCAAAAAGACATAACAAAAATCACGAAAGACCAAGACAATAAAATTGTGAATCAGTGGGAGACTCTAGGCGTAGACTGGTCTTATGAGGAAAAACCATCCTCTAATCCATCAATAAACGTAAAGATACTTCCTCAAGTTCCGCAAGCTAATGCTGGGGAAGAAGTTGAAATTACGGTTGAAGTAGAAAACACAGGACTTGAACCTTTATATAGGTTAAGCGCTACAACTGAATCTGAGAATTTAATCCTGAACGGAAAAGAGCTTATATACGGGAAACTCGATCCGGGAGAGAAAAAGCTCTGGAGCACAAAAGTAGAGATCCCAAAATGGGCTCTAAAGAGGGATGATAAAGTATCTTTAAAATTCCAAGACGGAAATAAATCCACTATAGCTGATTATGGCTTTAATATTAAAACTGATGCTCTTCCCAGACCGCTATACGCATTTAACTATGAAATAGTTGATGATGGCAGATACGGTTCTTCTGGCAACGGTAACAGCATACCGGAGGTTGGGGAAACAATAGCCTTAGTTTTAAGAGTTAAAAACATAGGTGACGGATCATCAGAGAAAACAGTTGTAGGTTTGAAAAACCTTTCTGGAGATAAAATATTCTTAGAAACAGGAAGAGCAGAACTAGAGAATCTATCACCTCAAGAGATAAGGGAAACCAATTTCACATTTGATGTGAAGAAAGCAGAGTCTCCAATAGAATTTGAAATTCAGATTATAGATGAGATATTCAGGGATGGGATTACAAGTAAGGTTTCTATACCTAATAGCGTTAATATTTCAGCATATAAAGACGTAAAAGAAGAGATATCAATCAATGGAGATAATACACCTATTAGAGGGGGCGGGTTTTTGGAAGCGCCGATTATTGCTCTCTCTCAAAAGGGGGCCCAATTTAGTTCGTCAGGTCAAAATGAAAACTGGGTAAAAGTAAATTTAGAAGAGAAGTTAATAGGCTGGATTAACAAGGACAAAATTCATACTCTTAATGGTACGGCAAAGAATCAAGTATCAGGTCCTCAGTTTCTAGAAACTTTTGAAGCCCCACCGATAATAAACATTATTGATCTACCGGTTTCAACAAAATTAAGTGTAATTAATCTTTTTGGTGATATCCGAGATCAAGACGGAATTGAACTCATCTCGGTATTCTTGGGTGATAATAAGGTAGCATTGCTGCCTTCTACAAAAACTAATGTGCCGGTTTCTGTGGATCTCACTCTTGAAGAAGAGATTAATCTTATAACGATTATAGCTAAAGATTCCAAAGGCCTTCTTTCAAAACAGAGCTTCGTAGTGAGAAAAGAGGGTTGAAGAGGAAGCAGGCTTGATTGTTAAATTTATTCTTAGCCGCGCTTTCACCGGATTATTCGTTGTTTTAGTGGTTGTAACCATAACTTTCTTTCTTTTAAGAATGCTTCCAGGTGGACCATTTGATGAAGAGAAAGAGCTGCCGGATCAGATTCGACAGAACATAGAAGCCAAATACAACTTAAATGAACCACCCTGGAAACAATATGCCTTATATTTAAAAGGACTCTCAAAAGGCGATTTCGGGCCTTCATACAAATATGTAGACAGATCGGTTAACGATATAATAAGAGAAACGCTGCCGGTATCCGTGGAACTTGGACTTGTGGGGCTTTTTTTATCTATAGCGTTAGGAAGTATTGCGGGGATAGTCTCAGCTATAAAACCGAGGGGTTTTTTTGATTTCTTCGCAGTTTCCACGGCTACGGCCCTAGTATCAGTCCCGAGTTTTGTTATAGGTGCTGTGCTTATATATATTTTTTCCGTTAGGTTTAGGATTTTCCCGGCAGCACTGTGGGGAAGTCCGAGCCATATAGTACTTCCTGCTCTGACACTAGCTGCTGGTCCAGCCGCTTACCTAGCACGTCTGATTCGAGCTAGTATGCTAGAAGCCTCAGAGGCTCTTTACGTACGTACTGCCCGCGCTAAAGGACTTAGCAACTTCATGGTTATTACAAAACACATTCTAAGAAATGCGCTGATACCTATTGTAACGGTTATGGGACCGATAACAGCTTTCTTAATTACAGGCTCATTCGTTGTAGAATATATTTTTGCCATACCGGGTATAGGAAGGTTTTTTGTCCTTGCAGTATCAAACAGGGATTATCCCTTAGTCATGGGCATAACCATCGTTTATACAATCATACTAGTGCTGGCTAATCTAACAGTAGATATATTGTACGTGTATCTAGATCCCAGAATTAAGTTTGATAAAGGCGGCATCAAGTAAATGAGGAACATCAAAATAACGATTGAGTACGACGGGACTAACTACTACGGATGGCAAAAACAACCTCAGGGAGCAACAATAGAGCAAGAGATTGAGAAAACGCTAAAAAATATGACAGGGGAGGACATAAGCCTATCAGGCTCAGGCAGGACGGATTCAGGAGTACATGCATTTGCACAAGTTGCGAATTTTAAGACTAATAGCAATATCAAATCAATCGAGTTTCAGATGGGTCTTAACTCCAGTCTGCCAATTGACATAACGATTTTAGAAGCGAAAGAAGTAGACCCGGATTTTCATGCACAGTTTTCAGCCAAGAGCAAGACATATATCTATAAAATACTAAATAGCCCTCATCCTTCTGCTCTTCTTAGAAAAAGAGCCTGGTTTATTCCTCTCGAACTCAATATCAATTATATGAAAGAGGCTGCTGAATATCTCATAGGTGAGCACGACTTCAAGGCATTCGCGCAATCCGGCATAGAAGTTAAAACAACAATCAGGAATGTTTTAAATGTGTCTTTAGAACAAAAAGAAAACAATATGATTTTATTCAGCATAGAAGCCACGGGATTTCTAAAAAGAATGGTTAGACTAATTATTGGAACATTGGTTCAAGTGGGGAAAGGAAAAATCACTCCTTTAGACTTTGCCGAGATACTAAATTCAGGAGAGAAAACTAAGTTTGTATATGCCGCCCCGCCACAGGGCCTTTACCTAAAAGAGGTAAAATACTGAAATTGGGTATAATCTGTGGCTCATACCAAAAGCAATATATCTGAGGTGAAAATATATGAAATATTTGAGATTTGAAGATAAGGATAAAAATGAAAAGTACGGTGTTCTTGAAGGAGAGCTTATAAGAGTAATAGATTGGGACCTCTTTGGTGATTATATGCCAACAGACATAACGCATGATCTTGATGGGGTGAATATTCTTCCGCCATGCGTACCGACAAAGATAGTATGTGTCGGATTAAACTACAGTGATCACGCTGAGGAAATGAACGCTAAGGTTCCTGAAGATCCTAGAATTTTTATTAAACCCAACACTGCAATAATAGGACATGAAGACACTATAATATATCCCGAACATATGTCGGCCAGAGTTGACTATGAGGGTGAGCTTGCTGTTGTAATGGGAAAAAGAGCAAAGGGTATAAGCTCAGATGAAGCTCTGGATTACGTCTTCGGATATACATGCTTAAACGACGTCACAGCCAGAGACCTCACTGCGAAAGATATTCAGTACACCAGGGGGAAAGGTTTTGATACATTTGCTCCGTTTGGGCCATTTATCGAAACCGAGCTTGACCCCTCCAATTTGCACATATCCACATACTTAAACGATGAAATAAAACAAAGTTCAAACACATCAATGCTCATATTCAGTGTGCCAAAGTTGATAAGCTTTATTTCAAATGTCATGACCCTTTTACCAGGTGATATTATCTCAACAGGTACACCATCAGGCATTGGCCCAATGAAAAAAGGTGACACGGTAGAAGTTCATATAGAAGGGATCGGAATACTAAGAAATTATATTGGATAATCCTACTTAATAAGAAGATAACATTAGCAATAAGCAGGGCATTTTAGACTATTCATAATTCCAACTTAAACCGAGCTTAACAAAAAGGGTACAGTAGACCACTTTCCCATAAGACACACTCTGGGTAGAATACGGAACACTTTAAATTAATAGAAAGGAGAAATACTTTGCCTAAAGTACTGGTTCTTCCCGGAGACGGAATAGGGGTTGAAGTAACAAACGTCAGTCTTAATATTCTTAATATAATTGGTGCAAAACATAATATAGATTTTGAATTTGATACCGAGTTATTCGGCGGAGCTTCAATTGACGAACACGGCATTCCTATTACAGACGAAGTCATAGAAAAAGCAAAAGCCTCTGATGCTGTTTTAATGGGAGCAGTTGGAGGGCCGAAATGGGAAAACTTAGCTCACGAAAAAAAGCCTGAAAGCGGCCTTCTAGCGCTCAGAAAAGAGCTTGATGCATTTGCCAATTTAAGGCCTGCCGTTGTATACTCCGCTCTTGCTGACGCCTCAACACTCAAAAGAGAAGTTGTTGAAGGCGTGGATATTATGGTGGTAAGGGAACTAACCAGTGGTATTTATTTTGGACAGCCCAGAGGTATTGAAAAACTGGACGATGGTCAAGAAAAAGGATTTAACACTATGACTTATACAACATCAGAAATAGAGAGAATCGCTAGGGTAGCCTTTGATATCGCTAAAAAAAGAAATAATAAATTGACCTCTATCGATAAAGCTAACGTACTTGAAGTTATGCAGCTCTGGAGAACAACGGTTACAAGAATTCAGGAAACCGAATATCCTGAGGTGGAATTAGAGCACCTCTATGTAGACAATGCAACTATGCAGTTAATAAGAAGGCCTAAAAGCTTTGATGTAATGCTTGCAGGGAACATGTTCGGTGACATCATAAGCGATGGAGCCGCTCAGCTTACAGGATCACTCGGAATGCTTCCCTCGGCCAGTATTGGAGAAGGCGCAATATATGAACCCGTTCACGGGAGCGCTCCTGATATAGCCGGTCAGAACATGGCAAATCCAATTGCCATGATCCTATCCTCAGCAATGATGCTCAAGTACTCACTCAATCTTGAGCAGGCTGCAAAGGAAATAGAGGAAGCCGTAGAGAGAGTTCTTAATAAAGGTTTCAGGACTGCAGATATATATCATGAGGGGACGACTAAACTAGGTTGCACGGAGATGGGAGAAGAGATAGCACGAGAAATCAAGGACCACAAAGATACTCCTTTACTATAAGCCGTGAGCAAAAAATCCAGCACAGAATCTATATATAAAAATCTTGAAAACGATACAAATTTTAAGAATCTAATCGACAAAATAGATGCCGGAGAGAAAGTAATATCCCTCTGTGGTTTAAGCGGTTCTTCCAAGTATTTTCTGATATCAGCAATTTATAAGACCACTAAAAGACCTTTTCTGTTCTTATCACCGTCTAGAAAAAAAGCGGAATCAACTGCAAATAACCTTTCGTTCTTTCTAAATGAAACCCCGCCTGTATTACAAAAAAAAGAGCCGGGCGTCGGAGAAGCCGTATATTCATCAAAATCACAGTCTTTAAAAGAGAGAAATAACTGGCTTTACTGCGCTATAAGCGGGAAACCGGTAATTGCTGAAATAGATGCCCTATTTGAGAGTACCGTTCCTAGAGAGAGCTTTGAAAGCCTAGTTGTGAAGATTAGTAAAGGGGATCTGCTGCTAAGGGAATATCTAATAACCCAGCTAATGCAAACAGGCTATGTACAAACTGATTTTGTTCAAGGCCGCGGGGAGATAAGCACCAGAGGAGCGATTATAGACATATTTTCCCCGGGACATATTCACCCTGTCAGGCTCGAATTTATTGGGGATGAAGTAGGCTCAATTAGAGAATTCAGTATAGAGGACCAAAAATCGACAGAAAAAATAGACGATACTACAATTTTGCCGATCAGCACTATTTCAATGAATCAGTCTTCAATTGAGAGGGCAGTAACATATCTAAGAAATAAAGCGGAAGAAGATGGCGTCCCGGCACGCAGCAAACACCAGGTCGTTGAGCAGATTGAAAAAGGGGAAAGAATACCTAACATGGAATGGATGGTGCCGGCATTTTATCCAAAGCTAAGTTCAATTTTTGATTACTTGCCGCCTAACACTTTAATAATTGAAGATGAGCCCGAAGAGAACATAAATTCAATAGAAACCTTTTCAGACTCAGTATCAGAAATTGAATCTACCTTAAAAAAACAACTCAAAATAGCTCCAGATATTCAAGAGCTCTTTCTTACGCAAAAAATCCTCAATACGAAAATTGAGTCTTTCCAAAATATAGTTCTAAGAGACCTAGAAATAGACGGCAATGAGGGCGCGGCTTTCAGTTTCAACACTGCCCCAATTTCAATTGCGGGATCAAATGAAGGGGATTCCCCAATAGACACCCTTTCAAAAAAAATAGATGAATCAAAAAAAGAAGGCTATGCCTTGATTTTGGCGTTTAAAACACAAAATGAAGAAGAGAAAATTCTTGATCTCCTTAAAGGCCGGGGATATGAGAGTATAGATTCAAAAATAGGAAATCTGTCCCGTGGTTTTAAATTTGAACGGGCAAAGCTTGAGATACTAACAGAAGAAGAGATATTCGGGGAAAAGAAAAATAGAGCTAGCTACAAAAAAGGCAAAGATGTGCCTTCAGCCTTCATTACTTCCTTTAGTGAACTTAAACCCGGGGATTATATAATTCATGTTGAGTTTGGAATTGGAGTCTTTAGGAGTCTCACAAAGCTTAATATAGGCGGCACTGAAGGTGATTACATACAGTGTGAATACGCTGGGGGAGATAAGATATATGTACCCGTTGATAAGCTTAGGCTGGTACAGAGATATATTGGAGACGGTAAACCGCATAAAATAGACCGACTTGGTAATCTAAGCTGGACTACAAGAGTAAAAAAAGTAAGGAAAGCTGTTGAGAGTGTAGCTGGAGAGTTGCTGGAACTCTATGCACGCAGAAAAGCAGAAAAAGGGTTTCAATATTCTAAAAGAGATGAGACATATAGAGAATTCGAATTAGAGTTTGGATACGAAGAAACACCTGATCAGGAGGCAGCCATTGAAGATGTCATGCAGGATATGGAATCTTCAAAGCCAATGGACCGCTTAATCTGTGGAGACGTAGGTTTTGGAAAAACCGAGGTCGCACTAAGAGCGGCTTTTAAAGCCGCTATGGACGGAAAACAAGTAGCATTTCTTGTACCCACTACACTGCTTGCCGACCAACACCACAAAACAGCCCTAAATAGGTTAAAAACCTACCCAATTAATATTGAGGCTCTTTCGAGATTTAATACCGGGAAAGAGGAAAAGGAAACAATTAAGAAATTGGGGGATGGCAAGATCGATATAATTATCGGAACCCATAAACTCTTAAACAACAAGATAAAGTTTAAAGATTTGGGTCTTCTAATTATCGATGAGGAACATAAGTTTGGCGTATCTCAAAAGGAGAAGCTTAAAAAGATTAAACAAGGAGTAGATGTCCTTTCACTAAGCGCAACCCCTATCCCCAGAACACTTCAGCTATCGCTTACTAAAATCCGGGATATAAGCCTTATAACCACGCCCCCTGAAGGCAGGCAATCAATAGAAACCCATGTGTACAAGTCCAATCCTAATATTATCGTTGAAGCTGTATCCAACGAGATTAAACGTGGGGGAGCGGTTTTCTATATACATAACAGGATTAAAGATATTTACAGAGTGGCAGATCAAGTCCATGAACTAGTTCCATATGCAAGAATTGAAGTTACTCACGGAAGGATGAGGGAGAAACCTCTTGAGGAGAGTATAGAAAGATTTACCAAAGGTGAGATAGACGTACTTGTCACTACAGCTATAGTAGAATCCGGACTGGATATACCTAGAGCAAACACTATAGTAATTGATGAAGCTAATACTTTTGGTCTTGCCGATCTATATCAATTAAGAGGAAGGGTCGGGCGGTCTCAGGAAAAGGCATATGCATACTTCTTAATTCCAAGCTCAAAACCTCTTAGCGATGATGCCAAGAGAAGACTAAAGGTTATATCAGAATTTAAAGAACTCGGTTCCGGATTTAAACTTGCTCTCTCTGATCTTGAAATAAGAGGCGCAGGGCATCTGTTTGGAAACGAACAATCAGGGCACATTGCAGATGTCGGGCTTGAGATGTATTTAGATATGCTCGAAGGAGCAGTTAAGAGACTCCAGGGAGAAATTCAACAAGAAGAGAGGGAGCCGGAGATTTCTCTCAACTTACCGGCCTTGATACCGGATGATTATATATCTAATGATGCCGAGAGGCTCCTTATTTATAAGAGGTTATCTTCATTAAGCACAAAAGAAGATATTCTTGATTTAAGGGTAGAGCTAACGGATAGATTTGGAGATATACCACAAGCTGCCTCAAACTTAATTAAACTAATGAGTCTAAAGCTTTTGATGAAAGGACTAAATGTCGAAAAAGCTGAGATAAGAGATAAAAGAACCGTTATAATATTCTCAGAAAATTCAAATTTGTATACGAGCTTTCCACCGAAGGGTAAAATGGAAGTATTCCACGAAAGTGAAGATTCTATTGAAGAAACAAGAAATATTTTACAAGACATCCGCAAGCTTGTAATATCAAAAGAAAAAGGCTAATAAGACTTAACTTCGGAGTATCAAACATATGAGAATTACTATTCTAATCCTGCTTACTTGTTTGGTTGTCAGTTGCAATGATCCTAAGAACGGCGAATCTGATTCTAATATATTAGTTACAATTGGATCAGAGAATATTACAACAGATGATCTTACCTCTGAGCTTAACAAGCTTTCCTTTAAGCAAAAATCTATATATACCTCATCCCCTGAGAAACTAAACGAATTTCTTCAAACGCATATAAACGAAAAGGTCTTATATAACGAGGCTGTAAAAAGAGGGATAGAAAATAGGGAAGATATTCAGGAAGATATTGAGAGCTACAAGAAAAAACTAGTAACAAAAACTTTAGGTAAAGAAATATTTGAAGAGATAGAATTAAATCAGGAAGAGATTAAAGAGTATTATGATAAAAACCAGGAAGACTATAAACGTATAGATATTAGTAAAATATTTATTAGATTTGATGTTAACGAAGAGGATGCTAAAGCGTCTGCTCTGTCCAAAGCTGAGCTAGTTTCAAAAAGAGCAAATGCGGGGGAGAGTTTTGAAGAGCTTGCCATAGAGTACTCTGATGATCCGATTTCTAAAAAAAAGGGTGGTAAGGTAGGGTATATTAATCAGGGCAGGTTTACCGAGGAAATTGACAAGGAAATCTTCATATTAAAAAAAGGGGAGATTACAAAACCGTTTGAAGTTCAGGGTGGTTACCTTATAATTAAAGCAAATAAAGAGCCTGATTATCCGCCTTATGCGCAGGTTGAACGCATGATACGTTCAGAATTGATTAACCAAAGGCTTCTTGATTATATAAATGGCCTAAGAGGCGAGTGGGAAGTCACAGTATATAAAGATAGACTAAAGGAGATATCCAAAAGTGAATCCAATCAAAAATAGACTTATTAAAATTACTTGTCTGTTATTAGTAACGGCATTTGTAACTACTTCAGTTAATGCCAAAGAGGTAATAGATAGAGTCGTTGCAATTGTTAATGATGATCTTATAACATTATCTGAGCTAAAAGAGACCTCTCTAAGCCTAGATCCAACTACGGCTGAGCCTTTGGATGACAGAACAATATTAAACCAAATGGTCGAATCGAAATTATTTGAACAGGAAGCAATAAAAAGGGGGCTTACAGTATCTGATGAAGAATTGGAAGCGAGTATAGCAGAGGTCAGAAGTAAATATGGCCTTAATGAGGATCAAATGGAAGAGGTCTTAAAAAAACAAAACCTCACTCCCGAAACTTTTAGAGAGCAATGGAGAGTTCAAACCCTAGGCAATAAACTTCTTGACTCTCAATTAAGAAATAAAATTGTAGTAACGGATGATGAAATAGTAGAATATTATAAACAGAATTACGGAGAGATAGACTATTCGTCAAATTTTACAGAAACATCAGAAGAAGAAGTAGAAGTTGCACATATTCTAATTTCACCAGATACGCCTAATGCTGAAGATAGAGCTATAGAAGTTGCGGAATTGGCTAAATCGGGGAACGACTTTGGAACCCTTGCTAGAGAATATTCCGATGATAGTTTTACTGCGGAGAAAGGAGGGAACTTGGGAACATTCAAAAAGGGAGATTTAATAGAACAGCTGGAAATTGCAGTTGAGAGAACACCCGAAGGTAAAGTATCTGGTCCCGTGCAATCCCCCGCAGGGTATCATATTTTAAAAGTTGTTAAACGGACAGGCTCTGGTAGCGTTCAAACCAAAGATGAACCTGCAGGAGATGAAACATTTATTAGTGATAGCCAAAAAGAAGAAATAATACAAGTAATAACTAGGGAAAAAGCTCAGGCGCAGCTTAAAACCTGGCTTGAAGATATGAGATCTAAAGCTTATGTTGAAATTAAGCTATAGATCTCGTTACTAAATACTATTGAGTTAGTTGTTGAATCAAATTTGTGTTTGCAGGATAAAATTTGATTAAGTCATCCCTTTTGCCGATTTCGTTATCACTAAAGTCAAAGCCGGGTGACATAGTAGTACCCATAAAAGCGAATTTCCCACCCTCTAACAAATAAGAACCCTGCCACACGTCCTTGGGAACTAGAACCTGAACTGATTGACCTTTATTTAAATCCCGTCCAAGAATTATATTTTTGGATGAGCCATCAGGATATAGTTGCAACATTAATACCGGGTCTCCAAGATAAAAATGGAATATCTCCTCAGTAGGAAGGCGATGAAGCAATGACTTTGTGTCAGGAGTAAGCATATAATGTATCGCAGTGCTAAGCGATCGGTCAGAATTATAATTAGCCGGTAATGAAGAATCTGATAAGACGTGATGAGCCCTATGAGTTTCAGAGTAGTATCCCCCCTCTCCCGGAAGCAACTTCATATTAAACTTTTTTATTAGATAGTCTGCTGTAATCATAGACCCTCCCTATTTTCTAAGTTCTATTAAAATAACCTCATTTTCATAGATTGAAAAAAAATATCTTGAATAACCAAAAAGCGTGACTAATTTCAAAGTGTAGGAAAAAAATTAGACAATACGGAGGTCATAAATATGAGATTAAAAGTTTGGGAACCATACAGAAGTTTTAAGCCGTTTCAGAGAAATGTCGGTAGATTCTTTAATGAATTCGACTGGGATCTACAACCCGCGGAAGGTCTCGATGATACTACCTGGGCGCCCAAAGTGGATATTTACGAAACTGACAGCAGCTATATATTAAATGCTGAGCTGCCGGGATTAACAAAAGAGGAAATTAACATCGATGTGAATGATAATACTCTTACGCTTAAGGGCGAGAAGAAATTTGAAGAGAAAGTCGAGAGGGATAATTATGTAAGGGTGGAGCGCAATTACGGTAATTTTGCTAGAAGTTTTGCTCTTTCAGATGATGTAAACCCTGAGGGTATTACAGCTAGTTACAAAGAAGGTGTTCTTGAATTGACTCTACCTAAAAAAGAAGAGACCAAACCCAAAGAAATTAAAGTAGAAATCAACTAAGATTTATTAGGTAGGCGACCCCACTAAGGGGTCGCTTATCTTATTATCTAATTTGGCAATCCTAATTTCTTTCTCAATTCATGGTCAACGGTCTTATTTTTATTCCAATAATCGGTAATCAACATTTTATTTTTTGTAGCCTTGGTAGTGAGAGTTTTAGCGTTATTTCCGAACCCGCTTTTATAGGTTTCTTCCCATGATAGAATTTCATATGGAAACTTTTTACTAAAAGTAATTTCCATAGCCCGTCCCGAATCATCATAAACTAGTTTATAGTCCATTAAATTTGAATCTTTTGAATTCTCAATCAGACTTGCCTCAGCAATTTCTACCTTCAACTCTTTATGAGTAAGCCTAGAGGCCATGGTCGCCGGTATTATTTTGATCCTGCCTACGGGGAGACTCTCAGGAGCAAGTCTTATTCTTACCCATAGCTCATCTTCGAGGATCTCTTGTTGGAGATTAAATTTGGTGTCGCCCTGGGATTCAAAGTAAGAAAAACTCCTCACTTCATAACCGTTATCATCGAGATTTAGCTGAGTAAAGGTATTCCCGCACCACTCTTGGGAAGAAGATGTAACCTTTAGAGTGTTTGGGTACTCACCGATATAAATTGGCGTAAAAACCGAGTCCATCATTGAGTAGCGATAGATGCCTGTATCGAATTTTTTAATTCGATTTAGCTTTAAGACCTTAACATCATCCCCATTCACATTTTGGGGATTGTCCAGTTTTACCTGTTTTGATTTTGAAAAGTCCTCGGTCACAAAAACCAGCACTGCATACCCTTCGTGAAGCTCACCGTAACGGGCTTGCTCTAGTTTATAGCTCGTGATCTCAGCCTTTCCATCATACCAGTATGCTTTGAATTCCTCTGAGTCGCCCACGGCTAAAGAACCACTCAACTCCTGAGATTCAACAGCTGAAAAAGTTGCTAAAAGAGCAAAAATAGCAATTGCTACTATAGATTTCATACTGTTCATATAATAATGCCTCCATTAAAATTAGTTTATTAGAACCCTTATTCATACACATAGTATAATGGATGAATTCTAAAGAGATAAGATGCATTTTGGCGTAAAAAAACAAGGGCAAGCTAGCGAAAAAAATTTCACCAGCTCGCCCTTTGGAGGATGATGGCAAGTTGATATAAACTACAAATATTATTAAGATTTGATAGTAATTCTGTTAATTGGTTTCCCAGAGCTATAGCAGAAACTAGTTATCACCCATAAAAAGTATAAACTAACTTCTCCAAATTACATAGTAATGACGAGGAGTTTAGTTTTATTGTTTTCTTTCTTCATCAAAAATGAGCAAACTTGAAGTGAATAAAAACATGATATTATGGTAGCTTAATATTTCTATGAAAAAGATAATTGACAATTGGGTGCATATACCTGGTATTCACTGCGGATCTGTAACTTTAAGAGATGTAATGACCCACTATGGTTATACCTACTCAGAAGCAATGTGTTTTGGAATCGGGGGCGGACTCGGTTTTTATTATTCTATAAACAAGGATATAAGCCCTTCGCATATGATATTTGTCAGAGGCCCGGAGATGGAAATAACTTTCCTAAGTTTAATTAATAAAGAGGTCTCCTGGAATCATGCCAAAGGAAATGTTATTGATGAAATAAAAATCTATATAAACCAAGATATTCCTGTAGTGATTCAGACCGATATTTATTATTTGGATTACTATAACTCTTCTACGCACTTTCCCGGGCACATAGTGTCGGTATGGGGATATGACGATGAGATCGAAACGATGTTCGTTGCAGATAATCACTTAGAAGGGCTCCAAAAAGTACCTTATGGTGATTTCAGAGACGGCATGGCTTCTAAGGATTTATCTAATCCGCTTGATAATAATTTCATTCAGGTAAAGTTAGATAGACCTGTTGGAAATTTAGAAGATATCATTCCAGAGGCTATTCGTGAAAACGCAAGGAAAATGCTTTATGGTTGCACAGGCGGAAGGGGCGAATCTGGAGCGCATAAGATAAAGCTCTGGTCCGAGGATCTGCCCAATTGGAAAGATGTAGAAGATTGGAAATGGTGCGCTAGATTTGGATACCAGGTTATTAAAAAAAGGGGCGTTGGTGGAGCTGGATTTAGATGGATATACAGAGACTTTTTAAAGGAAGCAGAGGGTATTGTTCCTTTAGTTAAGGAACTCGGGTTAACTCAGAAGATGGATTTTATCGGCAGCAAATGGAGTGATATTGCTATGCTTCTTAAAGAAATCAGCGAGCAAGACAGCCCTGAAGCTGTACTATTAAGCTCGGCATCTAATCAAGCATACGAGCTTTGGGAGCTAGAGACAAAGTTCTACTCTACGGTGCTTGAGAAAATTGAATCCAACTAGACTATGAAACTTTTACTATTTGATATAGACGGCACATTATTATTGACTAACGGCGCAGGGACTAGAGCAGCAAACCGGGCGTTTGAAAATATATATGGTATTTCAGAGGCAATGACAAAAATAGACGCTGCAGGTAAGACAGATCCTATTATTTTAAAAGAGATATTTAAGAACGAATTAAACCGGGACTATTCTCACGAAGAAGCAAAGGAACTCTACAAACTATATATTCCCTTTCTTGAAGAAGAGACTAGCGCTTCAGAGACAACTGTAATGCCTGGAATTCCCAGATTACTTGAGAATCTATCCAGAAGAGAAGATATTGTTCTAGGAGTCGCAACTGGGAACATCGAGCAAGGTGCCTGGATCAAATTAAAAAGTGCGGGATTAGATCATCATTTCAAATTCGGCGGTTTTGGCTCCGATTCACACCTCAGAGAACACTTAATAATAAAAGCAAAAGAAAGGGCAATAGATCATGTTGATAACGGCACTGATATACAAAAAACCTTTGTGATTGGAGACACGCCCTATGATATAAACCACGGTAGAGCAGCGGGGGCCGTAACGGTTGGAGTTGCTACTGGTAGTTACTCCAGAGCGGAATTAGAAGAACACAGCCCAGATCACTTATTTGATGATCTAAATAATTTAGAGATTGTACTCGGAATATTTGAATGATAACTATAAGATTCTTCTCAATATAGAGCTTAACCTCTCATAATCATCTTTAAAATACCTTGAAAGGCTCTTACCCATTCTAACTATATACTCATCGTTATTTTTCCTGATCTTACTCGCATTAGATAGAGATGAAATGATTAGATCGTCAAGAGGCACATTTGAAGAAGACATAATAGTTCTTAAAAAGAAATCCTGTTCACTAAGCTCCTTCTTTTCTTTATCAGTACATTCCAAAACAAAGGAATGTATTGGAGGAGGAAGGGGGGAGAGTGTAAATTTAATCTCTTTTGATTGTGCATGGGCAATAGTCAACACATGGAATTCGGTTTTCAAAAGCTCAAATATTTGGGGCTGCTCACGCTTTAGCTCATCAATACTCATATCATAAGCCGCAGGTTTTCTACCCGGTTCACTACTTTGGGTAATTATTTCATAAACCAATCCATACACCACGGGGGTTGAGTCTGTTTTAACAAATGTACCAAAAGACGGTGATTGCCCAACTTTGGGAGACTGAGCAACATAGCCCTTAGTACTAGATTCAATTACTTCACCAATATGTTCCATTAGACTCCCGGCACTCTTTTTGAAATACCTTTTCTGGAAATTGATACGTTAAAATCTGCTTTAACCATTGATTCTTTTACAAGATCAAAGAAAAAATTCCGGTCCTTTCCCCTCACAACAGCTTTTTCGTGAGACTCTGAAATAGCAACTGGATACCCCTTTCCTTTTTTGGCTTGATCATATACCAATGTATGAACTAGTTTAAGCATGTCAGCGTTTTCTGCCACCCATTTAGGGATCTCCACACGCGCTATCTCTTGACCAATATTCAAATAGAAGAAATAAATATGGTGATCTCCATATGATTCTAAAATTTTAGAGGAGCTTCTAAATACTGCGGACATCTCGCCTTGTTTCAATAATGTCGAGAAAAGATTTCTATCAGTAAGGCCCTCAATCGGTGCGCATGGAAGCTCTGGGAGCTCGGTGTATGGGCACTGATTACAATAACTCACTTTTTCAGGACACAGCCCGAGCCTAAGAGTATTAACAACATCCGTGCTTCCCGGGCAGCTGATATAACCCGCTAGAGGTATTCTCTTGTTCCTAAACTCTTCCATAATATCAAGAAAAGGTTCTAATATTGATTTCTTAAAATCCGCCGGTGTTCCCTCTAAGTTCCATAGGATAAGAGTCCCGTCTGAAATCGAAATTACATTTTCTCTATCGCTATTGTCTTTTATTAGATATAGAAGCCTCTCAAATTCCATGAGTGTTCGTTTATGTGATATGACATTACTATTGGCAGGAATTTTCTTGCCATCCCAAACTGTAAACCTATCTTCATCGTTATAAAATAGATATGGATCTGAGCTTATAGTAGCCCCGCTATTGTCTCCGTAATGTAAAACTACAGAGCTTATGTTGATTAAATAGCAGGGTAGTACTTCGTGTCGGTCTGGAAATATTTGAGAGCCGTCTGAGGAAATTGCGGTGTAATTTGGTGGTCGTTCCGGGAGAGGTGATCTAATATCTAGAGCTGATGATATTCCTGCTAAAAGCCAAGAAGTTTTGCTCTCTTGTGCCTTTTTAGAAAGCTCTTCCCAATCTTGGGATTTGTTGTGAAGTTCACTCTGAGCAAGTTTAATTTTCACTCCGAATTCATCAACAAAATGCTTTCTCTCACCTAACATCGTATCTATTTGCGACTTCACTAAATGAAAATTAAGCACGGCAAGTGAAAAGATAACACGCTTTAACTTGGTTACAAAGTATAGGAGGAAAACTACTCTAAATGCATAAAAAAAGCGGGCTTTCCAATTCAGGTTAGCCCGCCCTACTATTTTCATTGATTACTGATTTCGTTTTTAGTTTTTACAGCAAATTACATCATTCCGCCCATTCCGCCCATGTTAGGCATCATACCGCCTACTGACGGTAGACCGGGTCCTGCTGCACCGCCGACTTGAGCAGGTTCTGGTTTTTCAGCGATGAGAGCTTCTGTGGTTAGAAGGAGTCCCGCTACGCTTGCTGCGTTTAGCATTGCGCTCCTGGTTACCTTGGCAGGATCAATGATTCCAGCTGCTATCAGGTCACAGTACTCAAGCTTCCCGGCATCAAATCCATTTGATCCCTTCTGCTCGCTTACCTTGCCTACTACGATTGATCCGTCCCATCCTGCATTGGTAGCGATTCCTCTGAGTGGCTCTTCAAGAACTCTCTTAATGATTCTGACACCTGCTGCCTCTTCGGTGTCTGTGCCCTTAAATGCGTCCACATCTTTGATCGCTCTGATTAGCGCTACTCCGCCCCCAGGTACAATTCCTTCCTCTACTGCTGCTCTGGTTGCGTTTAGTGCGTCCTCTACTCTTGCCTTCTTCTCTTTCATCTCGGCCTCGGTAGCTGCCCCTACTCTTATTACCGCCACACCACCTGCAAGCTTAGCAAGTCTTTCTTGCAACTTCTCTCTATCGTACTCTCCACTTGCTTCTTCTACCTGAGCTTTGATCTGTCTGATTCTACCCTCTATTTCCCCTCTCTTGCCAGATCCGCCGATTAGAGTTGTATTGTCTTTATCTATTATCACTTTCTTAGCTCCACCCAAATCCGAGAGCTTTACGCTCTCAAGCTTCATTCCAACTTCTTCCGCAATAACCTTTCCGCCTGTTAGAACCGCTATGTCCTCTAGCATGGCCTTACGTCTGTCGCCAAAACCGGGGGCTTTTACCGCTGCTGCTTTAAGTGTGCCTCTCATCTTGTTTACTACTAGAGTTGCTAGCGCCTCTCCCTCTATATCCTCTGCCATTACTAAGAGCGGCTTGGTGCTTCTTGCTACCTCTTCAAGCAGTGGTACTAGGTCTTTCATGTTCTCTATCTTCTTGTCGTACATTAAGATGAGTGGATCCTCAAGCTCTATTAACATTCTCTCAGGATCTGTAATGAAGTAAGGGCTTAGGTAGCCTCTGTCAAACTGCATACCCTCTACAACCTCTAGCTCTGTTTCCAAGCTACGGCCCTCTTCTACGGTGATTACTCCGTCTTTTCCTACTTTCTCCATCGCGTCTGCAATGATGTTACCTATGGTAGCGTCTCCGTTTGCGGATACTGTAGCTACCTGAGCAATCTCTGTTCTACCTTTAACCTGCTTACTCTGTTTCTTTATGCTGTCAACTACTACTTCTACAGCCTTATCGATTCCTCTTTTTAGCTTCATTGGGTCGTGCCCTGCTGCTACGAGCTTTATGCCTTCTCTGAATATTGCCTGAGCTAGCACTGTGGCTGTGGTGGTTCCGTCTCCAGCTACATCACTTGTCTTGGAAGCTACTTCCTTTACCATCTGCGCTCCCATGTTCTCAAAGCGGTCCTCAAGCTCTATCTCTTTAGCTACCGTAACTCCGTCCTTCGTTACTACCGGTGCGCCGTAGGTCTTCTCTATTAATACGTTTCTGCCTCTTGGTCCTAGTGTGGCCTTCACTGCGTTGGCCAGCGTGTTTACGCCTCTTAACACTGCGTCCTGGGCTTCTCTGCCAAATTTTATTTCCTTTGCCATTAGTCTCTAATGCCTCCTG
>Ga0307376_10002008_pt1 | contig 20623 bp, 15 predicted proteins | sample TR2MG_FD_202536 | JGI IMG/M metagenome (GOLD analysis project Ga0307376, IMG submission 202536) | Soil microbial communities from Risofladan, Vaasa, Finland - TR-2 | ecosystem: Environmental > Terrestrial > Soil > Coastal area > Acid sulfate soil | place: Finland: Risofladan, Vaasa | collected...
TCGTCCGCTTTGAACGGGTACGCTCGGCCGGAGGGTTGGACGAAACGAACCAGGCCTTGCTGGCCTTTAATATTGGCCGAAGCAACATGGGCCTGCGCCGCTATGCCACGGCCATCCCCTACTTCGAGGATTACATTCGCTCATTAGGTTTCGACCCCGACAGCGCCCAAACGCAAGAGGCGGCGGCCGATAATGCCGATTTGTTGGAGGCGCTCAATCTTTTGCGCGAGGCGCGGCAAAACGCGGGCATGCCCTGGGCCCGGTTGCTCTTTGAGCAGGCCGTAGCGGCCAACGGCGCGGGCAATTATGACGAGTCGTTGGCCTCGCTGCGCCAACTGTACGACCTGGCCGATCTGGACGATTCAACCCGGGCCCTGACGGTCTACAATCTGGGGCTGACCTTGCATCATCTGGGCAACTATTCTGAAGCCATTCGTTACTACCAGGAGTACCTGGCCGGTTCTGGTTCCGAGTCAGACCAAGCCGACGCCCGGGCTCACTTAGATCGCGCCCGGCAAAACCAACCGCCGTCGTCGGGTGAGACGGCGAGCCAGCCGGAGACGACGGAAGAGACGACCGAGCCTTAGGGGAACCCATCCTATTAGCTTCCTTGATCGAACCTGATTTCGGGCACACGGAAATGACGTGACGCTCTGAACCTTCAAAGGTGTGTAATCATGCGGAAGCAGAAACTCATGAGGGCACAATGTTTCTTTACTTTGTTTTCTTGACTGAGATTCTGAACTGCACTACATGGAGCGGAGAGACATTAATTCTTTGCCGGCTAACTAAAGTAAAGAATTGGGCATTTTATGGACGGCAGAAAGATCCTTCTTATCTGCCGTTGGAGTGAACCTTCACATCCATGGCAGCCAACTGAATGGTCTCCAAGGGCATATCTATGCCTACTTCGGTCAGCGTGGTGAAGAGGCGCTCGCGCAGTTGGAAGCGCTTCTCGACATGGGTTCTCTCTTCCCGTAGCCAGGCTTTCTGTTCGATGGCGACGTTGTAATCATTTAGCTGAGTGACTGCCATTCGCGGTCGTGGTTCGGTCATAAAGTCGTCATCCCTTTCGACCAGGTCCATCAGTAGCTGGCGGACGCGATCCAGGTTCTCGGTAAGCCCAATGGTGACCGGAATATCCAGGCGTAGATTGGGAAATTTGGTAAAAGAGGCCACCGTTTTGTTGATTATCTGGATGTTTGGCACGGTCAGCATTTTGGCATCGACGGTAACAACGTAGGTTGCGCCTAGCGTGATCTTGTTTACCCGGCCGTATAGATTGTCAACTTCTATTAGGTCGCCGATGAGAAACGGTTGGTATAGGAAAATAAGTACGCCGGAGATCGGGTTTGACAACGCATCCTTGGCGGCAAATCCGATGGTCAGGCCAGCAATGCCCTATGAAGCCAACAGGGCCGTGTTGGAAAATATAATAACAAAGTACTGCACCAGGTACAAGAGAAAAGCGACGGCATAACCGACTAAACGCACCGCGCCGAATCCGTCGGCAAACATGGCTTCGAATAGTCCGGACAGGAGCATGGGCACAGCGAAAGTGATCAGGACAATGAGGGAAGCGACGGCCGATACCAGCGGAAAAACGATCAGCTCTTTATCGGCCCGCAACACAGCCCAACTTGCTTTGACCAGTTCCCAACTGTTAGAAAGTCTCGCGAACATCGTATTCCTCCTGAAAAAGAGTAAAACGCAAGGGGGATTGTATTGAATTCAGACTCTTACATTTTACCCTTCGTCGTCAAATGGCCGCTAGCTTCGATCATGTATCAAATCTTCAAAGTCTTTTAAAGTCAGGTTTGGCCACCCGAAACCTGCCAGGTAGCGAGCTGGCCGTTCACAGCTCTATTCATTTGCTAACGAGACGTCCAATAATGCCCCAAAACGATCGTTTGCTATTTCAGGTATTTTTCCATGCGTATATCTTGCCACATTCTGCCTTGCCAGTAAGTGAAATTATCAATGTGAGCGATCTCCTGATAGCCCTTATTTTGTATAGTTTGATGGCCTTGTCGTTGAATTCGAACACCCCCAGTTCGATCCGGGCCAGCCCTTGCACCTGGATCTGTTTTTCCAGATATTGCATCGCCCTGGCACCAACACCTTTTCCACGAGCAGTCGGTTCGCCAATCCCGATGCCGATCCAGGCAGTTCCGGCCTCTTTCTTGTATAGATGACCGGGATCTATTTGAAAATTCATCTCGCCGACCAATTGACCATCCGCGTAGATCAAATAGATTGATTGGTGTTCCAGGCGTTTTGTTAGCGAGTCCACGGTCACAGCCGTCTGCCTTTCAAGCTCTTCCTTGTCTTGATTTGGCCGCATAAGTGGAATGAGTAGGGGGTCATTTTCCCATCTATCGAGGGTGGTGGCGATTTCAGGATTTGGGGCAGTCAGTTTTTTGAAGATTAGGTCCAACAGGCTACTGTTTCTTTGGGCCATGCAGACAATCGAAAAGCTCCTTAGCGTCCTGTTTACGAACGAAGGCGGTCAATAGGTCCCCGGCCATGTAAATTGTATCGCCATGGGGAATGATGATCCGGCCATCGCGCTGAACGGAAACCAGAACGCTATCCGTGGGCATAGAAGAAGAACACTCTTGGACGCTCTTGCCCACAACCCGATCACCTTCTACAAGCGGAATATCAACAAATTCAGCTTCTGCCTCGTAATGATTCTTTAGTCGCTTGGCCCGTTGTTCAATCTCCTCACGACGGGTCAAGGCCAGCGTATAGGCCTGGCTAATCCCCTCCCGCCAGAGAAGCCCCAATAAGTGAAAGGGGTCTTCTCGGGCGACAACCGGCAGTCGCCCCAGTCCACGCGAGCCCATCCGAGCCAAAGCATCGCCCATGGTCTCATCCGGATAGGCAACTTGCAGGTGCGGCCAGCTGGTAGCAATATCAGACACAGTCGTGGTTTCTGGTCGGTTTTTTTCTATTGCTTGTTCCAAATCTGTCAAAGTTACAATGCCCCAGAGCTTTTCCTCTTCATCTAATACCATGAGCCCATGATGATGGGAAGAGACAAAAACATCAGCCAGATCCGCTATCTTTGTCTCCTTGGATATCGTTTCAACAGCTTGGGTCATGACCTCGGCCACCAAAACACCTTGCAAGATATCCAAATCACGCCCTCGATCAAGCCGGACACCGCGCCGGCTTAGTTTTAAGGTGTATATGGATTCGCCCTTCAGCATTCTCTGAGACACTAGCGTGGCCACGACAACGGTCAGCATAAGCGGTAAGATGATGCGGTAGTCGCCGGTTAATTCAAAGAGAATGATGACGGCGGTGATGGGGGCATGGGCGCTGGCGGCGAAAACGGCAGCCATGCCAACCAGGGCATAGGCGCCCGGAGGGGCGCTAATCCCGGGAAACAGCCGGTTGATGCCCAGTTCAAAGGCAGCTCCCATCATGGCGCCCATAAACAAGGAAGGTGCAAACACGCCACCGGACCCGCCGGAGCCAAGGGTAAGGATTGTCGCCAGGATCTTGGCAATCAGCAAGATGAAGGCGGCGCTAAATACCAACTCGTTGGCCAGAGCGCTTTCGATGACCTCATAGCCCACATTGAATACCTGTGGGATACTGTCCCAGGTAACAGGTTGGGTCAGGCTAACCAGGGGGTAGCTGAAGGCCAAAACACCCAATAAGGCGCCGCCAATCGCCGGCTTCACCCATTCCGGGATGCCCTTGATGGCTTCAAACAGATCTTCCGTCCAGTATAACGAGCGGGTAAATACGACGCCTACGACGGCCGCAAATAAGCCGAGAAGGAGGTAAAATAAATATTCCCAGAGAGAGTTAACACCGTACTCAACAGGAATATTAAAGGCCGGCGCATTGCCCAAAGTTGCCCTGCCGATAACACTGGCGGCGACGGCGGCAATGACAACTGTGCTAAAATTGCGGACGCTGAAACGCCCCAGGATGACCTCCAGGGCAAAGATGACCCCGGCAATGGGCGCGTTAAAGGTAGCGGCAATGCCCGCGGCAGCGCCGCAGGCCACCAGATTGCTTATGCGATTATCCGACTGATTTAAAGCCTGGCCCAGGGTTGAGCCGATGGCCGAGCCAATCTGAACGATGGGCCCTTCACGACCGGCCGAGCCGCCGCTGCCGATTGTCAGCGAGGAAGCCAACGATTTGACCACCGCCACCCGGGGCCGGATGCGCCCACCCCGAAGAGCGACCGCCTCCATGACCTCTGGAACGCCATGTCCTTTGGCCTCGCGGGCAAAATAGTATACGAGCAGGCCGACCAGTAAGCCGCCAATCGCGGGGACGATAATGACGTAGAGCTTGCTCTCCCCTGGCATGATATCGGGTATCCACTCGTAGCCAATCCAGGCCACGCCACGAATGAGATAACGAAATAGAATAGCGCCAAAGCCTGTAAAAATGCCGACAACAAGTGCCGTGCCAATGAGAACCGGCCCGGACGTGGGTTGCCAGCGATCCAGTAATCCACCCAGCCGGCCGGAGAGGAAAAACGATGATTTGGTCCTTGCTTCAATTCTTTCAGTCGATTGCTTCATGATTGATAATTCTAATCCATTATCGATATCCGTTCAGCGATAAATGCTTTACAGGCCAATCCAATTCTCCGGGATCAAGCAGGCCTAGATATTCGTTGGTTCCAGACCTTGGTGGCCTGGGGTTTGGGCCAAACAACAAGCCGGTCAAATGCCATTTTTCAAAGCAGGGGTAAGAATACTCTTTCTATTTCGTTTTGGCTACTGCACGTCTCCCGCCATTGAGTTCTTAACAGAAACTGACTTGCTGAGATCAACCATACCGGTTAGCCGCACCGCCCTCGCGAACTCAAGTGGCTAACAAGGACGGCAACCTGGCCGCTTCGACCGCGGTTTGGCGCAAAATGGCCACCTGGCCAACTTGAAGATTCCCCATGTGTCCGTTGGCATCAATAATTCGCGGCTATACAATCCTTGTTTGATGCCACTATACCTAGCTGGAGGATGTTCATGACCACAGATTCAATAAGCCGGGCCATCGATACGCAGGGCCTTAGCAAGCGTTATAACGATGTCGATGCGCTCAAATCGCTTGATCTGACTGTTGCCAAGAATTCCATCTTCGGATTTCTTGGTCCGAACGGCGCAGGAAAAACCACGACTATCAAGCTGTTGTTAGGTCTGATCCGGCCGACGCATGGTGGCGGCAACGTATTTGGAAAAGACATTGTCCGCGATAGTCTTGAAATCCGGCAGCGCATCGGCTATCTGGCCCAAAATCCCCAGTATTATGAATATATGACCGCCCGGGAAACCCTTCGCTTTCGGGCCCGCTTCTTCTATTCTGGACCAAAGGCTGCCATAGAAAAGCGGGTTACGGAAACTCTTGAGCTGGTTGGGTTGGCCGACAAAGCCGATCGCCCTATCAAAGGTTTTTCAGGCGGTGAACTTCAGCGCCTGGGTATAGGTCAGGCCCAGGTGAACTACCCGGACCTGTTGATCCTGGACGAGCCGGCCGCCAACCTTGACCCGCAAGGAAGGCGAGATGTTCTCAAAGTGATGGAGCGGTTACGGCAATATACGACTATCTTCTATTCCACCCATATACTCGATGACGTTCAACAGGTAAGTGATGCGGTGGCCATCCTGAATCACGGCCAACTCATCGCCCAGGCTCCTCTTGAAGAGTTGTTGGTCGGGGGTGATGAGACTACCTATTCCCTGGTCATCGCGGGCGATAGTAGCCAGACTCTGTCCAAGGTTGAGTCTCTGAGTTGGGTGTCAGAGGTCATTACCTCACTATCTGATGATGGGCATACCGTGTGGCGGGTAAGCGTGACGGACAAAGAAGCGGCCGAATCAGAGCTTCTACGCCTGGTCTTAGCTGATGAGCAACTCATGGTGATCGACTGGGGTCGAAAGAAGTACGAGCTTGAAGAGATCTTCTTGAGCCTAGTAGAAGGAGATAACGATGTCAGATAACCAAACGCTAGTGGCCGTCCAGGAACATGGATGGCGTCAGGGCTTTAACAATCTGCTTGGCAAAGAAAATCGTGCCTGGTGGGGCACTCGCAGATGGTTGGTTCATAGCCTGGTTTGGCTGGCGATCGTGAATGGGTTCCTATTGTTAATGCTGTGGGTAGTGCCTGCGAGTGATCCACAAGAGAGTCTACCCCTGGAAGCAGCGATTGAAATGTTCGTGATCCTATCCGGGGTCTTTACGACTATTGGGGTCATCGTTTTGGCCCAGGGCGCGATCATTGGCGAGAAACGGTCGGGCACGGCCGAGTGGATCATGTCCAGTCCCGTTTCAAGGCCGGCATTTATCATCTCTAAAATATTGGCCAACGCGTGGGCGATATTCCTCATAATGGTTCTCCTTCAGGGGGTTGTCTTCTATGCCCAGCTTTCATTGTACGAAAAGACGCCCCTGGCAGTGGGTCCCTTTGTGGCGGTTATGGTGATACAGAGTTTACATCTATTCTATTTCCTCACGATGACATTAATGCTGGGCACGTTCTTCAGCTCAAGAGGGCCAGTCATTGGGATAGCCTTGGCGGTCTTGATCGGCCAGGACATAGTAGCTCAATTGCTGGCAAGACCTCTGCCCTGGCTCCACCTGATCCTGCCCCAAGAATTGATGGTAAATGCGAGTCTGGTAGCAAATGGCAAGCCGGTGGACTCCTGGGTCCCGGTGATTGTCACGTCAATCATGTCGGTACTCTTTATCGTAGCCGCTATCTGGCGTTTCGAGCGCGAGGAATTTTAATCGGCAGAAAAATAGTTATGAACCAATCCATCATTCATGTGGCTCTTGTTGTTCGCGATTACGATGAGGCGATCGACTTCTATTGCCAGAAGCTCCATTTCACATTGGTCGAAGACACCTACCAGCCGGAACAAGACAAACGCTGGGTCGTCGTCGCGCCGCCGGGATCAAGCGGCGCCAACCTGCTGTTAGCCCGCGCATCAACGTCAGAGCAGGAAGCGTTCATCGGCCGGCAAAGCGGCGGTCGGGTTTTTTTGTTTTTGAGTACCGATGATTTCTGGCGCGATTACCAACAGATGTTAGCGGCTGGCATTTACTTCGCCAGGGAGCCGAAAGAGGAAACGTATGGGACGGTCGCCGTTTTCGAAGATCTTTACGGAAATCTGTGGGATCTGATCGAGTTGAAGAACTAACAGGTCAAATTGTCCATCTTCGGCTGAAAATCCGCTGGTGCAATCCTTTTCCGGGCCAGCTAAACGAATAGTGACAGGCAGTCCATTTGTCGCCGCCGGCTGTTGGGTGTCCTACTAAGGAGTTTGGGCTTTTGTTATCGGAACAGGCGCCTTATCCTCAAGATGATAAATGATGCCATTACTCTTGTTAGCGACAAAGAGTTCGCCATTGACCGCCTCGCCGAAAGCGGAAAAACCGAATGTTTGCAGGTTGTTGTGCTCGGTGGCCATCCAAACCCCTGAATCATCCCGATATAAGTCCCAATAGATTCCTGTACAATAATCGGTCAGGAAATAGTGACCGACCATATCCGGATTAGCCTTACCACGATAGACGTAGCCACCTATAACAGAGCAGTTTCCACCAGTATGACCATATTCAAATATCGGGAAGACGTATTGCCCCATTGGACCGCAACCAGCGGTATTATACGGATGATTGCCCTCATAACAGCGCCAGCCAAAATTGGCGCCGCCAGCAGAACCAGCCGGCTCGAAACTGACCTCTTCCCAAAGCCCCTGGCCTACATCGCCGATGTAGAGGTCGCCTGTCAGGCTATCGAAAGTAGATTGCCAGGGATTTCGAAAGCCCGAGAGCCATATCTCATCACAACTGTTTCCCGGACCATCGACAAAGGGATTATCAGCCGGAATGGTGTAGTCGCCGCTTCCCAGTCCCACGCAATCGGGCGCCAGGCCGGGGCCGGAATCGATGTCCAGGCGACTGACTTTGCCAAGTAACGAGGCAGGATTCTGGGCATTATTCTGCGTGTCGCCGCCGCCGCCCCCATCGCCAAGGGGCAGATAAAGATAGCCGTCAGGGCCGAACATGATATAGCCGGCGTTGTGATTTTGAAAGGGCTGGGTTACGGTCAGGAGGATCTCTTCGCTGGTTGGGTCGGCGATGTCGGGGTCGGTAGTCACCGAAAATCTGGAGATCCTGGTCCTGCGGATCGCGGCCGTGGTATTGGTGTAGTTTAGAAAAAAGAAACCATTGTTAGCGTAATCAGGGTGAAAGGCGATACCCAACAAACCTTCCTCGGAGGTAGAGGCGCCGACCCGCCCGGTGATATCCAGGAAAGGCGTGGGGAGGACCGTCCCGTCTGGCCTGATAATCCGGACTTTTCCCGCTCGCTCAAGAACGAACAAACGATCATCCCCGGCCTGTACGATGCCGACGGGATCATTCAGGCCGGCGGCAAAGGGGGATAGCCCGAGGATCAGTTCACCGTCCAGGTCGTCCAGGAGAATCAGGGGGAAGTAACTCACCGGCAGCAGCGGCTCAGTGACTTGCGCTTGTTCTATACCGGCATCACCGGCTCGATCGACCTCCGAATTTGCCAGCCATGAAGAGCCGGCATCGAAGGCCGCGGAAGGAGAAAGCCTGGTCGAGGCCAGGCACGCAAGCAGGAGGATCAAAAAAAGTAAGAATCGATAACTATTTGAGCGCATAGGAAGTCCATGCTACCAAATCAACCTGGATCGGCCAAGTCAGCGGAAAAATATTCATTCGTACCCCCTGTCTCACAGGAGCATAATAAACGAAGGACGAAATTGGAGCCAAAAAAAGGGCGACCAGGGGGTCCCACCTCGGTAATTGTTCTCGGAAGAGTTTTTTTTCTACTGAAATTAGTGGGAGGAACGGGAGGGCTACCTCCAGGAAAGGAGCTTTTCCCGGTATTTGTTTGGTACCGGTCAACGATTCCCGGCAATTGTTTGGGTCGAATGGGAGCCGGCGACCTCGAGGCAGGTTGGGCGCCCGCTTCATTTTCAAGGGGATAAGCAACGGGTTGGACATTTTGGACGGTTGCATGTTGGCCAGACAGCCCATGGGAGGGCTGCCTGTTCGGCCATAAACGGGGGTTATTTTGGCGACCCGGTTAAGAGGGGTTGACAGCCACTGTCTGAGTTTCTGTAGCGATTTTTGGAAGGGATTTGCCGGTTGTTTCATTTTGCCAGGGACTCTTTAGCGGCCGGTGTCTCGCTGTAGACAACTATATTTTGAGAAGGCCGGGTCTGCGCCGGAAGGGGCTTGGGAAGAGGGGCCAATCTGGCGGAGGCCCGGCCAATGTGCTGAGCTCCTGAAAAGTCAGGGGCTCAGGCTGCGGAGGGAGGAAGGTATCAATGGCAATAATAGCACATTTGTTCTTTTTAGTCAAAGATGCGCCCCAAAATCCTGTGTTGTTAATTTTTCTAAGAACTCTTTCGTGGACCCGGTATCCTGACGGGTTGGTACGTAGCAGCGTGATCGGCCGGGCCGAATCCTGGCAAAATAGCCGGATAGGGACTATTCTTAAATGATGGATGATCCCAAAAAAGCTAACCGCCAGCCCGCAGCTGAATTGCCAACCGGAACGGTCACCTTCCTGTTCACCGATATCGAAGGCAGCACCCGGCTATGGGAGCGAGAGCCGGAGGCGGCCCGCCAGGCGTTAGCCGTTCACGACGAGTTGATCGAAAGGGCCGTGGAGGACAGCGGTGGCCTGGTTGTCCGGCCGCGGGGAGAAGGCGACAGCCGCTTCGCCGTCTTCAGCGGGGCGGCCGAAGCCGTCCTGGCGGCCGGGGAGATCCAGCAATTCCTGGCTGGGCAAGAATGGCCTACTTCAGATCCGATCAAGGTGCGCATTGGGCTGCACAGTGGGGAAGCGGATTTACGCCTGGGCGATTATTACGGTTCGGCGGTCAACCGTTGCGCCCGCCTGCGGGGAATCGGGCACGGCGGCCAAATTCTACTCTCCTTGGCCACGGTGGAATTGATGGGCGAGCGGTTGCCGGCCGGGGGAACGCTGCGCGATCTCGGTCTGCACCGCCTGCGGGACCTGACTCGGCCGGAACATGTCTTTCAACTGGTGATGGCCGGCCTGCCAGAGCGCTTTCCGCCGCTGAAATCGCTGGAAGCTTTCGCCCACAACCTGCCAGCCCAAGCGACGCCCCTGATCGGCCGCGATGGGGAAGTGGCGGCCATTATTGAGCTTTTGAGTCGACAAGAGGTCCGCCTGCTTACCCTTTCCGGCCCCGGCGGCATTGGAAAATCGCGCCTGAGCCTGCAAGTGGGTAGTGAAATGGTGGATCGCTTCAGCGATGGCGTCTTTTTCGTCGCCCTGGCCGATGCCACTTCGACCGAGCTGGTCGTGTCTAAGATCGCCCGGGAACTGGAGATCCGCGAAAGTGGCAACCAGCCTATCCTCGAGACGCTCAAGCGTTACCTGGCCGATAAGGAAATATTGCTATTGCTGGATAATTTCGAGCAAGTGATGGTGGCGGCCGGGGTGGTAGCCGAACTGCTGGCGAACTCTCCTCGTCTAAACGTCTTAGCCACGAGCAGGACACTTTTGAATTTACGCGGGGAGTATGATTTCCCCGTGCCGCCCCTGGCGCTGCCAAAGTTGACGCCTTCCGTATCACTTGACGATCTGCGCCAAAATGGCGCTATCAGCTTGTTTGTCGATCGGGCCAGGGCGGCCAGTCCCCGATTTGCGCTCAGCGATGATAACGCCCCGACCGTGGCCGAGATTTGTTGCCGGCTGGATGGTCTGCCGCTGGCTATTGAACTGGCGGCCGCCCGGGTCAGGTTACTGTCACCCGAAGCATTGTTAGCCCGTTTAAGCGACCGGCTGAAGTTGTTGACAGGCGGCGCCCGGGATTTGCCGCTCCGACAACAGACTTTGAGGAGTACTATTGACTGGAGCTATGAGCTTCTCGGCCAGGAGGAAAAGACCCTTTTCGCCCGGCTGTCTATTTTTGTGGGGGGCTTTACGTTGGAAGCGGCCGAGGCGCTGTGCCAACTTGGCGAGCCCCTTGATGTGCTGGAGGGAATCGAAGAACTGCTCAACCACAGCCTGCTGCGGCAAGAGGAGACAGCGGAGGGCGAGGTGCGTTTCCGGATGCTGGAAACTATCCGGGAGTATTCCCTGGAGCGGCTGGAAGAAAGTGGCAAGTTGGCAGCGATGAAAGAGAAGCATGGCCTCTATTTTGCCGAGCAGATGACCGCCACCGGGTATGGCACGCTGTCCTCCGAGGCGACGATATCGTTGCAGTGGATAGATGCGGAACATGATAATTTAAGAGCAACCTTGGCCTGGAGCTTAGAGTCGCCCGAAGGCTTTGCTCTTGGCCCGGGTCTGACCATGGCTCTGAGCTGGTATTGGTACCGCCGGGGTTTCGTCAGCGAAGGCCGCGAGTGGTGCGAGCGGGTGCTGGCGCTTCATGCCGGCGAGGGTCCATCGTTGGCCAGGGCGACGGCGCTGCTGAGCTCGGCCAGCATGGCTATGTGGCAGGGGGATCTCAATGGCGCTCGCAGCCATTTTGATGAGAGCCTGGCCATCTGGCGGCGGTTGGAAGAGCCCCTTGGGCTGGCCAATACGACCATGATCGGCGGGGTCATCTGCGTGAACCGGGGTGAAGACGCCGAAGCCCAGCGTTTGTTAGCGGAATCGCAGCAGCTGTACCGGGAAGTCGGGATCGATTATTTCACGGCGATTACCATGGTGCACCTGGCCAACGCCTCCCTGGGCCAGGGGGAATACGAAGCGGCGACAGCCCTGCTGAAAAAAGCGTTGATCATGGCCCGGCAAATCGGTGAACCGTGGCTGCTGGCCTTCACCTTGAATAATCTGGGCGAGGTGGCCCGGGGTCAAGGAGAGTATGAAGCGGCCGGCGATTACTACGAGAGCAGCGAGGCTTTGCTAAGAGAGTTGGGTGAAACGGGCGACCTGGCCCGGCTGGTGCATACCCTGGGTTATATCGCCCAATACAAGGGTCAGACCGAGCACGCCGAGGAACTTTTCCGAGAAAGCCTGGCCATGTTTCAAAGAGTCGGCAACCAGCGGGGCATTGCCGAATGCCTGGCCGGATTGGCCGGCCTGTTGGCCGAGGCGGGTAGCGTAGAAAGAGCGGGCCAACTCCTGTCCGCGGCTACGGCGATCCAGGATGAGTCGGGCGCTGCCTGGTGGCCGGCCGACCGGGTGGAGGTGGAGCGGAACCGGGCGCTGATCGAGGGCGCCCTGGACGGGCCGGTTTTTGAGGCGGCCTGGACGGCCGGGAAGGGGCTGGGGCTTGACCGGGCGGTGGCTTTTGCCAATAGTTAGGGCGTCGCCTAAGTCAGCCAAATCAATCTATATCCCATCCATGATCGCGATTCAATGTTCTTGCGTTGACCGAAAAGGTTGGATGCCGGCTGACTCGGTGTAGAAGATTCACCCTGCGATGTGCCAGGCAAATCGGAGGAAAGAAAGGTGGTTCCGCTGAACCGGGTAAACGGCAAGCGTAAAACCAGGCACACGACCTGGCCACTGAGAACATAGATGTCCAAGCTGTGGCCGGGACTGGCAGGCGAAGCGAAGGAGGTTTTTGGCACAGCAAGCATTCAGGATCTTATCAGGACTCAAAGTTCCCTTACTTTGTTTTCTTGATGTCTAGGATATTATAGATTGTCAATAGCGGTCATGAAGAAGGAGGGCACAGGCGAAACAGCAAAAGGGTAAGAAATGGGTAAGGTTTCCAGGCTATTTCCATGATGCAAGAAACCTGAATTGACGGCAGCAGGCAAGTAGAAATAACTGTCCCGGTGTTGATGAAGAGAATGGTGGAATGGACAGTGGGGGAGAAACAGGGAGGTAACCTAAATCACAAGAAGCCGAAACCGATTTGCTTATACTCTTTGGGACGAGCGGCCAAGGCGCGGCGTAAAGCGTCAGCAGCTAGTTTGCGGCGACGATGGGTTTCTAACCAGCGTTTCATCCAAATGTAGCGACGCTCCGGCTCCCAGATTTCAACCAATTCCATGATGGTTTGACAGTTGGGGCATTCAAGTGGGTCATGCCCAAAACTGGCTTTGATGCGTTCCCGCCAGGGGATAGGGTCAGCGGATTGAGAAAAAGGATTGAGGTCAAAGAGAGGGAATTGTAGCCGGATCGCATCGAGAGCCTGCTGCACTTTGAGGGCCCATTTGGCTTTGGTGTTGCGGGCATAAAGACCGGCATGGCGCATCAGTTGCATGCCTTTGGGTGGGATGTGCTTCACCATGAGAGAGATGAAGTCGAGAGCAGAGAGCGTCACATCACGTCGTAAGCCGGTAGCTGTTTCCTTATACCAGAAGCGAACCAGCTGGCCATCATAGTTTGTCAGGCGAGACATAGCCAGTGGGGGATGGCCCATATAGCGGCCGATTTAGGAAGCAGCCTGCACGCCTTTGGGATAGAAACTATCGGTGTAAACCTGAAGCCCTCGCCGTTTCTGATAAAGGTTTCGAATGACAGCGTGCAATCGACCATCATGAGGATAGAGCTGACGCAGACGTTGACACAACAAGTAACGCCAAGTGGCGGCTAATCGACCGCCAGGGATCCGATCAATAGCGACCCAGTTGCCATCTTTGTCAAGACCGCCTTTGGTCACAACGAGATGAACGTGGGGTTTGAAGACCAAGTCACGACCGAAGGTGTGGCAGGTGTGGACCATGCCCACCCGAATCTCACCAAGGGTGATGGCAATTACCCGCCGGACCGCATCGGCGGCGGTGGTAAGCAATAATTTCAGCAAGGAGCGGTCACGGTCAAAGTAGCGGCGCAATTCTTTGGCGATGGTGAGGGTCAGATGCAAATGGGGCACCTCCAACAATTCCTGCGAAATGCGACGCACCCATTCATCGGCACGCACTTTTCCACAGGATGAACAAAAACGAGTTTTGCAGGAGAAGGGGACAATCCGTTCTTCATGACACTTTGGGCAGACATAGCGAGCGTAGCCACATTGAGGATTACGACAGCCCATCATCCTTTTGGCTGTCTTCTGTACGTAGGCCCGTTGGTCGGCCGGAATTTCTTCCCGGCGATAGTCCCACCACCGCTCCCAGTGGTCGATAAAGATTTGGCGGAAGCGATCGCTGCCGTACTTCGTAGGGGTATGAAACAACAAGACTGCGGCTGCTCCATAGGTGGCAATGACCAACATTCGTTGGCTGGGGTCAGTGAAACTGATAGTATAGCAGACAGAGTATCCGGGTTATTAGGTGTGGTTCCGGCGCGGCGTCATAGACAACGACAGGGCGGCTGCATCACTCAGGCAATCGCCCTGTCGTTAATGTTTTTTTGCCAAGTTTACTGACGCCTTTGTCAAGTCGAGGCATCGGCTGCTGTCCTGGATTTTGCCTGCCAAGCTTTCCACAAAATGGCATGGTGCGGCTGTTGAAGATACATGGCTTGCGCCGCCGTATCAACGTTTTTAGCGACGAAAGCCTGGATGATGGCCGCTGCGTGGACCAGGACTTCAGCCGCCGCTGCAAAGTCGCCCAGGGCAGTTACCGTCTCCCAGGTGAAGTGAAAGGCGCGCATGGGATCCTCAGCGCCGTCCAGGCGCGGGTTATCACGAGTAAAGGCAATCACCCTCTGGGCCAGCAGACTGGCGCCCGGCCCGTCCCCTTGATCCAGTTTGACGCGGGCCAGCCCTGCCCAATCTTCGGCCAGGTAGTGCGGTTGGTTCAATTCCTGATGAATGACCAACGCCGCGTCATAATTCGTTTCGGCTGCGGCCACATTGCCGGCGGCCAGGGCGACGGCGCCCAGTTCATTCAGACTGTTCCCTTCACCCCAGCGATCGCCGATTTCGCGCTGGATTTGCAGCGCTTCTTCGAGGGTAGCGGCGGCGCGGTCGTTATCGCCTTGCAGATACTCGGTGGCGCCTAGGTTGCTCAAGCAGCCGGCCTCGCCATACCGGTCGTATATCTCGCGGCGAACGCTGAGCGACTGCTGATGATAGCGCCTGGCGGCGAGGTAATCCCCTTTGTTTGTCGCCACCAATCCCAGGTTCCCGAGCAGGACGCCTTCGCCAAAGCGGTTGCCCGTTTCGCTTTGGATGGCCAATGAGGCCGCGTAGTAGACCTGGGCTGCGGCGTAATCGGCCTGATAATTGGCGATAGTGCCCAGATTGTTGAGGCAGGAGGCTTCGTCCCGCCGATTGCCCATTTCCTGGGCGATCGCCATGCTTTCTTCGTAGCAGCGGCGAGCCATAGTGAAATCGGCCAGGTCGTTGGCCACGTTGCCCAGCCCAATGAGGCAAGCGGCGACGTCTGTCTGGGCGCCATCCTCTTTGGCCAGCACGACGCCGAGCTGGTATTGTTCCTGGGCTTTATTGTATTGTCCCTGGCGATACAGGTTGTTTCCCCAAGCGAGATGTGCTTGCACCCTGAGATGTTTGTCATTTGCCCGGCGCGCCAGTTCCACGGCGGTCTGGCTGTGTTCGACAGCTCGGTCATATTCGCTGATGCTGTGGGCAAAGTGAGCCTGTTTCAAGGCGACCTTGGCCTGGGCAGTCGTGTCAATTCGGTCGGCCAGGGAAACCAACTGTTTCAAGTCCTTGACCTGCGCTTCGCGCTGGCCCAGGGCGTCGTACGCTTGTTCCCGCGCCTCAAGCAAGGAAAAGCGAGCTGCGTCGTTGGCTTCTGGGGTAAAGGCCAGCGCTCGTGATAGAAAATGAATCGCCTCTTGATGAGCGTAGGTCGCCTGTGCCTGCCGACCGGCGCGCGTATACCAAAGCGCCGCTTGCGCCTGATCGCCGCCCAGTTCGAAATGCTCGCCAATCAGAGCTGCAAACTCTTTGCTGCGAGCGTTGGCGCCGGCCGCCTTGACCAGCCAAGCGGCGACCTGCAAATGATACTGGCTGCGTAGTCGTTTTAGGACTGTTTCGTAGGTCACGTCGCGCAGTAGGGCGTGTTTAAAAACATATTCGTTGGTCGCGGCAAAGGCGCTTTCGGCGCGGTGAAAGATAAACTCGCGCGCTTCCAAAGCCGGCAGCTCAGCCGGCGCCTGGGCCGTCAGCGCCGCCAGGGCCTGATCCCAGAAGGTACGGCCGATCACGGCCGCTTGCTGGGCCGCACGCCGGGCTTCCGGCTGCAGCTTATCCAAGCGCGTTTGCAACACGCCGGTCAGGGTCGACGGGATATTCAACGCGACCAACTGTTCCGGCACGACGCGCCACGTATCGAGATCAGTCAGAATGGCGCCTTCGTCGATAAGCATCTTGACCAACTCTTCGGCGTAAAAGGGATTACCTTCGGCGCGATTACTGATCAGGTCAATCAGGATTTGGGGCAGCGGCTCAACCTGGCGCAGAATTTCGGCAACCAGGTCGCGGGTCATTGCCAGGGAAAGTGGATTCAAGTTGATGCGCTGATGCGTGGGCAGCGCCGACCCCCAGGCCGGTCGAGCGTGAAACAGTGCCGGTCGAGTAAGGCAGACGATTAACAGGCGCAGCGCCGGCTGCCGTCGGGCAAGCTTGAAAACGGCGTCCAGCGAACTGTTATCCGCCCAATGGATGTCGTCGAGCAGGATGACGGCAGGATCCTGAGCAGCAGCAGCGGCAAAGGTTTGGGCAAGGTAATGCGTGGCCTGGTCCATGATCCGCTGCGGTTCGCCTTGGAAGCGAATCAAGTGTGGACTGTCGCTAAAATCATACCCCAGCCAACTGCCCAGGATATGCGCTTTCTTCTCGCCTTCAGATTCGAGAAAACGACTGATACCGGCGACAAACTTCTGTCTTACGATGGGCAGGGGATCGCTGTCTTTAATTTGAAACTGGTTGGCGAACAGGTCGCGCAGCAAGAATTGGGCCTGGCTCTGCGTGCGTTGGTTGGCCCGGCCCTTAAAGTGCCAGATCTTTTCCGGCTGCAGTTCCAGCCAGTTACTAAACTCGTACACCAGCCGGCTTTTGCCCACGCCGGCAGCGCCAGCCACGGTGACGACGGTGGTTTGTGACTGGTCGATGGTGTCGCGGTACGCTTCTTGCAGCGTGGCCAGCTCCGCGCCACGGCCGATCGTGCGGGTGGCAACGCCTTCCACGCCGCGGGTGCTCACACGAAAGCCACGTGGTTTGGCCTGCTGTACGAGATAGACGGGCACCGGGTCGGGGAAGCCTTTGGCCTGAATCGGTTGGCGCGGCGTCACATCGAAAACACCCCGTACGTGCTGATAGGTGTGGTGGGAGATGAGCAGGCCGCCGGGCGGCGCGGCGCTTTCTAGGCGAGCCGCCAGGTTGACGGCCAGGCCGGAGATGGAGTCTTCGGCTTCGGTCATGCCGCCGGTAATGACCAGCCCGGTGTTGACGCCGACGCGAATGTTGAAGTCGAGCTGGCGCCACTCTTGTGCCAATTCTTGCCGGTACGCTATCGCAGCGGCCAGCATGTCCAATCCGGCGTGCACGGCGTTTTCCGGATCTGACTCGCTGCTAACGTCAAGGCCAAAGATGGCTTTGAATCCGTCGCCCTGAAAGCGGGCAATGTGGCCGCCATGCTGTTCGACAACGGCTGCCAGCCGGGTCAGGGCGCCGTCCATGATGGCCAGAACGTCTTCGGGGTCGAGTCTCTGGGCGAAATTGGTACTGTCGACAATGTCGGCGAAAAGGATGGTGGCGACTTTGCGCTGCTGGCTGGATGGTGTGGCCGGCGCCAATTCGTCAATTCGCTTGCGCAGCGCCTGTACCGAGGCGTCTACGACCGCCTCGCCCAATATGGCGCGCTGCGTTTCGAGCGCCTGGATGGCCTGCTGTAACTGCTCAATTTGCACGTGTTTGGCTGAAGGCATGTTTTTCACTTAGCAGTTGCCTGATGGATAGAGGCTTTGACGCAATCCGTTCATTGGCTCATCCAATTGATCCAAAGACGCTGCGGAAATGATTCACACAGCCAATCCACCCATTGTTTCCGACCTCTGCCCGTTAAGATACCAGAGTAGGCGATGGCGGGCGAATATGAGCGCACCGAGGCTGCAGGCGCTAAATCGCTGTGCTTGCGTGGCGCCCGTTCAGGGCTTTTTTGCCTGAGCCTCAGCGGGGCGCTGCTGTTAGCAAGGCCCGCCCCCTCGAAAGACTCGGAGCAAGCTCTGAGGTGACCGAAGGGGCTTTCAGGCCCGGCGGCCTGGCCGGCGCGAACGCCGCAATCTTTTGTCAACCTTCAATATGCCGGCGGCTCGGCCGATCCGCCGACAGCAATTCTAAATGTAGATTTGGCAATCGGGATGAATTGCGCATACCATTCACAAAACGCTAAAAGAGGGCGCAAGAATGGGCAAAAGAGTGCGAGTCAGCCAATTTAACCGAAATTCTTTACTGCCAGACATTGGGTAGGGAGCAAATAACGGTTTGCCGATGAGGATGAGCAAAGTATCGGGGGTTTGATTTAATGCGTCTATACAGGGTGTCTACGTCGTTAACTGGTAGGTATTCTCCGGGTTGTTGAATTAGCCTTGCGACAACCTTAATCAAACTGTCAAAAGAAACGCATTTCCGAAATGTTTCTTAGGCATTGATTTATTGGACGACCATTTTGAACACGTCAACGGGATCGAGTGTTTATTGTCAGACAATAATTATGGGATTGTGAAAATCGATAAGCAGCACAAAGAAATGGCCGTTTTTGTGGACAGGTTGACGCAATGGCGTGGGAGTATCCGAAATTCTGTGTAAATCCCTGATCTCATCAATAACTCGATTCGGTCCTCAACGCGTATCACCAACTGCTTGAGCACCTGCGGCCAGTTCCGGAGCGGCATCATCCACTTGCTTGTGATGTCATCGGTGGCCAGGTAAAGTAGCTTTCGCGCCGCCTCCGGTGTGGGGAAAGAGGACTTGGTCTTTGTTACTTTCCGTAGCTGCCAGTGATAGGCTTCGACACTATTGGTCGTGTAGATGATGCGACAGATTTCCGCCGGATAGTTGAAGAAAGTCGTCAAGTCGTCCCAGTTCTTCTCCCACGACTTCACTGCAATAGCATACTTGGCACCCCAGATTTCTGCCAGTCGGTGCAGGTTGGCTGTGGCATGATCCAGTGTGGGGGCCTGGTAGATCGTCTTGAGGTCGGCCACAAATGCCTTGCGGTCTTTCCAGGCCACATTGCGCAGGCTTTGCCGGATCTGGTGGATGATGCAACGCTGGACCTGAGTCTGTGGAAAGATGGACTGAATTGCCTCTTTTAAGCCGGCCAGACTATCGACGCTGGCAACGAACATATCCTGTTCTCCGCGCGCCTGCAGGTCGGTGACCACACTCAACCAGAAGTTGGCGCCTTCTGACCCGTCCCCAATCCAATGACCGAGTACATCACGATGGCCGTCCAAATCCACGCCCAGCACGACGTAGATAGCCGTATTTTCGATTTTTCCTACTCGCCGCAGTTTGATGTGCAGAGCATCTAGAAAAACAAAGGGGTAGATAGCATCCAGAGGCCGGCTTTGCCAGGCTTCGACCAAAGACCAGATCTTGTCAGTGATGGTGCTGATTGTTTGGGCCGATATCTCAACGCCGTACAGGTCGTGCAGCGTGTCCTGGATATCCCGAGTACTCAGCCCTTTAGCGTACAATCCAATGATATTCTCTTAGGTTAGTTGGTGTTGCTGGCATATTTGCGAAGAATCTTGGGTTCGTAGTCTCCATTGCGGTCGCGGGGAACGCCCACTCCCGTCTCACTTTCAGAAGTTCGCACTTTCTTGTTGTAATATCCGTTCCGGCTGTTGCCGCTATTGCGCCCCTTCGGTTCATACGGCTCGTACCCCAGATGCTCTGACAACTCTACATCCATCATCTGTTCCAGGGTGTTAGCGAAAAGCTTGGCGAAGATGCCTTCCTTGCCAAAGAAATCATCCATAGATTCTGCTTTGGCCAGCTCCGCGGCAACGCTTTCTGCGTCCGGCATGTACTCTTTCGGATTGGCCCGTTTACGGCTCTTTCTTTGTGTCATTTTGTGTTCTCCCTTTTCAAGCGTTGCATATTAGCTTGATTTCGGGTTTACACAATATTCTGGACACCCTTATTTGAGTAATCCAAGATTGGGTGAAGGAAGCAACAGAGCCGTCGGATACGGGAACGGCGGAGAATACCTCATCAGGTATCAATACTATTCACCGTCACCGGCCGCCGGCGCATGACTTAGCGCCGAATAAAAGGAGCCTAAGAAGCTGCTAGGCGTTGTGGCCAGCAATTCGGTCCCGTGCAGGCCGTTTCGCCGGGCGATTCGCTGCCAGGTCGGGAAGGAAAAGGGATGGGGGACCCAGTGGTTGCCCCGGTCGGTGTTGTATTCGACGACCAGGAAACGGCCGTCCGGCTCTAAGGCGTCGCGCAACAAAGTTACCGTCTTGTCCTTGTCCTTCAGGTAATGAAGGGCATTGGCTATCACCAGCCCATCCAGGAGCGGTAGGTTTAGCGGCCGGGTAAAATCGGCTTTCAGGTAGTGCACTTCAACTTCGGGAAAGCGGCTCTGGAGAGCTCGTTGCTGCTGCTCCAAGGCGGACTGGCTTTTGTCTACCGAGTAGATCAGCCCTTCTGGCCCAATTAATTCCGCCAGGGCCAGGGTGAAGGCGCCCTGGCCGGAGCCAAAGTCGGCCCAGGTACCACCCGGCCGGGCGATGCCCGACCGCAACAAGTTG
>Ga0307376_10002009_pt1 | contig 20622 bp, 18 predicted proteins | sample TR2MG_FD_202536 | JGI IMG/M metagenome (GOLD analysis project Ga0307376, IMG submission 202536) | Soil microbial communities from Risofladan, Vaasa, Finland - TR-2 | ecosystem: Environmental > Terrestrial > Soil > Coastal area > Acid sulfate soil | place: Finland: Risofladan, Vaasa | collected...
AGCAAGCGTAGCGGGACTCCTTCTAACCACAGAAGCTCTCATCGCTGAAAAACCAGAACCACAAGGCGCAGGCGGCGGCGGAATACCTAACATGGGCGGAATGGGCGGAATGATGTAATTGATGTAATCAAAATTGAAATTAAAAATATACAAACGAAAAAAGCGGGCTCCCCTTAAAGGGTGACCCGCTTTTTGTTTTTAATGAACTTGAGGAAAGGTAGCCCAGGTTCTAAATCTTACACTTGTATTATACACTAATATGCATACATGCAAATATTACCTACATAACAAATGATTTCTCAATGTTATATTAGGGCAAAGTTGGACACATGAATACCCAATATATTACAACTTTAATCTACATCTGTAATAGGCCTGATTAGTTGATATCAGTCAAGTCTACAAAGCTCTAATCTGTCTTTAAATAGAACCTAAGATCCAAATTAATCCATAATTTAACGAGTATTATTTTCCATATCTGTAAATTATTTTAAAAGAGATGAATTTACTTGCACCCTCTCTAATTAAAGATCTGACTAAGTTTTGATTACAGCATAGCAGCATTATTTGCATGTATCTGTTATTTATTTGATTAACACAATTTTAAAATTTGTGTTATGAGGTTAAAATAACTTCACCAACGATATGTCAGATACACCTCACTACATCAATCATAGAAAAAGATTAAGAGAGCGGTTTCAAAAGACCGGAGCAGAGGGAATGCATGATTATGAGCTTCTTGAACTTCTGCTTACTTTTTCAATTCCACGAAGAGATGTAAAACCTGTTGCAAAAAAGCTCATTAACAAATTTGGTAGTTTGCCGGGCGTATTAGACGCAGACCAGGGGGAGCTTGAGAAGTTAAATGGTGTGGGCTCAATGTCTGCTTCATTAATTCGTCTTGTAAGGGAAATGTATTGCAACTATCTTTCTGAGAACATGAAAGAACAGGATGTCCTGTCTTCACCGGAAGCTGTTATTAACTTCTCCAGGGTTAAGCTTTCCGGCCTGCCTAATGAAGCTTTCATGGTTATTTACATTAATGTAAAAAATGAAATCATAGACTATGCTCTGTTACAAGAGGGTACGTTGGATAATGTTGCGGTCTATCCAAGACGCATTGTTGAATCAGCTCTCTCTCATCATGCCTCAGGAATAATACTCGTGCACAATCATCCAAGCGGTAATCCTCTGCCATCTAAGGAGGATAAACTTCTTACAAAGGAAATTGCAGGCGCCGTTTTTGCCCTAGATATGAGGGTTCTGGATCATCTGATTGTCGGTAAAGAGGGTTATTTCAGCTTTATGGAAAATAGTTTGTTGACGATAGATTGAATATATCTGTAAATAAAAGGTGATCGAAATTGGGCGGGTTTGATACTGCGAGGGGGCAACGTTATAGCCGAGTTCATGAGAGATACAAAAAAATTGTACAAAAAAGCGTTTTATTTATCTGTATTTACTGTTGCATACAATTTTTTGGAAGGAATTATATCTATATTTGTCGGTTATCTTTCCGGAAGCATCGCTCTTGTGGGTTTCGGTGCTGATAGCTTCGTCGAGTCGCTATCGGGCGGGATAATGATCTGGCGTTTCCGTGCGCACGGAAATCTTACTATGGAGGAGGAAGAAAAAATAGAAGCTAAGGCGGCTAAACTTGTTGCATATTCTTTTTTCATGCTCGGAGCTTATATTTTATTCGAATCTTTAAAGAAACTTATTCTCCGTGAGCATTCCGAACCAAGTTTAATCGGGATAATAATAGCGATTGCCTCAATCATTGTAATGCCGATCCTGTTTTATCTTAAATATCGTATAGGAAAATCCATAGGGAGCAGAAGCCTGGTTGCGGATTCAAAGCAGACTCTCGCCTGTTTGTATTTATCATTTGCGCTACTTGTCGGGCTTGGGCTTAACTACCTTTTCGGGTTCTGGTGGTCCGACCCCGTTGTCGGTTTAGTAATAGTAGCTTTTCTAATTAGAGAAGGTTACGAAACTTTAAAAGAAGATAAGCTCTGCAGCTGTTAAAGGGTATTTAGAGTTCCCTCAAATCCACCTACACCGGGAATTGGGAGACTAAACAACATGGGAAATGAGCGTTACACTCCCCAGCAGATGAAAAATAATGTTACTGTGCTGTATACTCTGCTAATTTTTTAAATCCATGGTATATTTTTATCCAATTAAATTAATCCTCCGGCGGGTTACGTAACTTAGTCTATGATTGAAGGTAATAAATGGCTGAAAATAATAAAGATTTGGGTGCTGTGAAAAAATCGGAATCTCTTAGCATTGTTCGCTTCGTGGTGACTTATGTAGTGCTAATGGGTGTCTTTTTTCTCCTGATTGGGCTAAAGCCGGTTCAGGAAGTTCTGGATATTAACGGCGGCTATTCAAATGCAATAGTCATTCTAACTGCAAAGATTTTGGGTCTTATCGGAGTAACATCTACATACAGCGGCTCTTTAATCAATCTCCCCTCAATTTCACTGGATGTTGAGTTTGGGTGCAATGGTCTTGAGGCGGTTATGATTTACACTGTAGCCGTTTTAACTTTCCCTGCCACATGGAAAAATAGGCTGATTGGATTTGTAGCCGGCTTTCTTGTTATACAGGTTTTAAATTTGATCAGAATTGTAGCCCTCGCTTATGCAGGTGTTTATCATAGAGACCTGTTCGATTTAATTCACATATATGTTGCTCAAGGGGTCATGATAGCTGTTGCTCTAGGAACTTTTGTACTCTATTTAACTTATATAAGTCATGGACAGCCAAAACAACAGCCGGAAGAAGCTTAAAAGTATAATTATAAAAGCGACTGTCATCTTTGTCGTTTCTTTTATTGTTTTTCTTATACCTTGGTTATTTATCATAAATAGCTATTACGGTATGGTTATTGCAAAAATAGCCTCTTATTTTATCTCTATAGTTAAAGATTTAGAAATAACTGAAATCGTCAGAAATAAAGACATTATTTCTGTAGGTTTAATTCCTGCTAATACCGGTTTATCTCAAGTTGTTCAAACTATAATCGATATACCAACTTCAAACTATGCGTTTAATGTGCCTCTTTCGTTAGCTATAATGGCAACTTTTTATCCTTTTATTAAATCAAAATGGATATATCTTGAAGCGTTAACTATTCTGGTATTTGTTCATTTCCTTTTTGTTTTTAGTCTTGAAGGGGAGAAGCTTACTCAGATTCTAACAATTCATGGTTATGAAGAGCCAAGCCGTGTCGCTCAGATTTTCTGGGAATTTCTCTGGGGCTTCGTAGACAATATGGTTGTTCGCTTTGAGCCATTTTTAATCGGAGCTTATCTCTTCTTTATGAGAAATAGAGAGACAGCCAAGAAAGTTGAGGCAGTTAATGTTCATCAGAAGCAATCAGCTCCTAAAAAGAATAAGCCAAAACGAAAGAGATAGTACCTATCTCTTTACTTAGAAGGTTTCTTCTTAGGCCCCAATATAATTCTGCTCCAAAATACACCCAGTAAGTAGGTTGCATAAATTAATATTATTCCAAGAATAAAAGATAAGATTACGCCTAAAATATCAATTAACCCGTATGGGTTTGTGCTAAAAAATATTTCGCCTGCTAGTTTAAAGACATCGTCACTTCTCCATATGTTGAATTGGGAAGTTGAAGAAATGAAGTTCGCAATACGGGAGACTATTATTGATCCCATTTCATAGTAATCCCCTGAGAATGAAATAAACGGTGCAAATGCTATAGGCAGCCCGAAGCCTAACTTAATTGCAGCAGAAAGGGGCCTTGACCCGCTAGCAGATCTGAGTAATGGAACCCCTATAAAGATAGTTAATAGAAATGGAAAGAAATCTGTGAGAAGATAAATTAGATCGCTGCCTTTTGTATCAAACCCAGTCAGTTGTCCTGCATACTCAGAACCGACAGAAACAAACGGAAATATCTCTTTAAGAAATGCAGCTCCATACATCGGGCTAATTTGAAGCTCACTTACGGTTCCCCCACCAAGAATACAACCAAAAGCGTGGCCAAGCTCGTGTAATGGTACGTATACCCACCATGATACGATGAAAGATAGTATCATGATCAGGAGGTTGAAATAGGACACTTTTGAAAGGCAGCTCTCAAGGCCAGAAAAAAAGTCTTCAAAAGGCAGAGCTAATATATGTTTGATTTCTTTAGCCATTATAATATCCCATGCATTTTATATAAAGATACTCTAAATTCAATAACGGTAGGCAGCTTCTAAAGGAGAATATATTGATAATATCAGATATATAACATATTTATCATTGGTAATGAGAATATAATCTCTTTTATAGTGTTAAAGATTGAAAAACACTCAAATATTAGGCTTATTTATATTGACTAATATATTGCTTATTGATTAAGATATTGGTTGTTCCGGTATAATAAAAAAAGACTATGGCTGATTTAGGAGGCATTTTATGAAACCTATTATTATGGCGATATTGATAATCTGCGCCTTCGGGTTTTTCCTTTACAACATATATACACTTATCAAGGTTCTTCGTATTGGTAAATATGAGATGCGCTTTGATAACATCCCGGAGAGGATCAAGAAGGTGATCATATATGTGTTCGGCCAAAAAAGACTCGTTAAAAATTACACTTTTGCCGGTGTAGCCCATTTTATGATTTTCTGGGGTTTCATGATTATTACAATCGGAACTATAGAATTGCTGGTAGGCGGCATCTTCTCGGGTTTCAGACTCATTCCTGGAGAAGCGCATAGTGTATATGAATTTATATTGGACATAGTTCAGCTCCTGGTTTTAATTGCAATTATAATGGGAATTATCAATAGAACTACCATTGCTAAAAGAAGAGAAGTAAACGGGCTTGATGCTGTAGTGGTATTGGGTCTAATCTTTGGTCTTATGATTACAGCCTTTGGAGTAAGTGGATCTGCAATAGCTATGGGCAATGGCGAGCCCGCATGGCAGCCAATCTCAAGCGTATTTGCATCTCTATTCTTTAATGGGATGAGTGAGAACGGATTAATTTTCTCAAATGCATTCTTCTGGTGGTTTCATGTATTTATTGTGTTAGGATTCTTAAATTATCTTCCTTACTCTAAACACAGTCATGTATTTACTGCAATTCCAAATGTCTTTTTCCAGAATTTGAACCACAGAGGTGCATTAAACCCTATAGATTTTGAAAATGTTCCGGATGATATAGATCATTTCGGCGCTAGCAAGCTCGAAGATTTTACATGGAAAGACATTTTAGACGCCTACACATGCACAGAATGTGGCAGATGTACGGATAACTGCCCTGCATGGCATACTGATAAACCTCTTTCTCCCAGAGAAATTGTAGTAAAGCTAAGACATTACGCATCTAGTGAGGGGACGGCTTATTTAAATGGCGACGCGGCAAATGGGGCTGAGCTCCAAGATATTCCGGGGCCTGAGTGGGTAACAGAAGAGGAACTATGGGCTTGTACAAGCTGTAACGCCTGTGTTGAGCAATGTCCGCTATTTATCGACCAGATGGGCAAGATTATGGAAATGAGACGTTTTCTGACATTAGAAGGCCGAATCACAGGCCCCGCAGCTAAAACCTTACAGAAACTCCAAACCCACGGTAATCCATGGGGATTCAGCGAATCAGACCGTGCAAAATGGGTGTCAGGGGTTGAAGGTTTAAATGTATTAGGTGAAGATGGGGTTGAGGACGCTACAGAGTTTGATTTTGTATACTGGATGGGATGTTACGGTGGATATGACCCTAGGGGACAGAATATCGCACAATCGGTAGTAAGTCTTTTACAGCAAGCTGGTGTTAAGTTCGCAGTACTTGGGCCTAAGGAAAAATGTACAGGAGACCCCGCAAGAAGATTAGGAGAAGAAGCCCTTTATCAGATGTTAGCTACTGAAAACATTGAAAACTTAAACAACCTTAAGGTTAAAAAAGTTATTGCAAACTGCCCTCACTGCTTCAATACTATTAAGAACGAGTACCCGCAGTTTGGAGGTAATTTTGAAGTAATTAACCACACTCAGCTCCTGAGTGACTTGATTGAGCAAGGAAAACTCAAGCCTACAAAAGAGATAAATGAAGATGTAGTCTATCACGATCCATGTTATTTGGGACGTTATAACCGCGTTTTCGATGCTCCGCGTAAGGTCTTGAAATCCATCCCCGGCTTAAACCTTATAGAGCTTGATAGGAACCGCGAAAAGAGCTTCTGTTGCGGCGCTGGCGGAGGTAAGATCTGGATGGAGGAAGACGCCCCAAGGGTTAACTGGAACAGGTTTGAAGAGGTGGAGTCTAAGAATCCTGATACTGTTGCAGTAGCCTGCTATTTCTGTGATACCATGTTTGAAGATGCCGCTAAACAAGCCGGTAACGAGAAAATAGAGATTAAAGATATCTCGGTTATCTTAAGAGAATCTGTTGAAATGGACAGCAAACCTAAGGACTGAAATATCCAATGATCAAAGTAGTTTAGTAAGATAATTTTATGTCTTCCTAGTCAAAATATACCTGTCTTATTATAACTTCTTGAAGTAGCTCCATATATTTTTATTCTAAATCCTATAAATCCAAAGGCGCTTATTGCTCCTTGTAAATATCATTAATAAAGTTAAGCTTTTCTACGAAATGAACGTTTCTGAAAAATATACTTCTCTACTCTTGGATTCGGGAAATGGTTGGCTTGGTAATAACAACGCAACCCCTTCTTATTTAGCTTTTAAGCAACCTGAAATTGTTTTTTCCTCCGTTGGTCACAAAGTGACAATAAAATCTCACAACAGCACCAATCTGATTAATGCAGATCCACTAGAACTATTAGATGATTATCTCACCCAAGGGTACATTGCTGTGGGGTATATTGGTTATGAATATTCTCGGCACACGATGGAGGGCTTTTGCCCCTCTTGCCATAAGGAAGGCGATAAGTTTCCAGACGTTAACTTCTTGCTTTATGACGCGAAGGACCTCATCGCAGGTGACTACGAAGATGTAGTGTCTCAGTTGCAACTGCCAGTAATGAATGGAAAATCAGTTTCAGATGCATCAATCAAATCAGAGCTTCACGCATGTCCGAATATGTCTACGTATCAATATTTGAATATGGTGAGAAAGGGAAAAGCTTATATTGAGCAAGGGGATATCTATCAGGTAAATCTATCACAAAGAATAATAGCTCAATTAAATCTTGATCCCTTGGAATATTTTTTAAAATTCTATACCGTTCAACCTGTGCCATTTGGCAGTTATCTCGATTTTGAGGATTTTCAGCTTTTAAGTGGTTCGATGGAATTGTTTTTACGAAAAAGCGGTAATAAACTAACGACGAATCCAATTAAGGGGACTATAAAGAGGGGAAAAACGGAAGAAATTGATACGATATTGAAGGCTAAATTGATCAGTAGTGAAAAGGAAAGGGCCGAGAACCTTATGATTGTTGATCTGATGAGAAATGATCTGGGAAGGGTTTCTAAGCCTGGATCGGTTAAGGTTAATAAGCTTTTTGAGGTCGAAACTTACTCTACTCTTCACCAAATGGTTTCTGAAGTTGAATCGCAAGTTGATGAAAATATGAAAGTATCTCAGATACTTAGACAAGTATTCCCGCCGGGTTCAGTCACCGGCGCTCCTAAACGAAGGACATTGGAGGTAATTGATGAGCTTGAACCGCATTTTAGAGGTCCTTACTGCGGAACAATAGGTATATTTTACCCAAACGGTGATTTCACACTAAGTGTTGCGATTAGAATAATGACTGTACAATTAGGGAAAGCCACTTTTTTCGTAGGAGGCGGTATTGTGTGGGATTCTGATCCACAGAAAGAGTTTGAGGAGACATTGCTTAAATCACAAGCAATTACAAAAGCTATGGAACTATATAACATCTGAAGTTAAATCACCAATATCATTGTATATTTAATAATTCATTATGAAAGATTATCTATTTATCGATGGCAATAGAATTGAAAATACACTCCCTCTAAGGTCCTTGTTTTATGGTGAGGGTGTCTTTGAGACCTTCAGGTGTAAATCAGGCCTGCCTGTTTTATTAGATAAGCACATGGAGCGCATGGAACGAGGGGCGGATTTGTTAAAAATGCCATTTCCAAATAAGAAATACCTCATAGAACGGATTCGAAATGCAATTTCGGAATCTGAAATTGAAGATGCTTATGTAAAGCTATGTTTACTAAGTGAAGGAGGCTCAGCTTTTTATAAATCAGCTATTAAGTCACAAGTGCTTGTGATTGTTAAAGAATATGTTCAACCCAAGCAATTTGTAAAGCTAAAAGTCAATTCATTTAGAAGGATTTCGGAATCTCCGTTGCTTAAAATTAAGTCGATGAATTACTTAGAGAATGTACTAGCCAGAAGAGAGGCTTTAGACTCAGGTTTTGACGAGGCTCTTTTTGTTAATGAAAAAGGTGAAGTGACAGAATGTAGTGCAAGTAATTTGTTTTGGTTTAAAGATGACACCCTTTTTGCACCATCTGAGGGCTGCGGACTACTTGCCGGTACAACTCGTGACTTAGTTTTCGCGTTGATGCCAAATTACAATATAAAACTATTAGAGGGTAAATTTTTGTTAAAGGATATTAAACAAGCTGATTTCGTATTTATTACTAATTCGTTGATTGGTTGTATACTTGTTTCGGAAATAGAGGGCAATTTCTATAAAACAGAACATCCTTTGTTTCTAAAAATGCAAAATGCCCTTTTGCAGAAGCTGAAATGGATATAAATTAGCCCTCAGGGATTAATAATTTCAGCTTTTGTTCAGCACCTTTTTAGCATGATTCAAACACTCGTTTTATGCAACTCCCTGGTATTAAACAAAATTTAGAAAAGTGGACAAATTGTGGACAATTTTGGTGGACAAGCGCCTCAAAATGCTTTAACTAGTCGCAATTATTGAAGAAATAGCCTTAATATTCTCTTAACAATAGTGTGGAATTCTATCCACATTTGTAAATGTTTCACGTGAAACATTTCTGGTCTACTATTTCCCTATGCAGAATTTGCTGAAAATTCTTCCTAGTATGTCTTCCGTGGTCACTTCTCCTGTGATTTCTCCTAGGGAATCTAGCGCAAGTCTAATATCTAATGCTAAAAACTCAGGTGATTCGCCGGTCAGAATTGCATCTAGAAAGGATTTGAGGCTTAGAGTGCATCTTTCGAGAGCGAGCTTATGTCTTAGTTCGCTAAGTATGATTTCGTTGCTTTCTGAGAGGTTCTTGGTTTGTATGAGCAGTTCTCGGATTTTGTCCTTCAGTTCTTCTATTCCTGTGCCGAGTTTTGCAGAAGTTCTTATAATCCTGTTTTTGTGTATATGTGCGGTTAGGTTGTTTTCCGTTATTTTCGAATGAATATCTGCTTTGTTGAGGGCTATTACTGCCTTAGAGTTCTTTATTCTTTCTAAAACTTCTAAGTCGTCATTGTCTAAATCGTTGCTGGAATCTATTACTGCAATGATCAATTCTGCTTCTAAAGCCTTTTTCTTTGCTAATTCTACTCCAAGGCCCTCGATTTCATCTGTAGTGGCCCTTATTCCGGCAGTGTCGGTCAATTTGAGGGCTATCCCTCTTATCTCTATGCTTTCCTCAATGAAATCCCTGGTTGTACCAGGTTGTGGGCTTACAATGGCCCTCTCTTTTTGTATAAGCTGGTTTAGAAGACTCGATTTGCCCACGTTGGGTTTCCCTAGGATGGTTGTAGCAATGCCATATTTGATTATTCTTCCTTCTTCGTAAGTCTTTAGTAGTATCCCTATTTTTTCAATTAGCTCATTTGTGTTGTCTATTAGCCTATCTTTTGTAATGTGGTCAATATCTTCTTCGGGAAAGTCTACTTGGGCCTCTATTTCTGCTAAAATATCAGCTAAACGGTCTTTATATTGACCAATTCTCTCCGAAAGAGCCCCTTCGAGTTGTAATTCTGCCTGTTTTAAGCCTTCTTCGGTCTGAGCATTTACTATATCTGTGACTGCTTCTGCCTGCGCAAGGTCCATTTTGCCATTTAAGTAGGTCCTCAATGTGAATTCTCCCGGGTTTGCGGGTCTGGCGCCAGATTTGAATAAAATTTCTAATATCTTCTTAGGCACCAAATGCCCGCCATGAGAGTGTATCTCTGCCATGTGCTCCCCTGTGTAGGAATTGGGTGATTTCATTTGAACACAAAGTACTTCGTCTACTCTTTTGTCAGATTCAGGATCTAGAATATGCCCGTGGTACATATGGTGCGATTCCATTTCTGCTGGTTGAGGATTCTTCCTGTCTCTAGAAAATATATCTTTTATAATATCAAGAGTTCTTTCGCCACTGATTCTTATAACGGCTATTCCGCCGTCTCCTTGAGCGGTAGCGATAGCTGCTATGGTATCATCGTCGTATTGTCTAGTTTCTTTCATGTGCTCTTTGTGAAATTATAAGAATAAAGGAATTATTATAAAGAATTTTGAGTAAGTTTCTAATGTGCAACAATATCTGGGATTGGTTTTTTTAGATTTATATGTCTTAATGAGGGAAAGGGGGACTTTTAACCCCCCTATATCATTGATTATTGTTGGTAATTACAAAGACTGGAAGTGTGTGTGATTGGGAATAATTACTTATCCTTAGACCCTGGCTTTTTCTTTCTCGTTAAGCTCGGCAATCGTTTCCATAGCGAAACTAGTATGTGCATAAGATGCCGCTGCAGACATAACCATCGCTACATTTATAGCTTCAGCCATCTGCTCCTTAGAGTATCCGGCGCTCCTCGCATCTTTAACGCAGCCCCTAATACAGTATGGACATTTGGTCATATGTGCACATGCAAGTCCTACTAGACCGCGCTTAAAATCCTTTTTTAGTGCTCCATCAGCAAAGACTTTCTTTGTATATTCCTTAAATGCCGTAGAATTGTCTCCACTGCACTCATGGAACTCATTTATTTCTTTAAGAACATTTTTCTTGAAAAAATGCCCGTCGGTTAAAGGAATATCGTTATCAAGCGCATCATGAGCCTCAAAAGCAATACTTGAGAATGCGAATGGGGCGCCCATAGCAAAACGCATTGCCACGTAGATTGATTCTACAATTTGCTCATCAGTAGCTCCACTGTTCTTTGCGCTCCTTACCCTTGATCTTATACTATATGGATCGCCGGTAATATGTGCTCCCGCTACAGCGATGAGCTCCTTTTCCGCCTTGCTGAGTGCGCCGTCCTTAAATACTCCGTCATGATAGGTTCTCCACACCTGATGCAGTTCAGGGTTAATTCCCTTCAGATGCGCCATATCCTTGGATATATCGTTTTTAAAAAGATATTCTGACATTTAATGTCTCCTTGTAGTGTATAGAATTTTATGCTGATTTTATTAATTTCATAATTGTTTTGCTTCCAGAACTCAGTGGAATAGTGGATCTGTGTGTTTTTACCATCAATATCGCCCCCTCCAGGTGAGAAATAATCAACTGAGAGATGGCTTTTGATGATATATCACTTCGAAACTGCTTTTGTTTTATCCCTTCTTTTATGCACAGCTCGATGATTCTTTGCCAGTGATTAAAGAATTCAGACAATCTTAGCCTGAATTTCTCGTTTATATCGCTCATTTCCAAAGCAAGGTTTCCAAAAGGGCATCCATTTCTGCAATCTAAGTTTTTATGATAGGCGGTTACTTTCTTGTAATAGTTTTTTAGTCTTTGCTCTGGAGATATTGACGTATTCTCTAGGGTCTCCGAAAAAAACCTTCTTTCGTATTCGCTAATTCTTTTCTCAAGTATAAGAAGGCCCAATTCTTCCTTAGATTTAAAATGGTAATACAAGTTGCTTTTTGTTACGCCCGTGTGCTCTAAAATGGTGTCTATAGATGTGTTCTGGAAACCCTTTAGATGAAATAGCTCTTGTGCGCTATCTATTACTTTCTCTTTGCTTGTGCTCAACTTGTATGCCCCTTCTTTTTTATTAGGACTAACCTGTCAGTCCTAATAGTAGACTGTCGGAATATAATTGTCAAGTGATTTGTGGTTCTGAAATTCAAATTAACAATCTGGTGAAGGGTTGGTTTTCTTTTGGTGTTGTTACGGTTATAGAAAACTTCTATTAAAGTACTTTGAAGCTTATTTTAAAGGGTGATTGGGGGTAGAAGTCATTTAATTGTCTCCCCAAATATTTTTCCTGAATTAACACTTTGAATTTGTCTCCCATGAGTTCTGGAAGAAATAAATTCTTTATAGCCTGTATCTCTTTTGCTGAGGAATCTTTCAGTTTAGCGTTTTCTTCTAAGCTGCCGCTTATTAGATCTAGTATTCCCCAGTCTATAAGAAATTGTCCCTGTGTTGTGTACTTAACTTTGTTGATGTTTAGTGATTCCCCTACTCTAATTAGATTGCTAAAGTCGACATGGGCTGTAATATCCTGCTGTCCAATATTTATATATGGAGTCTCATTTATTACATGCCTATGTATACATTTATAAGTTCCTTTCATTCTCTGTGGGCTGAAAAGCTCATCAGCTAAATACCCATAATCTATAGTGATTATAGTTCCTTTTCTTAAAACTCTATCAATTTCTTCTACAATCTTCTCCGCCCTAAGGTTAACTTCAAACTCCTGGTCTCCTCTGAAGTCTACATCTATTCTGCTGAAGTATTTTTCTAATTCTGGCGTGCTGGGTTTATCAATTATTTCCAAGAAGCCTTCATTTTCTAACGTGATGAATATCTCAGATAACTTCCCATTAGATATTTTTAATCTATGGAAAGGCAGCGCATCCATAAGCTCGTTAGATATAACAACACCTTGAATGTTTTCATTCTCTAGTTCGGCCAATGAAGAAAATAGCTTAACTTTCTCTATATGACTGCTTAGAGCTTTCTTTGATTCATTTCTAGAATAGTCGCTTTGTTCTATCAGATAGTAAGTCGTTCGGTCATATTGTTTTGGATTATTATTTTTAAGGTGATTCAAGACATCAATTGCGAGAGTTCCTTTGCCGGCTCCAAGCTCTACAATAGATAAGCTCTCTTCATCTATTAAATCTAAAGATTTTATTGTGAAGTTGCCGATTACACTCCCAAAAGATTTATGAACGTTAGAACTTGTATAAAAATCGCCCTCTTTCCCAATATTAGTTTTGCCAGATGAATAGTAGCCGTAAGTGGGATGATAAAGCGCAAGCTCCATAAATTTTGCAAATGTTATGGGACCTTTCTCTCTGATTATTGATTTTATTATTTCAGCTAAGTTTTTCATATTGAAAATATGTATATTTGAGCATAACTTGAGTAAATTATATCAGACTTATATAATTTAACGGATTTTCAATTTATTCTACATGTGACCGGAAATATAATGAACTTTATTAGACAGCCCATTAAAATCTTATTTTTCTTTCTTATCGTTGTCACTTTTCTCTTGATTTCTTTCATAACCGATCTGATTGTGAGGGATAGAAAGAAAAAACTGATTTCTTTCTCACGAATTGCATCTTTTTCCGGGAAAGTATGTCTTATGTTATTTGGAGTTAAAGTTAATCTGAAAAATCTTAATAGATATAAAAGGGCTAATAAAAATTATATGATTGTCTGTAATCATCTTTCTTATCTTGATATTTTTGTTGTTTATTCGGTTCTTCCATCCGTTTTTATTGCAAATTCAGAGCTAGAGGAAGAGTTCCCCCTTGGGGTGGTTACCAAGTATGGCGGTGGAATTTTTGTTGAGAGGAGAAACCGCTCGAGATTATTAGGTGATATGGATAATATTTCCAGTGTCTTGAATATGGGCCTAAATATTGTACTTTTTCCTGAAGGCACAACATCTGACGGACAAGCAGTAACAGCTTTTAAAGCCCCGTTCTTAAAATCCGCAATTAACACAGGCACGGATGTGCTTCCGCTTTGCCTTAATTATAAGAGGATAAATGGAGAGTCCTTAGACGAGAAGAGTAAGGACTTAATTTTTTATTACGGGAGCATTACTTTCTTTGAGCATTTCTTCAGATTATTAAAATTAAAGAATATAGAGGTAGAATTAGAAGCCCTTGAAGAAATAGAAGTAAATCCAAAGATGACACGAAAAGAATTGTCTCAAATAGCATACGATAAAATTAGCTCTGCATACGTGAGTATTTAGATAAGGGATTTGGGAACAATTAATAGGTTTAAACATAGTAATATGTTATAAAATTTTAGTTATAGAGCGCATAGGTGCTGTATCTTGCTCTCACTGGGTAGGTTAGTTATCATACAAACTTCCAAAAGTACAACGAAGGAGATATAAAAATGGACGTTAAATGGGCAAGTCGAATTGCTGAGTTACCACCATACTTATTTGCTGAAATAGATGCAAAAAAAAATGAACTAATAGATAAGGGTGTTGATGTAATAGATTTAGGTGTTGGCGATCCTGATCTCCCGACGCCGGATTTCATTATTGATGCCCTAAAAGTTGGGGTAGAGAATCCGGCATATCATAGATATCCGTCATATCAAGGAATGCGGTCCTTTAGAATTGCCGTTGCCAACTGGTATAAAGAACGATTTAATGTTTACTTAGATCCTGATACGGAAGTTGTTGCTCTAATCGGTTCAAAAGAAGGTATTGCCCATACGCCCCTTGCTTTCATTGATCCGGGAGACGTAGGTTTATATACCGATCCTGGGTATCCGGTATATCCGACCTCTATTAGCTTTGCCGGTGGGACCCCTTATGCAGTACCTCTTTATAAAGACAATGAATTCTTGCCAGATCTAAACGCGATCCCTGACGATATTAAAAAACGGGCTAAGCTATTATTTTTAAACTATCCCAATAATCCTACTACTGCAGTTGCGGACGGGGGATTTTTTAAAGATTTAGTCGATTTTGCTGCTAAGAACAATATTCTTATTTGCCATGATGCAGCCTATACTGAAATAGCCTACGACGGATACAATCCACCTAGCTTTTTGCAGACAGATGGGGCAAAAGATGTGGGAATTGAGTTTCATTCTCTATCCAAAACCTTCAACATGACAGGTTGGAGGATTGCTTTTGCTGTTGGCAATAAAAAAGCCATTGCCGGTATTGGAAAAGTCAAAACCAATATAGATTCAGGAGCATTTCAAGCTGTTCAGTATGCCGGCATAGTGGCACTTCAAAATTATAAAAAGGGGCTTCAAGACAGAATCAAGATTTTTCAAGAACGGCGTGATATATTTTGCAAAGGCCTTGATGAAGCAGGTCTAAGTTATCACCCGCCCAAAGCGACTTTTTACGTATGGTTTGATGTTCCTCACGGGCTTACTTCCAAAGAATTCTCATCAAGACTTCTGTCTGAATCAGGAATAGTTGTTACTCCCGGAACTGGATTTGGTGAATATGGAGAAGGGTATGCTAGAGTTTCAACAACGTTTAGTACGGAAAGAATAATCCAAGCTGTACAAAGGTTAAAGGACTCCAAGTTTTAATCTTTCGTAAGCAACTACAGGGAAAAAATTGGAATACTTTATATTAATTTCTAAAATTGTTACAACGGTTGTTTACGGTTTCTCCCTTTTGCTACTCTGTACTTTTGGTATCCATAGGTATTACTTGTCGTATCTTTATAGTAAGAATAAAAACAAGGTACCTGTTCCAAAGGGCACTTTTGAAAAGCTGCCCGTAGTTACCGTACAGCTACCTGTTTATAATGAGATGTATGTAGTAGAAAGACTCATCTCTAGGGTCTGCAATATAGACTATCCCAAAGAGCTGCTGGAAATTCAGGTGCTGGATGATTCAACAGATAAAACAACTGAAATTGCACGTTGCTGTGTTAGCCACTTTAAAGAAAAAGGGTTTAATATTACTTGCCTACATAGAAAGGACCGAGAGGGCTATAAAGCAGGGGCTTTAAGAGAAGGTCTTAAGTCAGCCAAAGGGGAATTGATTGCTATTTTTGACGCCGACTTCATGCCTCCTAAGAATTTTCTAAGAAGAACGGTCGATTTCTTTGTTGATTCTAAAGTTGGTATGGTGCAAGTTAGGTGGGGTCATGTAAATCAGGACTACTCAACTTTAACTAAAGCCCAGTCAATTCTACTTGACGGACATTTTATTCTTGAGCAGTCGGCTCGTTTCAATAATGGCATGTTCTTTAATTTTAACGGTACAGCCGGAGTGATCAGAAAAAAATGTATCGAGTCCTCAGGCGGATGGCAGCACGATACTCTTACGGAAGATCTGGATCTCAGCTATAGAGCGCAGTTAGCCGGATGGAAGCTTGTTTACTTAAAAGACACCACTGCAGATGCGGAGCTCCCGGTTGATATGAATGCATTTAAATCACAACAGCACCGCTGGGCTAAGGGTGGAGTGCAAACAGCTTTTAAGATTCTCCCTCAAATTTTTAAGAGAAAAGATTTGCCTTTTAAAATCAAATCTGAGGCCTTTTTTCATCTTTTTGGTAATATTTCATACTTATTGCTTCTGATCCTTTTGTTATTAATGTTTCCTATGGGCTACTTCTGGCAATCAATAGCATGGCATAAATTAGTTCTGTTTAACCTTTTTGCAATCTCAGCAGGTACTTTGAGCTTTGCATTTTTCTATGCTTATACTGTTAAAGAAAAACATGGGAACAACTGGCTTAGCTATCTTAAATATGTCCCTGTTGCTATCTCAGTTGGTGCTGGTCTTGCTATTAATAATAGTAAAGCTGTGCTTGAAGCATTTTTAGGTAAAAAATCAGAATTTAGGCGGACTCCAAAATTTGCTGTAACTTCCAAAAGTGACAACTGGCGGACTAGAAAAAGCTATGTCTCATCAAATGAAATAACTGCGCTAATTGAAATTGCTCTCGGTATGCTGTTTCTTCTTCAAACTCTTTATGCAATTTATAAAGGTTACTATGGATGGATTCCGTTCTTGCTTCTTATCCAATTTGGATTTTTATATACAGGATTTCTATCAATTCTTCACAGCAATAGAAAAAAGAGCCCTGAGACCACAATTGGGCCTCTAATAGCCAACCCTGCCTTTCAAAGAGATAAAGACTACTAATACTTACTCAGTTTTGCTACACTTCCTATATTGTAACTAGAGTTTTAATCTCTTAACATAATATTCATAATTGTCAGATAAGATGTCCAACTGTTTTGAAAAATTCAGATCATTTATTTTGGAGGCCCGTAACATGTTTAGATACACAATCATGACGGTATTAGTGCTTTTTGTTTCATCTTTGATGATTTCTACATATTCATTTTCTCAAGGTGATCAAGCGGAAATGAATACTTTAAAAGGTTTAAAAGGCATCGGAGTTAGTGTTGAAGATATAGATGCTGACGCTGCGGCTGACGGTCTTAATAATAAGAAGTTGCTGAGTGCTATTACCCAGAAACTAAAAAAGTCTGGAATTAAAGTATTAACGGATCAGGAAGTTGGAACTATTAGCGGCCAACCCAAACTAGTTCTGAGTATTAATTCAACAAAGCAGCCTGGGCCTATATATCTCTTTACAGCAACTTTGGATTTCACTCAAATTGTATTGCTTGAAAGAAACCCCAGCCTTACAGCCGTATCCCCAACATGGACTGTTCTAACGACGGGTGGAGCGCTACCTGAAGATTTACTAGCTAATGTTCAAGCAGCTCTTGATCCAATGCTTGAGAGTTTTATTACCGATTATAGAAAGGCCAATCCGAAATAGCTGTTACTAATATAATTTCTCAAATTTTTTATGTTAATTTAGTGCAATAAAAAGAGGGGTAAGCCGTTACCGACTTACCCCTCTAAGAGCACGGAGTTGATAGGGTATGGAGAAGATAATATTCCCTGTTTGTTAATCCTATGTTAGATTTAAATTAAGAAGAAGTTAACATTAATTCTGTTTGTTCTTTACATTAATAAACCGTTTTTATCGTCATATATTATATTTCAGTCGCTTTAGGGTTGATAAGTTAGTCAAATTACATCGATACTACGCCCCCATATCTAAGAGGAGCCTAAATTTCTTACAAAATGAGAGTTTGCACTTTAGCCAGCGGGAGTTCAGGGAACTCACTATATATAGAGACTGAGAGTACAAAGGTATTGATTGATGCCGGTATTAGTATGAAGCAAATTAAACTCAGGCTTGAGACTATAGGTGTTGAACTATCAGATATAGACGCTGTAATTACCACACATGAACACTCAGACCACACACACGCTATTAAGAGATTAAATATTCCGACTTACGTAGCCTCAGCTACGACACATCTCTGGAAAGACACAGTCAATCAGCTTGAGGAATTTGAGAGTGATACAGCTTTTGCTATTAAAGACTTATTGGTGACCCCTTTTTCTGTCCCACATGACGCTCTGGATCCGGTGGGTTTTTCTATTGAATGCTCTAATAATATTAAAATTGGAATAGTTACAGATATTGGCTCTGTCACTTCACTAGTCAAGGAAAGGCTAAAGGGCTCAAACATTTTATTAATTGAGTTTAATCACGATAGTGACATACTTCTTTATAGTCATTATCCCTGGGATTTGAAACAAAGAATTAAAGGACGTCTCGGCCATTTATCCAATACTCAGGCTGCTGAACTGTTAAATGAATTGTTCCATGAAGGTTTGAAACATGTGATTTTAGGGCATTTGAGTCAGGTTAATAATAGACCAGAGCTTGCATTTCAGTCTGCCTCAAAAATAGTGAAAAAAAATGGTGCGGAATCCGAGGTCAGTGTTTCAGTCGCGCCCAGAAAAACCGTAGGGGAGGTACTACAAATTTGATTACAAGATACTCAAGATCCGAGATGTCTTCTATATGGTCTGATGAATCCAAATATAAGAACTGGCTCCGTGTAGAAATAGCAGTGTGTGAAGCATGGGCGGAAAATGGAAGAATACCCAAAGAAGCTGTTGAAGAAATTAAAGCTCGCGCCGGGTTTGATGTGGATAGGATTGATGAGCTTGAAAAAGAGGTAAAGCATGATGTTATTGCCTTTCTTACTTCAGTCTCAGAGCATGTAGGGGAGAATTCCAGATTTATACACTTGGGACTTACTTCATCGGATGTTTTAGATACGGCTTTGGCGCTTCAGCTAAAAGATGCGGCTGAATTGATCATTAAAGACTTAGTTTCTGTTTTGGACGTACTAAAAAGACGGGCATATGAACATAAAGATACGGTTATGATTGGAAGAACGCATGGAATTCATGCTGAGCCTAAGACCTTAGGGCTTGTCTTTGCATTATGGTATGACGAGATGAAGAGAAATTTAGAACGTATGCATAGGGCAAAAGATATAATTAGTGTGGGTAAGATTTCTGGCGCTGTAGGCACATTTGCCAATGTTCCACCTCACGTTGAAGAATTTGCATGTGAGAGATTGGGACTTAAAGCTGCTCCTATCTCTACGCAAATTGTTCAGCGCGATATTCATGCGGATTATTTCCTCACTCTTTCTATAGTAGCATCTACGATTGAAAAAATTGCATTAGAGGTAAGACATTTCCAAAGAACAGAGGTGCTTGAATTAGAAGAGCCTTTTGGAAAAGGACAGAAAGGTTCTTCAGCCATGCCTCACAAGAGAAACCCGATAATTTCAGAGAACCTATGCGGACTTTCAAGGCTTGTCCGCTCTTATGCCATTTCAGCATTGGAAAACATTCCTCTTTGGCACGAGCGTGATATTAGCCACTCCTCCGTAGAAAGGGTTATAGGCCCTGACGGAACTATACTCCTTGATTACATGCTCGACAGGGTGCATTACCTCTTGGACGGTCTTCAGGTATATCCACAGAACATGGAAAAGAACATTTGGTTAACACGCGGGCTTGTCTTTTCACAGAAAGTCTTGTTAAAACTTATAGACAAGGGGTTCTCTCGTGAAGATGCATATAAAATAGTGCAGGATAACGCAATGGAAACTTGGAAAGGGACTGATGATTTCAAAGATCTACTCCTTAAAGATGAAAGCATAAAAAACTCATTAACCCCCCAAGAAATAGAGGAATGTTTTGATGTTAAGGCTGATCTCAAAAATATCGATACCATATTCGAGAGGGTTTTTAATTAGCCGAAATTCAACAAATTTCGTTTAATTTCATGCAGTTGTATCACCCCCTTATTTTTGTTGCTTTCTAAACATTCAGTGGTATAGTTTTAGCTAATCAAAACAGCTTTTAGAAAATAGGAGGCAGGTAATGAGAGTTAAATTTTTAGGAGCGGCAATACTAGCGCTATGCTTTTTCGTGGTTGGAAGTACTTCTTTTGCAGAAAAAATGTCAACGGATGAGGCTGCTAGGTTGCAGTCTTTCTTTATGAACAGATTTGGGACTACGGTTCCACCGGGAGCGGAAGTTACCGTAACCGGGTTTGAAGCAAGTCCGATAAAAGGATTTAAAGAAGGCGTTTTTTCACTTATCACTGATCGTGGAGATCAAGAACTCCCATTTATTATCAGTGACGACGGAAAATATGTTTTAATAGGCAAACCCACGAGTACAGAGGGCTTTGAGGCAACAGGGGTAAAGGGACTAAAACAAGGGAGTATCCCATACGGTCCTAATAGTGTTCCAGTTCTCGTCAGCGAAGACGGTCAGTCTTTAATGATAGGCGCAACTCTTGTGAGCACAAAGGATTTTAAAGAGTCAGGCTTTGCCGGGTTTAAAAAAGGAACAATCCAGGCAGG
>Ga0307376_10002010_pt1 | contig 20619 bp, 21 predicted proteins | sample TR2MG_FD_202536 | JGI IMG/M metagenome (GOLD analysis project Ga0307376, IMG submission 202536) | Soil microbial communities from Risofladan, Vaasa, Finland - TR-2 | ecosystem: Environmental > Terrestrial > Soil > Coastal area > Acid sulfate soil | place: Finland: Risofladan, Vaasa | collected...
CTATTTTATTCGCTATATCATGCTTTTTTATCATTACTTTTTGCTTAATTAACGACCTTCGTTATTTTCAAATATATTATAAGATTTAACTCAATTTCATGTATCACCACTACCACATTATTATAAGAGGGCGGTGTACTTTTTCCTCACCACTTCCACCCTCAAATTTAACAAAAAACGTCAAATTTGTTGTCATAAAAAATATTCCCCGTAAAAGAATGGAGAATATTTTTTTTGACGTTACTGTTATCAACTTTTTTTAATATTTTCAGGCTCTTTACGTTCTGTCAAGATTTGCTTTATAGTTTTTTGCTTATAAACCAATGGATGGGTTTTACTATACTCTTTCATGAATTCTAATTGCCCTTCCATTTCTTTTTTGTGTAATTTTAAATTCATTTTTTAATTTCCTTTTTCAATAAAGTTTAATTATTTTAACCTGGATTATACTTTTTTTTCGACAATACTTTTTTACAATTTTCCATGATGTGTTTTTTATTTCTGTTTTTTGGTGATACTGTTTTTCTGTTTTTATGACACTCTATGATAATTTTTAGACCTGTATTTTTGATGCACTTTTTATTATTCCACCTAATTTATGTTACTAACTTATTATTTTTATACTTGTTAAACTGTTTTTTGTCTGACCTGGTTATTATTTTTAACTTTTAACTTATTATTTTTATGTTTTTTAAACTATATTATTACTCACTTTTATGCTGCCACTTTATGAATGACTGGCGAAACAGCTTCGCCGCGAGCGGCTCGCTTTATCGCCGGACCTTCATTAATCGTTTGCCTTATTTCTCCGATGAGATTATTTTTTTCTTTTTTTCCGACTGATCTTAGAATTTGCTTTGCTTCATCTTTGCTTATCCATGGCGCTTGCAACTCTTTTAAATGTCCCTCTTGACCCTTAATATAAAATCGCCCTGGCAGCCTTCGCAACTTGACCGCATCGCCTGTCCCCAGGAACATAATCGAATCTTCTCTTTGCGTCATTTTGAACGCCGCCCTTGTGACCAACATCGATCTTATTTGCTGTGGAATAGCGCTAACATCTGCCCGCTGTGTACAAACGACCAAATGAATTCCTGCAAACCTTCCCAGCCTGGCGATCTTCTCAATATTATCATAAATACGCCCTTGCTTTTTGTCGCCAAAAAACTCCGCCGCTTCATCAACGATCACAATAACAGGCGACAAATAAAATCCTTTTTCAGCCAATTGATAAACTGAATCGCTATCGTTATTTCGCACTATGTTCAATCGCCTGGCATATTCACTCAATACAATTTCAAGCACTTTTCCAGCTTTTTCAAAATCATCGATGCAAACGAAATTTCCTAACTGACTAAAAAATGAAAACTCGACTCCGCCTTTAAAATCGATCCCGATAACAATCGCCTGGCCATCAGTCACTAAAATTTGTGTTATCATCTGCCGGAGAAAAACACTTTTACCGGATCCGGTTTCTCCCGATACGCCCAGGTGAACAATCTTTTCCAATGACATCGAATAGAATCCATCTTGACCCAGCCCGAACACGACACTCCCCCGCCTGGCAATCGGCACGCTGGCAAATGGTATGCTTGCCGGTAAGTCTTGCCTGCTATACTTGACCTCTATTAAATCAGGAAATGTACTTCCATCAACCTTTTTCAAATATCCAACATCGCCCAGGAATAGACCCATATCTCCCGACAACTCCGCCCGCTTCTCAATGATTCGCTCTGGTACATATCCCATCGCCTTAACTACAAACGACTTTGAGTTTACAGAAACGCAAAACGGGAATTCCTTCAGCTCGTTTTCTGGATTTAAATTTGTAGCAGTGACAAGACCAACATGCAAACAAGCAGCCCGCCATTTCTCCTCGATGCGATCAATGTGGATCCCATTGACAAGCACGTTTAACACTACCAGGTTAATAAGCGCCCAGGCGAACGCAATGCACACGCAAAGAAATAAATCTAAAACATTGTTTTGATTCATCGGCTTAAAAATTGGCACTGGCAGAAAACCCTTGACAAATATCGGTGATATACTCAACATCGCACTATTTTCAAACCAAATAAACCTTGACACGTGAAAGATCACCCAAATATAAACAGGAATATAAAAGACTAATATCCATCGAATCATTAAGCTTTTTAAGGTCCTGAATTTGTCAAACGCTAACAATGCCTTGTAACGAAATACAAAATTAAACAGCTTAATGATAAACCCAGGGAATAAAAGATTCTGCTTTTTGGTTTTTACTTCGTTCATTTTACACCTCGACAATCGTTTAAAACGTTTTTTTAGCCCTCTTTTTGAGCTGTATCTCATCTCATGAGCGCCCATGAGCGCCATTCTATCAGCTCACTTTTCGTTTAAATCGTTCAAATTTCCCAAAAAGTAGTCAAGTCGCAAAACCACGGCTCATTCTCACGACCAATCGGAATATATTTCACCCGACTTAAACTCGATCTTTGTTTAGCAAATTGACCGCCCGATTGCCTGCCTGCCACTTTTTGAAATAATTCAAATTGTTCTTTTGCTTTTCTTACTTGTTTTATTGCTGCCATGATTAACCTCGCTTTCTACTCTCTAATTAAAAAAGAAAAGCCCCAGGCACACGCCCAGGGCTTCACTCGACCATTTACGCAGCCATTTGCACTGGCTCAGCTTGTTTCACGCCGTTATCATGCAATTGGACATCGATCTCTTGTGCATTGATCACGACCGCCCGCTCGAATTTGTTTTCAGCCATCGACCGAAATCTTACATTTAACAAACTGCCTTTCTTGTAACCATTCAAACGAACCACTCCATCAGGACTGACTTTAAATAGCTTAACCTTTATTAAACTATCCATCCAGTCACTATCGATTCCGGCGATTGCAACGAACGGTACTTTTTCGCTTAGTCCCGTTTTACGATTCGGAAAGGAAGCTTCCTGATTTTGAACCGCCAACACTTCTAAAAGAATTCGTGCCATGATACACCTCTTAAATTAAGTAAATAAATTAATTGATTAAAATTATTATGTTTATTGAAATGGATTCCAGCCTTGTATCTGCTTTGTTTTTCCATTGCCTTGACCTTGATTTTGAACCATGCTTGCAAGCTCAGGCTGACTCGGAACCGGTACGCCTGGCTTCTCCACACTGTTCCCATTGTTCCCTGGCACAGCCACAGCCACAGGAACATAAATGACCTTTTGCTCCGGCTCCCTGGTTTCGCTTTGTTCTGCTTGTTTCGACTCGACACCCAAACCCATCGAAAACAGCAAAACGACTAACGGACTCAAAACAGCGATACATAATTCAGGAGCAAAGCTAAACATCATTAAAGCCAGCTTTCTTTCTTCACCCAGGGAAGATTCAACCGCACTTTTAACACTATGATTTTGAACAATCAACCTTTTTTCGATCTCTCTTGTGAAAACCCTTTGTTCTTTTTCTCTTGCCATTAAAGAAAGTTTTTCCGACTGACTTAAACCGTATTCGTTTTGCCGATCAATAATATTTTGCAAATCAATTTTCGCCTGGCTCAACTCTGGATTTTCCTGGATTGCATTAACAACGCTTTGCTTTTCCTGACCGGTGAAGCCCAGATAAGTCAATCGACCGGAGACATAAAACAGTGATAAAGAGATAACACCAATCAAGACACGTGAAACGATTTTCAAGGCATCAATTTTCACAAAACTTATCATTGCCAAAATGCTTGACGTTGAAGTGATGGCCAACGCTATCACAAATAACCAAAGGACATCTTTTTCAAGCGCCTGCCTTAATCCTAAAAAATTACCACGGATTGAAAACATGACTCCCAGGATTAACGCAATAACAACGGACACCCTAAGAAAGCGAATGAAGTCAACACTCTCCATGTGCGGCGAAAACGACTTTGCGGAAATTAAATTTGCGTAGGTTTGCATAATAAACACCTCCAAAAGTGTATTTAAATTTGAATTTAGTTACTTTGGAAGTGCAAATAAATCTGTAGGATTTTTTGAAATGAAAATTTTTGTTGAATTTTGTAGGATTTTTTTGTATATTGTTTTTGGTATTGAATGAATCCTACACGATTCATTTGCACCTGGAAGCCCGTGAGCTCAATCTCCCGGGCTTCCGCTTTTTTATTTAGTTTCTAAATAGCTTTCCATAACTTGCCGAACCAATTCAGAAGCCGAAACCTTTTTCTCAACTGCCTTTGTTTCAAGTTTCTTTTTCAATCCTGCCGAAAGCCGATACGTCAAATTAAATAATTTTCGTTCTTGATAATCTTTCAATAAAAATTTTTCCACAATCGTTTCAAGCTCCTTTTCGTCTTTATATCTAACTGTTTGAAGTAAATTTGTCGGAAGCCCTGTCAAAAGTGTTCCAAAAGATTTTCCCCACGTTTCATTTGACAAGGCTAAAATAGGAATCTGATGATAGAAAGCAGCAAGCCCGATCTCCATCATTGACCCGCCGGACTTTTCAGAAAGCTCAAATATTCCAGCTATTGAAGATTTTAATTCAGTTAAAGCGATATTAGAAGCCATAGCACAGATTTTGAAAACTTCCTCATTTTCAAACGACCTCAGCCCTCTAATACTCTCAATCTGACTTTTTTTAATTGAAGATAAAACTTTTTCCCCGACCTGTAAAAAATATTGACCATTTGAAAAAGTCACTTCCTCAGCCTTAGCAGAATGAGAATGAACCTTTTTTTCAGTCAATAAATTAAGAGACGGTTCAAAACCACAGCGCCGGATAACTTTCTCAATAACTTTTCCAGCTTCTGCTATTTTTGAACGTTCCCCAGGTCCCGAACTATAAGACCCGCCTAAAAATATTTTTTCTCGCTTTATCATTCAATCACCTTACTTCTTTTGTGTTTTTATAATACAAATATAATATTTAACATGCAACATTTTTTTTCAATTCTGAAAACTTTTTTTTAGCAACGAAGAAATTTACTTGCATTTCGATTTAATCAAGGTTACATTTCACTGCAATATTTATTTATTTTTGCGCCGAAGCGCACATGACTTACTCACTCATGTGCGCTTCATTCTTTAAGACCCTTCTGGAAGTCTTTAAAATCGACCAGCTCACAATCATCGTTTTCACCGGGGAACATGAGTTGACACTTGCCCTCGATCCTGGCAATTCCTATCGATCCGAACCCTTCGCATATTTCGGGGATATAATGACCCTCTTTCAATTTCCCGAATTCTGATAGAATAGAAAAATCACCTTTGCAATCGACCCCTTTTACCTTGAAAAATTCTCTGCTAAATTCTGCCATTTTTTACCTCACTTTACAAAAGCTTCAACTTTAAGAGAATAATTTAGATCGTTCTCATTTACAATTTTCTCGTAGCCTAAAAACCACAGCAACAACTTTCTATATTCAGTTACTTTAGTTTGCTTAATCTCTTTTGCTTCGCCTTCGAAGCCTGGCTCCCAATCGGTTAATTCCTTTTCGCTTTCAATCGGATCAAAGCTTAAGTACTCCATTGGTTGATGCCAACTAAAATAAATCTCACCAATTTTAAATCTGAAATTGTAAAATATTAATGTATCATCACGCCAATTTCCGGTATAGTCACACCTTTCGCACCCATAGCCTTCGCAGCCCCAGCAAACTTTTGGCTCAACTTTAAACTCGTGAATTTTACAAGCTACACAAAAATCTAAATCATATAATATCTTTATCAACTTTCCTTTGAGACTATAAATACTATATCTCATTCTCGAACTGCACTGTTCATACTTAGCATAACGATTTAAGTGAAATAAAGCCTCCGCAACTTCTAAAAGTGCCTCATTTTTTTGTTGATACTTCTCTGAAAATTTAACCAAATAATCCACTTTCCTTTTTTGCTTCGGAACCAATTTCAATACTTTAGGACTATTCACTAAGCGTTCAATCTCCGCCCTCACAAATAACTTAGCTGGACTACCCGATTTGTACCACGGATTAGTGACTGTTTTATACGGCTCTAAATTTAACTTATCAAAACTTTTAGCCGTTATCCCTAATATCTTTAAAGCAGTTGCTTTGTAACACAACTTCTCCTCATTGATGCCATTTTCCATTGTTAACCTCTCTTTCAATTAAACAAATAAAAATTTTTATCCGACTCCAACGCATTAAATAAAACCGTAGGACTTGAAAAGTCTTTAAATATCCGTTCTTTTGCTTTGTCAAAATCTGCCATACTCCACACCGGCAACTTCTCGACTTCTGCCTTGATCTTCTGAAATTCGCTTTGCATTGAATTTAAAGCCACAACCGACCATCGCCGATCACTGCCTTCGTAAAAGTGAAATACGATCCGCTCCTGACTGCAAAAGTCATTCAAATATTGAAAACCATTTTCACCCGCTTGATGAACATTCAACATCGTTTCGTAAAGCAATTCATATTTATAATTGATTCGCCACATAATAGGAATTAAAGCGACCTGGATATCATCGTAAATAATTAACCCCACTCGCAAATCAATTTTAGGATATTTTGGCAATTTATTCAAATGCTTTCGATTCTCGAACACAAAAAAGACAGTTTCATAATCAATATCATTACTCGACCATTTTGCAAATATCGCTTGACCAGGTTCCTCTTGCTCATTCAGAAAAGTGGCTGCATCGGTGGACTTTGGACTATTCATTTTAAACCTTTAGAATTTAGCTCATAGAAGCTCTACAATCAACGATCTGATTGCGCTTCGTTACTTTGCACGGCTATTTTTTTGCTTTTTGTCACTATCGAACGACAATAACAGCTTGACAATTTTTTTTTAAGCTCCCCGCGACACGCCTTCAGAAATTCCTTCCCCTCGATTGGGACCTTTATTGAATGACCCGCCGATTTATAAGTAAATTTTTGCTGGCACGTTTCGCACTGATAATAAATTTCTTTGATCATCGCTTGCAACCCTCAAATTTAAGCCAGAAACCCGCCAATTTTCAACGCAAAACAGCCTAGTAATGGTATTGCATGACTCCATCAAAGAAAACGTCTCTACGGGCTTTTTCTCTGCCTGGTTTTTACAATTTCAATTGTCAACGACCTGGCGATCAAAACTATCTTGAAAGTTGAATTTTGTGGAAACTTGCTTTTGGAAACTTTCGAACAAATCCTTTATCCATTCAGATCCCAGCCAAGATTTTCACCCAGGTCAATGACTGACTGGAGCCGGGCTTCAAATTCTGATTTTTTCACTTTATCACCTTTTTTGATTTTTCATTATAGCTAAACATCTTTTGCAAATATTAGGATTGTTTGCGCTAATTAAATCCTTGAATTGTTCTATTGAAACATCCTTACCTTTGATAAAAGGATTGTTAGTGCAAGCTATACTATTTAAATTTTTTATATTTTTAGATAAGTGAATTTTCATTTTTACGCTCCGCATTCATTTTCCCAAAATCTTTTACAATCATCGTTTGAATCAAAATTAATATATTTGATAAATCTCTTTTCCCTATCGCTGCACCTTCGCATCAATTTGATTGTAGTATCATTCACAAGATGATATTCATTGACAAAATTGGGATAGTATATTTCCTTCATTTGTACACCTGGATTTTTTGTTTAATATATTGATTCATTTATTAAACATAATTATTTTAGACTGCCACTGCCAACATCGATGCCACTTTTCCGCCCAAATCTTCTAAGTTATCATCATAATATTTTAGCGTTCGGGGATTCGCATGTCTCGAAAATCTCGCCGTCATTTGATAATTACCATTCGTCAAACGTAACGCTTCGGTTATCGCTGCATGTCTTATCCCGTGCGGCCGGACTGTCATATCAACATCTTTACCGTATCGTTGCACAATGTAATATAACGCGGTTCCTGTCAAACGTCCATCGCCTTTTTTAGCCCGGTCCAAATTCGTAAATAACGCCCCGGGGTGATCACCCCGCAACTCGACCCAGCTTTTCAAATCTTTTGCTGTCGATTCTGGTAACGTAAAAAATTCCTTTTCAGTCTTACCTTTACCTAAAACTGAAATCTTACTATTTTTAAAATCAACGTCCTCAATGTCCAATGCTGCCACTTCACCACGCCGTAACGCTAAATCAAAAAGCAATCTCAATATAGCAACGTCCCGAACACCTTTTTTATCTTCTCGACTCGCTGCAACCTGTTTCATGTTACGAAATCCAAATAGACCAGGGCCTCGAGTATCTCGATACGCTTTACTTTTTACGTTCTCAATCTCAATCGTAAAAGTTACACTGCCTATCATCCGACCCATTTTTATTATCGATCTGATTGTTCGCAATCTGCCATTTATAGTATTAGCAGCCTCACCCCGCTCGACCATGAAATTTCTATAATTCAAAATCAAATGATTTGCTTCTTGCTGATTCTTTGCAGTGAGAAAATTTGCAGCCTGGTTAATGCCTTGATCATTCCCCAGGAATCCCAAATATTTTGAAAAATGAATTAAATCTTGACGATAAGTTTTGATTGTCGTTTGCTTGCGACCGGACAAAAAAGCATTAACCAAATCATTCACTTTCGATAAACTTAAATTATCGGAACCGCTGTTTTGCACTTTTTCTAATGAATTCATAATGACACCTTATTTTTCTTTGCTTCGATTTTAGCGACACGCTCCTCAATCGCTTTGAGAATGAAGTCATTCATTGACTCATTAAGCCGGGGAACCAAAGATTTAACTCTGGTATGCAATTCTATTTTATCGCCTTCAAACTCAATTCTAAAATACTTTTTCATTTTCAATACTCCATTAACTATAGTTTTTTTACTTGCTTTATTTGATACGTTTGTATTATAACATTTCTTTTGATTAATGTCAAGCATTATTTTAAAAAAATAGCATCTTTTTTTAAAACAAAAAAAACCCACTCAAAATTAATTGACCAGGCTTTTTCAAATGATAATTTTTGTATCAATAGGTTTGTCAGAATTCTGACAAGCCTTCTTATTAAAACTCTCGCATTGATGCGAAAGTTTTAATTTAAATCAATAGAAATCTGATATATTCGATTTTATACTGAAATGCAGGCTGCATCGATGCAGCTTACATTACAATCTTTTTCAAGTCCCCATTTTGGGGATTTGCTCTATCACCTTGAAACTTTCGCATCAAGACACTTGCATTTCAGTAGGTTGTGCAGAATTCTGATAACCCTGCATAATTCTTTCAAATATATTGCTTTTTCTTCTATCAACGCTTGTGATAAATTTTGCACAAGCGTTTTGCCAGATTCACATTCCAGTAAATTTACCGGAATGTCAGTACGAGTCCCTTGTCTAAAACCATCTTGAAAGTTGAATTTTGTAGAAAATCCATTCTTTGGACTTTCTACAAAATCCTTTATCCACTTTGCCGATACCGATTCGCTTCAATAACCAGTAAATCAGAATATTCTCTTATCTTACCTTCACCAGAATTCTGGTGAACCTTCTTTTTACCACCCTCAACTTGTCTTTCTTTAGCTTGTAATGAAATAAATATCAGTGCGCTATAAATCTCTCAAACGTTTGAATATATCTTTAGCATTATTAAAAGCTTGTCATTATCTAATACGCTCTGTTTATCCGCTATATAGCGCAATGAAAAGCCGTTTTAAAGCCTCGACTTTATACTTTAGACTTTAATGTTTCCTCTCTTTTTGATAAATTTACTTTTAGAGTTTCCATGAATTTCTTAAATCTTTCAACATCATCAAAGATGTCATATACCTCAACGAGACTTATCATAAAAATCTCTATCAACATTGCGCTGGACCCTAAACTTACAATCTTTGCTATTTCCAATTCCTTGCTGTAAATATCCTTCTCAAGATCAAATGCTAATTTCCAATCTTCGGAATCTATAGCATTTTTTAAAAGTTTTTGTTTAATTATAAGACTTTTAATTGTTATTTCTATTACTTTATCAATGTGCTTTTCTAATAATTTGTCATTATCATTCTGATCACTCTTTCTTTTTTTGTTTCTAACCGGTTCTTTTTGTGCAGTTTTTTGCATACCTTGTACCTCCATTAAAATTTATGCCTTCAAATTTTTTTAAATTGTACAATCTATTGGTTTTGCTTCTTCTTCGTCCTCGTCATCATCCTTTTTATTCTCTAATTCAAGCTGCTTCTCCTGATAGGCTAATAATGGACTCGCTTGTTCAAAAATTGAATGGATTCCATCCCGAAGCGCAATCAAAAATCGATTTTGTCTTTCATACACATCGTTGCTTGACTCGTTTGCTATTAAAAATTCCTTTATCATATTCTTATAAAACAGCATTGCAGTATCCATATTTACCTTAATCATAGTTGCATTTTCTTCGACTCCCGATTGTCGATCAATAGCCAAAAGAATTTTTAAAGACAAATCTAAGTTTTTTCCCTGCATTGCCTGTTCTAATAATTCATATTTGATAGCCAATGATTTGGTGTAATTTAAATATACATTTGAGCAATTTATTTGTGCTAATTGTCGATGCGCCTCTCTGATGTTTTCGTATATCTGAGAATTCCCAAGATGATATTTCCCTTCGCAATATTGCACTATAAAATTGTTTGACCTTCCCTCTAAGATGAACTTGATAATCTCCGATATCCGAGTTCCGATCTCGTCCTTAGTAGCCTTTTTCTTCTTAGCTGCTGACTTATTGATAGTATAAATTTGTCGCATTAACTTCCTGTAGCCTATTGTTCTATTAGAATATCCTTCTGCAATCCAACTGATAATTTCATCAATACGCTTTTCATGCTATGGGGTTTCTATTCAATTCCACAAAAAAAACAAGTCCAATCGCCAAACTTCCAAACCAACCCTGAGAAATGAAGTTTAAATCAAATCCTTTGTCAAAAAGCATGTACCAAATCCATGACTATTGAATTATCTCTAATCATAGCCTCTTGGACTACCTTTAATTTAATTATGAACAGAAATCGCTTGTACGCTTTTATTTTTTGGCAAAAAACTATAATTACGCAATGCTTCTCTATTGCCTTTCCTGTTTTTTATATTGGGATTTTTCCCCATCCTGAATGGATATAAAACACAGTCTGGAATATTGCAGTTTCTGACCTCCGCTTTATTGAAAGCGCTGCATTCAAGACAATGTGCTTTAATGCTTTTGACGGTTGTTAAAAGCTTTTTGCCATTACTCGATTTTGGTTTTCTGCCGAGACGCAATGGATGAAGTGGACACGCATCTAAATGACACGCCTCCACCTGGTTATAATTTTCACCCATGCAGTGCAGACATCCTTTTCGAAGCGATCTAAGCGGAGTTAAATTTTTCACGTTACCTTTTCCTTTCAAAGATTTGTTGCATTAACTCCCTGCAGCCTATTGTAAGCATCTTTAACATATCTATGAAGTTAGTCTCTTGAGACTTTCTGCTTTTGTTGCATATATATGCAACACTATCTATTTTAATTCCCCTCAAAAATCATGTCGATGTCCCTTTATTTCACAATAGACGTATCAACAGGACACCAGAACGATGATCCGCCAGTGATAATTTTCAACCAGCGCACTGTTCCACCCGCCGTTTTAACCGTGTCGATTTTTGTTGTGCTGGCATTCGATGAAGTCAAAACAATACCTGGCACGTAAACAGTTCCAGAACTCTTTACACTGGTTACATTTGCATCGCCAAGTTTTACCTGATTTGAAACGTCTGGCTCTGCATTATACCCTAATGCTGTTGAATTTGTTAAGCTTGTTTGTGGCGTGAAGGTATGTCCTGTACCAGTGCCGGCAGCCGTGATATTTTGAGTGAAACCACCACAAAGCCTATTTGCATCAATAATCTTCCAGGCGTAAATAGACCCAGTTGTCAATCCAGTTATGGCACTGGTTCCCTGGGTATATGTCAAGCATATCTGAACACCAGCGGAACCAAAGCCATGACCTGTAATTGCAATCGTATCACTGCCTGTAACCACAATATTAGTATAGTCAAATGTTTTAGCTCCAGCACCGTTCTCGATAAAAGTATTAAACGCCATGGCGCCAAACGCTGAATTTTGATCACCTGCATTATAGGACAGTGTTTGTCTTCCCATACCAGCTATTTCGTCACCTGTATTGAAAACACCTATATTATACGATCCAACCAAATCAACATAATCACCTTGATTCCACCTACCAGCGGCATCTCCATACAAATTAAAATAACTACCACCGTTATACATTGCAGCATAACGTCCAATAGCTCCACCATAAGAGCCACTACAATACTGAGCATTTCTATAACCCATGCCAGATAGATAACTGCCAGTAGCAGCTTGAAAAACCCAGTATCCAAGTCCATTAAGAACCGATCCTGTCGCATAACGAGCTGATTGATACCCTACAACATTTGTATATTTCAATGTCAGTGCTCGTGATTGTAAACTATTCTTACCAATCCCGATATAAAAAGCTGTGTCCTGTTCTGCTTTAATATCCGCTCCCCCGACTGCAATACTATCCACAACAGCAAAACCAGAATTTAGCGGTAATTCCTCCGAAGTGAAATCCTGATTGACTCCATATCTGGTGTAAGTATCACTTGTAAGATCGATGAAATCACCAGCTTTTCTACCATAAGTCACATTGCTACTGATAAATAACGAATCAGCATATTTAATGAAAATGTCATCATTTGCATTGTCATAAAAATAATTTCCTACTACTACGGGTCTATCAACAGTTAACGCTGGGTTAGCAGAATCTATACTGATTCCCCTTGCGCCTGACTTCTTTATCGTATTACCAACGATAACAATATTATCTGAATAAGTCCCTCCAATGCCATACTGCCAGTCGTAAATATAATTATCGGATATAACAACATCCCTTGAATTATCATTAATTCTAATTCCCATGTATGAGATATATCCTCTTGAATATCCACCCAAAACATAGTTATTAGAAACAATTATCGAATCTCCATTAATTTGAAATCCTCGTTGTGGCAATATTCCGTATTTAGGCGAAATATCAGTTGTGTCTATCGCAAATACAAAATTAAGACTACAAATCGTATGATCTCCCTCAGCCTTAATCATCGTAGCTGAATCTTTACCATACGTTGCCCCAGCGCCCCACACAAAATTCTGTGTAATTAACGACCCTCTGGAAGGTGTATTTGTGGGTTTGTCAGCAACCAATACTTTTATCCCATCCTTACCCGAATACCATAATTTATTATAAGCGATGGTATTAAAATCGCCCCGAATATAAAGTCCTGTGTCTGCCATGCGTTCTATGTAATTACCTATGAATTCACAAGACTCATAATAACCCAGATAGCTATGATCTAACAGAAAACTATTTCCCCCATAAAAATAGTTATGATTGAACTTTCCATTAAAACAATTGGCAGACCCCTGTGCTGCCCGATCGTTATAAAATGGTGTTAACAATTCTGTGTTAGGTCTGAAAGTACAATGCTCAATGGCGAAGCCAACTGAAGCTGTATCAGCCGTGCCATAACCACTTATAATAGCAGAACAGTCGAAGAAATTACAATATAAAATACTAACATCTTTCGAATAACTTTCACTATCGCCAGTATCCTGTCGAATAACAATCGGATAAACATTATAGCTATACTTAGAAGCCCTGGTATTGAAATTAATATTTTTAATTTTTATCTGTTTTCGATGCGATAATTGTAAAAAACGTACCACCTCAATCGCTGAAACTTGTTTGTAAATTAAATTAGTATTGCCAGTTCCTATCAAATTAAGTGAATCGTACTTGACTGTAATCGAGTCCATCCATATATTTCCAGACGGGAATTCAATATCACGATAATCATGTGCATCAGCATAAGCAAGGGCATTCCACAAAGCGGTTCTATTTGCAGCCGCAACCGTCGAATCATCTACTACTATACCAAAATCAGTCAGCTTCACCGCCCGATAACCATCCTTGAAACCCGCTCGCACTGTATCGATGTAACTGTCGTGCAGTCCAATTGTAATCTCGGTCTTATTTTCTAATGTGACATCATCTGGATTATTTGTTATATTCCCACCGGAACCAATGTAATTAACTGCCGCAGTGGTCATTTTGGCAAGTGAGACTTGCGAATCAGCAACGTCCGCCTGTAAAATGGTTTCATTTAAAATCTTATCAGTTGTGATGGAATTCGATCCGAGCTTGACATTGGTAACTGCTCCGCTACCAATCTTCGTTTCTGATACCGCACTATCTCCTATTTTGCTTTCTGTTATTGCGTATGTATTGATTTTCTCTTCTGTAACAGCTAAGTTTTTCAACTTGGCTGCTGCAATCGCCGTATCGCCAATTCCTGTTGAAAGTACCTGATTGCCTGCCGTGATATTTTCATAGAAATTGGCAAAATCATTTCCTGGAACTACTTTTCCGACTGCGCCGCCCCAGTCTGTCACGAGAACGTAGGAACTTCCGCCTGCTGGGTCAGCATATAATTGATAAAGTCCTGTAACCGAAACATCAAATTCGTGCATCTTAAACGTTTCTGAATACGTTCCGTTGACGCTAATGCCGTGTGTTCGAGTAGCTACAACCCCTCGCAATTGAGTGGAATAATTAAAACGAGGCATTTTGATACGGTAAGGTGTTTGTGCGAATATGCTGGATGCAAATAGTAGAAAAATCACTAAGAAAAATAATCGCTTAGACATTGGATAAACCTTTCAAAAAAAATTTAATAATTTTTGGTTGATTTGTCCTCTGTCCCTGTGTCCCCTTAAAAATAAGCCCTCAAAAAAATTAAGGCTTTGATGAATCAATTTTTGTTGGAATGAGATGTAAATTTATCGGAATCGTATCCAATTTACTAATATCAAATTTAGGATCATTGTAATTTCTCATTGCCTCAACTAAAGTAGCTTGATTTTTAATTCCAAGTAATCCGTGTATAGACTTCTCAAGCCCATCAAACAAATTTATAATTGTTCTAAGAGATGCTTTAAATTCGCCATCAAGTAATTCAGAAGTGGCTTTAATTGATTTATTGACAGCATCGAAACGATTTTCATCCATGAAAACCTTAACTTTGTCACTCGTAGAGATAGCTGCTCTGCCAAGCGTTTCAAAGTCTTCTGATAAGGATTTTGGCGAACCTGCTTCCAACTCTGCGAATACTTTTTCTCTGTCGGGACCTTCCCATGCTGCCATTAGCGGTCGAATGTCTTTAATTCCTAATTGGCTAAAAACAGGTTGCATCGCCTGAATTCGTTCCTCTTTTCCCGTCCCTGGCGTTTCTCCGTACAACTGGCTAAAGATGGATTGAAGATTCCCCTTACCAAAAGCTCCAGCCTGTATGCGTTCCTGGACTTCGCTTAGCGTTGCACCTTTACCCCAGCCATAGGATCGCATCAGAAAAGCTCGTACCGCATCGCTTTGTGGATTTGCCATAGACTGATTAAGTCTCTCAACATACTGCGCTCCACGCTCCCCCATGCCACGCTGTTCTTCACCTGGAACGGTCTGCCACAAGCGCCTGGTGAACATCTGCAAGCCTTCAATGTTGCCAGCATTCAGTCCGATTGCCTGTCGTGCTCCTAATTGCGCCAGGTTGCCATACGATGAAATCAATTCTCCAATCCTGCCTTGACCCATGCCCATCCTATCAGCAAAGCGTTCAAAGCCGCCCAGCATTCGTGAACCGCCTGGCTGCGCAATGTATCTTCCTGTCATGCGCAATTCCATAGCCTGTGCCGGTTCGATGCCTTTGTGTCGTGCAAAACCCACGTACTGTTTCATTTCACCCATATTAACAGTATCAGCTATCTCTCCCCAAATTTTCGACATTTCAGCACTTTCAGAAATGGTATAGCCCAAATGCTTGCCGAAACCCTTTACGCCTTCCGTAATATCCCCGAATCGCTGTTTGATCTGAACCAACTGCTTGTCAACCTGCGCCCAATGATGGATAGCCTGAATAGCAACTCCTGATATGGTTGCACCTAAAAAGAATTTTCCCATGCCTGACATCCTGGGTCCCCAACTTCCCGCTCCACCTGCTGGCATTCCTGGTTCATCTCCTGAAGGAACCATTTCCGATTTGAATCGAGCCGTTCTATCTCGCTCAAACTGCCGTGCTGCGTCTGCCCTCGACAACATCACATCGGTTTGCGCCTGTTGGGTGCGACTGATAAAACCTTTTTCGAGTTGTGATTGTAATTCTGAAAGCGGTCCCGCTTCCTCTGGCGAGAAATCTCCTACTGCAAGTCTCTTTTTAAGCTGCTTCGCTGCGTTGACTTCAAACAACTGTGTAGATTCGATCCTCTGACCGGACAGGGCTTTATACTCCCGGATCATCTGCTTGAAATTATCGTACTGCTTTTTCGTTGCCAGGCTGCCAGCTTCCTCTATTTCCTGAAATGCTTTTTTGATTTTTTGGAGATCGTCTGAGCCTTCACTCGACATTTTTTTGATGTCTGCAATCAATTTTTTGGTTGGAGCATCCTTCGACATCTCATCGAGCGAAGTTTTTACTTTTCCAGCCTCGGCTTCGAGTTTTTGCAGGTCGCCAACGGCATCTAAAATAGCATTTAATTGTTTTGTTGCTTTTACTGCGATTCCTAAATCTTGCATAATTTTTCCCTTTCAATAATTATTTTTCTAACCCTATATTTTTTCCTTGACCTTCTCAAATATTTTATTAAATTGATAGATAGTTCTCGTAACTCGTAGGGGTCGAACCCTGCCTAAAGGGTTTTTTTATTGCCCATTTTTAATTTAGTGCGACCCGCTGGTAGTCGTGAGGCTATCAGGATGTTCCTACGAGCATCGAGAACGGGTCGCTTTTTATTTTCTCACAATCGTAGGAGGCTATTATGCATTCAATCAATTTAACTGAATCAGACTCAAAAGTTATTGTTACGATCACTTTTGAAATCCCCAAGACCAAAATCAACTTTATCAAAAAAGTTCAGAACATTTGCGATGCTCCACCATCAGAACTAAGCAGACTGTTCAATCTTCCGATCCCAGTTGTTGATAAATTAATTCAGGAGAATTAACATGAAAACACAAATCGGCGACTATCTGAATGTCAAAGGAACTATTGCTTTTTTAAAAGAACACGGAATCAAGGTGAGTAGAACGACTTTGTTCCGTATGAAAGAAGACTTGGCTTATACCAAATTCGGAAGAAATTTATATTTCTCAGTCCTGGGAATCAAATCCTATTTGGTCAAAAATGGGAACAATCTTCATAAAAAAGAAATGTAATTTTAAAAGAACGATTATGAGACGAACCTTACTTTAGTGACATTAACCTATTTCAATTTTCTATATGCATCTTCAAGATAGCGATAAACTTATCGATCTTCTGCCAAATATCTTTTTGTCACGTATGAGACAATTTTAGTTCGTCTTTGCATATTGATAGTATAAATTTGTTGCAGTAAAACCCGTCATCTTAAATTTTGCATCTTTCAGTAAATTAAATGCTTGACGCTCATCAATTTTATATTTTACTGCAATAAACGTTACAGTAAATTCAGCAAATTTACGCTACCTCCTTTTGTCTATTCGCTTGCCAAAATTCCCTCAGCAACTCGACCCACATATCACACCACTTTTTTAAAACATTTCCCCAGGAAGTTAATCCAAATCCCAAAAGATTGCCGTCTAAAAACTTCTGATATTTTACCCGCCCCATGGTGTTTAATCATGGGACGGGATTTTTAAGTAAGGAAAACGATCATGTCAAACCTTACTCATTCTTTTTATTTAGCATCGTAGAATTCTGTTTATATACTGTGGTGTAGTATAGAATGCTATCGTTTTAATAGTTATTAGCAAAAATCTCAATTATCAGCTTAATGCATTTCAAATTATGTATTTATCTAATTTTTAGCAACTATTAAATTGATAGCTATTGTTCTATCACTTTTCCCAATAACTATCAATTCAATAGTTATATAACTATCAATTCAATAGCTAAAAAATCATTTATAATTCTTTTCCACTATATTTTTCATGTCCCTCTTTAAATTTATAATTGAATTTTTTGCCTCTTATTTTTGCTTCAAAATCATCACTATCATAATTTTCCCATCGATCTGAAATTGTATACAGGGTAGGCGTTCTTGCCCAGCCGACACCTTGCTGTGCAATATCAATAAACCCGAGTTCAATTAGCTTGTCTATCGCTTTACTGAATGCACAATAGGAAAATCCATACCTATTTTTTGCCTCCCGATAATAGAATGTTATTTGACCATTATTTGTTATTATATATTTTTTTATTCGTTTTGCCCGTTTATTTGGATTCAATGATAATGTTCTTTTCTCCATAAAAATTATAAATACCGCTAATGCCTTCCCTCCCTCTTGCATTAACTTTATAAACGCTCTCGATTTTAAAAGCTCACTCGTTAAATATAGACCTTTAAATTTAAATTTAAATTTATACTCCATGATCGTTTTTTCCTATTGCAGTGCTATGTTGAATTCCTAATTAATTACCTGGCTTTGTTGAAACTCATTATTTTCGCTCTGCAATTTTTCATAACGGCGAAGCCAGAAGTTATCCTCACTGCGCTTTATTTTTTGCTTATTCCTTGCCCGCCATAGTTTGTGATACTCGTTTTTAGCTAAGCGAATTTTTTCTTCATCAGTCATTTTTTTTGTTTCCATTTTTTCACCTCGAGATTAAAATTTTCAATTTATCGCTTGACACTGTAAAATAAATTTAGTATCTTAAATAGAGATCGCCCCGATACAAAAACACCGAAATGGTTTTTGTGTCACCGAAACTAAAAGGACAGAATAGTTTTTAAAAGGGCTTCAAAGCCTGAACCGGACATCAACCGTTTCAGGCTTTACTTTTTTATTTACTAACCAAAAAAAAAGCGGTTACAAAGCACAAAAAAAACATAGTCTTCCAGCAACCAATGTCCCTTTGTCCTTTTTAACCGCTTTTTCATAAACAAGCTTTGGTAAAGATAACGAATCTATTTCAAAAAGTCAAGGTTTATTTTAAGTTAATTTTGGTTTTATTTAACTTTTTTCCCTATGTTTACATGGAATTGCTTCACTACCTTTTAAAATAAATCCCGTCCCCTTGCACTTCACACAATTTCTCTTTTTTTCTTCTCTTGCCTGGCTCTCCGCATCGGCTTCCAAATCTATCGCTGAACTGAATTTAAATTATTTATTACACTTTTTTTTCTCGAAATAAATCCTTTTGATCTGCCTCTTTTTCAATATCTTTCTGGGCTTGCTTGAATGTTTTTTTAATCGGAGGCATGTCAATTTTTTTGCCAGCTAAAAGTTCCTCTATAGTTAAAATTTGTATTTTGGGAAATTGCTGCCCCCCAAATTCTGATTTATAATAACCAGATGTTACGGCTTCGGTTTTCATGTCACGTGTCGGTTCTTTTAAAGTTATCAATACGGCTATGGCTGCATGTTCACGATCTAATGTTCCTCGTAAATCCCGAATGTCCTTGCTACCAACATTACCACTTTTAACCTGTACCAAAACTCGTTTAAGTTTATTGTCTGGTGAATCGACAAAATTGATAATGCCATCAATACCCTTGTCCGAACCTTTTTTCCCTTTTTTATCATGTCCATTAATTGGCATAGCTTGCACTAAAGAAGCTGCCCACCATTGAAACTGATAGCGATTTTCCTGGGCTAATTGTCGGGCTGAGTCTAATGACACTGGTTCGCCAATCACTTGATAGTCCTTTTTTTCAATTAAATTGAAAGCATCTTTTAATCGGTATTTCATTAATCCAATTGATAGATGCGTAATATCGATCCCGATCCAGCGCCGTTTCAATTTTTGAGCTGCATGAATCGTAGTTCCACAGCCGCAGAAGGGATCAAGTACTATATCGCCTTCATTGCTGCTGGCTTGAATGATTCGTTCTAATAAGGCGACTGGTTTTTGGGTTGGATAGCCAAGCCGTTCTTTGGCTTGAGGATTTATAGCTGAAATATCAGTCCATAATTCATGAACAGCTTGTCCATTTATTTCATCTAAATAACGTTTTAGCTGAGGTATTTTGCTTTTAGTATAAATGCGTCCTTCTTTTTCATACTGTAGCATTTTCTCTTTAGTAAACCTCCACGCTTTAGTAATTCCATGAAATTCATATACTGGTCCACGATTAGCGGGAGGATTGAGGTTATCAAGACGATATTGACGATCATCAAAATCCTTATAGATAAATTTGTCTCCAATATATTTATCAGAAAATGGTACACGAAGTTTGTTAAAAATAAAATTATCACTTTTTGTATAAAATAAAATTCGATCAGTCACTTTACCAAATCTGTTTGCATCAGCATGAAAGTTAAATCTTTTCCAAATAATCTCATTCTTAAAATTAGAGACATCAAAAATAGTATCTAATACAATTTTCAAATAATGACTGGCCGTTGGATCACAATGCAAATATAAACCTCCTGTTGGTTTTAAAACCCGATGCAATTCAATTAACCTGGCGGTCATCATTACCAAATAAGCCATGACTTGATTGGTGCCGATAAATTGTCGCAAGGAATTTATCATCATGGAGACTTTTGCAGATGAATTAAGTAATATATCCTGATAAGTGGCTTCGGCAACATGATCCCAATGCCAGGTATCTTCAAAGGCTGTAATTTGCGCCTTTGATTCAAAACCACTTTCATCT
>Ga0307376_10002013_pt1 | contig 20611 bp, 17 predicted proteins | sample TR2MG_FD_202536 | JGI IMG/M metagenome (GOLD analysis project Ga0307376, IMG submission 202536) | Soil microbial communities from Risofladan, Vaasa, Finland - TR-2 | ecosystem: Environmental > Terrestrial > Soil > Coastal area > Acid sulfate soil | place: Finland: Risofladan, Vaasa | collected...
CTTCGACCTTGTCCAGGTCGATGTTGCGCGTGACCGGGTCGATGTCGGCAAACACCGGCGTGGCGCCGACTTCGAGTATCACACTCGCGGTGGCCACCCATGAGATCGGCGTGGTGATGACTTCGTCGCCCGCGCCGATGCCCGCGATGCGCAGCGCGATCTCCATCGTGCAGGTACCGGAATTGAAAGTGCGCACCGGACGGCCGCCAAAATAGGCGGAGAGCTGTTTCTCGAATTCCTGCACTTTGGGGCCGCTGGTGATCCAGCCGGAACGCAGCACCTCACCGACCGCCGCGATGGTGGCTTCGTCTATGGTGGGTTTGGAAAAGGGAAGAAAGGATTTATTCATTTATGCTCTGGAGATGATTATTACGCCCAGGATGATTACCCCCATGCCGACCAACTTGGTCGGATTGAAAGCCTCGCCCAGCAGGTACCAGGCCGCAACCGCATTCACCACATAGGCCATCGACAGCATCGGGAACGCGATGCTGACCGGTACGCGCGACAGCGCGAGTATCCAGATCACCACGCTGAACGCATAGCAGCACAGCGCAACGATGATGTGCCACTCGGTCGCCAGTTTCAGGCCGATGGGCAGGATATTGGACGCGCTGAAGTCGAAATGACCGATTGCGTTGGTGCCGGATTTCATCAGTATCTGCGCGGCAGCATTGAGCATCACGCCGGTGAAAATCAGGCCGAAGCTGACCAAATTCATATAACACCCCCGAGTATCGTCATGGTTTGCTCACCACTATATATTGCGGATCCTGATAAATTATTTTCATCGCAAAGTTCAATTCCTTGAGCCGCGTGTAGGTGTCCACCGGCATGATCGCCAGCGCTGTCGTCTGCACCTGCCAAACCTTTGCGAAGCTTGCGTAATCGGGTATATAGCGCCAGGGTTCCTGCTTGATACCGAATGCCATCTCATCCTGATACTGCACCAGGGTAAAAGTATGTTTCAGATAGAACGGCAGGGTCTGTTCATACATGTCCACCGAATAGAACGGTTCGTCAGGTTTGATGTACGGGCGTACCGCTTCGGCAATGTAGTAGCCGGAGCGCTCTTTTGCAATGGTGTTATAGCCTGACGTGCCGATCAGCGCGGCCAGTAACGTGCTCAGCGACAGCACCAGCACCGCGACAAACTTGTGTTGTTCGACGCTATTGCGGCGGCGCAGCAGAACCAGCGCGGTGATCACGCCCAGCGACCAGACCAGCGCGGCCGCCACCAGCCACCATGCATATGCGCTGTACCCCCGCACCTGCAGCGGCGTGTCGGCCAGCTTTGCGGCAAATGGCGCAAACCCGAGGCCCAGCAGGGTCAGCGGCAATACCGGCAAGATCAACCAGAACAATTTTCGTCTGCTCATGGCTGCCATTTGCCTGCCCATCAGCAGCGCCAGCGCCGGGAATATCGGCAACAGGTAGGACGGCAGCTTGGAATCGGAAACGGAAAAGAACAGGTAAATGAACACCGCCCACACCAGCAGGAAGCGCGAGGCATTGAAAGCCTTGCCCGGCAGCTTGCTGTCGCGCCATGTTCTGATCAGGGTGTCGAACATCAGCACCGTCCACGGCAACATGCCGGCCAGCAGGATAGGCACAAAGTAATACCATGGCTGGTAGCGCCCGAGCTGCTTGGTGGTGAAGCGGGTGTAGTGTTCGTAGATGAAAAATTTCTGGAAGAATTCTGGGTTGGCTTTCATCACCAGGTAGAACCACGGCGCGGTAATCAACAGGAACACCGCCAGGCCGGCCAGCCAGTGCATGCGCTTGAACACGGTAAAGTCGCGCTGCACCAATGCATAAAGGAACAGCGCCGTACCGGGCAACACAATGCCCATCAGGCCCTTGCTGAGCACCGCCAATGCGAGCGCAGCCCAGGCCAGCAGCATCCAGCGGCCGCGATGTTTTTCCAGCTCCTGCTGGGCAATCAGCAGTGCGGCAATACCCAGCGTGATGAAGAATGTGACGCCCATGTCCAGCGTGTTGATGTGGCCCATCAACACATACAGCAAACTGCCGCCCAGCAGCACCGCAGCGTACCCTGCTGCCTCGCGGCCAAACAATCGCAAGCCGGCAAACCACACCAGCAGAATACCGGCAAAACCGGTCAGGCCGGTCCACAACCGCGACGTCCATTGATGCTGTCCGAACACTTCGTAAGCAGTGGCCGTCGCCCAATATTGCAGCGGCGGTTTTTCGAAATACTTGAGGTCGTTGAGGCGTGGCGTGACCCAGTTGCCGCTGACCACCATTTCGCGCGGTATCTCCGCATAGCGGCCTTCGTCCGGCTTGATCAGCTTGCGGTATTCGAGGTTGGAGAACCAGATCAATGCAAGGGCAATCGCCAGCCACCAGATTCGCTTGTTTGAGAGCGTCTTATTCATTATTTCATGGTCCAGCCGGCGCGCAGCGTGCGCGCAGCCAGGAAGGTCTGCTCAAGCTGTTCCGCATCACCAGCTGCGAGCGCCGAACTGATCCGGTTCAATTCCGCGATGTAGGCCTGCAATTCGGCCATCAGCGCAGCGCGGTTGCCCATGCAGATATCGCGCCACATTTCCGGATTACTGGCCGCGATGCGGGTGAAATCCCGGAAACCGCTTGCCGCAAATGCAAGCAGCAGATCGCGGTTGTCGCGTTGCGCGATCTCGTGCACCAGCGCGAAAGACAACAAATGGGGCAAATGGCTCACGACGGCGAATACTTCATCGTGCTGCTCCGGCGTCATCGTACTCACCATGGCACCGCACTGCTCCCAGGCACGGCGCACGCGATCCACCGATACGGCGCTATTTTCCGGCAACGGAGTCAGCACCACCTTCTTCCACTGGAACAGGTCGGATCGCGCCGCCATCGCGCCGCTCACCTCTGCTCCGGCAATGGGATGCGCGGGAACGAATTGCGCCACCTTGCTGCCCAGCTGCGCGTACGCCTCGCGCACCAGGTCGTTCTTGGTGCTGCCGCCATCGGTGATGATGGTTTGCGGGCCGATGTGTGGTGCGATGCGCGCCATCAGCTCCGCCATCTGCCCAACCGGTGTCGCCAGCATGATCAGGTCTGCATCGGCAACTTCCGCTGCCATATCCTTGCCGATGCGGTCGATGATGCCGAGCTGTTTGGCGTGAACCAGGGTTTGTTCGCTGCGGCCGAAACCGATCACCGAATCCACCGCATGCGCTTTTCGCAAGGCCAGCGCGAACGAACCGCCGATCAGCCCGACGCCGAAAACAACGATTTTATTGAATAGCTTTGTTGTCATGCTTCACTCTGGTGTATCAGTTTCCCGGCGGCGTCCCGCACCTGCACGTTGACCGGAATTCCGTTGCGCACGCTGTCAGTCACCACGCAAAATTCCTCGAACTGGGCGGCACAATGTTCAAGGCGGTCTACCGTCTGTTCCAGCCGTATATCCACGGCGATACCTCCCACGCGCAGACGACCCTGCTCGTTGCGCACCATTTTTCCTGTCACATGTGCGGTCAGGCCCTGCGGATCCTGCTTGAACTTGCCCAGGCAAAACAACAGGCTGGCAGAAAGGCAATTTGCCACAGCAGCTGCCAAAAGCCGGGATGCATTCGGGCCGGCACCCTTCCCCAACGGCGCCGGCTCATCCAATTGGAGATCTGGTACGCCGGCAAGATCAAATTGCACATTGAACTGATAATCCTGTTGCCGGCTCAACTTCAGCGTGAATTCCATGTCAGTCATGGCGATATCCCCTACAGCGTGCGGCCGATAGCCTTGGCAATGTTACCCAGCGTGACCATCAAGTCCTTCAACTCCTGCGGTGTCAGTGCCTGATCGGCATCGCACCATGCATCGCAGGGGCTCGGATGCATCTCGACCAGCAGGCCGTCCGCGCCTGCTGCGATTGCTGCCTGGGACAGGGATGCCACCATCCATGCCTTGCCGCCGGCATGCGAGGGATCGACGATCACCGGCAGATGCGTTTCCTTTTTCAGCACCGGAATCGCGGTCACATCCAGCACGTTGCGGTAGTAAGTTTCGAAAGTACGGATGCCGCGCTCGCAGAAGATGATGTTGTGGTTGCCGCCGGCCGCAATGTATTCCGCCGACATCAGCCACTCGGAGATGGTTGCGGACATGCCGCGCTTGAGGATCACCGGTTTGTTGATGCGCCCGACTTCCTTGAGCAGGTCGAAGTTCTGCATGTTGCGCGTGCCGATCTGGATCACGTCCACATCGTGCTCCATGAAGGTGTCCAGCATGCGCACGTCCATCAGCTCGGTCACGATGGGCAATTTGTAGGGGCTGGCCGCCTTGCGGAACATCTCCAGTCCTTCCACACCCTTGCCCTGGAACGTGTAGGGGCTGGTACGCGGCTTGAATGCGCCGCCGCGCATCAAACGGCAGCCAGCCTCGTGCACGAATTTGGCGGACAGATCCATCTGCGGCTGGGTTTCCACCGAACAGGGTCCCGCGATGACCTGAACCTGGTTGCCGCCCAACTTGATTCCGCCGATATCGATGACGGTATTTTCCTTGTGCGATTCGCGTGACACGATCTTGTATTGCTTGGCGATGTGCATCGCCGACTCCACGCCGGGCAGCGGCGTGAACATTTCCTCGGTCAGCGGACGCTCATCCCCGATCGCCCCGATCACGGTGCGCTCGATGCCGCGCGAAATGTTGGCCTTCAAGCCTGCCGCTTCAAGCCGGTTTACCACTGCACCGATCTGTTCATCGGTGACGTCTCTTCCCATTACGATAATCATTGTTTCTCTCCAAGAATCTGTTTTAACGCAGACAAAAATTTCAAATTTTCCGATTCAAGCCCGATGCTCACGCGCAAATAATCCGGCATCGCGTAATTGGCGATCGGGCGCACGATCACGCCCGATTCCAGCAGGCGGCGGTAAATGTGCATCGCATCCCTTATTTTAAAGCTGACAAAATTGCCGAAGGACGGAATGTATTCCAGTCCCAGCCTGGTCAATCCGTCGGTGATCTGTTTCATGCCGTTCAGGTTCAGCGCGTAAGTTTGCCGGACGAATTCGGTATCGTGGATTGCGGCCACCGCCGCAGCCTGCGCCAGGCTGTTGACATTGAACGGCTGGCGCACCCGGTTCATCATGTCGGCCACCTGTGCATCGGCGAATGCATAACCGACGCGCAATCCGGCCAGGCCGTAGGCTTTGGAGAAGGTGCGCGAAATAATAAGATTGGGGAAGTCCTTGAGCCAGCCGACGCTGTCATAGCGGCATTCGACCGGCAGGTATTCGTTGTAGGCCTCGTCCAGCACCACCAGTACCCGGGGCGAAAGCGCGCGCATGAATTCAAGCAGTTCGTCGCCGGATACAAAAGTCCCGGTTGGATTGTTCGGGTTGGCGATGAATACCAGCTTGGCCTGTTGGTCCGCAACGGCTTGCAAAATTGCTTTCAGGTCGTGGCCGAATTTGTTTGCCGGCACGCTGACCCCGGTCGCTCCGACCGCCTGGGTCGCCAGCGGATACACCGCGAAGGCATGGGCCGAGTACACCGCCTTGTCGCCGACAGTCAAAAACGCGCGCGCGGCCAGTTCCAGCATGTCGTTGGATCCGTTGCCCAACACGATACCGGCCTGCCCGACGCCGTAGCGCCGGGATAGCGCGTCTTTCAGATCGAAACCGTTGCCGTCCGGATACAGCGCGATGGTCTTGATCGCCTCGTGCATCGCGGCCACGGCACGGGGGCTGCAACCGAGCGGGTTTTCGTTCGAGGCCAACTTGACGATGCCGGTGATACCCAGCTCGCGCTCCAGCTCGGCAATCGGCTTGCCGGGCTGATAAGGAGCGATGGCGCGGATGTAGGCCGGAGCCAGTTCAGAATAATTCATTATTTACTCAACGCTTATTTATTATTTCATAACATAGTGACAGAAATCGTAGCGAGCGAATCGACATTGGGGAAGTCCGGAGCACAGGCACCGGAGTGTACATAAAGTACATGAGGATGCCGAGCACCGCGCGACCCCGATGCCGGTACGCGCAGTAGATTTATGCACTATGTTGCGACCGGATATGAACCCAGCACTTTAACAAATGACGCCACCTTCCGGAGTTCGTCCAATGCGGCGGCAACCTTGGCATCGGCCTGATGGCCTTCGATATCCATATAGAATACATATTCCCAAAGCCCCGATCGCGCCGGGCGCGATTCGAGCTTGGTCATGCTGACGCCGTGTTTGGCCAGCGGCACCAGCAGATCATGCACCGCGCCGGGACGGTTTGCGGTAGACATCACCAGCGAAGTTTTGTCGTTGCCGGAGGGCGCGACCTGTTGATTGCCCAACACCAGGAAGCGCGTGGTGTTGCTGGCGTCGTCCTCGATGTTCTCAACCAGAACCTTCAGGCCGAACAGTGCCGCTGCCTGGTTGCCGGCGATTGCCGCGCTGTGCGGATTTTCTGCGGCGAGCCGCGCCGCTTCGGCATTGCTGGCAACGGGGATGCGTGCCGCATGTGGCAAATGGGTATTCAACCAGCCCTGGCATTGACCGAAGGATTGCGGATGCGAATACACCGATTTGATCGCGCTCAATTCACTGTGCTGACCAAGCAGGCACTGGTGTATCGGTAATTTCACTTCGCCGCAGATTTGCAGCGTGCTTTGCATCAGCAAATCCAGGGTGCGTCCGACCGCGCCCTCGGAAGAGTTCTCCACCGGTACCACACCGTAGTGGGCTGCGCCACTTACCACGTCACGGAAAACCTCATCGATGGTCGCGCACGAGTGCTCCTGTATCGCGCTGCCAAAACGTTTCAGCGCCGCCGCCTCGGTGAAGGTGCCCTCAGGCCCGAGATAGGCAATCGTCAGCGGTGCCTCCATGGCACGGCATTGCGATATGACCTCGGTGAACAAGCGGACAACGGCGTCATTGCTCAACGGACCGCTGTTTTGCTGCTGCAAGCGCTGCAATACCTGCGCCTCGCGCTCCGGACGCAGCACCACGCCATTCTCCTTGAGATGGCCGACCTGCTGCGCCAGTGCGGCACGCCGGTTGGCGATTATCAATAATTCGTCGTCCAGCCTGTCGATTTGCTCGCGGAGTTGTTTTAATTTCTCGCTCATGATTGCCCGGTGTTGAAGTTCATGTTTAAAGTTCTTTCAGCAAAGGCAGATCGCGCACCATCAACACGCCCGGTATCGCGGCGATCTGCGCAATCAGTTTAGCGGGAAATGCGCTGTCTGTATCTACCAGCGTATAAGCCATTTCGCCGCGCGACTTGTTCATCATGTTGTGGATATTGATTCCCGCGGCGGCCAGCGCGGTGGAAATCTGCCCCAGCATGTTCGGCACATTGGCATTGGCGATCGCCAGGCGAAAAGCCGATTCGCGCGCCATGCTGACGTTGGGAAAATTCACCGTGTTGGCAATGTTGCCGTGTTCAAGGTAATCGCGCAGCTGCTCCGCCACCATCACCGCGCAATTTTCTTCAGCTTCCAGCGTGGACGCGCCCAGATGGGGCAGCGCGATCACGTTGGGATTGTACTGCGTCTTGCCGGTCGGAAAATCGCACACATAGCAGCGCACATGCTTGCTTGCCAAGCCGGCCAATATCGCCTCTTCATTGACAATCGCGTCGCGCGAAAAATTCAGCAGCACGCTGCCCGCCTTCATCGCCGCCACACGTTTCTCGTTGATCAGGCCGCGCGTGGCGTCCAGCAGCGGCACATGCAGGGAAATGAAATCGCTGTGCCTGAGCAGGTCTTCCACGCTGTTCGCCTTCTTCACCTGTGATGGCAGGCTCCATGCCGCATCCACGGTGATCTCGGGATCGAACCCGATCACATTCATGCCCAGACCGATGGCAGCATCGGCCACCAGACGGCCGATTGCGCCCAGACCGACGATGCCCAGCGTGCGTCCGCGCAGCTCGGTGCCCGCATAATGTTTCTTTCCTTCCTCGACCAGCCTGTGCAGCGTCGCATCGTCGCCGTGCAGAGTTGCGGTGAATTGCAGCGCCGGGACAATGTTGCGCGAGGCCAGCAGCATGCCGGTGATGACCAGTTCCTTGACCGCATTGGCATTCGCACCCGGCGCGTTGAACACCGGCACGCCGCGCTCGCTCATCTTCTTGACCGGCACATTGTTGGTTCCCGCCCCGGCGCGCGCAATGGCCAGCACCGTTCCCGGGATGGGCATTTCATGCATGTCGTGCGAACGCACCAGAATCGCATCCGGCTCGGCGATCCCGGCGCCGGTGACATAACGTGCGGCGGGGAAACGGCTCAAGCCGACAGCCGAAATCTTGTTCAGCGTGAGTATCTGAAAAGTCTTAGGCATGCTCTTTTGCGAATTTATCCATAAACGACACCAGCGCCTGCACCCCTTCCAGCGGCATCGCGTTGTAGAGCGAGGCGCGCATGCCGCCGACCGAACGATGTCCTTTCAGCTGCAGCAATCCGCGAGCATCGGCCTGCTTGACGAAATCGCCATCCAGATTTGCATCCTTCAGCGTGAACGGCACGTTCATGCGCGACCGGTCCGATGTCGCCACCGGGCAATGGTAAAAGCCGTTGCTGGCATCAATCGCGGCATACAGCAGTTGGGCCTTGGCGATATTGGTTTTTTCCATCGCGGCGATGCCGCCCCTGCGCTTCAGCATCTGGAATACCAGACCGGCGATATAGATGCCATAGGTCGGCGGCGTGTTGTACATCGAGTCGTTATCAGAATATGTCTTGTAATCGAGCAAGGCCGGCAATCCGGATGGGGCATACCCCACCAGATCGTCACGCACGATCACGATGGTCAGGCCCGCCGGACCGATATTTTTTTGCGCGCCCGCGTAGATCAGCCCGAATTTGGATACATCGACTTTACGCGACAGAATGCATGAGGACATGTCCGCGACCAGCGGCACGTTGCCGACATCCGGAACCCGGTTGAACTCGACGCCGCCTATGGTTTCGTTCGGCGTGTAATGGACATAGGCTGCATCCTTGTCCAGTTTCCAGCTGTCGAACCCGGGCACGTAGCTGAAATTCTTGTCGGCACTGCTCGCCACCACATTCACATAACTGAACTTCTTCGCTTCGCTGATCGCTTTTTTCGACCACTCCCCGGTGTTCACGTAGTCTGCGGAGAGCTTGCCGCGCAACAGATTCAGCGGAACCATCGAGAACTGCAGGCTGGCGCCGCCCTGCAGGAACAACACCTTGTAATTCACCGGTATGCCCATCAACTCGCGCAGATCCGCTTCGGCCTGGGCCTGTATGCCCATGTATTCCTTGCCGCGATGCGACATCTCCATCACCGACATGCCGCTGCCGTGCCAGTCGATCAATTCGGCCTGCGCCTGCTGCAACACTTCTTTCGGCAACACTGCCGGACCCGCGCTGAAGTTGTATATCGTCATGATGTGTTACTCCGAAGTTTAATAAAACAGGTGCAAGTTTCAAGGAACAAGGCTCAAGTAAAAACTGCTGCTCTGCATTTACCTTGCCCCTTGCGCCTTGTACCTTGGTTTCTTATTCCGGGCTTTCCTCTTCCTCATCCGGCTCGGCGATGCGGCTCAATCCGGCCAGTTTCTCGCCTTTTTCCACATTCATCAGCGTGACGCCCTGGGCGGTGCGGCCCATCTCGCGGATCTCCTTGACTCGGGTGCGGATCAGCACACCACTGGTGCCGATCAGCATGATCTCGTCGTCGGCATCCACCAGCGTCGCGGCGACCATCTTGCCGTTGCGCGGCGAAGCCTTGATTGCGATCATGCCCTGCGTGCCACGGCCGTGGCGGGTGTACTCGGTGATCGGGCTGCGCTTGCCGTAACCGTTCTCGGTCGCGGTCAACACGCTTTGCTGTTCATTCTCGGCCACCAGCAACGAGATCACCTGCTGCTTGGGTGCCAGTTTCATGCCGCGCACGCCGCGCGACGCGCGTCCGGTCGCGCGCACATCGTTTTCATCGAAGCGCACCGCCTTGCCGCCGTTCGAGAACAGCATCACGTCATGCTGGCCGTCGGTCAGCGCAACGCCGATCAGATGGTCGCCCTCGTCCAGGTTGATCGCAATGATGCCGCGCTTCATCGGGCGGGAGAAATCATTCAGCGGGGTTTTCTTGACCGTGCCGTCGGTGGTGGCGAAGAACACATACTTGTCCTCGACGAATTCGCTGACCGGCAGCACCGCATTAATCTTCTCGCCGGCTTCCAGCGGCAACAGGTTCACGATCGGCTTGCCGCGCGAGATGCGGCTGCCCTGCGGCACCTCATAGACCTTGAGCCAATACACCCGACCGCGATTGGAGAAGCACAGAATATAGTTATGGGTGTTGGCAATGAACAGGCTGTCGATAAAATCGTCTTCCTTGGTCGCCGTCGCCTGCTTGCCTCGACCGCCGCGTTTCTGCGCCTTGTATTCGTCCAGGGGTTGCGACTTCATGTAGCCGCCATGCGACAGGGTGACCACCACGTCCTGCGGCGCGATCAGGTCTTCCATGCTCATGTCCTGGGTGTGCGTGATGATCTCGCTGCGGCGCTTGTCGCCGAACTGGACTTTCACCGCCACCAGCTCATCATGGATGATCTGAGTCACTCGTGCCGGCTTGGCGAGAATGTCGAGCAGGTCGGTGATCTTGTCCATCACTTCGCGATATTCGCCGACGATCTTGTCCTGCTCCAGCCCGGTCAGGCGCTGCAGACGCAACTCCAGGATGGCCTGTGCCTGCACGTCGGAAAAGAAATAGGCGCGTTCATTGCCCTGGCCAACCAGACCGTACTGCGGCAACAGCCCGTCCGGACGCGAAGCGTCGCTGACGCGGCTCAACATATCCTCCACCAGCGAGGAATGCCAGCTGCGCTCCATCAAACCGCGCTTGGCCTCTGCGGGAGTTGGTGCGGCCTTGATCAACGCGATGATCTCGTCGACGTTGGACAATGCCACCGCCAGGCCTTCAAGGACATGACCGCGCTCGCGCGCCTTGCGCAATTCAAACAGGGTGCGGCGCGTGACCACTTCGCGGCGATGGCGCAGGAAGGCGTCGATCACCTGCTTGAGATTGAGCAACTTGGGCTGGCCGTCGATGATCGCAACCATGTTGATGCCGAAGCTGTCCTGCAGCTGGGTATCCTTGTACAGCTTGTTGAGTATCACATCGGCATTCTCGCCGCGCTTCAACTCGATCACCGCGCGCATGCCGGATTTGTCCGATTCGTCGCGTATTTCTGAAATGCCTTCCAGACGCTTCTCGCGCACCAGTTCGCCGACCTTGATCAGCAGATTGGCTTTGTTAACCTGGTAGGGAAGCTCATCGATGATAATGGCCTGGCGCCCGCCCACCTTATCGATATCCTCAAAATGGGTACGGCCGCGCATGATCACCCGGCCGCGCCCGGTGCGATAACCCTCCTTCACCCCGGACAGGCCGTAGATGAAACCACCGGTCGGAAAGTCCGGCGCGGGCACGTATTCGATCAGTTGCTCGATATCCAGATCGGGATTGCCCAGCAGCGCGAGACAGGCATCTACCACCTCGCCCATGTTGTGCGGGGGAATATTGGTCGCCATACCCACCGCGATACCGGACGAACCGTTCACCAGCAGGTTGGGAAAACGCGACGGGAACACCAGCGGTTCGTGCTCGGAGCCGTCGTAGTTCGGCCCGAAATTGACCGTTTCCTTGTCCAGATCGGCCAGCAGCTCGTGGGCGATCTTCGCCATGCGGATTTCGGTGTAACGCATCGCCGCCGCGTTGTCGCCGTCCACCGAACCGAAGTTACCCTGCCCGTCGACCAGCGGATAGCGCAGCGAGAAATCCTGTGCCATACGCACGATGGTGTCGTACACCGCCGTGTCGCCGTGCGGATGGTATTTACCGATCACATCGCCGACGATACGCGCCGACTTCTTGTAGGCCTTGTTCCAGTCGTTGGACAGTTCGTGCATTGCGAACAGCACGCGTCTGTGTACCGGTTTCAGGCCATCGCGCACATCTGGCAAAGCGCGGCCGATGATGACGCTCATCGCATAGTCCAGATAGGACTTGCGCATCTCTTCTTCAAGACTGACGGGGTGTGTTTCTTTGGCGAATTGTTGTTCCATGACTGACCTAGATGATGTTACGAGAACGATCGAACCGGCTTGCTGCTGGCGCAATAATCAAAGCGAACATTTTAGCACAGAGGTGCTAATCTAAGCCATCCGACCGACATGACCTAATATTTGGCTAATGCCATGAGTTTTGTTAGAGTCACAGCCTTATCGATCAATATCGCACATCTGAAGGCCATGGCCAACGCCGACCCAATCGAACTGGAAAAATTCTCGCAACTGGCCCACAAATGGTGGGACCCGAACAGCGAATTCAAGCCGCTGCACGACATCAACCCGTTGCGCCTCGGTTACATTGACCGCAATGCCGAACTGAACGGCAAGACAGTGCTGGATGTAGGCTGCGGCGGTGGCATCCTGTCGGAAAGCATGGCCGGGTTGGGCGCCAACGTCACCGGTATCGACCTGTCCGACAAAGCCCTGCAAGTCGCCAAACTGCATCTGCTGGAAAGCGGCAGGCAGGTCGACTACCGCAAGATTGCCGTGGAAGAGCTGGCGGCCGAGCAACCCGGTCATTACGACGTGGTCACCTGCCTGGAAATGCTCGAGCACGTGCCCGATCCACAAAGCATAATCACGGCCTGCGCCCAGCTGGTCAAACCGGGTGGCTGGATATTCTTCTCCACGCTGAATCGCAATCCGAAGTCCTATCTGCTCGCTGTGATCGGCGCCGAATACATATTGAACATGCTGCCGCGCGGCACGCATGATTACGCCAAGTTCATCAAACCGTCCGAACTGGCGCAGTCCTGCCGCAATGCCGGGCTGAACCTGGTCGACCTGATCGGCATGAGCTACAACCCGCTGAGCAAAATCTATTCGCTGGGAAAAGATACCAACGTGAACTACATGATCGCCTGCCGCAAGGATTGATGGTGATCAAAGCCGTACTGTTCGACCTGGACGGCACCTTTGCCGACACCGCGCCCGACCTCGCCGCAGCTCTCAATCACACGCGCGCAATGCGCGATCTGGCACCGCTGCCTTTGGCGGCATTGCGCCCGCAAGCCTCGCACGGTTCGCGCGGCCTGATAAAGACCGGTTTCGGCATCGATCCGGATCACCCGGACTACGACCCCCTGCGCGACATTTTTCTCGACTATTACGCAAACAACATCTGCGTGCATAGCCAACTGTTCGGCGATATGGCGAAGCTGATCGATACCCTGGAACAGCGCGGCATCAAGTGGGGTATCGTCACCAATAAACCCCACCGCTATACCGTTCCGTTGATGCAGGCGCTGGGCTATGCCGAACGCGCCACCTGCCTGGTTAGCGGCGACAGCTACGCCCATGCCAAGCCACATCCGGAACCGCTGCTCAAGGCCTGCCAGATCATCGGTGTCGCCGCTGCCGAGTGCCTCTATGTCGGGGATGACCTGCGCGACATGCAAGCCGCAAAATCGGCCGGTATGCGCGGCATCATTGCCAACTACGGCTATGTCGGTCACGACGCATCCGTCGAAAACTGGAATGCGCACGGCAGCATCAACAATCCCATGGAACTTCTCGGCCTGATCGCACTCTGATTCTGCTACAATCTGCACCGCTTGTATCAAATCGAACCGGGGACGACTTGGCTTCGACGTGGGTTACAAAGCAGCGTAGGGCATACCGAGGACCCGCCACCTCGTAAATCAGCTGGAAAAAACTAGTCGCAAACGACGAAAAGTACGCTTTAGCAGCTTAGTCTGCTAGACCTCACACCCTGCTGTCTGTGGAGGGGCTCAAAGCCGCAAGGCTGAGATGAGTGAGGTAATCTACACAGAATCGTGCCGGTCAGGGTTACTTTGATCGGAGCTAAAACCAAGGTGACTCGTCCTTTACCAGCCCGCCGGTTGGCGTGTACGGGATTAAATTAAATAACATGGCTAAGTATGTAGAACTATCTGTAGAGGACTTGCGGACGCGGGTTCAATTCCCGCCGTCTCCACCAAAACCAAGAAAAGCCCGGCCTTACCCGCCGGGCTTTTTCTTCGCCATAAGCCATTAAAACCCAATAGATGCAAGGCATTCGTTAATCCGTATACGTTCGCTATAGTTCGCAAGTGTTCTACCGTGTCCAACAATTATGTGGGTAATGCTGTGGGTAATCCTTGCTTTTTTCAGACACTGTGGGTAACGTGATTACCCGCAACCACGAAAGGACGGCAATCATGGGCAAACTAAACGACAAAGCCACGGCGGCGGCACAACCGAAAGAAAAGCAGTACAAACTTAGCGATGGCGATGGTCTGTCGTTGATCGTGCAGCCGAACGGGAAAAAGCTGTGGTGGTTTCGCTATCGGTTCGCAAGCAAGGAAAAAACGTTGTCGATTGGGATATATCCGGTTGTAGGGCTCAAGAACGCCCGCGAATGGGCACTGGAAGCACGCAAGCTGCTTGCGGCAGGGCTTGATCCCATGAAGGTGAAAAAGGATACTCAAAGCGCCGTTATCGCATCTGCCGCCGCGCCTGTCGAAGTATTGGAAACAGTTGAACGAATCAGCCGGGAGTGGTTTGAGAAGTTCGGGAAGTTGTGGGTAGACAGCCACGCATCAAAAATTATTCGGAGGCTTGAGCGTGACCTATTCCCGCATTTCAAGGGTGTCGCGATAAATACAGTGAAGCCCATTGAGCTGTTGGCTGTGCTGCGCAGGGTTGAAGCGCGTGGAGCGCTTGAAACCGCGCACCGGCTGTTGCAGAACTGTGGCCAGATATGGCGCTACGCCGTGTCCACAGGACGCGCGGAATATGATGTGACGCTGTCCTTGAAAGGTGCGTTGCCACCCGCCAAAGAAACGCACTTTGGCGCGGTTACAGAGCCGCAGGCCATCGGCGCACTGCTGCGCAACATCGAGGCATACAAAGGCACGGAAATTGTGCGGTTGATAATGCAGCTCGCTCCGTTGGTGTTCGTTCGTCCTGGTGAATTACGGCGGGCGGAATGGTCGGAATTCCCAAATTTCGATGAGGGCGTAGAGGAAGTCTGGGTAATACCTGAATCGAGAATGAAAGCAAAACGCAAACACGTTGTTCCTCTGTGCCGCCAGGCGATGGTTATTCTTGGCGATTTAAAAGAACTCACGGGCGATGGGCAATACCTATTCCCCTCCCCTCGATCAAAAACTAGACCTCTAAGTGAGACCGCGATTTTGGCGGCACTAAGGCGGATGGGGTATACGACACAAGAAATGACCACTCACGGCTTTCGTGCCATGGCCTCGACGAACTTGGAACAGCTTGGCTATGACGTGCGGTTGATTGAGATCCAGCTTGCCCACGCAGATCAAGACCAAGTGCGCGCAGCTTACAAGAGAGAAACGCACATGCTGCGGCTCGACGAACGGAAAAAGATGATGCAGAACTGGGCGGATTATCTGGATGGGCTGCGCACTGGTGCTGCTGTGCTGCCGTTCAAAAAACTGGGATAAGGTGCGTATTCCACCGCAGTGCCCGCCACTGATTCCAATCGAAACACGCCACCTGTTACGATACCCATCCCCACCACCGATTCCAATCCCAAGTCGCCACCCATTAGGATACTGCGTCGGCTAACAATACAAATCTTAATCACGGTGATTTCGACTGGCAGCAATGAGGCGCGTAAGCAGACGTACAATCAAGTGTGGAATTACCATGTTTCATGGTCTGCATGGTGCCATGAACGTACCGTCATGGGGATCGCTTCGACCGTCTGGTTGTCGGTGCGGACGTGGCAATTTTTGAAAAAGGCGGTCAGCGCGGCCCGCCGGAATGTCCGGTTCCAAGTATTTCGTCCCGTCACTTTCGACACGAAGCTGTTATTGGTGATGGCAAAATTTATACAAAGCTAACTACTTTTCGCTAGCTAATTCAAACGGTGACATGAGCGTCCCCCTCCTATATAGTGATAGCTGCTTACCTTAACGACATCGTGAGGTATTTAATATTTCCTAATCTTTTGACCTTACATGAAACGACTTTCAAAAAAGATAAAGGCTCGCTTAATTAGGCAGCAGGAAATGGTCAACAGAGAATGGAGAAAAGTCAATCGAGATACCGCGTCCAAAATGAGTAGGCAGCGGCGAAAGAATAGGAAAAACGTTCTGTCTAAATATATACCTGCATTACGGTACTATGCGCCTAGAGTAGTAGCAATTGACCATCCGGATCACAGGTCTGAATTACTCGAATTCCTTACTCGATTACGATACCACTACAATAATAAGCAAAATATTCCTTTGGTGATTGATTTCTCAAACACCACTCATTTTATTTCGGCAGGCACATTACTTCTTTATGCTGAATTGAATCGGCTAATCGCTTTTAACAATAACTCCGTCAAACTTCGATGTACTGAACCTGTGAATGACCGAGCAAGCCAAGTTCTCAAACAAATTGGAATATATCGACTATGCTCCAACCGCTCAACAGTGAAGCCCACTAGTGATGATGTGGTTCATTGGCAGGTTGTGCAGGGGCAATTGGTGGATAACAGTCTATGCGCACCAACTATTGAAGGGTTTCAAGATAGGATCGATGCATCCATGATCGATGAACTGCTCGGCGGTCTAGGCGAGGCTATGACCAATGCTATTCATCACGCTTACGACGATATTCGACAGGATGGCCTTAAATACAAAGGAAGTTCTGATTGGTGGATGTTCTCTCAAGCAAAAGACAGCCACTTAAGTGTTGTTTTCTGTGATCTTGGCATTGGAATTCCGACAACACTTCCTTTAAAAAGACCAGGAATTTGGGAAAAATTAATATTGCGCATACCAACACCGACAGATGGGGATTGCATTCGTGAAGCAATTGTTGAAGGTCGTACTAGAACCGGGCTTCATGGGCGCGGGTATGGCTTAGGCAATATTGTAGATGTTGTAGAAAATATTCCAAATGGTGTCGTAAATGTATACAGTAATAAAGGGCGGTATGATTCGCGTAAAGATTCCCCATACCCAATTGACTATAATGACAGCATTCTTGGCACACTTATTATGTGGAATGTACCAATGAAATTGCTTTCGAATCGGAGTGGTTTATGAAAATTAATCTCGGGAAGCAATTTGGCCGCTATCCGGCTGGACGTTACCTCGCAGACGGTCCATTCAACGGTCAAAAATTTCGCGAAGAGTTTTTGATTCCTGCACTCAAAGGTCCGGACGATGAAATTGAAATTGACCTTAGCGATGCGCGTGGACTTAAATCATCTTTTCTTGAAGAATCGTTTGGAGGATTGGTACGCGCCGGCTACGAAGCAGATGAGCTTATACGACGCTTTAAATTTATATCTCGCGATCCAAGTTTGGTAGAAGAAATTCTCGAGTACATACGAAACCAAGACCAAGATTTCTAGCGATGGAAAACCCTTGGACTAACGCTGTAACGTGGCTTATGGTGTTCATTGGATGGGCGGTCGTTCATAGGGCCACATTAATTCGAGATCGACGTAAAGAAAAACGTGAAATATCAATGCAAATATGTAAGGATATTGCAGATTTGCAGACAGCAGCGATAGATTTTCATACCGCATCTCAATTTGATGCTCGCAAATCGGCTGATCTCGGACAGCAGGTTGAACGAATTATTCTTCGGCTACAAAAGTCTCCTCTGGGCGAATTAGAGATACCCCTACAGAACTTGATCCGATTACGCCGCAAAACTACCTTGCTCAACATCGACGCATCAAACTTCTCTTCTCAACCGGCTGGGAGTCAAATCATCTTCGATATTAGAAACGCTGCAACTGACTTAATTATATGCATCGAAGATACTCGCGAACGTATATGGGAATAGGTCTTAAAATTTCAGAGTCTAATAATTTACAATTGCTTTTGGCTCAAAGTGTCTGGCAATTTCGTTAGTTGGAAAGCAGACATCACCAATCTGCCGATTCCCTGCCGTCTAAATTCATCCATTATCAGGCGAACACTTTGGCCGAGAAAATGGCGGTCAGGTTCTAAACTAAAGCAGTCGTTATATGGTAAATTCCACCGTCATCTGAATGCCCACTATGTGGTGTCTTCGCTTGGGGTTAGCTTCGTGCCAACAAGAGATACTCAAAATTGTTTCCATGAACTGGCGTTCATTACAACAATTCATCGCCAGATGAGGTGAAACAGAACGAATCGAATGGCTTAGAAGAGCCCAAAAGGAATGAGATTGAGCGAACTACCGGACATTTACTGCTTGGGCGTAAAGGCTTTGGGGACTTGTGGTTATGATTTATTAAATCCATCGCTCACATTTTTTTCAATCGGCCAGCTTGCCACCGTTGTAGCGCTTATCTTCGCATTCAGTCAGCTCGCGAAGCCAACTGTCAAATTTCGGATCGCAACGCGCTTCACTCCTCATTGGGTACCGTGGGTAGGAATAGCGCTAGCTATTCTCTGTGTCTTTGCAGCAGCGATTCTTCGCGTATGGCAGTTTCGTGATATCCCCGTAATCGGATTTCCCATTTTTTGGGAATTCGTTGCGGGCGCATGTCTGGTATGGGCTAGTCTATTGATGATCTTCAGGGTAACTACAAAGTCGCGCCTTTCCGTACATAACGCTGCAAGGTATCTCCAGTGGAGTCGATCAATCATTGCGCGTGGCAACATAGATGATCTAAGGGAATATGGAGATGAAATCTCAATCAGTATCTCTACCGCGGTCAAAGCGTGCAAGTGCCACTTAGTGTGCTCAATGACGGCACCTGCGAATACAGATGAGAAGAAACCGCCCACTGAGTTTGAAAGGGTGTGTTACACGCTGCTTGACCTTTGGGCAGACAAGCAATTTTGTCAAATATTGGTTACCAGGTGCCCTCATACTGCCGTCCAAATTCTATTGGAGGTGCAGAATAGTAAGCTTTACGAATCGGGTGCGTACGCACTAGTTCAAGAGCTGATTGACCAAGCGATGTCAAACCCGGACTCAATACTGCGTAGAGAAGGCGACTACTCCGGACTCGGCCGACTCAAGTCATTTATGTCTACAGCATTCGGTAGCCCTGACTTTGTGAATAGCCACCTTCGGCCGTTACAGGCGTGGCGAGCATACGCCTATGCACATTTGTACGGGATTGGCGGAGGTGACTGCAACAGCAGCAGTCCACCCTTGACCTTGCGGATTTTGGCGCTTGGGTAAACCATTTTTACTTGGTCTAGGGTCCTCAAGAACTCCCGTTTGAAGTCCTTGTCTGGATCTTTGCCTTTGTATTCTTGACCGAATTGGTCGCGGAGATTTTTCCAGTGCAATTTTACTGGCCGACCTCTGATTCGATGCAACCGATCAGACAACATTGCATATATATCCATTCCAAGCGACGACCCTTTTAAGGCAATCAATGCACGCATATCAAGGGGAACTGCGTGGTCGGACAGCGCTTTAAAATAGCTGTCGGTGAAGGTCATTATTCCTGGCCACAAAGCACGCTGTTCACTTGCGGTTTGTGACCATGTCTCGAAATGTTCGATAGGCTTACCGTAAAAAGTGTGGGCATGCCCATTTGCGTTGAACCCTAGAGTTAGGTCGCAAGCGGCCAGAGCTTGTATCTGCTTACGAAATGTCGTGTAGCTTCCGCGTTTACCGCCGTGAGGCTCTATTCCCAGCATGCGTAGAAACTCGCTTGCGCTGTCACCGACGGGGACTTCAGCCGTCTTATGGCGCACGGCATAGGTGTTCATCCATGCCAGCATCAGGCGCGGCATTGCTCCATATGGAACGGGTTGTTGCACCATCTCATGTCCGTCAAAAATATGGCCAGCTCGTACAAGCAAGACGGCTCCGCCAGATTTGCGCTCGAACACGGTGCCGTCTACTTTAGAACGCGGCAACCCCACTTGGCACATAATCGAGTGCATGTACCGAATGTCATCGCCGGAAGGGCTGGCAGTTTCAATGTTGATTGCGGATTCTAATAATTTTTCTTCGGGGGCCGTCATCACAAGCTGTTCGTGAACACGAACAGCGGCATGAGCCGTTGTTGAAGTGTTTTGCCTCATGAGATCAGCCTCAAGCTCGGCTTTGGTCGGCTTTGGTCGATCGGTCGACCGGGCGCTTCCCGTGCGCGGGTAGTTGCACTGAATCCTTATCCCGCAGCTCGATGCGTGATTTCATCCAAGCGTAGACTTCAGACTCGACCCACCTTGCACCGGACTGGGCGGATGCGCCGACCCCTTGAATTTTTATAGGTTTTGGGAAATCTTGGATGCAGTAAATGCTTGTTTTTGACAGGCTTGTGAGGCCGGAATGAGTACGATCAGCAATCTTGATGGTGTTATCTGCCGAATTGGTCAGATAGCGTGATGGGGAGTAGAAGATCCCCCTCAAGGAACTTGAACAAACGAACCCTTTGGGGGAGTCTCTGGTTTACGAAGACAAGAGACCCTCAAAGTGTGCCACGCCCTACTGCAAAATCCAAACTTTTTTCAACTGCTGCTGCAAATTGATATTGAACTGGCTGCGCAATCGTGCGTATTCCACTGAAACTGGACGCTCAGTCCACGGCAAACTGGACAGTCGGAGCGTAGCGACGCGGGGGTTGTTTTTTACTCCTGATTTGTGGGTTTAGTCAAACCTCTTTTGCTCTTTCTGA
>Ga0307376_10002015_pt1 | contig 20584 bp, 23 predicted proteins | sample TR2MG_FD_202536 | JGI IMG/M metagenome (GOLD analysis project Ga0307376, IMG submission 202536) | Soil microbial communities from Risofladan, Vaasa, Finland - TR-2 | ecosystem: Environmental > Terrestrial > Soil > Coastal area > Acid sulfate soil | place: Finland: Risofladan, Vaasa | collected...
GAGGGTGACGACAAAGAGGCCCCTAAAGAAGATCCCGCCAAAAAAGCCCCAGTACCAGAAAAAGAAGTCGAAGATAAAAAGACTACTGAGCCAGATAAACCTAAAAAACCAGAAAAAGAAGCACCAGAGCAGAGCACCAAGGAGAAGGGGTTTGGTGATCCAGAAAATGGGTACGACGAGAAAGCTTGGCGAAAAGACTACGTTCATCGTAACGAATACGGAAGCGCCTTAATCGGGACACCACATCTGGATGGGGGCGCGGGTCGGATGTTTATTGAAAAATATGTGTTGCCAGAAGTCGATAAGATTCTGGCGGAAGCCAAAAAAAACGGTAAGTCCGTTGTTTTTTTAGCAGAGGGTGGTTCCGAAGGTGACAACTATGCTGAGGGGTCCGAACAAGAATTGGTTGCCGACCGAGTAGAAAAAAATGGTGGGGAGGTTGATACTTGGGACGGTGATGAGATGAGCCAGTGGAATCCCGAAGCCCCTTTTTGGGAAGAAGTCGCAAAAGAAACAGGCACGTCTCGTGGTCAAGTTACTGGTGGCATATATGCCATGATGGTTGGACAGGGGGACTCTGGGAAAGACGCCCTAGAGTATTTGGACGACAAGGGGTGGGCTTTCCTGAAGAACGCTGGGTACACAGGGAGCATCCCGCCCAAAACAGATAAAGAGACCAAACAACTTTATGAGATTGCGTTCCCTGGAGACTCCGACCAGCCTGAAAACAACGTATCAAGGGTTGTTGATTCATTCAATCGGTCTAGGCAACGAAATCTGATCACAAAAAAAAATAAATTGGAGAAGGAGGGGAAGGTTGTTATTGCTGTTCCCGGGGCTTCTCATGCCTATGATCTTGGAAATAGATTTAAAGAGGTACCGGAAGTAGATAGCAAATACACTAAAGTAGAAAAGGGCATCCACGATGCTCTAAAAAACACCCTTGGCCTGAAAGGCAAGGATCTAGATCTTTCTCCAGGTATTCAGAGTGCCCTGTCTAAAAAAATAGAGGAGTTTGCCCCACCCAAAATCGACACAACAGGATTTACCCCGCAGGAAATAGAGGCCAAACAGAAGGACCATGACATCGAGGTCTCCAAAAAAATTGAACAGATGGAATTGGCTTTTGGCAACACCCTAAAGCGAATAAAAGAGCTTGTGCCCGATGCTGGTGGTTGGAGTGGTCAGTTAATTGAACGAGCAAGTAAAGCTATGCAGTCTGGTGACGATTTTCTTTCTAAACAAGGCAACCCGGCTCGTGCGGGTGAAGACCTTGCGTGGCGTATCTTTGCCGAGCAGCAAGTTCTGAACCCCCTTATGGTCAAAGGCAAGCCGTTCAACGAACAGATGGTTCAACAGGATGGTTGGGCCGAACAACGCGCCAAGGATTCTTTCGACCAGTACAACCACCCACAGATGACGGCTAAGAATCGCCAATCCACGGCTGAAGACCTCACCAGAAAACTTGATGGGCTTGATCCTGAGTCCAACGAGGCCAAACACCACAATGCAGTACTTGATGGGATCGCCCTCTCACAAATCTTGAACGACGAAGATATCACAGGTCGTGACGTGTCCTCTGAGTCGTTTGTATCCCTGGCTAAGAAGCTGAACCAATCGAATAATGCAGATCAACTTCTAGGTGCCATGCATGATCCAACAAGCGGGGTGGCGCAAGACGTTGTGGTGGGTGCTTTGGACGATATGGACGAATCCGAGCTAAGAGAGTTTGTCGGTGGTGACGATGGACCCTTTGGTGAGTTATTCAAAGAGCTTGATGCCCGAGACGTGTTTGGGAATCCCAAGTATGATAAAAACCAACGCGATGGGTTGATGAACCTCATTAGAGGCATGTCCAAAGATAATATGTTGCTGAATAGCTCTTTTATTAGCGGTCTGTTGGGTGAGTCCGCTGAATATGAAAACCAAAAAAGACGACGTGACGAAACAGATCGGATTGTAAATGAGAACTCGCGGAGTTCAATTGACGAAGTAAAGGCAGACATCGAGGCGCTCGATCCAGAAGAACTTGAACGTATGTACAGAAAACAGCAGGCGGAACGCAACCGTGAGTTCGCCAAACAATTTAAAAAGTCATCTAAAGGTCAATCATTCTTTTATAAAACAACCATAGTGAACAAAGGGCTTTGTTTTGATAATTTGCAGAGTGCCCGCAACCGAAAGAGGAGTACGATCATGGCTCGGTTGAGTAAAAAAGACGCAAAGACGATCATTACTGTGATGGATCGCCTTGCTAATACCGTTCAGAAGAAGCACAGCGAACTTGGCATCCCCGAAAAGATTGCAGAAGATTTCGCGTACCGTTGCGACTTGTTGGCAGATACCCTGGAAAAGAACGCGGGTATTGATAACGAGTTGAAAAAACAAGCGTTGACTGAGCTTGATGTGGTTGATGAAACCAAATTCGGCCCTGGCAACTACAACCCCGATGACATCAACCGTGAAGTCAAAGGCCCCTATGTGCAAGATGCCGACGAAACCTATATGTCGGACAACTTCACAGCCCAGGAAGCCAGAGAGCTTCGAGAGCGCCAACAAGGTGGTGAAGTTGGCGAGAAGGTCATTCTGGAAGAGCAGAAGGCCCAGCCTGGGAAACAGGCTGCCCTGGATGTCTCTCTGTCCAAGTTGTCCCAAATGGCGGAGGAGACGGTGGGAAAATTACGCGGTCTGGGGGCTCTCGCTGATGATCTGAGAGTCGCTCAGGCCGTTTTCAAAAATCTCCCTGGTGGTGCTGGTGCCGATGTGGTGAAGGCAGTTTCCACGGCGATTGGGAAACAGTTGACCGCCATCGATGGTGTCCGTGAAGCGTTGGTTAAAATGGTCGGCGCTGGTGAAATCATGGATGATCTGAAGGCGATGACTCTGGATCGGATCACAACCGCCACCGGTGAGATCTTGCCGCACGTCAAAGAACTCTCAATGACTCTGACTAATGCGGACATGTCCGCATCCCCTGAAGAGAAATTGACGGTGGAAGATTACATGGTCGCCAACAATGAGCGCATCAAGCGTTTGATGACTTTGAGTGCAGACATTGTGGCCCAGGCTGCCAAGGAATTTAAAGCTGAAGAGGCGGTCGCAGAGTAGACCCCCCTGGAGGTGGGTGTTATGAAACGACAACGCCAATCAACTGTGTTCGTGGATTTCCAGCGGCGCTCTCGTGAGTTTGAAGTCGGCGATTATGTAATTGCGTTGCACTCGAAGGTGGAAGATGCTGGGCGTGTGGCCGCAGTATGGCCCGCCATCGGGATGCTCGACGTTACGTTCCCAATGGGATCAATACGTCTGCCCGTTGAAGAAGTCGTCAAACTTGACAAAGAAAAAGTCTGGATAACGCCTCCGCGTGCGGACTCCATTCCGGGAGGTGCCGGTTCTGTTTCTGTGCCAGGTGGTCCGTACCCCCCTCGAAAACAAGCAACACAAAGCCCCCCCAAAGACCGTTCTATTATGGTTGATCGTGTAGCTAGAGCGTATGTAAAAAAAGCACTCTATTGGCACAGCCCTGATCGCAAATACCGAGCAACCAAGGTAGAACAACAAGACGGTCATTTTATATGTCCCCGTTGTGTGGATGTACCCCTCAAACCGGCCATCTACAAACGAGATGGGGGAAAGAGTGTGCGTTTACTGGGGTGTCCATCTTGCATGTTTCTGATCAAGCAGTTGGATGTTATGGGCCATCCAGAATGGTGCGGGTGATTATCTGAGGCGCGGTAAATGCGCCCTCTTTTGAAGGCTGACCAATGGCTTTTTTACGTTTTGCTCGATCCCAAATTGTCCGGCCTAACCTAACAGTGCAGGGTTGGTCTAAGGTGCGTACAGCAAGTACGCACCAGGCAGACCTTAAGCCCAACTTGATTGAACAGGCCAGTGACATTTTCCAAACCCCCTTCAACCCCACTTCTTATCTGCTTACTCATGCAACCATTATTGCATCGGTTGAGACAGAAGAAGTCCCAAACGTCAAGCTGGGATCTGTGACAGAGAATGGTCTTCAGATCACTCGAAAGTACGCAGATTACAGGATTCGCCAAGATACCGAGAAGTGGATCAACAACAATTGTTTTGTTCCAGGGACTCTAATTACAATGGCTGACGGAACAGTCAAGCCCATTGAAGAAGTCAACGAAGGCGATCTGGTTCTTAGCCATTTAGGTATTCCCCGAATGGTTAAGTCCACCTACACACGCCAGGTTGACGAAGAACTCCTGGAAGTGAAATTTAGAGGCAACAACCAACGGATATACGCTACGAAAGAACATCCGTTTTTTGTGTTTCGTCCTGGTAGCTGCGTCAACTGCGATACTCCAATCAAACGGAGTTCTCGCGCCATTTCGCAGTTATTAGGTAAACATTATTGTAGTTCGCCTTGCTACTATGAAAAAAAAGTAGCAAATTCTGAACTTTTGAAAGATCGATCTGGTGAGTTTGTAGAAGCTTCTGATTTAACAGATTGTGACTTTGTAACTACACCAATCATCCCTCTAACTGAACAAGTCCCCCTAACACTAGAGCAGGCTCGTCTAATTGGCTTATTTCTGGCAGAGGGGTACTATGAGCTAAATTCGCGCCAGGATAACGAACGTGTTGGCGTTATGTGGGCATTCCACAAAAATGAGGAGAACACACTAGGGCGTTCGGTTATCGATTTGATGCGGAAAGAGTTTGGGATTGAGTGCGCGTGCCGAACTACTGGCGAAAACTCTATCGCCATTACCACAAAAACAAACCGCGATGCGGTAGATTTTTTCTCCAATTGGGTTCTAGGGGACGGGTCAAACACAAAAACGCTGCACCCAGATCTGTTGACGGCCCCCCCCCAAATCCAAAAAGAGATCGTACGGGGCTGGTTTGAAGGTGACGGATCGTTTATAGAAACAAAAACAGATTTCCGTCTGACTGGGAGTACCGCGAGTGTATCTCTAGCAAACCAGCTACATTTAATATTACTGCGTTTGGGGATTTCTGCGAGACTTTGCCGTGCGGAATCGGTTGGCCGTCGGCGTTTGGTTCTGGATGGTATAACAAGAATCGTGGATGATCCGTCAAAAACTTATGTTTCATGGGCCATCTCTTGCGGTGGCGGTTGGATTGACGATTTTGTTCTGGATACAGTGTACGAAGATAGGTACGCTATAACACTCGAAGGGCGCGGTGGTGTTCAAAATACTCCGGCGCTACGGTTTTTAAACGGGTATCACCTTCAAATTATCGAAAATATTGATCCCATAGAATACAAGGGAGTAGTTCATAACCTTGAAGTAGACGTTGATAACTCCTATATCGCCAATGGTGTTGGAGTTCATAATTGCGATGCCTGGTCGCGACCAGTGATTTTGATGGCCTACAAAACTTTTGTGGGTGGTCAAAATTTCGTTGAGCATGTCCAGGTTGAAGAACTTTCCAAGGGCCGTATTATCGATGCAGCGGCTAGAGACATTGGTGATTCCGTCTATGTGGACATTCTGATTGCCACAGATAAGAAACACGCCGATCTGATCAAGGCCATTCAATCTGGGCGTATGGACACTCTCAGTATGGGGTGCTCGATTGATTTTTCGATCTGCACAAAATGTGGCCATTTCGCGGTTGACGAAACTCAGATGTGTCCGCACATCAAGTACGAGAAAGGTAACCACTATTTTGATTCCAAGGGTGTTCGACGTAAAGTCGCTGAACTTTGCGGCCATCAATCAGTAGCTCCAACAGGTGGTGTACAGTTCATCGAGGCTTCTTGGGTTGAGTCGCCTGCGTTCACAGGGGCAGTTCTCAGAAACGTGTTGGAGCCTGAGCAGATCTCAGAACAGGCCATTAAGCAAGCTCAAGAGGTTTTGTCTCAACCCCCTAACAAATGGGTCAAAGAAAAGTTACAAAAGGCTGCACAGCTTCGTAACGGTCAATTTGATCTTGGGGACGAGGGAGACGATGAGGACGGCGGTGGGGAATCTGAGCCTGAACAAACCCCCATCGAGAATCTGGAAGACGAGGTTACCACCTACGTACTCCAACGTGTTAAGAAAAAAATTCAGGAACAAATGCGCTCGGACAGAGAAAAAGATATGGCTTCTCCTGAAAATTCGACACTCGGACTCAATAACACTATTATAAAGGAAGCCATATTTAATGAAAGACGGGCATCATACCGTGCCGGAGTATTTGCATTAGTAAAAACGGCATCGTCTGATGTAGACTTGGTAGACCGTATCGCCCGGTACAACCAGTCCTTGGGTGTTGATATCCCGATTGATGTGTACCGTACCATAGTGGCAGTCGGATCAACCAGTCAATTCAAAAATGTTGAGGATTACCTAAGACGTTGTAGAGTCGCTGCAAAGAGGCCCTTTACCAAACCAGAATGCATGACTTTGATTCGTCTGGGAAAACTTCTTGAAGTAAGACACAGGTTCTTAAAAAAGAATCACCAGTGATCAAGGAGATGGTGTAGATGAGAAAACGAATGACCTGGAATGAACGAATGAAGAAGGCATCGCCACCCCCAGCAATGCCTGGGTATGGCACCCCTGAACACGATCATCCCGCAGATCAACCTGATCCGGGCCCAAACGATTACCTGATTGGCGATGGCTCCCCATCGACTTTTGCTGAGGATGTCCATCCAGGCCCGTATCCGAACAGCGCCCCGCCCGCGATGCCCACCGAAGATGGTGACCATCCGGCAACCAAACGCGCCAAAGACGAAAAGATCCTGAAAGCACTGGAACGTAAGGCGTCCCGATGCATCAAGATCGCTGAGTTCACCCTTGGCCCAAATGCTGCCGAACAGGATGTTGAAGACCATTCTTTGGCCCTGATGGAGCTTCCCGACAACCACATCAACGCCACACTTCGTAGCATCATGGCTGAAGATCAAGATGAAGAAGCCGATGAAGACGAAGACAAGGAAGCCAAAAAGAAGGCAGCCGAAGATCGTGAAGCCGACGCCATGTTGGAAGAAATGCTCCACGAAGCATCTGGTGATGAAACTTCCGATTGGCAACGTCTGGCAACGGATCTGAGCGCCCAACTGGAAGGACTCAAATCTGAGGTACAGTCCCTTCGTCAAACCGTCCAGGCCCAAGACCCGGTCGTCGTTGATGAAGAAGAAATGATGCTGCAAAGCATGTTGGAAGAAGAGTCCCGCTGCAAATGTATGCAGGAAGACACAGCCCCCATCGAGGAAACGGCTTGTGGCGACAACATGGGTCAATTTGGCGAACCTGTCTTTGAGGAAGACATCTATATGGATGAAGAACCCCTCATGGACGAAGGCCCCATGTTTGATGAAGAACCCCTCATGGACGAAGAAGAACTTATGCTCGACGAAATGTTGAGTGAGACAGATCAAAACGATCCTGAGTTGGGATACACCGCCGATATGGACGAGTCTGAAGCAATGCTCCAAGAGATGTTGGCTGAAGCATCTCGTGAAGCCGCCAAAGCTGAAGACGAGGAAGAAGTCGAAGAGGTCGTTGAGGAAAAAGAGGCTGCCAAGGCCGAGGAAGAAGAAGTCGAAGAGGTCGTTGAGGAAAAAGAGGCTGGGATGGACGTGATCTTGGCCGAAGACCCAATGGGCCTGATGGACGACGGGTCTATTTTGACCGCCGAAGACAATGACCTTCTGCAACAGTTGTTCACCGACAAAATGGCCGGTGACGACAGTGAAGACGAAGAAGACGTTGAAGAAGAGGTCGAGGAAGAGGAAGAACCCGCCAAAGACGAAGAAGTTGAGGTCGAGGTTGAAGTCGAAGAAGATGAGAAGGAAAAAGAGGCCAAAAAGAAAAAGAAGGCCGCTTCTCCGAAACCCAAGCCCCCTCGGACGAAACCACAAGTGACCACCATTGGGCAGATGAAAACGGCTGGTGCCAAGAACGAAATCGACGAACTGTCGAAGTTGTGGACTTCTGCCCCCGACGTAAGTGACGTGTTCAAGTCCTAAGCCCCCCCTCAACTTTTTTGATCCAACCCCCTAAAAAAAATCAATACTCACTCAATACCCCTCCCTTATTAGTAAAAGGCAACGCGATCTAACCAAAGATCAACTTGTCGGAGTGTTTGTTTTTAAACCACCTAGCTCTTTTGAGAGCAGCACGGCAAACCCTAGATGAATCCGCTTGGACGAACTTGTTCTCAATGAGCGGATCAGGAGTGAGAAAAAATGCCATTGCAAGGTCAAGCAAGTGGTGGTTGGACTGAAAGTTCTTCGGCCCTGCGGCTTCTGCACGTCGGCGTTCGGAACACCCTCGGTGTTTTGACTGATGACGCCTTTACGCAGAACAATCCGCCGGTCGTAACTGCGGCCAACACCATCTCAGCCCAGGTGAACACCCAACTGAACGGCATTCTGTCCGGTTCAGTGGCGTTTACCCGCCCCCAAGCTGGCCCCAATTTTATTGGCGGCCCCAACGAAGCAGGCCCCGCGACACAAAAGGCGTTCATTCAGCCTCTTGGCTGCTTCATCAACGATGCCAACGGCTATCCCTACGAGAACCTCCCTGCGCAAGCAAGTGGCAAAGGTCCGTACGTCAGTTCCCAGGGAAGTTACGGCAACGCCCTGTTTGAAACGCAGGTTCTGGACGGTAACAACATCGTCGGTTTCGCCACTGGCGATACCATCGTGTACGTGACCGGAATGGGCCTGATTGCCTCTCGAAACGGATATTTGATGCCAGCAGCCGCTTATGATGGTGGTGGAACGATTCGTTCATTCGACGCGATTCTCAACAGCGCCCAAGCGACTCTCCAAGCGACAGCAAATATCTCAACCCTCATTGGCGTGCTCAAGATGCCTGCTGACGCAGTGCAGGGCGACCTCGTCTATGACCAACGAATTTAAGGGAGGTGATTTTTGAGCAACGTATCTAACGCCGTAAAACAACGCATCATCTCCGAATTCATCAAGACCCCCGCAGGTCGTATGAAGCTGGCAACGTCCATGACCCAGCCCCTGCGAACTCGCCGTGATTACTCGGCGGTTGGTCGGAAGACCTTCTTGGTGGAACAATTGCCGGATGGGGCCCTGCCAATCTATGACAAAGACCCGGACGTGACCGCGTACGTGGTTGGTGAAGAAGGCGAAAACATTCTCGCCATCACCAAACCCCGTCGAGTGATCTTCCCCTTGTTCGAGATTGCCTCCAACCCCGAGATCCCGCTGACCCAGATCAAAGAGCGCCGGTTCGATCTGATTGAACGCGCCCAAGACCTGGCACGCGCCGAAATTCAGGCCGCTGAAGACGAGCGCGTTTTCGCCGTTCTGGATGCCATCGCGGTCAACGGTTTCGACTCCTTGGCTGGACAACTCAACCCTGACATCCCTGTGGTCGCTCCCATCAGTGGTGCCGTCCTCGCAGACGCCTTTGCCCTCATCGAACGGCATGACCTCCGCGTGGCCCGTATCTACATGAACGCCAGAGACTATGCTGATGTCCGTAAGTTTGGCCGCGATATCCTCGATATCGAGTCCCAAGCCACTCTGTTGAAGACCGGTCTTCAGGCTACCCTCTGGGGTGCGCAGATCATCACCTCCCGGCTCGTCCCGGCTGGCACGGTCTACGTATGCGCAGAGCCCGAAATGTTCGGGAGAATCCCAGTTCGCACCGAATTGACCGTTCTCAGCGCAGACGATCCAAAAGCCCGCACGATAGGGTTTTCGTGCTTCGAGAATCTTGGACTCGGAGCATACAATCCCCGTGCTTTGGTGCGTTTGACCGTCACCAGATAAGACCACTCGGTCGTCTTTCCTAGCACAAATATACACCCCTACATTGCTATAGTAACATCCCGTATAAACCTGTTGACAATCGCCGCCGTATATTGTATATTCCTGTTAGGAATAACGTACGGAGGTAGGTCGATGCCAGAACTGTCTGAGTTAGATAGAGAAACCTTGGAGTATTTGTATGTAACGTGCGGACGCACAGACACTGAGATAGCAAAAGAGTATGGCACTTATCAGGTCAAGATAAGTCGGCTCCGATCTAAGTGGTCAATTGGAACTGTGCTTAAATCAGATCGTGTAGATACGCCCTCTTTATCTGAGGTTCAAGCGCAAGTCCTAATTGGATCATTGTTAGGGGACGGCCATATAGCAACAGTCAGCACCAGCACCGCCAGGTACGGAGAGTCACATTCAATCAAACAAAAAGAGTACCTTGAGTGGAAGGCTTCTATATTTGGGGAACTTATATCGAAGGTTTCCCCAAGTCAAAAGAGAGTGGGGGATCGTGTATATAAAAGTGTTCGTTACAGTTCCCGCACTACACGAGAGTTTAGGACGTACTACGACTTGTTTTATCCTGCGGGTAAAAAAGTGTTCCCCGCAGATCTCCCGGATTTGATGACTCCTCTGGTGCTTGCGGTGTGGTTCATGGACGACGGCTCTTGTTCAAGTTTTCACCCGCGCATAGCTTTTGGGCTGTGCGATCTTAGCTTAAAGCGTGCCATTAAAGCACTTCGCAAGTTAGGTCTGAAGCCCGCAGTACACGAAGACAACAGAGACAATGGCTGTGCTATACGTTTCCCAGATCAAGCTGACCTGTTTTTTGAAATAATAGGTGCCCATATACCCGACTGTATGGCGTACAAGCGACAAAAAAAATCCAAGCGCCGGGAACAAGACAAAAAAGCCAAAGGGCTTACTCCCCAAAAAGCCAAAGAGTTATATCGGGGGGGGATGTCAATCACTGAAATTGCCAGGTTGTTTGATGTTGGGACAAGTACCGCTCGTCGCCGTGTTCGACATAACGGCCCTCCAAAAAAGATGGGCCGCCCTCGAAAAAAATACACACTAAGAACTGCCACAGTTGCACTGGACAATTTCAATCCCACCCAATGGCCTTCCCTCACCTCTGAGCAGCAAGATCAATGGGTCAACGATGTCTATGCGATCTTACGCAAGATCAGCTTCCCGTATCCCCAGGAGCTAGACCCTGACCAGCTAGACCAGGAGTTTGGCAAGCTCCAGGCCAAGGTCAGTTCTGTGAACGAGGACGACAGGTTTTTACAGCCCAGGTCAATAGCTGGCCTCAAGATGTGCTACCCGTATTTCCCAAACAGGTATGAGGCCATTGTGTCCAGTGTTTCAGCCTATGAGTCTTGGCATAGGGAGGGCGATCTAAAGAGAGCCATCAAGTATCAGTTGCGGGTGGGTGATCCTGTGTTGCCCCATAGGGTCTTGAGGGCGATCACAATGCAGGTCAGGACGCCGACGATCTTTAGACCGGCTGTGGCCAAGTACATTTATGAGAATTACAGCCCAGAGGGTGGGTTGGTCTATGACCCTTGTGCGGGTTACGGAGGGCGTATGTTAGGCGCTCTGGCGGCGGGTAGGCGTTATATTGGGACAGACGTTGAGCCCAGGACAATTGAGGGCAACAAGAGGTTGGCAGATGCGCTGGGCAAGCTAGATCAAGTGGAGCTACATGAGTGTCCAGCAGAGGTGTTTGAGGCCCCTGGGGGGCTAGACCTTGTGTTCACATCGCCGCCATACTACACAAAGGAGTGGTATTCTTTAGGAGAGAACCAATCCGCTGTGCGTCACGGTGGCACATTGGAGTCCTGGGTAGGTGGGTTTTTATATCCAGTGATCCAGAAGGTGTACGGTGTTCTCAAGCCGGGTGGGTATCTTGTGTTGAATATAGCTGATGTCAAGGTTAAAAAAGAAACTCAACCTCTGGTAGCGATCACAATGGGTGCTGGTCGTGAGGTAGGTTTTGAGTTTGTAGAGTATATAAAGATGCCACTTGCCAGCCTGAATCGCAAAGACGCTTTTGAGCCGATCTTGGTGTTCAGGAAATGTTGAAAGAACCTGTGGGAGTGTAAACAGTAATGGAATATATCAAGGGAGACGCCACAGACCCGATAGGAACAGGGCCGAAGATCATTGTTCATGTGTGCAACAACATAGGTGCCTGGGGTAGAGGGTTTGTGGTCGCGATATCGCGCAAATGGCCTGGGCCAGAAGCATCATACCGCCAGCTATTTGCCGAAACATCCGGTGCTTTTATCGAAATGGGTACTGTGCAATTTGTTCCGGTGAAGCAAGATCTGTGGGTTGCCAACATGGTGGCACAGCATAGTATCAGGGGACCAAACAACCCAACACCAATTGTCTATTCCGCAGTGGGGGAGTGTTTGGAAATAGTTGCTGAAGAGGCCGTCAAGTTGGGGGCCTCCGTCCATATGCCCAGGATTGGCTGTGGTTTGGCTGGTGGGACGTGGGATCAGATTGAGCCTTTGATCAACAAAACTCTAATTCAACGAGAAGTCCCTGTTTTTGTCTACGATCTTTAAGGACAAGATGGCAAAAGCATTTGTGGGGATTTGTGTAAACCATGAAACTTTTATTTTGTCCGAAATGCCAGGATATCCGTAAACTACTCCACAGGCGTGTGTTCTGTGAGTGTGGTGCCTCCTATGGGAACTACCTTGAAGATAGCTTGAGCGCCGTCATTGGGGGTAAGGCGATCCCGATTGGGTTCGATAACCACAGTTTCCAACGAGCCTTGGAGAACCGCCCCAAGAAGGGCCGTGGGGAGCGGTTTGATGCTTTTGTGATCGCAGACCACTGTGACACCATATTTGTAACGGGTGAGTCATGGAGCAGACACCCTATCCAGGTAGAGCCTTTTGATGAGCTTCGGGATTGGATCGAAAAGAGTGTGCAGCCCCAGTTAGGGGACCCCGATCTTGTGGTGGTATTTGACGATTCCGTGGTGCGCAAGATCACAATTGATCTGGGGGGAGATGCTGATGGCTCCGAGATTTCGTTGGACATCGGGTTTGATCGGCACCACGCCCACCATTGGATTGACTTCAGCCCTAAAGATAGCCGTTGCAATACACATAACGCGGTGGTAGATATCAAAAAAAGATTCCACTTAGTACGACGAGAGCCGCTGCCTCTCTAATACGGAATAAGCACATGGCACAAAAAGTAGTAGTGTGGGTAGATGAGGTTTTGCACCAAACTGGTAAGGCCCTAAAGTGCAAAGTTGGCAATGACGAAGAAATTTGGTTTCCAAATTACGCCATCAGCGATATCTGGAAAGACAACACATTGTTCCCTGAAGGCCCCCTAGACGAAGACCTGTTGTTCGAGACAGACGTTTGCATCAAGGTTGATCGCAAATTTGTCGATGAGCAGGGTATTTCAGAAGAGAACTTGGTAGAGGAGGGCGCATACGGTGGGTAAATTCATCAAGATGGCGAAGGAGCAGTGCGCCAGTGAAAGCGACGTGTTCTATTTGGTACGGCCTGACAGTGTTTGGTGTTTGCACGACGCCAAAAGCCCAGAGATGTCGATATCATTCATCTCTGGCAGCGATATCGAGGAGGCCCAGATCGATTTTGAGGCTGAGGGCTTTTCGTGGGTGCGATACGGGGATCGTGCTTTCCGTGATGTGTTGATAGTAGTTCGACGAAAGCCCTTGTAAACTGTTCCGCGTCTTGGTAGCCTAGTAATCCATTCCCTTCCATTTTTTTCTTTTGTTTAAAAAGATCACCTCCCCGCACCGGACGGCGATCTTTGTGCCCGGTGTCTTTCCAATAAAAGTATATGTGTTGAACCACCAATAAAATAGGAGGCTCGTAGAGCAATGCCTAATAGTGAAGTAAGCACGATCAAGGCTTTTTACGACACATACCCGGACTTGCGGGGCGTAGCGAAGGTTTGGGATTGGGTGCAGGGACACTCTGACGCAGTTGATGGGCTAATTAGAGTAAACCATACAGGTCTCCGTCGAAGGTGTGTACGTCGTCTTCGTGATCATGGAGACTTACCGGAGGTTGTAGTTCAATATTTGGTCAAAATCTCCAGTCTTTGGTCTGAGGGATCGCAACTACAAGACGATCCCAATCTATGGCTCTTTAAACACGGAGGAAGTGATGGCAGTACGAGATGATTTTTTGATGCTGTACCAGACGGCGGTGTTGTCAAACAAGAGCTTAGGCACAGCCAAGTCCATGTGGCTGATGGAGCGTGCCATTTGTATCCCAGAAGCCAAGATCATTGCTGAGGTAGCCAAGAACCGTCCTGTGGGCGATCTTGCTCGGGATGCGTACGACTGTTACCGGGCGACTTTGCTAAATGATCCGCACAACATCCCTGAGTGGTTAGAGGGAACCTGATGGAAATCCGAAACAACATGGGAAACCTGGTTAGGAAGCTATGCACGCCCCAATTTGTACAATTTTCGTCACGAAACCGGGTGCATCTCATGAACAGGGGGTCTTTCCGTTTGATAGACCGGCCCTATATTCCGTCACGCGACCCCTCGGTTGTCTATGACATAGATCACACGTTTGAGATTGAGCCTGGTGTAGCGTCTTCGGTGCATCTTCGATGTTGCCACGACTTCTGGGTATTTGATGGTGCTTCGGTTACTGAGGAGAAGCATTCTGATGTCCCGCTGTGTAAGAAGTGTTTGGGGGTGATCCAGGCGGCATTGCGCACATATATTGATGAATCTGTGATCTACCACATTAATCGCGGTTTGTTGGAGGGCGGCGTCAAATTGGGGTATTACTGGTATGGCAACGCATATAACAGCGGATGTCGGGTTGTTAACGGGCCAGAGGTTGGGACGCTGACGTTCAAGTTCAAACCACAAGATGGGAAGCTCAACACAGACCATTTGATGGAGTGCATTAATGTTCCCATTCTGGATGTTCCTACTTGGACGTGGTTTTTTGAGGAGGGTGCAGACTATTCTGGTGTCCTTCCAATTTTTGTGGCCCAGGCTCTTGGTACCTGGATCGCAAAACAGATCATCAAAGCTCGAACAAAGGTAGCGCCTGTTGGGATTGGGCAGACCATATCCGATTGGCAGAGTGGGTTAGAACTTGTGTTATTTGAGGAGTAGGTATGGAAAAATTCGACCAACAAAGCATTGCCCAATACGTCCGTGAACATGGAATCTTGATCTTAGTCTGTCCCGATGGCCACAACTGGGATATTTTGAATTCCAGGGGCCAAACTGTGGGCCGTGTAGTTGATGGCCTTGGGGCGGTAGATCAACTATGTCGAGAGGGCGGCTACAGGATGTCCAACTTCTATAACCGAGGTCAGAAAACTCCGTGGAACCCGGTTGAGGGTGATCAGGTTTATGTGTTGGAATTACCGTGGCGCAAGAAAAACGAAAAAGGAGAGTGGGTGCTGCTACGCCCTGCTAGAAAATGTTGAGGGGCATAGGTGTCGCAAGGTTTGGTGCCTGGGGGCCAAGCGGCTTTAGACGGTTATTGAAACCGGCCTATCTTGTAAAAAAGGGTCGGGAGATTGCCCACTCGAACAAGTCCAGCATTGCCCATTTGATTATGCCTGGTTCCAGCTTCGTGTGGAACAACAAAGACGCAATTAACGCTAGGTGTAACGAGTCCTTCCCCAGTGGGAACAGCACAGTTTTCCTGACTCAACCAGAAAAAACTCGTTTGTGCAAAAGCTGTGTTCGATCTGTACAAACAGCACTCAATGGCTACATCCGTGATCTAAAGCACCCCATCGAATGTTGCTTAGATAAGATGGGCGTACGGCCCAACCAGAACAAAAAAGTGACTGAGTTGTGGAGCCACGTCTCTTATTCGGAGGGGGCCGCCCCTGGGTTGTACATCTTCTCGTTTGAGATGTTTGAGCAAGTATGGGATGTGGAGGTACGAATTCTCGATCTTGACCGTTGGGTGTGGGGATTTGGTGACGCATATGCTGATGCGTGGATCGCCAAGCAGATGGTAGACCACGCCAAGGAACAACATCTAGCGCCTCAGAGTGTCGTTGACCAGTGGACGGATGACCTAGAAATCCCGTTATTTGAGGAATAATATGAAACAACTGATCGCGTATGCCCCCCCTCTCAAACTCATCGAGAATATCAAAGATCGGTTGTGCATCCCCCTGAGAGCCGCAGACGATGACGTGACGGAGTTTTGTACTGGGTCAGGTCTAGTTGTGGCAATGGGGTTTGCAAGGGTCGTGATCGGCAAGAGAGGCCCATACGTTGAGTTCGATCTGTGGCACCTCAACGACCTCAATGAGACCTTCCATATCCCTGAAGGCGAGGAATGGCGTATCGATAGTTTGGACGCCTACTATGTGGAATGGCGTACTAGAGATGAGTACGATGTGATGATGTACCAGCAGAGGCGTCTGGTGCAATATGCAGACTACTCTATCGGGGCTTACTACATATCGCCAACAGACTTGTACGTTGGTGGTCGTCAGGTGCTATGCCCCGAACCGCCTGATCCCAACCCAGTTATGGAAACTTTTGGGTGATGGAATGTCTGTTCGAGGACAACACCCCCAAGGAGCCTGCACGGTGAATGTATATGTGATCTTGAATTCTGAGGGCAAGATGTCCCGTGGCGGCCAGCAACCCAAGTTCGATGCCTGGGGCAAGTTTTGGCGCAAAGCAGGGAGCATCACCAACCACTTGATCGGCATGGAGACTCGGTCAAAATCCCGTTGGCATCAAAACCAAAACCAATCTGACCCGGATGCCGTCTATGCCGGGTGCGAGGTTGTGGAGTACGAGCTTGTTGAGGTTTCACGAAAACCTGTGCGGGAATTTATTGAGGGATACCGTGAGCGCCGTAGGAAAAAAGCCAAAGAGTCCGAAGATGCTGCGGCTGCACGGAAACGGGCGTCTGATCTTAAGATGCTGAAGAAACTTCAAGCGCAATACCCAGACGATAGCTGAAATCCAAAAAACAAGGAGTTGTTATGAAAATTGTTTGCATTGATTTCGATGGTGTGTTGCACAGCTACGATTCAGGTTGGAAGGGGCCTGCAAATATTCCCGACGCGCCTACCCCGGGTGCTTTTCAATGGCTCTTATCTTTATGTGACGACCCTGAGTTTGAGCCAGCCATCTACTCCAGTCGGAGTAGATATTATGCTGAGGGGGCGGTTGAGGCAATGAAAGATTGGCTTTTTGAGCATGGTTTTCCGAAAGATCGAATCAAGGATATCAGTTTCCCAACAGAGAAACCAGCAGCTTTCCTGATGTTGGATGATCGGGCGATGCGGTTTGCAGGAGTGTTTCCATCTCTGGAACAGATGCGGAATTTCAAACCCTGGAACAAAGGTGGCGAGACCTCCGTCGAAGAGGCAGTCCGCACCCTGACAACAGCTTTACGTGATGATCCTAGCTTCTACCTGTCGTACCAGTCCAACATTGCAGTTGCCATCCAAGATATCTTTGACGGCCACGTTTCTCCAGAAGATCTACACAAACTGTCGAACAAAGCTGCCATGAGGTTTATGAGTTGGTGGGGCTGTGGTGACTGTTCTGGGGAATAATCAAGAGCAGCACGAATCTATGGTTAGCCCTGTAGGATAGGCAACAAATATTTCCGTAGGTCCGGCCTGTCGTGCGCCAACCTGACAACCTTGGAAAAGATCGATCTACTGAACAATTCCTTCAAGTACGAACCCGTCAGGTATTCCTTCATCCGATTCGGGCCAACAAGGGCATCGAGGGGTACCACCTTGCGCTCTTTGCCCCTATCCTCACCCACATTCCACCGGAACTTCGTTGTGGCGTACATCGGCTCCCTGGGGCTGAGGATAACGTCTACATCAAAGTATTCTCTGGTGGGGCCTTTGGGCCAGAAGGAGTACGTCAGCCCTACAAACCCAGGTGCCAACTTTGTAGGTCGAACCAAAGAGTTCCACTGTTTCCCCGTGCTTTTTTCGAGGGCGTGGTGCCAAACTTTGGGCTTGAAGGATTCCTTGATTGCTCTAACAGGGTCACTTATCCAGAATCGGGGGACCGGTGCCTCAGCGAAGATCTTCTTGAAACTGGGGTCTTTGATATAAGGCATCAATCGTTCGGGGGAGGCAAAGGCATCTGGAGGCACGGCGGTGGGTTTGACATGGCTGCCTCTAATTCGTTCCATCCTGGGTCGGTTGATTTCCCATACCAAAACGGGGTGGAGCTTTTTGCCATCTTTATTTTGGAGAACCCTGATGTTCAACCACCCGGCACTGCTCGAAAAGAAAAAGGACGCCCCCCCCGAAACATAATCAAGTTGGTGGGCTCCTTCAGGGAGCTTGCCCTCTCCAACAGACCATTTTGCTCCTGTTGCTTTGTTAAGGGCCAGCAACCAGTTGCGTACCCCGAAGACGTTACGGATCTTGTCTCTGGGGTCAACGAGGCCCAGCTTGATCATTCGATCTATCAACCTTTGTACTTTGATGTGGTGGGGCGTAGCCATCTTCAACCTCCTGCGCTTGTTCTGTAATATGGTGTAGTATAGACCAGAAAGTGAGGTGTCAAGATGCCGCTAGAGATTGCGTTTGTACAAGGACATGACCAATTAAGAGTCCGGTGGGCTTGTATAGATCACATTGCTGACACGGATACTATTGATGGTACAGGTCTCCTGTACCTGTACGATGCCGGGGAGTCCTGCATCGGATTTAACCTGGATCGATTTGTTGCTGATGGTTGGTTGGATCGTCTGCACGAAATCGAGGAGCGGGACTGCCCATATGAGGGCGGCTTGGCTTGGATCGATGATGTTTTGAGGAGGGCGCGAGAGCTATTCGGGGCATTTCCAACAACTTTTGAGGCTCGGATCGATTAGGGACGCCCTGGGAAATATTCGTTGGGCGATTTGTGGCAGTGGGGGCTGCCTGGTTCCTTGTACCGACAATAAACACTCCAGGCAATGGCATAGGCCATGCCAGGATCGTTACCCTTCTCTTCAACATTTTTGGCGATTTCTTTGACCTTGTCGGGTATATCCTTGTCCACGGCGGTCTTGATCTTGGCTTCTTTCAGCAACGGAAGTAGGTGCTGCCTGATATCCCTGTCCTTGTGCGCCAACCGAATCAGTTTGTTCCGCAATATTTTTTCGTCCATCAGAACACCTCACGATAAGATTAACAAAAGCTGTTTCCTTTAGAAGCTCTTTCTAAAAAGGGGTATTATAAGCGAAGTATCATAACAACGGAGTCTTGCAAATGAAGTTTCGGGGACAGCGATGATCAACATCGATAATAATCTTTTGGACGTGCTGGTGGGCTCCCTACTCGGTCGGGGTTCTCTGCAAGGGGAGCCTGGGATGCCGTTCTACAGGGAACGACGGCAGTCTTACTTTAAGGGGTACCTGGAGTGGAAAAAAACCCGTTGGGGTCCGTCAGCGTGGGTAGAGGACTCTTCGACGAAGGCGAGTTGCTTTTTACAAACAGTTCCATCTAAGGCCCTGGCTGCGTGGTATTATATGTTCTATGCCAGTGGCGAGTACCGAATCCCGATCAGCATTGACCGTTTTGTGAGTGAACGGTCTTTGGCGATCTGGTTCTTAGATCAATGCACACAAGCCAACTCCGCACAGAATTGGCCCGGTTTATATTTGAAGGCGACAGACCGGCAGAGTCGGGAGAAGGGGCGTCATATTTTGAAGAGGTTCGGCCTTGTGGGTGATTTCAAATCCAAGTCAAAGGGTAAGATCAAGATCGAGTTCAAAGGCGAGAACGGGATCAATGCGGCCAACTTCCTTAACCTGGTAGCTCCCTTTGTGCCAGAGAGCATGAGGGATATCTTGTCAGGGTTCAACATCGGGTGGCACCACACAAAATGGCTTCAACAGACCATAGCAGAACGGCGAGTGGTTCAGTATCTAATGCACATCCACAAGACCCTGGCTGCGGAAGGTCGTTTACAGAGTGAGGTGGAGTTGATGGCAAGGGCCGGAGTCCCAGCCGTACATATGGCGCGTTTGCTTCGTTTATCCGTTTATGAGGTGGAGCGCCAACTGAAGAAGCACCCAGCCTATGCCCACAGTCGAGAATGGCGGAAACAGTACGTCGAAGAAATCCGTAACTCCCGCAGTGTCGTCATTTAAGGAGTATGCTGTTTGAACGTTTGGTACTTTGTCAATAGGCTACCCTTATCAGGTATAGTAGGAGGGTAGGAACCGATGCCTGACGTAAAAACATGTCGAGTCTATATAGCAGATGATCTTGAGGATGGTGCCTTTGCCAATGGTTTTCGGGTTGTAAGCGATTCAGATGGTGAGTCTTTTTTAGATTTTATGTTATACTCACACATTAACAATAAAGCCGTAGTTGTCAGTAGAGTCCGGGTTGATGACCAGTTCTTGGAATCGATCCGTAGCCACCTTTCAGAAAAAATATCCAAAAAAACTGTTTGTCTATCGGTATAACTTGGGTAGAGTAGCAAAAAGTAGCCTACTTTGATAGGAGAGGTTTAAGTTATGCCGGAAATTACATTTGTACGTGGAACTTTTAAGGAATACCGGAGTACCATCAAAGTACACGTCGGTCAGATCGAGCGCGATCTTTGGCCCGATGACCAGATCGAATTTGATGGTTTTGTCTTGAGAGTTAATGGGGAAACCTTTACCGTCCCCCAACTTCGAGGAGGGATCAAGGCGGGGTGGCTTGTCCCAATTGAAGATCAAGATTCCGTGTATATACCCAAACCTGCTGGTGTGGAAGTGCGTCCCGCCCAAGATACGGGATCAAAAGAACGAATGACGATTGATACCGTGGACGACGAGGAACGGGTCGTCGGCACTGTGGCAGGAGCAGCCGTTGGTG